>Ga0265594_1000732_pt1 | contig 26627 bp, 29 predicted proteins | sample saktaG_11_FD_190147 | JGI IMG/M metagenome (GOLD analysis project Ga0265594, IMG submission 190147) | Saline water microbial communities from Sakinaw Lake, British Columbia, Canada - sak_2011_5_24_80m | ecosystem: Environmental > Aquatic > Non-marine Saline and Alkaline > Saline ... | reverse complement strand
CGCCTTCGTGTTCTTTAGACCACAGCCCTTGATCTCGATCTCGCTTCTCATGCATAGTTCCACGATAATGAGGTGCAGCTGGCGTTCGGAACTCACCCCTTTCGGAACTACTGTTCGTACACGCTCACCTCATGACTGCTTGGTGAAGTAAGCATATTTGCCAACTCAAAGTTGCCCTATTTTTTGCCCTCCGTAAACGCGTTGCCTTTTTTTCGTCTTCACAGTGAGGTCCAGTAATGGCTCTTGAAGAAGAAGAAGCCGAACTCGATGCCCTCTTGCAGGCCTTGGCTGAGCCCGGAGCGGATGCCGAATACCCGCTGCCTGAAGAGAAGCCGATCAAGTACACGAACGTCGATGTCGTTGTGCTCCCGCACGGCTACAAGTCAGAGTATCCGAAGCCAGAGCAGAAAGACGAAGACGAAGCTACCGCAGAGCACGATTCAATCGCACAGTTCACCGACTCTTTCGAGCTGAAACTCGACGAGGTGACCAAAGAAGACGGTGTGCTCAGAGTCCCCGCAACAATCGCTCATTCCAAGCACGTCTATGGCTACAACGACGGCGCGATCAAGGCAGTGAAACCGCTCAGTGAGCTCGAAGCTGCCGCTCGGTTCGCTAACGGCATACCCGTCACCCGCGACCATCCGAAGGCAGGAATCGTAACCATGCGCGACCAGGTCAAGTTATGATTATGAAGTGTTGTGGCTAGAAACCTGAGTAGAAAAATGAATTCACCAGCAACTCTTTCCCGGCAGCTCCGCCCTATTACCCCTTCACTACGCCTATAGGTCTTAGTCGCACAACCAGATTCCCGATATTCGCCTCGTGGCTGACCCTTACCACTTCGTCGACATCTTTGTACGCCCCGCTCGCCTCCTCGGCAATGCCCCTCCACGACGCTCCTTTCACAAAGATACCCTGCTCTTCCAGGTTCCGTGCGACTTCCTCGCCTCTGAAGGTTTTCTTCGCCTGATGGCGGGACATCGCGCGTCCCGCGCCGTGAGCCGTGGAGCCGAACGTCTCCTCCATACCTTTGCTCGTACCGACCAGAACGTACGAAGCGGTGCCCATCGAGCCGGGAATGAGGATAGGCTGGCCAAGCTCGCGGTATGCGGACGGGATCTCCTTTCTCCCGGGGCCGAAGGCGCGCGTAGCGCCCTTCCGATGCATCCAGACCTGCTTCAGATCACCCTCTATCTCGTGCTCCTCCACTTTAGCTATGTTATGCGCAACGTCGTACAGGGTCTCCAGGGTCGCATCGCCCAGCACCTCGTGGACCGCGAGCCGCGTCTGATGGCCTAGTACGTGCCGGTTGCACCATGCGAAATTAGCTGCTGCGCACATCGCGCGGAAATACGTCTGCGCCAGCTCGCTACCGGCAGGTGCATAGATTAACTCCCTGTCCGGGAGCTCTTTCAGGATATCAGGATATCCCTTCTCCATCTTCCGCAGATAATCCGAGCAGACTTGATGCCCCAGGCCTCTGCTGCCGCAATGGATCATAAACGTCACCTGCCCTTCTTCCGTGAGCCCAAATGCCCTGGCCACGTCCCTATCGTAGATCTGATCCACGTATTGAACTTCCAGAAAATGGTTCCCTGACCCCAGGGTTGCGATCTGTTTTTTCCCCCGCTTTTTCGCCGTGTTCGAAATCTGCGCTGCGTCGGCTTGCTCCAGACAGCCGTTTTCTTCACAGTGCTTCAGATCTTCTTCACTGCCGTACCCATTCTCTACCGCCCAGCGCGCGCCCTCGTTGAGAAGCGTGTCCAGTTGAGCTTCGTTCACTTTGATGTTGCTCGAGCCCAGTCCGGCAGGGCAGTACTCAAAGAGCTTCTCCAGCAGCGCTTTTATGTGCGGCGCGACCTCATCCTTTTGAAGATCTGAGCGCAGTAATCTGACGCCGCAGTTAATATCATAACCGATGCCACCCGGAGAAATCCCGCCGTCCTCATAATCCAGCGCAGCTACTCCGCCGATCGGGAATCCATAGCCTTCATGGCCATCGGGCATGACCAGCGAGTATTTGTAGATGCCCGGGAGAGCGGTCATATTCCTGCCCTGCTGGAGTGTCCTGTCCTGCTGCATCTTCTCGACCAGTTCTTCGGATGCGAAGATTCTGCAGGGGACCTTCATGCTTCCGCTTCTGGGTATCTCCCAAACGATATCCGATATCTTGTTCAGCTCAATTGGCTCTCCCATCTAACCTCACCTCATATCATATATCCAGTACCACCTGCAGCATGTAGCCGTCATCCTCTTCCTTTATCTCCATCTCCTGGTACGTTACCGCTTTGACGTGCGTCTCTGTTCTGTATTTTGTAAGATCAGTATCACCCACGATCTCCGCGTGAAGGCTGAACATGCGGTTCTTCATCGCTATCTGCAGGCTTTTGACTGAATGGAGTAAAAAATCCTCACTGTCCAGTAGAATAAGGAACTGCTCCAAAAAATCGTAGAGCAGCGCGTGCTCGTCTTCCGATTCGATCTTGACGGTCTTTTCCACCACTGGCTCAATCTCCACAGGGTCCGTGATGACCGCAGTGAGGGCTAGGGCAGCATGTGCGAATGCTTCTTCCAGCGAGCGTCCGTAAGCTCTGAATTTCGTGTCCCCGGTATGGGGCAGGAATTCATAGTGCGGCATAGTAAGTTACCTTATATCGTACGTTAATACCACTGATTACCTCTTTCAGTGCCTGCACGGATCGGCGGACTGCTCGCACGGGAAGAGATCGAGCTGTAGGATAGTATTTGTGCCACGCCGTTCCGGTTCACGTCACGATCGCCGAGATGCCTAGGGTCTCATTAGCAAAAAATGAAAACAGTGCAGCGAGCCCTTCTTCGGTTACTTCACCGGGATCTCGATCTCTTGGGGCTTGACTTCCTCTGTCTTCGGCATGCTGATCTCAAGGACACCGTCCTTAAATTCTGAGGTTATCTTCTTCCGGTCCACATTCAAAGGCAGGGTGAGCTCACGGTAGAAGCGCCCATAGCTGCGCTCACAGCAGTAATAATCTTCTTCTTCCACCGCTTCTTCCATCTTCCGCTCGCCTTCGATGGTCAGGGTGTCTCCCGTCACCGATACGTGCAGATCGTCCTTCTTTATGCCTGGGAGCTCAGCCCGTACCACGATCTCGCCCTTGCGGTCTACCATGTCCAGGACAGGGAGCCAACCCCTCGTCTCCACCAGCGTGCGACGCAATGGCGTGCCAAACATGCGCTCGAACCGCTCGAGCATCTCGTCGAGGTCTTCCTCAAGCCATGGAACCATCTGGGTGGGCCTCCACCGCCTCAGCCCCCGAATCGGCCTCCATCTTTCAAGTGCCATAGTTATCGGTTACCACCTCCTGTACTTCATGGCTTTGCAGTGGCACGGTTAAAAAACAGTTTGAGAACGAGTGTCCACGGATGGCACACATCAACACCATGCCACACGCACATTCTTCAGCGCGCCACGCATACCCGCGATACCACTGCTATGAGTGCCTGTTATTTACTGCCGGAGAATATTTTCTATAACAATCGCGAATTTGCTGCTACTGGTTTTGACCCCAAACGGAGCAGCAGTTTGTGAGAAGAACGCCGGGTAGTGATGAGCGAGAAGAACGAAGAGCGCGGAGATCGGGCTGAATCGCCCCCCTGTAACGGGCCTCACCCGCCAGGCGCAGTGGAGGAGGCACTACAGGAGAGTGAGCGCAAATACCGGTTTCTCATCGAGGAGAGTCCGGGAATCAGCTTGATGATTGGTCGTGACGGCCTCTTAAAAAACGTCAGCAAGTATACGTTGAAAGCTTTTGGGTATCATAAAGACGAGGTTATCGGCAGACATTTCTCGGATTTTCTCTCCGCGGATAAGCGAGAAGCGGCAGTCGTGGAGTTGGAGAAGGCGTTCGCGGGAGAAGATACCTCATGGGGCGAGGTGGCAATCCGAGCGAAGAACGGCTTAATCCACACCGTAATGTTCTCACCCTCCAGGCTTGTTGTGTATGAAGAAGATACCATCCCGTCAATTCTGGTTACGGGCGTGGACATCTGTGAGCGTAAGCATGCGGAAGAAGCGCTTATGAAAGCTCGTCAAGCGGCGGATTTCGAGAGATCGCGGATAGAAACCATACTGAAGAGCGTGCCCGCCGGCGTGGTGATCATCGAAAAACCGGACGGTAAGATCACGTACGTTAATGATCGTGCAATAGAGCTTTACGGTGCGGACCTTCGGGGGCTGCCGCTGGAAGAGCACTCCCTTAAGCTCTTTCGGTTACTCAAGCCCGACGGCCGCGTGTATCTGCCCGAAGAGTTCCCAGCGAGCCGCGCGCTGCTCCGGGGCGATGAGATCTTCGACGAAGAGATGATTATCGAGCGTTCCGATGGCACCAGGGTTAACGTCATCGCGAATGCTGTTCCGCTCTATGGCCCAAGCGGTGAAATAGCGGCGGCAGTGGGGGCGTTTCATGACATCTCCGATCGCAAACGCGCGGTAGAAGCTCTCAGGAAGAGTGAGGAACGGTTCCGAACGTCCGCGGAGCATTTACTCGATTGCTTCGGGATCTATTCGGCCATTCGCGATGAATCCGGCAGCATTACCGACTTCAGGATAGAGTATGTGAACCCGGCGGCGTGCACGGTCACCCAATTCTCTAGGGAGGAGCTGACGGGCAAGCGCCTCTGCGAGCTGCTACCTGTGTATCGTGACTCGGGACTCTTTGACGACTATTGCCAGGTGGTTAAGACGGGCGAGCCGTTCAGCGAAGAGTCGATTATCGAGACTGTCAAGGATGAAGAACCGCGACGGGTATTTGACATCAGGGTCGCAAAGCTGGGAGATGGCGTCGTCGCCCTATGGCGCGAGATCACCGATCGCGTTCAGGCAGAGCAAGAGCTGCGGAACACCAGTAGCTATCTGGATAATCTATTCAATTTTGCTCACATGCCCATTATTGTCTGGGATGCTGACTACAAGATCACCAGGCTCAATCGCGCCTTTGAACGCCTCACCGGGCACTGTGCGGAGGACGTTCTGAACGCTCCGCTCGATATCCTCCTTCCAGAGCCAAAGCGGGAAGAAACGATGAAGCTCATCAGGCGCACGCTGGCAGGAGAGCGGTGGGTGACGCTCGAAATACCCATCCTTCGAAAAGACGGAACCTCGAGGGATGTGCTCTGGAACTTTGCCAACATCTTCGGTGAAGACGGCACAACAGTGATCGCGACCATAGCCCAGGGCTGTGACATCACCGAACAAAAGCGAGCGGAAGAGCAGTGCAGAGCCTCTCTGGAGGAGAAGGAGACACTGTTGCGGGAGCTCCACCACCGGGTGAAGAATAACCTTCAACTTGTCTCCAGCATTCTCGTCCTTCAGGCGCAGCACGCCCGTGATCCTGCGGCCTTCGCCGCTTATAATGAGATTCAGAATCGAATCAGATCGATGGCGCTCATCCACGCAAAACTGTACCAGGCTGAGTATCTGGCGAAGATCCATTTCACCAAATATCTCCAGGAACTGATCACTGCTTTGATTCATTCCTACGGATTATCCGCAGATCGCGTGAGCGTTACGCTTAATTCACCCGGAATGATGCTGGACCTCAATACTGCCGTTCCTCTCGGGCTGATCATCAATGAACTCGTCTCGAATTGCTTGAAGCATGCGTTTCCCAGGAATCGGAGGGGTGATATCCTGCTTGATCTCCATGCGGAAGACGATGGGAGCTACCTCCTGAGGGTTGCTGATAACGGGGTTGGCCTCCCGGAGGATCTGGATATTACGAACACAGCAACGCTGGGGTTAAAGCTGGTAAATACACTCGTGGAGCAGTTGAAGGGGACCATCCAGCTGGAGCGCGGTGCCGGCACTACCTTTATCATTCGGTTCAAAGAACGAGTTTAAGAGGTGGGGTGAGAAAGTCAGATGGAAGATCCGGCGATTCTAATAGTGGAGGACGAGGGCATCATTGCCCGGAGCATTCAAGCTATGCTAGCTGGCATGGGATTCCGCGTCTCCACGACCGTCTCGTCAGGTGAAGAGGCGATCCAGAAGGCAGAAGAGTTGCAACCCGATCTCGTACTTATGGACATCGTGCTCGGAGGCGAGATTGACGGCATTGAAGCCGCGGAACGGATCCATTCCCGGTTCGATATCCCCGTCGTCTATCTCACAGCCTACACCGATCGCGAGACAATAGAGCGAGCAAAGCTGACCAATCCGTATGGTTACGTTGTTAAGCCATTCAGTGAGCATGAGCTACACGCTGCTATCGAGCTGGCGCTCTATAAGCATATGATGGAGCGGAAAACAGTACGTCACACGGTGAACGAGGAGCTCAATCTGGCGCTCAGAGCGATGGTGGAGCGTGAGGGCGTGACGGCCGCTGCGGTGATCTCGCGGGATGGGATACTGCTGCAAGCTTATGGCCACTCCAGGCTGATGGCCGAATCGCCGCTCCTCTCTATGGCAGCAATGATGGTGCGCATGGCCGAAAAATGCGCTCGGCTGCTCGACAGAGGCGGGTTAACGACCGTCACCGTGGATTCCGAGGACGGCATGATTCTCGCAGAGAAGTACGACGAGTTCATCTTCCTCATGGCCGTTGATCGCGGTATCGAGTTCGATGAGCTGAATCAGGAACGGGATCGGGTAATGCGAGCGGTGAGAGGACTTTTATGAACGAGCCGGAGCTTACGCTTCATTTATTTGTACTCACTCACCTGGTAGAGCCGCGGATAACGGTACTGCTGCAGCGCACTCCACTCCAGGCTGGACGTGACCACATCATTCCAGAACTTCGGCCTGGCAAGCAGCTCCTGCATCATGATATGCCGCTCACCAAAGTGCGTGAGCAAGCTGTCCCTGATCGCAGTATAAGCGGCTTCGCTCCCCCGTTCGCCCTGCTTCTTTAGTAGCACGGTGGTCGTAGTAGCCGCTCTGTCAACCACATCCACGCTCAGGTTGCGCTGCTTCGCAAAGCAGCATGCGGCCAGCTTGGCCACAAATTCCGCTTGCAGTGGATCTCCCGTTACCCGAATCGCCGCCCTGGTTGGATTCCGTGCATCATCGGCTTCCACCGCACTCGTCACGTTAAAGCCGAGTGCCGAGAGCGCCTCAAGATCAGTAACTGTATGCAGAGATATCAACTCGGCTAATGCGTCAATGCTTTCATCGGGCGGAAGACAGGAATCAGTGCAGGTGAGGAACCAATTGAGCATTAACCGAGGGATACAAACCCCCTTCACGCGCTTCTCCACTCGGATCGCCTCCTCCATACTCCCGAATTTCTGTACCATGGAATCCATAAACTCGATCATCTCGCGGACTGCCGCACTGAAGTTGCCCTCGTGCTTCTCCAGGAGGGGCGCGAGCCGCCTCAGATCCTTCTCATATAGCGAGATATTCTTACGAATCATCGCGCTCTTGTTACTAGATATCGTGCTACCTATGTATACTTTTGCAGAGATCGTGCTATCTTCGCATAATCACTCACAAATCCCTTTTTCCGCGTGCTATTACCCACCTTACAGTAAGGCGCCGAGATGAGAGAGATGAGGCGCTGAGAGGTGAGAAGCAAGGAGATGAAAGCGGTAATTCTCGCCGGTGGGTTTGGCACGCGGCTGCGGCCACTCACGTTCACGCGCCCGAAGCCGATGATTCCGCTGCTGAATAAGCCGATAATCGAGCATGTGGTTGATTACCTTGTCGCGTACGGGATAAAGGAGATCGCGGTGACCACAACCTACCTGCGCGAGATGATTATGGAGCACCTAGAAAGGCGGGATGATGTTCAGCTCACCTTTCCGATCGAGCCCGAACCACTCGGAACCGCGGGCTCGGTGAAGAATGCGGGCTTTGATGAGGAGCATGAGCCCTTTGTGGTGATTCAGAGCGATAACATCACTGATCTGAATCTCCACGACCTGCTCGAGTTCCACCATGACGCTGGCGGCTGGGTGACCATTGCCGTGAAGGCGGTCGAAGATCCATGGCACTTCGGCGTTACACTGCTTGATGAGCAGGGCGGCATTATGCGCTTCCAAGAGAAGCCGCCGAAGGAGAAATGCTTCAGTAATCTGGCAAGCACGGGGGTCTATGTGATTGATCCGAAGGCGATGGCATACGTGCCCGAAGGGATACCTTTCGATTTCGCCAAGGATCTCTTCCATCTGCTCCATCAGAAGGAGCGGGAGAAACTCTTTGGCTATCCGCTCAAGCCAGGCCAATTCTGGGCCGATGTGGGGCATGTGGAGGGCTACATGCATGCCACCGAATGGATGCTGAGCATGGGACGCATGGATGTGCTCATGGGTCATAATGTTGAGGTCGACGCTTCCATGCTCGTTGGGCCCCTGGTCATCGGTGACGGCGTGCGCATTGAGGAGTGTTGCACGTTGGGGCCACGGACAGTGCTCTTCGAGGATGTTAACATCGGCCGTTATTCCTGCTTGCAGCAGTCCATGGTCGGGGAAGGAACCATGATCGGTAAAGCGACGCAACTCAAAGATGCCACCATTGGGCCCCACTGCATTCTGGGCCACGACGTGAGGGTGCGCAACGGTATTGTGTGGCCATTTGTTATCATTCCTCAGAGTTCAACGGTGAACAGTACCATCAGGAGATTCGCACTGCTCGACTGCAGTGCTGACCGGATGCGAAGTGCCGATCCCAAGCGATTCTTCCGCACGGTCTCGGATGAGGAGGCATTTTACTTCAATCTCGTCCGGAATGGGAAAGTCAGTTTCACCGGTGAGGTCGCTCACAGCATCCAGGAGTTCCTCGCGATCGTGAAGAGGATCGATCTGCGTTCGATCGAGTACCACCTGGGGTGGACGGCAGGGCGCAGCGATTTCGCGCTCTCTTTCGGTTACAATGACATCGCCTCATGGATCTGGAATGTGCTCGGTGATGAGCCTCTGGCCAGCGCGGTGGTCGCAATGGAACCCGGGAACTCGCGAGACGAGCTGGTCCACCTAATCCAGGACTGCATTGAAGCGCGGCAATATGAAGAATGGAGGGATGTAGAGCTATGCCCCGCGCAGTGAGCAAAAAGCGGAGAGTCATCAATCTGGCAAAGCCGAGCAAGACCGCGCTCTCGAAGATCGCTACCTCGCTCTTCACACCTATGGACAAGAACCCGTACTACCGTGGAAGCATGGCCATCGCGAACTTGCGCGACTTACACGATCACCTCGATGCCTTCGGGCCAGAAGAGGCAGTCTGGCTCGCCTCGTGGATCGAGTATCTCGGCGACTCCGAGACCGCAGCTAAGATCAGAGCGGAACCAGGGCAGTTCAAGCAAATCGTTACCGCGAGCTACGAAGAGCTCAAAGAATTTATCGGCCCGTGAGTTGAGCTGAAATGAGAATCGCGCTCTTGAGCTGGGAATCCATGCATTCGATCGCTGTCGGCGGTGTCGCACCACACATTACGGAGCTTGCGGCAGCGCTGGACCGGATTGGGCACGAGGTACATGTCTTTACACGCACGGGGCAAGGCCAACGCCATCATGAGATCGTCGACGGTGTGCAGTACCACCGCTGTCCCTTCGACTTCGACTCCAACTTCATCACGGAGATGAACAATATGTGCCACTCCTTCGCCTACCACCTCTCCAAGGCCGAGGACCGCTCAGGCACCTTTGACATCGTCCATGGGCACGATTGGATGACCGTGAACGCGCTCGCAGAGATACGGAATGCCCGTCAGAAGAAGACCGTCTTCACGCTTCATTCCACGGAATACGGGCGATGTGGGAACGTCTTTCACGAGGGGCAGTCACGGGACATCAGGAATCTGGAATGTTACGGCGGATTCGTGGCTGATCGAATCATCACCACCTCAGAGACAATCAAGAATGAAGCGAAGTGGATCTACCAATTCCCAGATGAGAAACTCGCACTGATCCCGAACGGCATCTCGATCCGGAAATTCCTCTGCCCGCTTGATCCCTGGAGCGTAAAAGTCGTGCATAACCTTGACATCCACGACCCCATCAGCCTCTTCGTGGGCCGAATGGTGGCGCAGAAAGGCCCTGATCTGCTTTTGGAGGCCGTTCCTCATGTATTGACTGAGTTCCCGGCTGCGCAGTTCCTCTTCGTCGGTGACGGCACCATGCGGCGGGGATTAGAGCATCGCGCGTGGCAACTGGGCATCCAGCACGCCTGCCGCTTCCTCGGCTACGTTCAGGAGCCTGACCTCCTCAGCTTCTACAATGCATGCGACATGGTCAGCATCCCCTCGAGGAACGAGCCCTTCGGCATCGTTGCGCTCGAAGCATGGGCGGCCGGGAAGCCGATCGTCGTCACCCATAACGGCTTCGATTTCGTCCAGCACGATATCAACGGACTGAAGGTCTATGATAATCCGGACTCGATCGCGTGGGGCTTGAAGAGGATACTCGCCGATCCAATTCGGGCGAGGTGGATGGGCACCAACGGGCAGAAGACTGCAGAAAGCTTCTCCTGGGATACGATCGCACGGAAGACCGCGGACCTCTATGAGGATATTTAGAGGAGGTGACCACGCCTTTATCCAGTCCGATGGAAGGATGCTAAATCTCTGCGCGCATTTACCCGGGCCGGGCCGGGCCGGGCCGCTTAGTCCCACCGTGCGCAGGCTTCACTCCGCGATTGGCGACTCGAATCTATTCTCGCTCTGCTCTATGGTATGCCCTAACTTGTTCGAGAACCTTTGGATAGTCGGCAAATAGAGCTCCTAAATCTACCGTTCCTACTACATCAAAAATGCCCAAAGCTGCTATCGCTCTCCCACTTCTGTCTCGAATCGGGGCAACGACAACCGGCACACCGGCATATTTACCCTTGAGAAGATTTGTGCGTATAACCCGATTCTCCCTGAGCACTTGCTCTAATATGGGGCCTGAATATTCAAAGTCTATAATTTCCCCCTTTTCCACTCTAACGCCCTTGTTATTCTTGGACCGCATAGCAACTGGCATTAAAACCAAGTCATTCACCGCTTTCGCTATTGGTGCGATTTCTTCGGCCCGCGCATCCGCATGTACTATTATACTCGGCTCTTTCTCTTCCATTTTCACACCTCCGTTTCAGCTCCAGTAACTAACACATATTAGACGCTGTTGTGGGCGCTCCCGCCCATCCACAACCAGATTCTTTTTCAGATTCCTCACCGCTGCTTGTTTTCTCGTTACTACTCCATGCTTATCGCACCTTGCTCACAAACGTCTACACAAACCTCACAATCGGTGCACTCCTCAGCATTTATTACTGCGTGTTGCTCTCTTCCATGTGGTGCAGTGCTGGGATCGTCCTCGGCCAGACTTATGCATTCCACGGGACATTCCTCCACGCACATGCTCGTTCCTTTCTCTTTCCTTCCTTTACAGCCGTCACACTTCTCCAAATCTACTATTGCGGGCATCTTTTTTCGCATCACTCTCCCTTATTTGCTCGTTCTCTTCATCATATATAAAATCGGCATCCCCATGCGCTAAAAACTATGCATAGCGTATAAAGAGCGCATCCGCTACTCGAAGTTGACTAATTTTTGGCCCTCCTTAAACGCGTTGCCTTTTTTCGTCTTCACAGTGAAGACCAGTAATGGCTCCAAAAGAAGAAGAAGCCGAACTCGATGCACTCTTGCAGGCCTTAGCTGAGCCCTCGCAGCGATGAGTAAAGAAGACTCGACCAGCGAGATCTTATTGCAGCTCGACGTCATGAGATGCCACCAAGAAAATGCCCGGGCCGAGTTGAACCAGGCAATCCGTACGTATCTCGAGCTCAAAGAGCATCTGTAGCGCTCACGGGTTGGGGCTCCCAAATCGGAAAGCTAACATGCGACGACAGCAAATTATTTATCGGTTGTGATCCTACCTTTTAGGTAGGGCTATTTTATATGCAGATAGGCGAACCGGCAGTAGAACTCCTCATTCTTGCTTTGAAGGATGAAAATTGGGCTGTTCGGAGTGCAGGAGAGGCTCTTGTTAAGATAGGAAAGCCGGCAGTAGAACTCCTCATTCTTGCTTTGAAGGATGAAAATTGGGTGGTTCGAGAGGGAGCAGCAACTGCACTTGGTACGATAGGAGATGAGAGAGCAGCAGAACCCCTCATTCGTGCTTTGAAGGATGAAAATGAGGATGTTCGAAAGGGAGCAGCAACTGCACTTGGTACGATAGGAGATGAGAGAGCAGCAGAACCCCTCGTTCATGCTTTGATGGATGAAAAACGGTATATTCAAAAGGGAGTAGAAGAGGCTCTTGTTAAGATAGGAAAGCCGGCAGTAGAACCACTCGTTCGTGCTTTGAAGGATGAAAATTGGAACGTTCGAAAGGGTGCAGAAGAGGCTCTTGGTGAGATGGGGAAACTAGCAGTAGAACCCCTCATTCGTGCTTTGAAGGATGAATATAAGGAGGTTCGAGAGGGAGCCACAAAGGCGCTTGTCAAGATAGGAAAGCCGGCAGTAGAACCCCTCATTCGTGCTTTGAAGGATGAATATAAGGAGGTTCGAGAGGGAGCCGTAAATACGGAGGTGTAGAAATTGGCCGACGTTAATGAAGAAATTGTAAGACTTTTTTTTTGAAAATTTGAACTTCTTGGTTAGAACGAACGTAACTTACCGGGTAAAGGGCGAGAACGGAATTGGAGGAGATAGCGATGTAGATTTAGTAGCGCTTAACCTTCATCCTGACCGTATCAATCCTCCCAAAAACTTCATATTAAAAACCGATGACTTAAAAGGGATTGAATATGCGGCTATCGAAGTTAAAGGATGGCATACAGAAGTTTTTACGCCGTCTCTTATACGATCGGCACCTCGCATCTTTTATTTTACAAGACCAGAAGCTGATGAAAAAATTAAAGCAGTAATCCAAACAGCCCATTATAGGAAAATACTGGTAATCCCAGCACTGGCTAAGAATGAAGAAACAAGAAAAGAGGCAATAAAAATGCTTAGCCAAAATGGAATAGATCACATTATTGAGTTTGAAACAATAATCAACGATATATACAAAAAGGTTAAAGAGAATAAAAACTATAATTCTGAAATCCTCCAAACTATGAGGTTATTAAAAATATATAAGGAAGATTAGCCCGTGTGTTGTCTGCACAGCGTCGAACCCTCATCAGATATCTGCAAGCGAAACAGGAAGATTCAAAGTTGTGGACGTTCTCACGCAGGTACAGCTAGCGGTGAGTGAAGAAAACCTGACGAGCGAGATCTCATTGCAGCTCGATGCTATGAGATGCCACTTAGAAAACGCCCGGAGCTTGGTATTTTATTTTCTCCAGTAAATCTGCTCAAACGCACTAGAGTAGGGGAATCGCTTATTTTCCCCTTCTGCTTCTCTTATCATCTTCCGGTATTCCCGCTTACACTGAGTAGAGCAGAATCTTTTCTCTCTCCACTCGTAAAAATGCTCCTCATCCAGCGTTTTTCCGCAGAAATCGCATTTAAGCTTTCTATGAAAAAGCTTCATTTTCTACTTGCTTTTTTTCTTCGTTTTAAAACGATAGGACTTACGCACTTGAACTATGTTCATAAAATATAACAATCTTTATATTGAATTTTATTAAGCAAAAGCGGGCTTTTTAAAGGATCCAGCCCGGTAGCAAATGGATATCGTCGATTCTACAAACCTAGCAGAATAACCGCATCAGCACCTTAAAAGCTACTTATTTTTGGCCCTCCTTAAACGCGTTGCCGTTTTTCGTCTTCTCAGTGAAGTCCAGCAATGGCTCTTGAAGAAGAAGAAGCCGAACTCGATGCACTCTTGCAGGCCTTAGCCCAGCCCGAAGCGGATGCCGAATACCCACTGCCCGAAGAGAAGCCGATCAAGTACACGAACGTTGATGTCATCGTGCTCCCACACGGCTACAAATCAGAATATCCGAAGCCTGAGCAGAAAGACGAGGATGCTAATCAGGACTCAATCGCGCAGTTCACCGATTCGTTCGAGCTGAAGCTTGATGAGGCGACCGAAGAAGACGGTATGCTCAGGATCCCTGCAACCATCGCGCATTCCAAGCACGTCTATGGCTACAACGACGGCGCGATCAAAGCAATCAAGCCGTTCAGCGAGCTCGAAGCTGCCGCTCGGTTCGCTAACGGCATACCAGTCACCCGCGACCATCCGAAGGCAGGAATCGTGACCGAGCGCGCACAGGTGCTCGGATTCCTGCGCGATCCGCGTGCAGAAAGCGACGTGCTCACCGGCATCCTGGAAATCTCCGATAAGGATCTGATCGCAGACATCAAGGAGCAGAAACTCAGCGACGTTTCGCCCGGATACTTCTGTACGCTCGATACGAGCGACGAAGCGAAAGGATCACTCGGCGAAGGCAAGGACTACAACGCGGTCCAGCGCGAGATCTTCCTCAATCACGTCGCAGTGTGCGCGGAAGGCAGGTGCTCGTCTCGAGATGGCTGCGGGCTCAATATCGTGCCCACGAACGAAAGCGCTGAGCAGCCCGCAAAGCAGCCCGATCAGTCCGCTGCGGTCGCACAGCTCCAGGAGGCAAAAGACGCTGTCGTGAGGTTGAAGCGAGAGCGCGCAGAAGCAGTAGCACAGCGTGGCGAAGCAGTTTCGCAGCGTGACGCGCTGCAGCGCAAACTCGACGAGCTCGTGCAAACTGAGAAGGATGCGCTCGTCGCAGAGCTCACAACGCTACAGGACACGAAGACGGAGAAGGATCTGCAGGCACTTGATCTCGACGCGCTGAGCAAAGAGCTCGATATGGTTAAAGGCCTGCGGACTGCCCGGTTAGCTGCTCCCGTTAGTCCCGAAGCTAAGGGCAGAGCACGCATCGATGAGGTGTACGGAAAGATAGGAGGTACAGGATAGATGTATCCCGTGAATGTGAACGCATTCGACGCTATCGGTGAGCTGAAGGCTGCCGGCACCATCGCATTCGGTGCCGCAGTCATGCGATCAGCAGCGAAGACAGTGAAAAGTACTCTGGATATCGTGCACAATATCCTCGGCATTGCCTGTCGATTGGGATCTTGTGGAGAAGGATGAGCCCGGGTTCTACTCGCAGTACGACCCCGTGCCTCGGGGCCACGTTAAACAAGACCAAGAAGGAGGACATCGCTTTCGCCGCAGGCCCGATCCGCCGCGGCATGCACCACCAGTACCACGACCGAGCTGAGCGGCGTTTAAGGTTAGTCCAGAATAAGCTCAACTAGCAGTTAGAAAGCGTAACGGACCTTTTTTATGGGTTTACGTGAGCCGTCAAAAACGGGGCTTCCTTAAACGCAGGTAGTTTCCTGAGCACAAGCAGTGACGCTTATGGCAGGGTCAGAAGGCGATGTCGAGGCGGATGCGCGGCGGGTCGAACGGAAGGTGATCGGCGTACATACCGGCACCGTAATTCCGGCCCATCGGGTATGGTATCGCGGAACTGTCGCGACTTTTTCGCTTTCTTCTGAGCGATTGCTGCTATCGAAACAGCGGCACGCGCCCGTTAAGGCAGGTGAGCGCAGATGACTGCAGACGGCGCAGCGACACGAGCCGGTGGAGCGGTAACCGGGCCAGAGGAGAGCAAGAAGCCGACTCGGGATCACAAGACGATCGTGATCTCGAAGGATGCGTATGCTGCGTTGACGCGGCGCGCGGAAGAAGAAGGAAGCGACCGTAAGGCGGTCGCGTCAAAAGCGATCACCACGTACATCGCCAACAAAGACGTATTTGAGGGTTTACCGCGCGCCATAGCGGAAAATCAAGATCTTGCTGAGGATATTCAGACCGCGCTCAGGAAGCGACTCAAACCGGGAACTCCTGAACTCAGCGTTGCGGAGCTCGGTCAAATCGCCCACGCGCAGAAGGAAATCGCGCAAGCGTTCAAGGAAACAGCGCATGCGCTCAAGGAGTTGGCGAGCATACGTCCGGCGAGAAGCACATGCGAGCGCATCTCCACCAGTTGGATCGACGATTGCTATCCCCCTGAGCAGTCCAGGAAGCAGCTTAAAGGGGATGACAGTATGCCTGTGGGGGGCGAAAAAGAGGAATGAGGTTCATGGTCCAGCTCCCGGGAGAGCAGCGCAGTCTTGACCTCTTCCGCTTCGCCAGTAGGATTTTAGGTTACTCGCAGCTGGCAGAGGATCCGCATCATGCCTGGTGCAACGAGCTGGATCGACAGCATAAACGCTCGCTCTGGCTGGAGCCGCGGCACACGTACAAGTCAACGATCTTTACCAAGTCGTATCCCATCTGGCGGTTGCTCGGGGATCCGAATCTCCGGATACTGATTGTGAACGCAACTGCGAAAAATGCAGAGGCCTTCCTCAACGAGATCGTGGGCCAGTATCTCCGGAACGAGAAGCTCATCAGCCTTTATTTGGATTGCTTCAATACCGTGCCCCTTGATCCCCGGTCAGCAAAGACAAAATCTATCGTGCTCAACACGCGCACGCGGAACTACAGCGAGCCCAGTATCGCCACCGTCGGCGCGCTCGGCAATCTCGTATCCGCGCACTACGATCTCATCATTGTGGATGATCTGTGCAACATCGATGATCGCGAAAGCCCCTCGGTACGCGAGAAGAAGAAGCGGTGGTTCAATGATCTTGTCTCCGTGCTCACACCAGACGGCGAGCTCGTGGTAGTGGGCACGCACTGGCATTTCGACGATGTCTACTCGTTTATCATCAACGAGATCAATCCGCAGCTCCCCGAAGAATACAGGTACTACATCCAGCGCGAGTCATGCTACGACAATGATGGATCCACGCCGCGGTTCCCCTTCGTCCTTCCAGCTAAGAAGCTCGAAGCACTCAAGGTAGAGAAGGGCACCTTATTGTTCGCCTGCCAGTATCTGAACCGCCCGATCCCCGAGGAAGATCAGATCTTCAAGCTCGAAGCCCTGCACAAGATTGCGAAGTCAGAGCTCGATCTGTCACGAGCAGAAGCTTTCGCGTTCTGCGACCCGTCGCTCGGCGCCAACGATTATTCCGCTATCGTCACGGTATTGAAATACAGGGACTCGTGGATCGTTTTTCACTGCGACCTCTCAAGAGCGGCGCACTCGAAACTCATCGACAAGCTCATCGAGCTGCAGAGCTTCTTCAATTACAAGCAGGTCGGCATCGAGGCGAACTCGCTCGACAAAGCTAAATCAGATCCCAACCCCTGCAGTTTCGAGCTCGTGCTGCGCGAACGGCAACAGGCGGCCAAGGTCACCGTGCCCCACAAACTCATCTGGCATAACACGCCGAAGCTTGCCCGCATACAGGCCATCGAGCCGTACTATTCTAACGGCCAGCTGCTTTTCCTCGATTCCTGGAACCAGGATTATCCGGAGCTCGTGGAGCAGTTGATCCACTTTCCGCTGGCAGCTCATGACGATGGGCCCGATGCGCTTGCTGGTGCTATTGATCTACTACTCACAAAAGAGAAAGCGCAACGCCGGGTCCTTATCCCTCGTGCGCGCTGACGGAGAGCATGTGTGTAGCAACCGTCGCGTTGCAGTAGTTAAAATTAAAAAGCATCTTCAACAGTAACAATATCTCTCATCTCGACGGCTAACAGACCGTCTCAACATCCCCTGTGTCACGAATGATTTTATCTTTCGTGAGAATCCCCGCCTGATAAAACCTCGCGGTGGCTACTATTATCCTATCATGTATCTCAGGAATCGCAAGAGCCGTAACTTCTTCCAGGATCTCTGGGGTGAAACTAACGATTTCAAATTCTGGTTCGGCCTTTATGCGGTGGTACATCTCGGGAAAATCAAAGGTAACCTTTCCCTTCTCAGCAACCGATAGTGCTTCTGCAAGCACGATCTTTGGCACCAGTAATCGACCTCCCGTGCTCCTAACCTCCTCTATCTTTTCTTTAACTGCCCTTGTCAACCGGGTACTGCCTATAAAATACCAGATAAGGACATGGGTATCCAGAATATACAGCATTAAATTACATATCCTCCAATTCTCGGAAGAGCTCTTTCTTCGCTTCTTCTACCGCTTCCTCGGTTACCTCACCACCTCGTACGCAGCCAAAAAGAGAAGTCTTACTCCTCGATTGCTCCACCACATGCAACAAATCACGCTTGATGTATTCGATTTCTCGTTCTAAGTCACCAAGCCTTTTCAGGACTTCTTTTGTCTTCAGCTCCATCTCCTAGCCTCATCTCCATCCAGCGGGACGCACACCACACCCAAAATCGTACGGAACCTACATATAAAAAAGGTCTTCGCGGTTATTTAAATTTGCTGTCCCGTGGTCTAGCAGTCAAAAGCTCGCCCGTATCCAGGCGATCGAGCCACATTATACGAACGGGCAGCTTCGATTCCTCGATACCTGGAACCAGGATTATCCCGAGTTCGTGGAGCAGCTGATCCATCACCCGCTTGCAGCGCATGACGACGGGCCCGATGCGCTTGCTGGTGCCATCTCGCTGATCCTTGCTCATCTCCATCATTTTGGATTGCAAGCGGTGCTAACATCCCCGCAGCCTGCCCCGTGCCTGCATGTGCTCACAACGCCAGCCAATAAGGCCCAATTTAAGGAGCAAAGGCGACTGAAGAGCAAAGTTTGCAAAAGAGAAAAGCTTAAATAAAGGCTTCGATTATGTGCCCGTTAGGTGGTGAGATGAACAAGAAATTAGGACTATGCAGTGTTGCAGTAGCTATAATCGTAGTTTCGATGTTTGTTGTGGGCTGCGTGGAGGAAGAAGTGCCAGAAGTCACGCCAACACCAACACCTACTCCGTCCGCCACACTTGATACTACGTACACCAATTCCATCGGTATGGAGTTCGTGCTGATCCCCGCGGGCGAGTTTGAGATGGGCGCGCCAACAAACGAAGCGGGTAGAGACAATGACGAAGGGCCTGTCCATCAGGTAGCTCTACAACATGCGTTCTATATGGGCACATATGAAGTTACGCAGGTGCAGTGGCGTGCAGTAATGGGCTCAGATCCCGCGTTCTTCACGGGTGACGACAACCTGCCTGTCGAGATGGTCTCGTGGGACGACGTGCAGGAGTTCATCAGAAAGCTCAACGCGAAAGAAGGTACGGATAAGTACCGGCTGCCCTCGGAAGCAGAATGGGAATACGCCTGTCGCGCGGGCACCACCACACGCTATTCGTTCGGCGATTCTGATGCGAAACTCGGCGAGTACGCGTGGTTTGCTGAGAATTCAGGCGATGAAACGCATCCGGTCGACCAGAAGAAGCCGAACCCCTGGGGGCTCTATGATATGCACGGCAACGTCTGGGAATGGGTGCAGGATGTTTACCACGAAAGCTATGACGGCGCGCCGACCGACGGCAGCGCGTGGGTAGGATCTGGCTCGCTCAGGGTTTACCGTGGCGGTAGCTGGTGCAACGTCGCTGGTTACTGCCGTTCCGCGTCCCGTGGCTGCGCTGGCCCTGCCCTCCGCTGCGATGACCTGGGCTTTCGCCTCGTGAGGTCGGTATAAAGGGTAACTACTTACTGCTTTACCACGTTACTACTTGCGCGTGGTACCTGAATGAAGGCGGTGCGTGCGCGTAGGGAAGGTACGCGCTCGCAAAAAAGGGGGGACTCCAGCGTTACGATCGACGCTAGGACTATAAAGCATCGCGTGCAAAGTTCATCACATGCCTCGCTTTAATACCAAATATTTAAACGAGCATTTTGACTTGCATTAGTAATGGATCAAAAAATTGTACTACCAACAATCATTGCGACAATTACAGCATTGGTAGTTTGGCTGCTGTTAGATTACCTTATGGGTGGAAATGTATTCCTAATAGAAAATTTATTGAAAGCGGTAGTATTTGCTCTGGTTTTTGGCATCACGTATGCGTGGTGGTCTCATATCTTCACCCCGCGCCTGAGGTGAAGAAGGCACATCGCATCGTGCGGCGTCTGCGGCTCGGTGGCATGCATCCGCGCGCGGAGCTTATCGTTACAAAGAAGTGCTAGAACAGCTTTGCTCGTGAAGTCCGAAAGGTATATATTTTTATGAGTACCGAAGATTAATGTAAGGTAACAAGTCCGGTGTGTGGGCATAGAAAGATAGCATAGGCTGATCATCCAGAATGATGTCTATCCACACTGCGGATATACCGGGTTTATCCAAAATTCGGAATCCCCGTTAAAGAAGGATAAAAAACATGAGTAGGGAAGAACTATTTGAAAAAATCGCCAATCTACTTAAAGGTCACGGGGTGAGAAAGGTAGCCGTCTTTGGCTCTTATGTCAGAGGAGAGGAGAAACCGGAAAGTGATATAGATATTATTGTGGAGTTTTCAGAAAGAAAAAGCCTTCTTCAACTCGTGAGAATAGAACGAGAGTTGTCTGAGGAGTTGGGAATAAAAGTGGATTTGCTGACAGAGAACTCTATAAGTCCCTATTTGATTGATACGATAAAAAGAGAGATGAAGATGATTTACGGATGAAAAAAGAAGACACTGCGTATCTGAAGCATATTTTAGATGCTATAGTCAGAATAGAAGAGTATACTGCGAGGATAGAATACAAAGACTTTATGGAGAATCACCTTATACAGGACGGGGTAATACGGCAGATAGAGATAATAGGTGAAGCCGCAAAGATGGTATCCAATGAGATCAGAGAGAAGCATCTGGATATTCCTTGGAAAGACATGGCAGGAATGAGAGACAAATTGATACACGATTATTTGGGCGTAGATATGGATGCCCTCTGGGGTACAGTCGAGAATGATATCCCTGCATTGAAAAGCAAATTGAAAGATCTTATTGCAAAAAGAGAAAAGATATGAGCTGGGTTCGGAACTCTCGCAATCCTTCGGATTGCTCGGTGCTAATGCACACGGACAACAGAACATATCCGGCTACGGTGCTTTACACCTCGCGCCCGTCGGTGAGTTCACGTTGCGGTTCTAAGCTTCCAACTTCAGTGGGGTTCACACCACCGCTTCAAACGGCGGACTGAACCTGACTCTGCCTCCTCGTACGCTTTTTAGCGCACCGGGCAGGAGCTCCAGTGCCATAAAGGCCTCATCAGGGACCGCAAAGGGTAATTCAAGATCGTGGGCGCGTGCGGGCTCGAACCCGAACCGGGGATAGTACTCGGGATGGCCGACGAGCACGACAATTCGGTGGCCCAGCTGTCTGCACGCCTCCAATCCTGTTTCAACCAGTTGCGTGCCGATACCCTGCCGCTGTTGCTCAGGCAGAACGGCCATCGGCGCCAGCGCGAGCGCTTGTACCTCTCCGTTGCGTGTTTCAATACCGATGCGGCTGAAGAGGATATAGCCGGCGATACGGTTCTCCGCCTCCTCGTCTGCCTCCTCAGCAACCAGTGCTAATGGCGGCACGAAATATTCGGATACCCGGAGTGCCCGGACCAGGGTGCTCTCTTCAGTGCCGCCAAAGGCCATTCTTAAGAGGATATCGATCGCCTCGATATCATTTGCTCGCTCAGGGCGCACACGCAGATTCATCTGTTTAGTCACTCATTCTTCCCTACTCACAAATAATCCTTCAAGACTACAACGTTTACCTCTTCTACTCGCTTCAGCTTTGCGTCATTGGTGAGGAAAGCGTCAACATGCATCTCAAGGGCAGTAGCGAGCTGCAATGCATCCAGCGCCTTGAGCAGGGGATATCTCCCTCTTAATCGTCCGGCCTTATCCGCTATCTCAGCTGAGATTTCAACAAGCGTGAAAATCCTTCCACGTCTCAGAAATTCGGTAAATTTTGCTGCCAACTGCTCCTGTCCTTTTTGTATTGGCTTAGGCAGCACTTCAGCGAGAGTGATAACGGAAGAGGACGCTCGAATAGACCCAGATAGATTGAAAAGCATCAACTACCCTTTTGACAAGAGGCCCAAAATGTGGATGCGCTTCAATGTACTAAAATAGATAATCGGAGCAGTATCTATTAATGAAGATCGAATCAACCCGTGCGAGTTCGTCAGAGAGCGTCATTCATATTCGATCCTCTCGTAATCGGCTGACGTACTCTTGCGCATCTTCTCCGGTCCAAAGCCCTTTTCCAAGACCGTAAAGCTCACGCCAGTCAAGCAACTCCTTTTTAGCCATTCCTTCCTCGCGCAAATGATGAACAAGCCGATCAACGAGTTCCAATAGCTCCTTTGGCGTGAGCCGCTCAGCTTCTTTCTCGAGCTTTTCTACCAGCGTTTGCATCTTCTCCGCCATTTTGGTTTCTCGTTTACTGTTTTCTTCTCAGGGCTTAAATAATTACATGCGCTTACTCACTCAATCTTCCAGCGTCGAGATGTCGCCGATGTCCATGCCGAGCTCCTGCGCCTTGAGCACGCGTCGCATGATCTTCCCGCTCCTTGTTTTAGGCAGCGAGTCCACAATCTCCAGTTCATCAGGCACAGCCAACGAGCCCAGCTCGCGACGCACGTGGAGCTTAATATCAGTTATCAAATTCTCGGAGCCGTTCTGGCCCTCTTTGATGATGAGGAAGCCCTTGATGCTCTCTCCTTTGAGCTCGTGCGGCTTCCCAATGACCGCCGCTTCGGCGACTGCAGGGTGCGAGACCAAAGCGCTTTCGACCTCCGCGGTCCCGATCCGGTGTCCTGAGACCGTGAGCACGTCGTCCGCGCGCCCGAGGATCATGATATAGCCGTCCTCGTCCATCGTCGCCAGATCGCCGGCGAGATAGTAGGGTGCAATAGTGTTCCAGTACTTTTCGTAGCGCTCAGGCTCGTTCCAGCAGGTTCTGAGCCCGGACGGCCACGGCTCCTTGATCACGAGATGCCCGACGGTATTGGGCTCGACGGAGCACCCCTTTTTGTCGACCACATCGGCCACGACACCGAAGAACGGCTTGCCCGCCTTGCCTGGTTTCGCTCTGTACGACGGGATCGTGGTCACCATGTGCCCGCCGGTCTCGGTCTGCCACCAGGTATCGACCAGCGCGCAGTTCTTGTTGCCGATGTGCTCGTAGAACCAGAGCCATGCTTCCGGGTTCAAGGGCTCGCCCACACTGCCAAGAATCCGCAGAGAGGAGAGATCGTACTTCCGCGGCCACGTCTCGCCGTATTTCATGAATAGCCGTATCGCCGTCGGTGCGGAATAAAAGACGTTCACCCTGTAACGGTCTATGATTGACCACCATACGCCCGGGTTCGGGTAGTCAGGTGCGCCCTCGAAGAGTACCGAAGTGACGCCGACGGATAGCGGGCCGTAGACCAGGTAGCTGTGCCCCGTGATCCAGCCGGGATCTGCGGTGCACCAGTAAATGTCATTCTCATGCAGATCGAAGACGATCTTGGTGGTGTAATGCGTGAAGAGGTTGTAGCCGCCGATGGTGTGGAGCACGCCCTTGGGTTTGCCGGTCGTGCCGGAGGTGTACAGGATAAACAGCGGATCCTCGGCATCCATCACTTCAGCATCGCAGCAGGGCGAGTGGCTCTGTAACAGTTCGCTAAAGTCGATCTCCTTCTCCACAAGCTCGTAATCGTCTCCCTCGCGCTGGGCGACAATCACCTTTTCCACGAAGGGCAAATCCTCAACCGCCTCGTCAACGTTCATCTTATAATTGATCTTCTTCCCGCGTCGTTTGGTCCACGTCGCGGTAATCACGACTTTCGCGCGCGCCTCCGTAATCCGCATCCGCAGTGCGGAGGCGCTGAATCCGCCAAAAACGACTGAATGGAGCGCACCGATACGCGCGCAGGCGAGCATCGCCACGATCTGCTCGATGATCTGGGGCATATAAATCGCCACCCGGTCGCCCTTCCGCACGCCGAGCGCCTTGAGGCCATTGGCCAATCGACAGACCATATCCAGGAGCTCGCCGTACGTTACCTTCACCTCATCGCCGTCCTCGTTCGTGCAGATGTACGCCAGTTGGTTACGCCGGCCCGCATTGATGTGCCGGTCAAGGCAGTTGTACGTGATGTTGAGCTTGCCGTTGACAAACCACCGGAAGTTCGGGTGCTCGCCTTCACGTACCTTCTCCCACCGCTGGAACCAGTACAGCTCCTCCTCCGCGATCCGTGCCCAGAACCGTTCTGGATCCTGAATTGATTCTTTGTATAGCGATTCGTACTCCTCAGGTTGGATATACGCCTCTGCCACCACGTGCCGTGGCGGATTGTACACCTGGGTCACCTTAAGCAAGACCTCATTCTTGTCGGTAGCCATCGTTCATTCACCACGTTCTACCCTTCCACTATTACTACAACCCAAGATATAAAAAAGACCAATCCTTCCTTATTTGGCGCTTTAAGAACGTTTCACAAAAGTTATGAACCTCTGTACTGTCCCTTGTATTCGCTCTCCGCGCTGTTGAGCGCAGAACAAGGAAGGCTACCGGTGATGAGCGCGTTTCTCTTCCAGCACGGCCTTCTTCACCACCAATCGCGCAGTATGCTCGCCATCCTCACGTATCTCGCTCTCCTTGATGACGAGCCTTTTGTTGAAGAGCGGGCCGTCCAGCACCAGCGATTCGAACTCGCCGCCTTCGCCCGCGATGTTTAAGCCCGCTGCATGCCGCCCGTATTTCGCGAGTTGCTCGTTCAGGGCCACCAGACGGTCGACGTCAGCCGTTGCTATCCGCCGCCCCAGCCAGCTGCTGTCCAGTCCGTAGGCACTGACCGCCGTGAAGATCACCTCGAACATGTCGATGACGAGCCGCAGCTCCGTTTCCTGGTTGCTATGCCAGAGCGGTGAGAAGACCCTGAGTTGCTCTTCCCCTGCTATGCGCTCGATGCGCTCCTTCTGATACGTGCTCCATAACGCGCCGGTGACGACCCCCTCGATGCCGTAGCGCTGCTTCGCTGCTCTCAACGCAGCACGCAGATCTTCGAGCTCCTTCTCCTCTTCGCCCGCGGTCTCCTGCGTAATCAAGGGTAAGCCCATCGCCTCTGCCTGCAGATCAGTCAGCTCCACGGCAGGCGTGTGGAACATGTAGGAATCGGGATTTTGGCTCTTGATAGTGATCAAGCACTCAAAGGGATAGCCCGCCTTCTGCATGAGCCAGAGCGCGAACGTGCTGTCCTTGCCCGAGCTGAAGAGCGCACCCAGCCGTACATTCCGCGCGGGGAAAAACGTGCGCAGGTAATCGCGCGAGTACCGGTAACCGGCGCGCTTCGCCAGCTTCGCCAGCGCTTTCATCACGTTCGCGCCATACTGCACCGCGCGCTTCTTCCTGTTCGCCGCCTCTACCAGGCCGAGGTCGCGTGCGATCGCGCGCAGAATGGCCTTATCCTCTCCAGCGGTCAGTTTGTATGCGGCAGGTATTCCTAACGCGTAGTCGACGAGCTCAGGTGCCAGGAAGGGTGCACGCAGTGAGATGCCCTGCGCGTTCGCCATCACGTCGTCGCGGTAAAGATCGCGTTCATGCATCAGCAGCAGCCCCGAGCGGCATTCTCGATTCACCGCCTCAGGTCGCACGTGTCTATGACGCTCGTAGCCCGCGAAGAGCTCTTCAGTGCCCAGCCCGTAGAGAACCGTCGCCACACCGTCCTTCTTCGCCTGCTCACAGGCCGCGTACAGTGGTAGTGCCACACTTACCTTGATGCCGTCCAGGTCGTCAAGCAGCGGGACAACCTCCTGCAGATACCGCTCTAGCTGTTCGAGTTCGATCTTCGTTATGGTCAGTGGCAGGTCCAAATCCGCAGCGAGTCGGGTCGCGTATCGCAAGTCTTCCGCCGGTTTCCATGCAGGATCGTCAACCACCGCGGTGTAGCAGACGAAATCGGCGTTTTGCTCCTTGCAGAGGTGCGCGAGGAGCGTGGAATCCACACCGCCGGAGAAGAGCACGCCGATCTTCTCGTCCTGCGGTACCCGTCTTGCTATACTTGCGCGCAGCATGCGCAACACGTCGTCTTTGAGTTGCTGTTTTGGCTCCGTGAGCTCGGGCGCCACGGAAAAGGCTTGTTGTTTGAGGAACTGCACCCGGTCTTCTTTGATGTTGTACCGCAAGCGGGTCCGCGGATCCAGCTCAAAGGCGTGCGGCAAGCCCATTGCCTCGAGCATCTTCTTCTCGGAGGCGAACGCGAACCCTCCGTTGGCATGCGCGAAGCAGAGCGGTCGCAGCCCCAGGACATCCCGGAGGAGATAGAGCGCTTCTTCGTCCGCTGCATCCTCACGGGTCCAGAACGCACATGCATACGCACCATCGACCATATGCGCGTGGAGCTGTGATTTCTCCAGCAGTTCCTGGAGCACAGCAGTGCTGGTATCGGCCTCGAGCTGATACTGCTCTTTGAGTTCAGGCACATTGTAGAGCTCGGCATCGCCCACGAACCGATTTCCCCCCGTGATGCGTGGGCGAACTGGCTGGCGGGAGGCGCAGGCAATGCAATGCACGGTACCCGGTGACCCCTTCGCATCGAGCTCGCGCAGCTCGCGTGCCGTTACTGCTCCCTCTTTGGTGCAGAGCCAGAAATGAGCGTTATCGCGATCCTGCAGCACGCTTAGGCCCGTTACCACGAGCTCGACCGCACGTGCGTTATTGAAAACCCCCAGTATTCTGGTCATTCACTCTTCTCTCCGATCCCGTTGGTGCTCACTTGTAACTCATAACGTATCGTTTATCTACTTCATTCCGGGTGGTTTGGCTAACCGCGCGTGATTTTCCGCTATTATAGTCTTTGACAAAACAAATAGAACTTATCTCTTAGGTACTCGTTAATCCAATCGGCTGCGAAACTTAAGCTTTTGGACAAGGTAGCGAAGACGCTCTGAATAGTATCAAAGAACATCTCTTGA
>Ga0265594_1000730_pt1 | contig 26638 bp, 22 predicted proteins | sample saktaG_11_FD_190147 | JGI IMG/M metagenome (GOLD analysis project Ga0265594, IMG submission 190147) | Saline water microbial communities from Sakinaw Lake, British Columbia, Canada - sak_2011_5_24_80m | ecosystem: Environmental > Aquatic > Non-marine Saline and Alkaline > Saline ... | reverse complement strand
TTCCATCGCTTAAACTTGCCTACGCTGCCTTGCAGCGCGGCGGGACGGCGCCGGCTATATTAAACGTCGTAAATGAATATGCAGTCGATGCTTTTTTAAAAAATAAAATAAGATTTATTGATATCCCGCGATTTGTTGAAGATGCTTTATCGGATTTACCGATTGAAGATAATCCGGAGTTTGGTGATATTTTGGAAGTGGAACAATCAGGTCGGGAATTTGTGGAACGAAAAGTTTTAGAAAGGAATTAAAAAAAATGATTACGGTTCTGGCAGTTCTGTTAGTTATAGGCGGCGTTATATTTATTCACGAATTAGGTCATTTTACGTTTGCTAAACTCACCGGGATGCGGGTGGAAAAATTTTCGATCGGCTTTCCTCCCCGTCTTTTCGGTAAAAAAATCGGCGACACCGATTACTGTATTTCAGCTATTCCGCTCGGCGGCTATGTGAAAGTTGCCGGCGTCATTGACGAAAGTATGGATGTCGATGGTGTTCAGGGCAATGAACCCTGGAAATTCGAATCAAAAAACGCCGGTCAGAAAAGTATATATATTACAGGCGGCGTAGTTTTTAATCTGCTGTTCGCGGCGCTTATTTTTTGTCTGTTGACGCTCGGCGCCGGCATCTACGATCCCAGCCCGGAAACAATAATTGACGAGGTCATTCCCGAGTTACCGGCTGAAGCAGCCGGTATTCAAAAAGGCGATAGAATATTAGCTGTCAATGGCACAACAATATCAAGCTGGGAGGACATGGCCGGCATCATCCACAGCTTCCCGAATGATACGATTTTGGTTCGCTGGCTGCATAACGAAAATGAGTTTGAAAAACCGATAGTCACTATCTCCAATAAAATTTTAAAAGGTTCCAAACTGGTGGATGTCGGCATGATCGGCATCAGTCCCGTTTTTACTCATCGTAATGCCGGATTTTTTGAAGCCGTCGGGCACGGTTTCCAGAATACCTGGTACTGGCTGAAGATAACCGTCATTTCACTGAAAATGCTGATCACAGGCGAAGAATCGTTGAAAAATATCGGCGGTCCTATCTTTATCGCTCAATTAGCCGGTCGATCGGCAAAATCGGGGCTTGCTCCGCTATTCGGATTAATGGCAATCATCAGCGTTAACCTGGCGTTTATTAATATTCTGCCGATTCCAGCCTTCGATGGCGGGCATCTTATTATCACAATTATCGAAGCCACGATACGCCGTCCCTTATCCATTAAAACCAAACTGCGCATCCAGCAGATCGGACTGGCAATTATCCTGACCTTAATGGCATTGGTATTTTATAATGATATATTGCGCCTTTTCAGAGGCGGAATGTAACTTATTCTAACTTGTATTATTTATATTCCATTAATTTTTAGTGTCTTAGCGTCTTTGCGGTAAGGATTTATTATTCTCCTTCCGTGGGGTTTCCCGCCTGTCGGCTTGGTAAGTCGGGCAGGTGCTGCGGAACGGCGCTGAACTCGGTTGCAGAGCAAAACCCTGCAAACAGGAGGATGCCTGCACACTCTGAATCCGAATAAAAGATTTTCGGCTATCGTTATTGTATTTATATGGCGTCAGGTACGAAGATTCGTTTAGAAATTTTATTTGGTAATAGCTTTAATTATCCTTTCTTCTTGGATTAAAACATCTCTTAATAACAATTTATAGGAAAATGTTTTTAACTTTGAAACTTTAAATGCATCTAAAATCCGTTTTAAGGATGATGCTTTAATTAGACTTAAATTTAAGTCGTATTCAAGTTCACAATCATTTATAAATTCATCACTGAAATCCGGAGCAACTAATAAAGATTTGACAACCTTTAAGTCATTTGATGTAATTAAACTAATATATGATTTCATTTGTCTTGAAACAGAACTGAACTTATTATAGCCACTTTCCTTTACTGTTTTACATTCAACTAATATCACTTCCTGTTCATTTAGTTTTAAAACAATATCAACTTTTTCTTTTTTAGTGTTTATTTTTTTTCTTAAGGATTCATCTACATCAAATCCCAATTTAGAAAAAATTAGTTTCGTCAATTGTTCAAACTTAACCCCTAAATCTGCTTCCTTAATCAAAATTCCATTCTCTTTTAATATTGATAAATTTCTAAATCCTATATTTTCATAATTTTCAAGATTAAGATTTTCAGCATCTTTATACTTATCTAATATATTTGATACTTTATCACCACGAATTTTGATATTATTTGCCTCACAAAATTTTAGGAGATCTCCATCTTCTAATATTTCAATCACATCTCTGGGTTTAATGTTATAATCTAGTAAATATGAGCTAGACAGCACGTGCTCATCTTGCAATTCAAATTCTTTTTTAACTATATCATTTGTTTTTGGTAGAAATTTTAAAATATCGACTAACAATTTTTCATAACCATCAAAAGAGATACTAACTTTTTCATCTCTCTCAATATCCTCAAAATATTGGATAAGAAATGCAATTTTATCTTCCAATGTTATTCCTTTTACATTAGAAATAGATAATCCTTTTTCACAAATTTCATTTAAAATTTTCTTTTTTTCAGAAACCTTTGTGCCTTCTTTATAAATATCTATAATTAAAACGGTTGAAAAAGAAATTCCTTCATTGATAATTGCATTTATTTTATCGTAATGTGATAGTTTTCTATCAATATTATGTTTGTTACAGATCATATTAATTTGTGGCACACGCAATGATAATAATAACCTTCGGAAAAATTTATCTGCAACTTCTTTTCCACGTACTTTTCTCAAAATACGAACAACTTCATCAGCAATATAAACAATATTATTTTTCTTCGAATAAAAAATTATCCCAATATTTTTTAGATTATTTATTATTTTATCAATATCTAATATTTCAGGCTTTATGATTTGGTAATTAATTAATTTAATTTCTTCTTTTGAGAGTTCTAATTGTTTTGCAAGAGTTAATAAGATGGTCTGTTCATCACGACTAATTTTAGCACTAAGATTATGTTCCAAATCATTATAATATGCTGTTTTTAGGCATTCTCTATAAATAATATAATCGCGCCTTCTATTTCTATCTATTTCGTAAGATTCTTCATCAATCATTCTTTTGAATGCTTTTATTTTCATGTTTAATTTTTTAAGTTCAGCGTGATATAGTTGTGCGAACCATTCTTGCTTCATTATACAATTTCCGTCTCGAATAAGAATATCACACAACACATCAAACTGAGAATCAATGTTTGAAAATTCCAATTTTATAACTGTTTCAAATTCATCAGTAACTAACTCAAATATTTTAGCAATATTACTATTGTCAGCGGATTTTAAATCTGTACTACTATCCGATAAAACCTGATTGATTTGCTGTAAATATTTCGGTTTTGCTTCTGGATTAATAATCTGGTCAATAACTTTTAGAAATGAATTCTTTTCAAATGAATTTAATTTTTCTAATACTTTCTCAATCTTCATGGTACATCTCCTTACTCTTTAGTATTTTATTCAAGCAAGAATTTTTTATATTTCTTGTCAATACATGGAAATGGTTTTCATACATCAGCCTTTATTACAGTCAAATATTTCCACCTATTGCCTCAATGACTATTAAAATCCGGAAGTATTGCCGTTGAATTTTCATAATTTCAATATATTATTTGGTAGCGTTGAAGTCAAGAAAATTCCTGAAACCTATTTGTATGACTATTTTATCTGAAGATCGCAATGAATACACCCGCCACAATTGCCGAGCCGATCACGTCGGCAACATTTGGCGTCATATTTTATTAATATTAGCACCTGCGTGTGTATTATCTACAAGGACTTTTTACACAATATGTGTATTATCTGCAAGGACAATTTGCATGGTATGTGTACTTTATTCAACCACCGCCAGGGAAATTTTATGGAACCCTGTTCAATATATGAGTATTTTATCTGAAGATCGCAATAAATACACCTGCTGCGATTGCCGAGCCGATTACGCCGGCAACATTCGGCGCCATGGCGTGAAAGAGCAGGTGATTATCTTTATCATACTGACGGGCGAAGTGCTGGACCACCCGGGCGGAATCCGGTACTGCCGAGACGCCGGCAGCGCCGATCAGCGGATTGATTTTGTCTTTTAGGAACAGGTTCATTAATTTTGCAAATAGCAATCCGCCAAAGGTGGCAATGCTGAAGGAAAACAATCCTAAAAAGAAAATACCAAGCGATTTTGGCGTCAGAAACCCGACATTAATGCCGTCCACAAAGCGGGTTGCCTGGGTGCTTGCTCCAACTGCGAAAGACAGCAGTATTGTACAAATATCCAGGAGCGCATTTCCGGCGGTTCTCCCCAGACGATCCGTCACACCGCTCTCTTTCAACAAGTTGCCGAGCATCAGCATGCCGACGAGTGGCAGCGAGCCGGGAGCGATCAATGCCGCCACGATAACGACGATGACCGGGAACAGGATTTTTTCGCGTTTGGTTACTCTCCGGGCGGGCTTCATGCGGATCTTACGTTCTTTTTCGGTGGTCATGAGTTTCATGATCGGCGGCTGGATCAAAGGCACTAATGCCATATATGAGTAGGCGGCAATGGCGATTGGACCCAATAGATGAGGCGCTAATTGGGATGATAGAAATATGGATGTCGGTCCGTCCGCTCCTCCGATAATCCCGATAGAAGCAGCTTCTAAATTGGAAAATCCCAGCATCAGAGCTCCCAGGTAGGTAACGAAAATACCCACTTGTGCCGCAGCACCTAAAAGTACGGATTTGGGGTTTGAGATCAGCGATGAAAAATCCGTCAGGGCGCCAATTCCGAGAAATATCAGGGGCGGGAATATTCCTGAAGTCACGCCCCAATAGATCAAGCTGAAGACACTATTTTGCGTAGCGCCGTTTGCGACAGTATCATAGACGCCGAGGGGAAGTCCCGGGAGGTAGGGAATATTGCCGACGATGACGCCAAAGCCGATAGGGAGGAGTAGAAGCGGTTCGTATTTTTTAACAATTGCCAGATAAATGGCAAGACAGCCCACGACGATCATGATGATATTGCCCCATTGCAGGTTGGCAAATCCGGTAGTTTCGATGATTTGTAAAATCATATCCATAATTAAAAAATCTCCCTATTCCAACTCGATCAGGATATCGCCTTCGTTCACAGCGTCACCTTCTTTAACCGGGACAGATTTTACTTTGCCGTCCTTAGGCGCCTGAATTTCGTTTTCCATCTTCATGGCTTCCATTATAATAACGTGCTGACCGGCTTTGACCAGATCACCCTCTTTAACCGATAATTTCAAGATTAAGCCGGGTAGTGGAGCCGCTATTGTTAATGCGCTGGAGATAGTTTTAGGCTTATGCAGTGTGGGTCCGGCAGAAGACGGTATGGTCATCGGTGTAACAGATGAAGGCGCCGGCTGAGGTGTTGTTTTTGGTCGAAGATCGGAAACCTGTTCGATCCCCAGGTCTTTCAAGCCGACGGTATAGGTTTTGTCATTTACCGTAACCACCGCTTCGTAGGCGCTGAATTCGTTGATGGTTACCGAATAAGATTTGCCGTTTATTTCAAGTTTAAGGGTCTTTTCTCTCATGTCTATTATTTCCTTAGTGTGCTTAAACGTTGACCATATCTATGACCTGACTTCCAGACACTTTGCTGCTCACCCCGCTTAAAAGTGATTTCACTCTGGAGTGTTTCTAAATGAATTTTACGGTAGCATTCAATCGCAACAGTGATTGCCGCCAGTTCGTCATCGGGAATCGCTAAAGCCTTTTTCGGTATAATTGCTGCTGTTTTCTCCGTATTGATAAAAACTGTTTCCGCGTTACGGCGTAGTCTTTCAAATACTTTGTTGAACAGGTGAATAGTGATCGCGATCAGTATAAGTCCGCCAAAGACGACGATAATACCGCTGAATGCGATGTTATAGCCATTATTTTGAATGATATTTTCGAACACGATGAACTCCTATAAGGGAATATTTCCATGTTTTTTAGGCGGATTGTCATCCCGTTTATTTGCCAGCATTTCCAGCGCTTTAATCAATTTATACCGGGTTATTTTTGGCTCGATGACTTCGTCAACATATCCTTTCGAAGCCGCCACGTAGGGATTCGCAAATTTATCGCGGTATTCTTCGATTTTTTCCGATAATTTTTCCTGAGGATTTTTAGCAGATCTGATTTCTTTGGAAAAAATAATTTCACTGGCGCCTTGTGGTCCCATCACGGCAATTTCCGAGGACGGCCAGGCGTAAATAATGTCACCCCGAAGTTGTTTCGAATTCATCACACAAAATGCGCCGCCATAACCCTTTCTGATAATTACAGTAATTTTAGGCACAGTTGCTTCGGCATAGGCATACAGCATTTTTGCACCGTGTTTAATAATGCCGTTAAACTCCTGAACAGTGCCCGGCATAAAACCGGGAACGTCCTCAAATGTGACGATTGGGATATTAAAGGCGTCGCAGAATCGTACAAAGCGGGCGGCTTTATTGGATGAGTTGCTATCGAGAACTCCGGCAAGATACTTCGGCTGATTTGCCACAACGCCGATAGATTTTCCGTTCAAGCGTCCAAATCCGGTTATTATATTCGGCGCATAGAGCGCCTGGACTTCTATAAATTCACCATTATCGAGAATACGCGTTAAAATATCTTTCATGTCGTACGGTTTATTCACATTGTCCGGAACGAGATAATTCAGTTCTTCATCAATTCTGTCCACAGGATCTTCATTGACGATCACCGGCGGCTCTTCCATATTATTTTGGGGAATATAATTTATTAGAGTCCGGATACCTTCAAACAGGCTTTGTTCATCATCATAAGTAAAATGAGTAATTCCACTCTTTGAGGCGTGAACATCGGCACCGCCCAAATCTTCCGCCGTTACATCTTCGTGAGTAACGGTTTTTACGATTTTTGGTCCGGTCAGGAACATATAGGCGGTTTTCCTGACCATGAAGATGAAATCGGTCAATGCCGGTGAATAAACTGCGCCGCCGGCACAGGGACCGACCACGGCGCTGATCTGAGGGATAACACCGGAATAGAGGACATTTCGCAGAAATATTTCCGTATATCCCGCCAGTGAGTCGACGCCCTCCTGGATACGGGCGCCGCCGGAATCGTTGATGCCGATCAGCGGTGCGCCGACCTTTGCTGCTTTTTCCATGACCTTGACGACTTTCTCAGCCACTGTCTTTGAGAGTGAACCACCGAAAACAGTAAAATCAAAGGCATATACAAACACCAGCCGACCGTGGATAGTTCCGTAGCCTGTAACCATTCCGTCACCTAGGATTTTTTTCTTATTCATATCAAAATCGGTACAGTCATGAGTCCGGAACATATCCATTTCTTCGAAACTGTTTTTATCCAATAGCAGATCAATTCGCTCCCGTGCAGTCAATTTTCCGCGCTGATGCTGTTTATCAATGGCAATATCACCGCCACCGACACGGGCTTTATCGATCTTTTCTTTTAATTCAAGAATTTTGCGCTCTCTACTCATATATTCTCCAATTTTATTGACAGGATTTACTTGAGGTGTTCATATAATTTATATGCCATTACGGCTAATCCTGTTTATAACTCTCTATCTGGCAAATTTCCGTCAGAACTCTGCCCGATGATTTAGGGTGAAGAAAGGCGATTTGACTGTTGTGGGCGCCGTTTCTCGGCTTTTCATCGATCATTCGAATATTTTGGGCTATGAATTGCCGAATATCGCCGGTAATGTCATCTGTCTGGTAGGCAATATGATGGATCCCTTCACCCTTTTTTTCGATGAATTTGGCAATCGGGCTTTCCGGTGAAGTCGGCTCGAGCAATTCGATTTGTACCTCTCCGACCCGGAACATAGCCACTTTCACTTTCTGCTCCGCTACTTCATTAGTTCCTAAAAATTCGAGATGGAGCACATCCCGGTAAAAGGGTATGTGATTCTCTAATGATGAAACTGCAATGCCGATATGGTTAATTTGAGTGATCATTTCCAGTCAATCTCCTGTAAAAAATCGCCGATTTTTTTATTTAATAATTTATACGGGCTGACCTTTTTTTGAAAAACCTCTTCGATCCATCTGTCGAGTCGGTCGTCTATATTCAGGAATTTATCAACGCTTTCCTTTATTTTAGTCGCCGCAATATGTTTAAGTTCTTTTTCAATCCGTTCTTTACGTTTGATGGCGAGCTCACCGTTTTCGACTAAGACCTGATGATAGGATTGAATTACCGAGTAAGCCTCATCGATGCCTTCATTCAGCGTTGCGGATGTCATGATGACAGGATGCTGCGATCTGTTTTCGCCGCCGTTCTTTAAATTTAATACATATTCGACTTCTGTTCGCAGCCGATCTGCGCCGTCGTGGTCTTTTTTATTTATGATGAAGATATCGCCAATCTCCATGACGCCGGCTTTCAATGCCTGAATTTCATCGCCAAGACCGGGAACCAGAACCAGCAAGACTATATCCGATAACTCCATCACATCGATTTCCGTTTGTCCAACGCCGATAGTTTCTATAATGATGTGATCGTACCCGGCTGCATCGAAAATCTTAATTGCATCGCCGGTTGCTCCGGCGACACCGCCAAGATGTCCCCGCGACGCCATCGAACGAATAAAAACACAATCGTCGGTGGCGTGTTTCTGCATTCGCAGACGATCACCTAAAATAGCGCCACCGGTAAAAGGTGAACTGGGATCGACGGCAATGACGGCAACTTTTTTATTATCGTGTCGAAGTTGTTCAATCAGTCGATCGAGTAAGCTACTCTTTCCGGCGCCGGGCGGACCGGTGATTCCCCAGATAATACCGTGACCGCAATGGGGATGCAGCGTATCAATCAACGTTTCCTTTTTCCGGGTTTCGACGCCGTTTTCTACCAGACTGATTGCTTTGGCAATCGCCCGGATATCCTGTTGGAGTACCTGTCCGGCTAAATTCTGCACTAATGGTCCCGTTATTTTACCGATTCGATAAAATTAATAATATCTTTAATTGGAGTACCCGGAGTGAAAACAGCCCGGATGCCCTTTTCTTTTAATGTCGGGATGTCTGAACTCGGAATGACTCCACCACCAAATACGACGATATCCGCGGCTTCTTTTTCACGGAGCATATCTACGACTTTAGGAAAAAGCTCGTTGTGAGCGCCGGACAGCAGACTCAGTCCGACAAAATCCACATCTTCCTGGATAGCTGTTTTAACTATGGCTTCCGGAGTTTGCCGGATTCCGGTATAGATAACTTCATAACCGGCATCTTTCAAAGCGCGGGCAACATATTTCGCGCCGCGGTCATGACCATCGAGTCCCGGCTTTGCAATTAAAATTCGAATATTTTTATACATTTTGATCAATCCTAACCTGGACAAGCCAGAACAAAAAGGGTAAAGAATAAAATTTGAGAAATGGGAAGCCGCTCCACATATTTTGGGACGATGTTAGTTGCTTGATACTGGATAACAAACCCCGCATATTGGAAAAATAAACAAGTATCCAGTATCCAGTAGTTTTTTTGTTTTGAATAAATTTAACAATAACCATTATCTTTGCATTTTTTAAGAATTTGACAATTAAAAGACTATAATACAATTGATTCCTGATATTCTCCAAATTCTTCCCTGAGAACGTTGCAGATCTCTCCAAGAGAGGCATACTCCTTAACGGCATCGAGAATAATCGGCATCAGGTTTTTATCGGTGTCTTTTGCCGCATTGCGGAGTTCGGACAGTCTGTTACGTACTATCTCGTTGTTTCTTTCATTCTTAACTTGGGTTAGTTTTTGGATTTGAACATCCTGGAGTTTTGGATCAACTTTCAAAATATCGCCTGGTGACTCATCCCGGATCGTGAATTTATTGACGCCTACGATGATTCGATCGCTCTTTTCAATTTCTTGTTGATACCGGTACGCCGCATCCTGGATCTCTTTCTGAACATATCCATTTTCAATGGCATGAACCATGCCGCCCAGGTCTTCGATTTTATTCAGATACTTCCAGGCTTCTCCTTCGATTTTAGCGGTTAGATTTTCCACAAAATAACTGCCTGCCAGGGGGTCAACAGTATTTGTAACACCGGATTCATGGGCTACGATCTGCTGGGTACGTAAGGCAATGCGAACCGATTCTTCCGTCGGCAGACCTAATGCTTCATCCCTGGAATTGGTGTGCAGGCTTTGAGTGCCGCCTAATACGGCGGCGAGTGTCTGAATAGCAACGCGTACAATATTATTATCCGGTTGCTGAGCCGTTAACGTGCTCCCGCCTGTTTGAGTATGAAAGCGCAGCATCATTGATTTCGGTTTTTGAGCGTTAAATTTTTCTTTCATGATCTTTGCCCAGATTCGCCGGGCAGCCCGGAATTTGGCGACTTCTTCCAATAGATCGTTATGGGAATTGAAGAAAAATGATAAACGACCTGCAAAACTATCGATATCCATTCCGGCTTTTAACGCTGCTTTAACGTATTCGATACCATCGGCAAGAGTGAAGGCAATTTCCTGTACTGCCGTTGATCCGGCTTCACGGATATGATATCCGGAGATGCTGATGGTGTTCCATTTCGGGATCTCAGCAGAACAATATTCAAAAATGTTTGTGATCAGTCTCAGTGACGGTTTGGGCGGGAAAATATAGGTTCCCCTCGCCATATATTCTTTTAAAATGTCGTTTTGAATTGTTCCGGTCAATGAACTGCGGGGTGCTCCCTGTTTTTCGGCAACGGCAATATACATGGCCAGCAAGACCGCTGCCGGTGCGTTGATTGTCATGGATGTGGAGACTTTATCAAGCGGGATACCATTGAATAATATCTCCAAATCTTTCATAGTGTCAATGGCAACGCCGACTTTGCCGACCTCACCTTCAGCGTGAGGATCATCGGAATCATAACCAATCTGGGTTGGAAGGTCGAAGGCAATGGAAAGTCCCGTTTGTCCCTGATCCAACAAGTATTTATAGCGTTCATTTGATTCCTCCGCCGTGCCAAAACCGGCATATTGACGCATTGTCCAGAATCGTCCCCGGTACATGGTGGGTTGTACGCCTCGTGTGAATGGGTATTCGCCAGGGAAACCCAAGTTTTCCATATAGGATTTATAATCTTCGTTTTCCGGTAATGCTACTCGTTCAGACGGTAACCATGAACCAGTCGAAAAGTCCGGCTTGCGTTCAGGAAATCTATCTGTTACTTTTTTTAAGGTTGATGCTTCCCATTTTTTTAATTGATCCTGGAAGCGTTCATCTTTTGGCATTATCGAGACTCCTTAATTCTGATGTAAAACCCTGATCTGTTTTTATCAAAAATTATCCAATATTAGGTACTATTCTGCCTATAGAAATTGTAATTCCCATTTGAAGAACCGATCGTTAGAATGACAAATATCGTACCAGTTAGAATTGTATTTTTCTTATCGTTGTGATTCATTTAAAAAACTTAAAAAATTAAATAGGAATCCCGAGAAAAACAATAGATACCGTGACTTTTTAAAATACTACAATAAAGAGGATAATATTCGACGATATTCTCATTTAAGAGAAAGGCTGATAATCAAGAAATCAGAACGAATGCGCTATATAGATAGTGATACTATTACGATTATTCAAATGATCATATTTAAAATCTTGCTCCAGGCTTTTACCGATTTGCGGCATTCACGCTCAAAAACACCGGAAATCTCAATTGTTTTTTAGCCGGTGTTACAGCATTTTTAAGGGAAAAATAATGAAGTTCCTTTATTTCTACTTGAATAATATTAAATTTAGGGGATTTTTGGGTTGTATTAAATGAATGAAAGTAGCTAAAACGATAATAAACTAATTTGTATTTTCGATGAATCTTTATCTGCGAATGTTAAAATGGGTGAAACCCTACGGGAAAGTGTTGCTTGGCGGAATCCTGGCATCCTTTATTTTTGTTGTATTTAATAGCGCCTCTGTCTGGCTAACGGCATCTTTCGTTAATGTTATATTTCCTCAGGAACATCGGCAAGTTGTTCAAAACCAGGAGTCAACTGTTAAGATCGAGGAAAAGATCGATGTTAATACAAAAATAAAGAGTTTTACAAACCGTCTGATAATTCGGGAAGACCCCTTTACCTCCCTGAAAGCTCTCTGCATCGCAATTTTTCTTATGTTTTTTTTCAAGAATGTGTTTTTCTATATAAAAAATATTGCCCTGGGCTATGTGCAACTAAAGTTGATCAGAGATCTGAGGAATGCTCTGTATGCCCATTTACACGAATTATCGTTGTCCTATTATCATCGGAAAAAAGGTGGAGAAATCCTCTCAATAGTGTTGAACGATGTAGGAATTATGCAGAGAGCGTTTACAGTTAGCTTTAATAAATTGTTGGTTGAACCAATAAACATTCTGACATTTATTATATTGCTGTTTATCATTTCCTGGAAGCTCTCATTGTTAGCCATTGTTATTTTACCGGTTTCCTTTTATACTATTGCCAAAATTGGTCAAAGCATTCGTCGGAAATCCGTCAGAACATCAAAAAAAATAGCCGGTATCATGGCGATTTTAAATGAGACAATTAACGGTATGCGGGTCGTCAAAGCTTTTGCCATGGAGCAATTTGAGAAAAAACGGTTTTTCTCGGAAACCCATAAGTATTTCAAAATGACATTTAAGAGGCGGCGACTGCGCGCAATCTCATCTCCAATTAATGAAACCTTTGGGGTTTTTGTTGGTGTAATCCTGTTATGGATAGGCGGAAATCATGTTTTAAAAGGAACCGGGATTGAAGCCGAAGATTTCATACGTTTTATTATCCTGCTTTTCGCAATTTTGAATCCCATAAAAACACTCAACACCGTTAATGTCGATATTCAGGAAGGACTGGCGTCCGCCGGAAGAGTGTTTTCCATTCTTGATGAGAAGTCTGATATTGTTGAAAAACCGAACGCGACGCAGATAAACAGCTTTAAATCGGAAATTCATTATGAGAACGTTACTCATCAATATGATAAAGTAAATGATGAGGTGTTAAAAGACATCAATTTTACTATTAAAAAAGGAGAGATTATTGCCATTGTCGGACACAGTGGAGCGGGAAAATCAACTCTGGTTGATCTATTGCCCCGGTTTTATGATGTGAAAGAAGGGCGAATAACTATCGACGGAACTGATATACGGGATGTTACTTTGTCATCGCTGCGTTCATTAATGGGAATAGTAACTCAGGAAACGATTTTATTTAACGATACAATTTTTAATAATATTGCTTATGGACTGACCGATGCAGATCCGGAAGCCGTAAAGGCTGCCGCACGTGCTGCAAATGCCGATGAATTTATCGAGGAATTTCCTGATAAGTACGATACAATTATCGGAGACAAAGGTTCCCGCCTGTCAGGTGGACAGGCACAACGCATCGCCATAGCCAGAGCCTTATTGAAAAATCCGCCGATATTAATTTTAGATGAAGCAACCTCTTCCCTTGATACTGAATCGGAACAAAAAGTACAATCAGCTATCGATCGTCTGATGAAAGATCGGACCGTCCTGGTCATCGCCCACAGACTGGCGACAATTCAAAACGCTAATAAAATTATTGTCTTAGATAAAGGAAAGATCGTTGAACAAGGGAGTCATCAGGAATTGATAAAAAAAGAAGGACTCTATAAATATTTTTACAATATGCAGTTTAATATAAATTCACTTTCTATAAAAAATTTATAATATATCTTAATTCGGATAGTTTTAATGATCGATAAAATTCGAATCGTTTTTGATGCCTACCACTTATATCATCTCCCTCAATTTGATCCGGTGATCAATCTATTAAAAGAGGATGATCGGTTTGATCTGTTTTTAACGTCATCACCGGAAGTTGAACCCCGGGGATATGATTTGACAAAGCGTATTCTGAGAAAATATGGTTGCCCGGTCGTTCTGGCGGATAATGAGCACGAACGGGTAAAAAATATTCGGGGATTATCTCCACAAGTATTAATATGCGGATGGTCTCGCTACCCAATTCATGAGATTGTTCCTGATAATACTCTCGTTGGTATGATTTACCACGGTATTGGTGTAAAACCATCTTATTGGCATGATAACAGTAGCCGTCTGAATGTCAGGTTTGTTGAAGGACCTTTTCGTATGCGGCAATTGCAGGAAAAAGGTATTCAGACGGATCTTGAATTGACAGGGTTTCCTAAAATTGATCCGCTTTTTAACGGAGAAATAGGATCTCAGAAAGAAGTGTTACGGTCTTTAGGGCTTGATCCTAATAAAAAGACGATTTTATATGCTCCGACATTTTATCCCAGTAGTTTTGAAAATTTTGGAATGAACCTGCCGGTATTGACAAAAGGCTGTAACCTGATTATTAAATTGCACCAGTGGTCATATTTTATGAAGAAATTTGGCGGTGTAAATCTACGTCGTCACATCAAATTGATCGATAAAATCCAGCTAAAATATCCCGAAACAGTAGTCATAAAACCCGAAAACTATAATATAGTAAATTTGTATCGGGCTGCGGACGTTCTTGTAACGGAAGCATCTTCGACGATATATGAAATGATGGCTGAAAGAAAGCATGTGATCATTTGTGATTTTTACAAGAAAAAATTTGGACATCTGATTTCACCAGGTCGTATTTTTCGCCGCCGTTTAGATCCGGATATGCACATAAACATGACGGATTTTTGTCATCATATTAAAGCGCCGAAGGAATTACCATCGATACTGGATTGTTGTTTTAATAAACCCGACCCCTTTGTGGAATTGCGTGAAAAATATATTAGTGAGATGCTTTATAAGTTAGATGGAAAGTCGGCGGAACGGATTCGCGACGCCATTTTAAAACTGATGAATGAAAGAAAAAATTAACGGCTTCTATTATCCGGATGGAAAAGCCACTGAAGGAGTGATGGAATTTATCCGAAACATTTAAGACTATAATCACTATATATTTTATGCAAAAAGTTCAGGCTTTATAAAATACATTAGTCCATATATAGAGAAAAAATGGGATGATTAATGGAAGAGAAAGGGATGCGGAACAAATGGCGGGAAAAATCCAGCTGAAAGGTGAATATCTCCGTAAAGCGTTAAAAATTCTTAAATATGTGACCAGTCAACTGGAACAGAATGATATCCCATACTGGTTGGAAGCGGGCACTCTATTGGGAATTATCAGGGAAAATAGACTGTTACCATGGGATAATGATAATGATATTTCTATTCGTGAAAAAGACTTGTCTAAATTATTAGCCATTCTTCCGAAATTCCGCCGGCGAGGGTATATTATTCGAGTCCGGAAGTATTTAAAAGATGATTTTCCTCTTGAGAAGGGCAAGGTCAGGATGGTTAAAATTCATAACCGGAAACGAATTTTTGAAAAAGGCGACCTTGCTCTGGATATCTTTGTGAAAACTCAATACGAAGATCAGTATTTATGGGGCGTCGGAATGAAGCGCTATACAAAGAAGTCGGTTCCTGTCAGATTTTATGAGGAGTTATCTACTATTCGATTTGAGGGTAAAGAATATTTGATCCCAAAACTAACGGAAGAATATTTAACATACAGGTATGGAGACTGGCGTATTCCTGTAGAAAAGTGGGATTTTAGTAAGGACGATCTATCAATCGTGTGATTAATAGTTATATTAAATATTGAGGAAATGACTTATGAAAGCAGTTATTTTGGCGGCAGGCTCGGCAAGGCGGCTATCACCGTTGACTGACAATACACATAAATGCCTGTTAGATGTCGGTGGAAAAGGGATTTTGGAACACCAACTGGATGCACTTGACCGGTATGGTATTGCGGAAGCCCTGATTGTCGTAGGATTTTTGAAAGAACAAATTCAGGACAGGTTTGGTAATCAATATAGAAACATGTCTTTGGCATATATTGAAAACCCGGATTACGCAACGACTAATACAGTGTATTCCCTTTATATTGCACGGGAATATTTCTCAGGCGAGGATTTTTTATATTTAAATGCCGATGTTGTGTTTCATCATGAATTGATAAAACGAATTCTGCTTTCTGAGAATGCCTCTGCGTTGGGTGTGGAAGTCAAACCCTGTGGTGAAGAAGAGGTCAAGGTCATTGTAAATAATAATCATAAAATCCAGCGAATTGGTAAGAAAATCGATATTGCGAGAAGCCTTGGTGAATTTGTCGGGATAGCCAAATTTGCGGCAGAAGTGACAAATGATTTTATCGAGGCTTTGAAAACGGTCATTGATCGAGGGGAAAAGATGGCGTTTTTTGAAAAAGCGGTTGATTTGATTCTCGATAGGCACGATCTTTACTATGAAAACATCACTGATATTCCGGTGATTGAAATAGATTTTCCGGAAGATCTTGAAAAAGCCCGTAAACATATATTGCCCCGAATAAAAGCCCGGGATGAAGATTAAGGTAATCACTGAATTCTTTTGAAAAAAATAAGCGTACTGTTTAACATTCATCATCTTTATTATCTGCCTCAGTTTCTTCCGGTAGCACGTGAAATGGAGGAGCGGGGAAACTTTAATATTTATTTTTCGGCATTTACCGATAAAAAACGTGCTGATTACCAATTGATAAAGGATGCCGTAAAGAATTTTTCAGGGAAAATCATCGACGCAGCCGACGAGAAATCAAGACGTAAGAATATTTTGGACCAGCATTTTGATATTATTGTATTTGGTAAGAGTGGCCATGCAGAACAGTATTGTTCATCCGATACACTGGCGATCTTATTGTACCATGGTATCGGAGTAAAAGCATGCTATTATACGGATTTTAATCCTCGAATAAACATTCGCTATGTGGAAGGTCAATATCGTTTTGATGAATTAAAGCGCCGTGGTGTCTCAACAGAACTGGTTGTTACCGGATTTCCCAAGCTGGATCCGTTGTTTGATTCTGATAATCCGGAACACCGGGATAACGACCTGATTCTCGATCCTGCTAAACCGACGATTCTCTATGCTCCCACTTTTTATCCCAGCTCGATTGAAATATTCGGTGAATCCATTGCTGAATTGACCGAGGGATATAACCTGATTGTGAAATTGCATCATTTTTCATGGTTATTGGATAAATACAGACATCAGAAATCGTTATTTATAGATTTGGCGGGAAAGTACTCTCATGTTCAACTTTTGCCGCCTGAAAAATTTAATATTATCCCCTATTTTAAGCGTGCCGATATTTTACTGACGGAAGCATCTTCCACTGCATTTGAATTTCTGGCTGCCGGCAGGCCGGTTATTATTTGTGATTTTCACCATTTAAGGATTAAACACCGCATATTTAACCGGTGGTTTCGCTCAAGCCGGATGGATGATGAAATCCAGCAATATTTAGGTTTTGCATATCATGTTAATACTCCAGCTCAATTACCAGAGGTGTTAGGGCGAGCGATAGAAGAGAAGGATGGTTTTTCCAGGCGCGCTGGAGCAATAGCGGAAGAGTTTTTAGGCGTCCTTGATGGAAATGCCGGCAAGCGAATTGTGGATGATATTTTAAAACGGTTCTGAAAAAAATATGCGACGATATCTACATTTTATAACAAAACCATATTCACTGAGCGTAATCCAAGCGCTCGTTGAAGAGATAGAGCGAGGACACCGGGGCGATTCCCTGATCTTTTTACCTCCTCTTCTGGAACAATATATCCGTAATGATATACGGTATACAACATCCATAGAAGAAGCCGGTTCATTTGATCCGGATGTTGTATTTGTGCCGGGAAATGTTGTTCATGATAAAATTCCCGGACTGAAAGTGCAGGTGTTTCATGGTATTTGTGAAGAAAAGGGCGGACATTACAAGATAACCGGTTTTTTTGATCTTTATTGTACCAGCGGTCCGTTAATAACACGAAATTTTAAGAAACTTGCTGAAAAACATGGTTATTTTCATGTAATTGAGACAGGTTGGCCTAAAGTCGATCTCCTGATGAACCCCTATAACCGTGCAGAAATACTCATGAAGTTGGGAGTGCGTCCGGAAAACAGGATAATTCTGTACGCGCCCACGTTCAGCCCGAAGTATAAATCTTCAGATAAAATATTTCCCGCGTTACAGTCAATGATAAAACACGATGAGACCTGGATTATAAAATTTCATGATCTAATGGATAAAAAAGAAATGCTACGATTCAAAAAGTTGGATAACGTGATGATTTGGGACGATCCGGATAATATCCCGCTACTGCAGGCAGCTGACGTGCTGATTTCTGATACATCTTCGATTGTATATGAATTTATGCTTTTGGATAAGCCGGTGATCACAATCGATGCCAGAGTCCGATTGGAAAAGGGAATAAATATTCATGATGTTGAGGATCTGCGGACCGCAATTGACAGATCTGTTTCAAATCCGGAGGAATATTCATTAAGCCGAAAAAAACTGTTACAGGAAATTCAACCGTATGCAGATCAGGCAAACGCAAAACGAGTATTAGAAGCGGCAGAGACGATGCTTACGTCGGATATTTCGACTAAATTAAGCAAAAAACCTTGGAACCTATACCGGAGATACCAGGTACGCAAGTTGTTCAATAATTGGTGGTAATGAATGTTAAAATCGGCATATATCGGTCCTTCGCTTAGCCGCTATCAATTCGAAGGATTGAGAAATAAGGGCTGGGTACTCGAAAGCGCAATTGAGGTATATAAACATCACCCGAATGCAGTCGTTCTCATGGAACTTGATATTGGCAGCCGCTTTCAAAAAGTAGTCGTGAAGAACTTTGGCTGGCGGAATACGATTTCAATGTTTTTCAGTCCCTTTATGAGATCGCGGGCTCAGAAATCATGGGATGCGTCAAAGTGGTTGTTGGCAGCCGGTGTGTCTGTTCCAAAACCAATAGCCGTCTATACAGCCCGCCAGTTGGGATTTATCGATCAGAACTTTCTTATTACCGAGTACATTGGAAAAAATCAAAAGTCCCGTCGGATACTGCGGAATGAGGTTATTGAATCTGAAAAAAAACAGTTAATTGTGCGAAAAATGGGTAAAATGGTATCTGCGATGCACAACGCAGGAATGATCCACAATGATTTAACGCAGGGGAATTTTCTGGTAAAAGATGACAATTATGCAGATATCTATCTGGTTGATTTAAACCGGCTCGTGCGGAAATCCAGGATTACAATAGCCGAGCGAATGTACGATATCTCAAAAATGAATTTATGCGGTTGTAATTTGGAGCGCGATCACGATGACTGTCTCTGGTTATATTTTTTGTTAGCCTATGAGCCGGAACAGGTTGAACACAATCTTATGTATTTAAGAAAAGCAATCGTAAAAAACCGGATGCGTCGCAGGGCGAAAAAGTTAAAAAAGGGTCGCGGGAAATAGAGGAATTTATATTGCGAATTTATAATAAAAAATACAGAATAATTTCTCTTTTCATAATTAGCTTTCTGTCGAATATTACCGCAGGACAGACTGCCCATCCTTTTTCAATAGGGGAACGGATTGAATATTCGACATGGTTCAATTTTGTAAAAGGAGGGGCGTCGACTCTCGAGGTGGTCTCTTTTGATAGCCTTAATGGTATTCCCGTGTATCATATGCGATCTGTAACCGAGTCCAATCCTTTTTTCGACCGCTTTTATAAAGTCAGAGACAAGATGGATTCCTGGATAGATGTCAGTGGTCTCTATTCCAGAAAATTCAGGAAATCATTGAGAGAAGGTCGCTATCGCAAGAAATATTCCGTCCGGTTTGATTACCATCAAATGCAGGCGATTTCGCAAAGTGATACGGTATCCATTAATGGTGTAATCCATGACGGGCTATCCATGTTTTATTATGTTCGCGCCCTGGACCTATCTGTTGGTGATGTCATTGATCTGAATTATTTTGATAATGATAAGTTGAGACCTTTTAAAATAAAGGTTGAAAATAAAGAAAACGTAAAAGTACCTGCCGGAGAAATCGAATGTTATGTGCTAACTCCGTTTTCAGAGAAAGGCAAATTATTTAAGAATAAAAATTTGGTGACGATTTACTTAAGCACCGATGAAAAACGCATTCCGGTTATGATTTCCAATGAGGCGCGATTTGGATCTATGATTCTGAAGCTGGAATCAATTTATTTTCCCGATTAACATATCCTTTTTCCCGTTTCAGAGTCAAAATAGCGGGCTTTATCCATATTTAAATAGATAATTAATTCTTCAGAAAGATCGGCTTCCGGTTGGAATTCCGGCGTACGACAGGTCAACCGTGTATCTTCCCGGCTTAAATAGATCAGCGTTTCATTTCCCATCGGCTCGAACAGATCGATTCTCAAAGAAATTGACACGGAGTATTCATTCCGGGGATTAAGAGATAAATCTTCGGGACGAATGCCGATTACAATGGGTTTGTCAATATGAGATTTAAGCAGCTTTTTATGATTTGAGGGGATGTCGATTTTAATATTGCCATCGACAGCAATCAGGTCTGGTTCTTCTTTTAAGGTTGTATGAATAAAGTTCATCGAAGGGCTTCCGATGAAACTGGCTACGAAGAGATCGGCAGGCTCATTGTATAATTTGAGAGGTGTGTCAAGCTGGTGAATAACTCCATCTTTCATGACCGCGATTCGATCTCCCATCGTCATAGCCTCGATCTGGTCGTGGGTAACATAGACCATTGTTGTCTTTAATCTCTTATGTAATTTCTTAATTTCAGCGCGCATCTGAACCCGCAGTTTAGCATCTAAGTTGGAAAGCGGTTCATCGAATAAAAACACCTGTGGTTTGCGAACAATCGCCCGTCCGAGAGCAACACGCTGACGCTGACCACCGGATAGTTGTTTTGGTTTTCGGTTCAGCAGGGAAGCCATTTCCAGTATTTCGGCAGTTTCCTGGACGCGTTGGCGGATATCGTCCTTTTTGAATTTTCGCAATTTTAACCCGAAAGCCATGTTGTCATATACGGTCATGTGGGGATACAGGGCGTAATTCTGAAAAACCATGGAAATATCACGATCCTTGGGCGGAATGGCGTTAACAAGTTTATCTCCGATATAGATATCGCCTTCTGTGGCGGTTTCCAGTCCGGCAATTAATCTCAACGTCGTACTCTTTCCACATCCGGAAGGGCCGACTAAAACGAGAAATTCCCCGTTAATTACCCGAAGGTCTAAGTTTTCAATGACTTTAACGCTGGTGTCATATTGTTTGCTGATGTTTTTAAGTTCAATTTGAGCCATTTTTGATACTCCGTCCAATTTTTATTATTGAAAATGTCACAAAAAAATGAATTAAAAGATATCCTTTTTGTTTATATGTGTTATTCGGCAGCATAAATCATCTTCGCCGGAAGCGATGATATAATGATCATCGGTTTCGACGATGCCGGTGGTGAAAACGACATCGGATAGATAACTAATATCCCGATAGTCGGTCATCAAACCGGTATTGCTTTCTAATAGAGGTTCACAAATATCGATGTCTTTAACGATCCAGGGGCGCTCTTTGTCCAGCAACGCCCGAAAGGTGCGATATATACCGACAGTTCCGTTTTTCTCAACGCCGTGGAACAGAATGAGCCAGCCCCGGTCAGTGAGGATCGGTTGGGCGCCGGCGCCGAGTTTCAAATTGATCTTGGAATTCTTACGGGGACGCAGAAAGGGGCTGTCAATAGGTTTCCAGTGGAGCAGGTCCGGGGATTGGGCTAAATTGATGGACGGTCCCGGTAAATACATTTGATCCCGATAGGTGGAAAAATAGAGTTCACCCATCGGGCGGGTCATGGCCATATAGTAGCCGTTGATTTTCTCCGGAAACAGAACCATGTCCTTGTTCTGATGGTCGAGGATGATACCTTCAAGATGATAATTCAGACCGTCTTGCGAAGAATACAATGTGGTGGAATGCCGTTCGGAGCTGACGGAGCAGGTGGTCATATAGTAGGTATTGCCGATTTGTGTGATCCGCGGATCTTCGATGCCGTACTCCTGATAACTGGTTCGGGGTTCGATAATTTTATCATAATGAATTCGGATAATACTCAATCCGTCCGGAGTGATCTCCACCGGCAATAACCATGAAAATGAAGTCAGACCGTATACTTTTACAAAATCATGCTCTAAAAACCGAAATTTTCTGGGGTCACGAGTATCCAGATGTTCGGCGGAATGTTCCTCGATAATATATTTATCGACCGGATGCCACCGGATCATGCGGAATTTCTGGTCCTTTACCGGCTCGTTTAATGACTCGGCGATCCGTACCATAAGGAGCAGATTGCCATTAGGCAGCCGTGTCAGCGCCGGGTTAAAGGCGCCTAAAATATGGGTTTCCAAACCGGTTTTTTGGCGGATAGGGCAGAGGTGAATATCAATTTCTTTTGGTGAAAGAATAATTTTGTCTTTAATTACTTTAGATTGCTGCATAACTCACTCAAATATAAATATTTTTTTATTGGTGTAATACATAAAATTTTAAAATTGACGGAAAACGCTGAAATTAACAATTAAAATATTTTTGTAAAAAAGCTTGACATAAATCTTCTGATAAAATATATTAAAACGTTTCGATAAATCAAATGAGAATATTATGGCAACTACAATCAAAGACATTGCAAAAAAAGCCGGCGTATCCATGTCAACGGTTTCACTCGTCTTGAACCGCAAAGGATACGTAGCGTCGGAGACAAAACAGCGGATATTATCGATTATGCAGCAGATGGATTACAAGCCGCTCCGTTCAGCTCGTAAACTGGCTACGCAAAAGACCGGCAATATTGGCTATATAATATGGGAGGGGCATTTTTCCGAAGTGGAAATGTTTTACAGTCAGGTCTTCCTTGGGATGGAATATGCCGCCCGTAAATATGATCATTATATTCTATTGACGACGGTGAAAGAAGAATTCGATCCCAAAGAAAATCTTCCACGATTTTTGCAGTACAATGATGTTGATGGAGTAGCGTTGGCTGGAAGAGTACCTCATGCGCTGATTGAATATTTGGATCATCAACACATCCCGTTTGTATTAATCGATTATGAATTGCCGGGCAAGAATTATAATTGTGTAAAGATTGATAATTACAATGGTGCATTCCGGGCTGTAGAGAATCTGATTAATGCTGGTAGAAAACAGATTGCTTTCGTTGGGGGAACATTTATTCATCCATCAATAAAAGAACGCTATAGAGGGTATAAAGAGGCGCTGGAAAAATACAACTTAATTCATAATGATTATTTGAAGAAGAACAGTTATTGTGAGGATGTGGAAACTTCCCGGGCGATCGGCGAAAAAGGTGCGATAAAATTGTTAAAAATGAACCTGGCTATCGATGCCGTCTTTTGCTGTAACGATACAACGGCAATGGGAGTGATTAGCGGTATCCAAAAAAGTGGGAAAAGAATACCTCAGGATATCGCAGTGATAGGTTTTGATGACATACCTCCGGCGAAATTTAATTCTCCTAAACTTTCTACAATTCAGGTCCCGAAGCTGGACATTGGTAAGGAAGCCTATAAACTGCTCTGTGAAATAATGAATAATCCATCGAGGGCGCCGCAAACCCGGACAATATCGGTGGATTTGATCGTTCGGGAAAGTAGCTATTCGGAATTTTAAAGGAATTAGAAAAACAAATATTTTAAGATTAAAAGGAAACAGCGATTGAGTTTTAAAGATACAAAGGGGAAAGATATTTTTCTGCTTGGTGTGAACTATTGGCCTTCTTCGTCGGCGTTGAATATGTGGACCGAATGGAATCCCGATGAATTGAGCGAGGATGTGAGGCGGATGAAACAGTTAGGAATGAATGTTTGCCGCCCCTTTTTATATATGCCTGCGTTTATGGAGGAGGAAAACCGGGTAAACTCGCTAATGCTGGAAAGGCTTCGGGTTTTTCTCGATATTTGTGAAGAAAATGAATTGCATACCCTGCCCACATTTATCGTGGGACATATGTCCGGGGAAGATTGGGATATCTCATGGCGACAAGGCGCAAATTTTATTACCGATCGGCGAGTCGTCGACGCGACAAAATTTTACATTTCGACAATTGTAAATGAGGTTAAAGATTTTTCCTATATACTCGGCTGGCTTCTGTCCAATGAATTGCCGAACTATATCGGAAAACAATCGCCTGTTGATATTGAGAATTGGGTAAGGGAAATAATTTATACGATAAAAAAAGAAGACCCCGATCGGCCGGTCAGTATCGGCGATGGGGGCTGGTGTCCCGAGGTAATCGGAGAAGAAAACGGTTTTCATCTTCGCAAGTTAAATCAATATCAGGATTTTGTCGGGCTGCATTATTACCCCCGCGGAATGAGTCCCTGGCGTCACACTTATACGACAGCGTTTCGAACAAGATTGGCAAGAGAGTGGGGAAAATCAGTCATTATCGAAGAATTTGGCACTTCCACAACACTTTGTTCGGAAGAAAATCAGGTGAATTACTACCGCTCGGTTTTTTATAGTGCTCTGATTAATGGCGCGGAAGGGACCCTGGGCTGGTGTCTAAATGATTTTGATTTCGAAGACAAGCGCTCCTATTCGCACCATGCTTATGAGGAACGGTTTGGAGTTGTCAGAACTGATAAGACATTGAAACCGGCCGCGCTTGAGTTTGCCGAATTCGGAGAAATTGCCGGAGAATTAACTCAAAAGGGTTACCAAAAGATCGAACATCCTGTCGGTCTTTTTATCCCTTCCAATTACTACTACGAATACCCTTATCAGTTCCAGCCGGAATTTAAGGACTGGTATGCTCTGTATCTGGAAACATTTTCTTTATTAAAAAGGGCAAATCTCGATGTTAAAATGATATTCGAACCGGCTCAGGAGCTGGAAAATGAGGGGCAGTATTCCCATGAGTTACAGCTGGATCCCGAAAAGAATCCGGTTTTATTAATTCCCCGGATGAAATTGATGACCAAACGGATGTGTATCAAATTAGATGAATATGTTCGCACCGGCGGCACTGTCTATTTTAGTTTTGCGAATGACAGTTGGGTTCTGGACTGGCATGAACTCGCCGGTATTGAAATGGACTGTAAATTTGGCGTACCGGATTTTCGGGATACGGCTGCACTTGAGGTTCGGGTGAAACAGGATTGGGGTGAATACACTGCCGGAGACCGGTTTTCGATACCTTTGGATAACAGCAATCCGGAATACGGCTATTGTGTGATCTTAAGCACTTCCGGTAATGTCATTATGGAAGATCAATTCGGTGATCCGTTTCTAATTGAAAATAAAGTCGGAAAAGGGAAAGTCTATTTCACGCCCTATCCGGTGGAGATGTTATCATTATCGAATCTTGACGATCGTTGGAAAACTGACTGGGCAAAAGTATATCAATCTATTTACCGAATAGCATATGCTGATGTTGAATTTAGCCTTGACGGCGACGGATTGGAGTTGGGCGTATGGGAAATACCCGGTGAAGATGTATATAAGATCATTATTTTGAATCATTCATGGGATGAAACAGCTGGAATTTTTTCGGTAAATAATAGGACATTAGAGGTTAAAACCTGTTCTTCTGAATATGAAACGACTAGTCCCGGAAAACACAGAATCAATTTTAAAAGAAAAGGAGTTTGTATCTTTGATATTCAGTGTATTAGGAGATGAAAAAACTTAACTATCTTAAAATTAGAAAGGAGGAGAAAGCGGCTCAACAATAAAAGTTTTACTGTTATGAAAACTGCAAAAAAAAAGGAGAAGAAATGAAACGTTTCTACATGTTAATGTTTGTGACCCTCTTTCTGGTTAGTTCACTGATAGGTCAGAATATCCTGGTGAATCCCGGATTTGAGAACTTTAAGCCGGCATTTTGGAGCCCGTTAAATGGCGCGATTGGGTCGGAATTAGGCTGGGGAGATGCTGAACAATTCAGTGGTCTTTACTCAGTCAGTGTGAGCAAGAGTGCTGCTACCACTGATGTAGTCGGGTGGCAGTATGAAGAATCGGGTAATTTATTTTGGAATACGGCTGCCGCAGGGACTTTTAATTTGAAGGCATATGTAAAGACCGTTGGCGTTAATATGAATCCGGTCAATGATGATGCGAGAATTGGAGTTTCCTTTGAATATCTGAATTCGTCAGGAGCGGAAATTACTTCATATACTGTATGGGCAGATCAATCAGTAGCCAGTAGCGCTGGCTGGGACACTCTTTCTTATCCATTGATAGTATCCGCGGCGCCGGCAGTTGTGCGTGTAACGGCGTTTATGGGTAAGGCTGCAACCGGGACCGTCTATTTTGATAATGTCAGCGGGGTATTTAACGGTGGCTTTGAGACGATTGACGGTTGGTTGAACTGGTATTCCTCTTCTAATGGTTCATACGGAACGGTAACCGATAATGCCGCCAAGACTGGCTCTTATGCTGCGGAATTATTCAAACCTGACACCACATCTTCGACTTCGGAGATTGTCTATTATTCGATACCTGTTGCGGTGGAAGCCGGAGCCTGGTATAAGGTTGGCGTCTGGGTCAAAACCGAAGGTGTGAATGACTCAGCTGCATTTGAGCCGACGTATATTACGAAGGAACGTCTTGATGACCGTTTAGGATTGTGTTATTTCTTTCATACCGGCAGTATTACGGAAGCATGGTCAACATTGGGTGGCGATAAGTATGTATATGTTGATCAGACCACTGTGGATAAAGATTGGACTCATTATGTAGTTGCCGAGCAAGCACCCGATGATGCGA
>Ga0265594_1000726_pt1 | contig 26772 bp, 28 predicted proteins | sample saktaG_11_FD_190147 | JGI IMG/M metagenome (GOLD analysis project Ga0265594, IMG submission 190147) | Saline water microbial communities from Sakinaw Lake, British Columbia, Canada - sak_2011_5_24_80m | ecosystem: Environmental > Aquatic > Non-marine Saline and Alkaline > Saline ... | reverse complement strand
CACGGAATAATGGTAAACCAAGAGGAAAAAGCGAAGGTAGGGCTTACCTCCACCATCTGTCCCCGATGCAAACAGAAGGCTGGTCCAGACGTCAAGTACTGCCCCGTCTGCGGCATGGTTCTGGATATGAAGGTGGCGGTGAAGCTGGAGGAGGATAGAGTCAAAGCGGACCAGCTAATGGATATGCTGATGAAAGATGGGGAGGTCAGAAAGCTTCTCGCGAGGAAGGTCTACGAGCTTTATGCCACCTCTCCACCTCCTCCCACATCCTAAGCAACTCCCTAGCCCAGTAAGGCATAGGTATACTAACACTCCTTTCTTCATGTACTACAGGTGCTTGATGAGCCTTCAACTGAAACCCCAATAGATAAATAGTAACATAATTTAGTAAAGTCGACTTGAAGGAACGGTTGGCATATGCGGCGAATGCGGCAACATGGGTTTGTTGAGAGAGGTTGAGGGAGAATTCTATGCCAGTCATGCTGCGAGCTGGCAGAAGACACGGAGAAAGAGTGGAAATAATTCACAAAGACTATTTACATAGTCTAACTGAAAAAGCCTCAGCTAGCTAATTCTTATGATTGAGAGAAAAGATGCTCAATTCTTTCTTTATATTTTGATTTGGGTATTTTCTTAATTACACTATCTACACTTGTTTTAGACCTTAGTAGTTTGCAAAGAACTTCTTGTTGGTGAACATTGTGTTTGTAAGCTAGAATTCTGAAAAAGATTTTCTCTTCTGAATTTCCTTTTCTGATTTTTTTAAGTTCGGAAAGGTTACAACTTTTGCAGACTTCACAATCACAATGCAGCTCTTTAATATCATCTATTGGAGTATATTTCCAGTAAGTATTGTCACAAGATATAACTTCAAGAGCAGAATTGAGCAATGGCAAAATGAGCTTATCCTCAGATGCACGCCGCCAAGGAGAATGGCAATCAAAAGTATCTGCGCCACATAATGATAGCGGTATAATGTTTTGGACAGATCCTACCCCAAGTATATGAATTGGTCTATCATCTTGAGAACTACTCAATTTCTTTCTAACAGTGCGCACAATATCATAAATCGTACTGTATGTCAAATTTCCAAGTCCGCCAATTGCCATGCCTGCAAACTTCTTCTTAATCTTACGTTCTATTTCAAGAACGGAGTTGAGATAACTTAAGTATTCGGTTGGTGAGCGTCCATGGATTGCTGCGTAGTATAAAACATTAGTGGGTTCAGAAATCTCTTGTAAGAATAGTCGGCTTACTGCTAAATTCCACTTTGGTTCAGAGAACTTCTGTAATTTCTTAATGTAATTTACATCCGAGTTTTCTCCTTTCTTCCAAGTGTATTTGCCTGCGATGTCAAGGCTTATTGCCATGTTGAATTTGAGCATCTCACAGAAGTTAATATAATCCTTAATTTCTGATTTGAATAGTTTTTCAAAATTACTTTCGCTAATCTCTTTTGCTATGTCTCGAAATATGTTGCCTGACCCGCTATCGAGTAATACAAGGGGGTTCCAATTCGAAAGCTGATATCTCATACCAGTTATACAACAATTGTCATTCTCAATCAGGTGTTTGCGAGTTTGCTCAATAAATGTTCTTATGTCATCGAACGAGCCTAATTCTTGTAGTATTTTCGTATTGAAAGCTGGTGTCTTTTCGAATTTCGTGTTTAGATAGTAGTAATTCAACAGTAGCTCCGATTTTCTTTCCTTAAATGCGGGTAAATATACAGGAAAACGGGAAACATTCGTGCCGCCGCCACCGAAGTTATTTATCATAAAGAAACGTGGTGTTTTTTTGCCTCTAATTTCACCAATTCTAAATCGACCTTCTTTTAATTCAAGAAGATTGAAGTCATTCATAGCCTCTTATTTCAGAGGTTTTGCATAAGAGATTTATGGTTGGATGCTCTGCAAGCATCGAGGTGGAACCAGTTTAAGCTAAGTTCTGTACGCTATAGAAAACTGGACAATGATTGGCCCTCATGCTTTAGTTTCGCATTGATCAGTGGCTTAAATGCTTGATTAATTTCATACCCAACTCCTGCTCGTCGTAGATTTATTGCCATAGCAACCGTTGTTCCAGACCCCAAAAATGGGTCAAGAACCACATCTCCTTCGTCTGAAGATAAAACTACTGCCCTTCGAACCAGTTCCTCTGGAAACATTGCCGTATGCTTAATTGCTATCTTCGTTTTTGCTTTTACTTCTTCACTCAGGTTTCCTATTTTTCTAAAGAGTTTCCAAATATTGATTAGATCAAATTGCTTCTCGTTGAGGAAATCTCGGTTTTTGAGCCTGTCTCGGTAAAATTTAAACTTGTCTGTCTTAGTAAGCATGATTATATACTCATATCTGTCTGTAAAATTCTTCTGACTGGAAGGAACCGAAATTGCTCTAAACCAGATCAGTATATCTTGCAATTTGAAACCAATTTTGAGGCAAGAGTGGATAATATCTAATGGGAATAGAAGGATTTGGCCTTTTATTACCCGTTTGTTTATGTTAATCCAGAAAACACCGTGATCATTTAGAATTCGATGACATTCAGCCCAAACAGTTTCGAGTCTCGACAAGTATTCTTCGTAGCTTTCATTAAATCCAATTTGATTCTTTACCCCATAGTCTCGGAGGCCCCAATAAGGAGGACTTGTGATTATGACTTGAACTTCGCCACTCTTAATTTCCGACATCGTTTCACTTGACTTGTAGAAAATTTGCGGGTTTTTTTGGAGATTTTGCTTTTGAACTGTCACTTGTGCAGATTCCCGATATTTCTTTGGAAAACAAATATTATCTTCAGAAGGCAACCAAACAAGTCTCATCCGCAGACCTCGTTCTTTGCTGACTTTTTCAAAATCACGGTTTTTGGGCACTACCCCAAGAACGACATTATCAAATTCGGTGGACGACTGCAAACAACGGTTAACCATTTCTTCCCATGTTAGCGGAACATGATTTATTGTCTTCCCTCTTCTGCTAATGGTTTTCAACCAAAAATTACTTGGGTTCTTCCCAAGTGGATGGTATCGATTTTTCCTTCCACCACCCCATTCATAGTCTCGCCATATGTGAGGTTCTCTTACAGTGTCTATGTCGAGGTTATACCCATTTTCACTTTTTGTTAAGAAGAGTATTTGTGAATACCTATTAAAGAACCAATTGGAACAGATAGGATATTCATCATTATACCAGAGGATTATATTCTGAGTATGAAATCCTATCTTCTGCAATTCACTGGCCAATTTAAGAGGAAGAATATCAAAGTCCTCTTTCGTAGGATTATTGTTTACCAAGCACCAAAAAACACCGGAGTCATCAAGTACCTCATAGAACGTCTCCCAAAGGGGACTGTGAATATCGAGGCAACTGCTCCTTAAATTTGGTTCAAGATTTAATGGAATATGAAAAAAAATGGATTGATATGAAATTTGGTCTTTCCTTATCTCCTGCAAAATGCTAGGTAGATTCTTAGGCATTAATGGATTCCCATTCTTTATCTTATCTTTCCTTCGCTGTAGTCTATTATTTGGAAATCAATCCGACCTTTCAGTGTTGCTTTTTCAGGTTTAACTCTTCTTTTTATGAGGTTTACATTTTTAGGGTTAATCTCTATGCCGATAGAATTTCGGCCTAGCAGTCTGGCTACCCGCATAGTTGTCCCAGATCCGAGAAATGGATCTAAAATCCAATCTTCCTTGTTCGAACTCATATTGAGTATTCTCTCTATCATATGTTCTGGATATACCGCGGGAAAATCAATTCCAAGCTTGGATTTGGTCATGTTGTTTACTCGATCGAAATACCAAACATCAGTTGGGTTCCTTCCAGATCCCTTTATTCTTTTATCTCCAACGGTAATGTAGGGTATCCTAATTTGATCGAGATTGAAAATGTAATTATGTATGTCTTTTACGAACCATAGAATTGCTTCCCAACGACCTGCGAGCCTTTGCACCGGATTTTGCATGTTATTAAAATGCCAAACGATCTTGTTTCTTAACATGAATCCAGCTTTTTTTACCTCAAAGAATGCGTATGCATCTAAAGGCACTATCTCTTTGGTGTCACTACTAGGTATCGGTGACACATTTAGAAAGAAACTTCCGTTGGGGGAAGTTACATGGTATATCAGCTTTGCAGTCTCGTAAATCATATTCAGCCATGATTTAAGGTTAAACTTATCGCTGTACATACCACCATATTCTTTCCCTAAGCCATAGGGTGGGCTTGTAACAGTTAGTGTGATGCTTCCCTTGGGGATTATCTCAGGGTTTTTTAGGATCTCGAGGCAGTTGCCTACTACAAGTAATTGCTTGGTATCAATGCTTTCGTCATAGGTCGTGTTGCTAGTGCTTGACACCAATTTGTTCAACCTTCCTCTGAATTAAGATGCGATCCTTTTCGAGCCAGATTTTGACAGTTTCTCCTGCATGAAAACTGAGTGTTCTTGCCAATTCCAATGGTATTACTACCCTCAGGGAGCCTGTTCCGTCAGTCAAAATTCTTTCGAAAACTATCTTATTGCCTGAACCTACCATATCACTACCATTTGTCTACCATTTATTTAAGTCTTTTCAATAACTTCTCGCAGTTTTCCCAAAAGTTCTGCAAAGTCGCCCATAAACAGCAAGGGTAGGTAAACCTTTTTGACCTGTGCAATGTTGAGCTTTCCTTCACTAGTCGTTACAAAATCACCACTTCTCTGTCTTCTAGACCATTCTACACCATGCACGGAGTCTATATACTTATAGACCGAGATGCTATCCATGAAAAATACGCCTTTAATACATGGGTAATCAAGCCAATAAACATAAAAAACCGGCTTCTTTATTTTAGTTTCAACAATCTTGCGCTGCGCAGCAATTTTTTTGCCTGTGTCCAGAGTTGTAGAGCCTTCATAGCATTCCCTACCCTTCACAAATTGATGGACCTTTACATAAGGTGCAGTTAGATATTTTAGTTCCAAGTAGCATGCAGGTTCGGCGGCTTTTGATAAAACTGCTATATCAGGAGCGTTTTTCTCTTCAATGTCGCCCCTCTCAGTCTTTATACCCATAGATTCAAGAAAACCCATAAATTCTTTTTCAAATTGCTTTCCGAGCCTAACATCAAGAAACTTAACAGAGTTGTTGCGAGGATTGAGATAGAAGTTCCAACATTGAGAACAGGTTTCTTTCAAGCCGTTAATCAGTGTCCAAAATGACTGCCTTGGCAAACAGGATTCATGATTCCTCTGCTCATCATACATTAAACTAACACAGGCTCCATTAAATTCTATGTTAAATTCTAGCTGTGTCGGAAACAAAGGGCATTTTTGCAGAAATTGCCCAAGCCTTACTCTCGAATAGCCGACGAGGTTTAAATACAACTGTTGACTTTTGGAGGGCATATCTGAAACCCCTTAGGCGTTATGGTAGGAGTGTATTGACTGGACTAAAACACTTTCGCTTAGCTAGCTAGGGGGGAATACCGTTATAGTGATACTAATTTTTGGTAAGCATAGTTCCTGTTAGGTTTTCAAGCGTGCGTCCTGTAGGCGGTCAATTTTCTGCCGGGCCTTTTCCTCTGTCTTCATTAAATATACCTAAATAATATTCAACATTCTGAAATTAAAAGACCATTGTGATCTTTTTATTCATTTCAGGCTTAGCAAGTTAGTCCTTTTATTTTCGAGATCTTTTAACCTGAAATCCTTCATACGCACAATATCAGCACATGACCTTTTCAAGTCGCCTTTGTTGAAATGTCTTAGAAGCGTATCATGATCAGCTAGACATGAAGGCAACTTATCCAACAGGTAATCTAGGTCAGTTTCAATTTCTTCGATGCTTTTGTAATCAGATCCCTTAATTTTTTCAATTTCAGCGTCTACCTGTTTCACTGAGTTTTCGATATCTCTTACCATACGTATAGCATAAATCCGTTTACCCCGTTCCGCAACATCTAACCTGAACCCGTCGTATGCTGTCCAATAAGATGTTCTCTGCAGGCGGCTTATATTGTTCTTAATCACCCGGATATCATGTTTCGTTTCCCTAGCTATCTCATAAGGGCTGAACCACTGACCTTCATGGAACTGAAGGAAAGAAGCCAAGTCCATTTTTTACACAGTAGTTAATGATATGTTGCCAGTAATTACACTTTTCATGTAGTTAGTGACGCGTTGTCAACATTTACACTTTTGATGTAAGAAATAACTCTATTTTTGCAAATTGGTCACCAGAAAACAATATTTTACTATCGGGTAATTAAAATTTGACATCCAAGAAGGGCTATACACCAGAAATTAGGAAAAACTGGGTTAGGTTTCTATCTCTAAAGGATTTACGAAACCCTTATATTAAGAGTATGATGTGCTCTGCCTTGGCTCAGCGTATCATATTCAGCTTAAAAATTTTTAGGAAGCGATTTAATATTGTTGCACTATATTCCGTGAAGAGTTTTTCATTATATTTTTGGCTCTTAGGAACCTTTCTATCATACTTTGTAGCTATAGCTTTCCACAATGTTTGGCTCCTAGGAAACCTTCTATCATATTTTTTAGTTATTGCTAGTTCCGATGTTTTGGGAGGAACCTTTCCATCATACTTTTCATTTCTTCTAATGGCTGTAACCCCCGCAACTTTGAATCTTACCAACTTCCTGCCTGAGAAACCAATCAAACATACTGTGGAAACTTATTGCCCTGCGGATTGGTTCGATGACTTTGGAAGGGATGGCATTCGGGTAGCTGCTTATTTACGGGTGAGTACGGGTAAGCAAGCCAAAAAAGGTTTCAGCCTAGATGAGCAACACGAACAACTATTGAAATATTTAGAAAGCCGCGAAGAAGTTTCTCGTGTGTATTGGTTCAAAGATGCAGGCAAGTCAGGAAAGAATTTTGATAGAAGAAAACTGGAGCCAATATTGACACTCAAAAGAAGGGGTGAAATCGATGAACTCTGCATTGCAAATGTGGATCGACTAGGAAGAGAATGTAGAGGACTGCTAATATTCTTTTTAGAGTTATGTGACGAAGGTGCTGTAATTCGTACACCAGAAAGGAAGTACGATTTGAAGGACCTTTCAAGCCTGTTAATGTTTGCCATCGAAGCATACTCGGCGCAACAGGAAAACGAAAGACGGACCAAGGCTGCCATAGCCGGTAAGATCCAAGCATTCAAGCAAAAGCACTGGAATAAACCCGTACCCCTAGGTTACCATAAGACAAACGATGGATGGATTAAGAAAATACCAGCGTATAGTCAGTTAATCCAAGATATATACAATTTATTTAACAAACAATCCAAACAATGTTATGCATCTGCAAGTAAAGCGGTTAATAAGAAGTTTCAAAAACTTCTTGTCAATCCTCTAACCCACCACCAAATTAAACGTATCCTCACAGATCCTGTTTATATGGGTAAACCCGAGCATTTAGGAGTAGTACTCTCTGACATAAGACTCGAGTACGTTGATGTAAAAACGTTCAAGGAGGCACAGAGAGGTATTGAACGTATCCATAAATCACACTCAAAGGATGTGAGTGTGATTAGAAAACTTGTTGTTGCACAGGGTATTTCTGTTCTAGATTTCTTAGACAAACTTGAATACCACCACAAAGGTTGCGGTGGTCTGCTAATCAATAATGGTACATTATCATCCCAAGGAATTACACAACAGGCTTATTTATGTAAGAAATGTATGAGTGAATTCAGAATTCCAACAAAGGCTCAAATGCAAAGATTTTATAAGAAATTGTCTCCTCGAAATGAATCTCACGGATCAGCGCATGATTTCTCTAATTCTGTCACCTTGCAAAAAAGCGTTAAACCTGTGGACGTTAAAAAAGGAAGCGGAGTTTTAGAGGAATTTTTTACGTAATAGAGGGTTCAATGGGGCTGTAAGAGTCTAAATAGTTTGAAAAGATTTTTTCTTTGATTTTTCTTTCTTCGGAAGTTTTTGGGGGGCATTCATTATCTTCATGTGTCGACCTTAGAAGTTTTAGAAATTCATCAAATATCCTATCGACTTTTTCCATTCTTCTATCCTCGGGCATTGGCGGTCTCTTTGCCTTGCTCTCCTTGAACCTTAGCTTGGACATGTTTGCCTCTTTGAAGAGGTCGGTATCTACAACTCTGTATTCTTCAATATAATCCGCAACACCAGCAACTCGGTATTTCCCAACGTACAGTTCATCAGTGAGTACATCTCTTATGGCTCGTGCGTTCCATTTCTTCCCTTTCTTCGTGAATATGCCCTCTCTATTAAGTTCAAAGGCAACTTGCGGCATCGACATCTGTTGTACATACATTTTGAAGATCCTTCTGACAAGCTCCGCCTCTTCCTTGTTCACCAGAAGCCTCCCTTCCCTGTCTTTCTCGTAGCCTAATGGTGGGTGAGGATTAGGCCACTTGTGTTGCTTCGCTAGGGCGTACATTCCAAGTTTCGACCTTTCTCCTATCAGTTCCCTTTCGAGTTCTGCTACCGATGCAAGGTTTCTGAAGTTGAATCTGCCTACAGAGGTGATTGTATCTATGAATTCTGTGACGCTGCAGAGACCAATGTTCCAGTTGCGGAGAGTTCTCTCGATGTTAACAAGGTCTGCTAGTGAACGGCAGAACCTATCAAGCTTCCAGAACACAATAACGTTGAAAACTGTTTTTTCAGCTTTTTCCAGCATCAGCTGGAACTTTGGTCTATTGACGTTTTTACCGCTCTCACTTTCATCTATAAAGACGTACTTTACCTTCCATTCTCTATCTTTGCAGTATTTCCAGCAGCTGTTCACTTGTTCTTTGATGCTGTAATTGAATCGTTGGTTGGGGGATGATGTTCTTGCGTAGATGGCTGCAAATACTGTTTTCTCAGCCTTCTCTTCCCCAGATTTCTCGCCGCCAATTTTTCTGGTTGCCAAATTTTTACTTCCATGCCGTTGTTATTCTTGGCTTCAGAATTTTTTCAATTCTTGATGATGTGTCTCAAGGTTCTAGACATGGGATCGGTGTCTTCAGTTCTTCAATGACCATGCTTGCTGTTTTTTCTGCTACATAGCTTAGGTTCTGGAAGAACGAGGTTATGTCGTCTCCGAACTCGCTGTCGGGCATGGTGACTACGCTTACCCGTTTCTTGCAGTCGCCTCGATTATTTGGGCAGGAGTGGTCGATGCATGACATGCATGCTGTTCCTGGGATTGTGTAGATGTTGTCTGCGGTGAGGCGGTCTACTTTCGCGTTCAATTCTTTTAGTGAGAAGTTGATGTAGGCTTGTAGTGTGGGGGGTTCAAGCTTTGCCACATGTCCCGTAACTATCCTTGCAAGGATTAGGGGAGAAGAGTCCCAGAGGTAACGGTCGATCTGCTCAAAATTGAGTCCAAGGCTTGCCTTCACCTCTATTCGGACTATTTCCTCGCCACTAGAAAAGACTTTACAGGGGTATCCCTGGATGACGACGACGTCATATCTTCCAACATCACTCGGCACCTCCGTTAGAACTTCAGCATCTACATGTTCAGCCGTCAGTTTTCTTTTGAGGCATTCAAGGATCTTGAGGGTGGCAAACTCGCTCTTCTGCCTGTAATATGAGTCAAACTTCTGATTTTCCTTCGCAAGATTACCGTTCTCCAGCAGATGCTTGATCTGCCTTTCACACGCATAGCTGGATACAGTTTTAGCTACCATTATAACGGAGGGCCGACCGTTATGCGTCCACTCATATCTCTCCCCGAGGGTTCTCAGCTTTGACAACAATTCTTGTTTCAGTTCATCCACATCTTGTAGTTTCGTCTGAGTTGTCAGAACGCTGTAGCTTGAAGCGTTTGTTCCCACTTCTTTAGACATGTGGTATTTCACCATGTGTTTTACCTTATACAACATATTGTGTAGTATAATATATAAGATTTTCCACCATATAAAATGCCAAAAGAACTGTCATAAAGAATATATTGTAAAATATCGATTAATATTAGAGGTATAGAAATGGTTCTTGAAGATACGGGCACATTTAAGCTATCTCCTAAAGGTAAGACCGGTTTGATTTACGTGCCAGCTGACCTTGTTAAGGACAGTTCTTTCCCTTTCCAGAATGGAGAAGTTTTGAGAATTAAAATTGAAGGGAAAGCACTAGTTATCAAGCAAGGAAAAGGTTAACTTCCTCCTACGAAGAAACATTTCCCGCGTTCTCCTTTTCCAGAGTTGAATATTCAACCAGCTAGACCTTAGCTAACTAAATTGGGCAGCTCCCCGGTTAGGAACCGCTTCCACGTATATGGAATTACTGACGAAGAGTTGGAAGAAATAAAGAAAACTTTGAGGATTTAAAAGGAATGTGAAGTTGAGAAATAACATAAGTATAGAAAAAAAGAACACGAGAAGGGGATAACAAGCCAACCCGAGGGGGCTTAGTAATTTTACTTCTAAAGACCGAGATTAATTAGTGACCTGAAAAAGCGTGTACCTTTACAGAAGAGAGTAGTTCGGTAGATATTGACCAAAGGCCATCAAAGCTTGGTCAACTTCTCTTATTCTCTTTTTGCTAAGCTCTACAAGTTCAAAGAAGTGTCTTCTATAATTCATATAATCAACATCAAAGCTATAGTTTCTACGCTCTACCAGCTTCCCTGTAGTTAGGTATTTGAACGCACGGAAAACATGCTGATCGAAAATAGGAAAGTATTTTGGTTTAGCCATGTGCAGGACGAAGATTTGCCAAATGAATCCGTTAGTGATGTACTCTGCAACCTGTCTCAGATTCCTGATATCGTCTTCTGTTATCTCATTAAGACTTCTATATCTGTTGATCTCTGGAAGTTTCTCAATCGTTCTTTCGATAATAGGTTGTTTCTTTTCAGAGAGGGGGGTTCCATTTTTCCACTCCCACAATCGTTGAATTTTATCCCTTTCTAATAGTCCGTTTTCATTTAGATGTTCTTTGTATTCTTCATCAGGGTATTTACCCTCATCGTAAAACCGTTTCCAAAAATCAACAAACTCCTCGGCTGTACACTGTTCATATTTAAACTTGAAGAATTTCATCAATTCCCCTTAATATGAATAACAGAGCATTTATTATAATAATAACTACTGTCTTCAGGGTGATTTATACGGATTGGAATGAATTTGAAGGATTTGCGAGAAAAATCATGAGTCAATATTTCAGTGCAAATCTTACTGAAAGAAATCTGAGTGGTTTTCCTAAGAGGTTTGATATGGTTTCGCCGGATGAAAGCATTGTTGGAGACGCCAAATATCTTACTTTAGTTCACAAAAAAACCTACCCCCCGCCAAATTGAGAGGTTAAAATAAATGCGAGAGTAACAGCAGATAAAAGTTTATTCATCTTGAAAAAGATAAGCTTTCAAAGGATGGGAAAACTGAAAAATTGGAAAATTAACTAAATAAGCTTCATTTTTCTCCAAGACGAGAATAAGTATGGTATGTCATTTGAAACATAATTAATTAATTTGTCCCGAATTGCTCTATTAAAGTTGACTTCAGAAACATCAGCGAATTCAAAAACATATCTAAGACCATCTATTAACGCATTTTTTTCAGAATTCATCTTTTGTTCAATGGACTGAAAAAGTTCTTTGATGTTACTCGCTTGCCACTTCAATATGGCCTTATTAAACTGACTTAAATAAGTTAAAGCAATTTTAGATGGATTTACAATACCTGACTTCTTTAGTTCTTTTGATATACGCAAAAGGAAATCATCCAACACCTTATTCCTATAAATCGCAGAATGACGAAATTCCAAAAATTTTTCACAACTCTTCTCGACAAGAAACTTAAGATCCGCAACGTTTGCAGGAGATAACTTTCTATTAGCATAATAAGCTTCATAAGGAATTATAATTTCGAAGACTTTCCTAATAGAGTTTGGAAGTGATCCGATGCCATCTTTATCAACCATTTCGCAAAGAAGATTGGAAAATTCTAACCAGCGAGTTCGGTGTTTAAGATTTCGTCCCTCAAAAAACCATTCCTTTCTGCCTTTTGATCTGATGAATTTGAATTGGCCACGTAAGCAGTCTATTTCACTATTTCCGTTTTGCCTCTTGAATTTTTCAAGGGTAAACTTGATTTTTTTCCCAAATACTATGGTTCTTGCACCCGTAGTCATTACGGTATCTCCAAATGGATAGGGAACGTACACAATACCATTCAGAGCAAGAAAAGAATTTACTGCATGATACAAGGAGCTATAGTGACAAAATAGTGCTAGCTGATTGTGATCTTGCTGTTTAAGAAACACAGCCCCTGGAAACTGGTCCACAGCTAGACAAAAACCATTCAAGACCTTAGATAATACAAATACTTCAGTATACTCCAATTGATTGGAAATTATCCTATTATTCTTCCATCTAAAATTTGGAGCATCCCAAAACTTAGCCTCGGCCTTACGCTCTTCATCTAGAGAAGGCCACTTTGTTTTTGAGTGAACGTTTACTATATTGCAAATTTTTCCCAAGGCATCCGGAAGATTGTCTGCCCTATCTTTGAGATTCGTTTCAAGAATTGCCATAGTTAGTAATCGGTTTTTCTCACTTAAGTTTCTTGCTAAAAGAAACAGGCTGCCTTTCTTGAAAAAGTGGCTTCTTAGTTAGGATCGGTGGGGATCATCAAATTTGTAAATTCAAAAGCATTTATTCATCAAGTGTGAACATCTATCAGAGAAATTATGGAAAGGAACATCAAACTGAAAACGGCGTACCGCAGTTGTGGACAAGATGGTCTTTCTTAAGGCAGCATACAATATCCAAACTAAAATATTTGAAATAGTGGCTCCTCACTAGGAACCTACATTATCCTACCCTATCGCCCCTCTCACAACCACGGTGTGCTATGATTTTTGTTGGTTCATCAAGTTAGGCTATCAGTTTTTCATGGTTTGAAGCAGCCACAGTAACGGCTCGCGGTGCACTCCCTTCCTTTTAGGATAACTCTTCTCCAGCCACGTAGATAACGCCTTGATCATCTCTTTCGCGGTGATTACACCTATGCCGCGTTTCTTTAGCTGTTTCTGAGCGGTCTCGGCGGCTCTTACGCAGGCCACCCATTTTGCCATGTTTTTTCCGTTACCTGTTTGGAAGGTCTTCGCCACCCATTTCGTCTGACTTTCAAATTGGTTGCAGATGCCTTCAGCCATCTTGAGATTGTCAACCTCTTCCTTGCAGCTTACCAACATAATTTTGCGAAGACCAGGAGCTACAGCTATGATGTCAACTTCAGCGGGATAGGGCACATTGAACCGCCCACGTGGATGCTTTATCATGCGGGCTTCCTGATATGCCCTCCCACGTTCCACAATGCAGCCCTTCACGTATTTGAAGTAGCATTCAGTCAGAGCCTCAAGACCTAAACCCCATTCTCGAAGAGTCATATAAAATCACACCTATGTTTGAGCATATGACATAGGATAGATTTATTTCTTCCCGTCCGACACATATTAAACACACATCCTAAGGACGTCTCATAATTGAAAGAAACCATTGATAAGAAAATTCTACGTTATCTCTCAAAACAGGATTGGCCAGTTACAACCGAGATGATAGCAAACGAGCTAAACACATCCTGGAACACCGCCCAACTCCACCTCTACAAACTTATGACAGAAAGAACAGTGAAAGGGAAACGAGTTGGCAGACAGAACCAATGGATGATAACCGAAAAAGGGAAAGAAAACTTCTAACTAAAGTGTCGATTTGTGCGCTGTCCAGCTACAGAAAGCAAGGCTACCCCTTCCAAGCTATTGCAATATTTAAGCCGCTATTACATTATATTATTGATTAGCTTCATTGATCGGGGCTTTGTTTAGTTATTATTTATTACTCAACTATCTGGGGGGAGAAATACGGTAAAATTTGACTTTAAGACTAAAAACGATTTGGAAATAGATGTTTTTGAAATGTACAAGAAAAAAATCAACGATGCACATTGCGAGAAATGCAATGGTGAACTAGATAATAAATTACCAAATGGTCACAAGCGGTGCCCGCCTCAATCATTCTGGAATATCGGTAGCAATCTTGTAAACAAAACTAAGCCTCGTTTAACATTTGTCGGCAAAACCTCTTGGAATACACCTGAAGACCTTGAAAACGATGAAAAAGACCCCTTTCCAATATCTTATTGTGGGTATGTGGCTCGTGACTTTTTTAATGAGCTGGGTAGGTTTCGTTATTGGCACGATATTAGATACATAACCCATGAATTAAACCTCGAATTGGAGGATATTGCTATTACAAATCTTGTGAAATGCAACATATACGATGAAAACGATAAGAATGATTCTTTTAATAAAACCCCTCCAGCGTATTTTGAGCAGTGTGTAGACATATTTGAGGAGGAGATGAAAATTATCAGACCAACACATATTGTGTTTTTCACAGGCGATAATTATGACTATTTGATAGATGGTTTAAGGTTTTGGTTTAAAGGCCCTAATTGTACTTATCATGACCATCCGAAGGAAGAAAAAGAATATAAAAGAAAGATTAAAGGCAAGGCTGTCTGTTGGTGGCATCGAACATTCTACAAAGATAACAAACCAAAGATGCATTTCTTAAGAACTAGACACCCGCAAGGTGCAAAACTTGAAGTTAGAGAGGAAATTATTAAGTGGGTTAAGAGCACCGACGTCTTCAAGCAAATAAAATAAGACAATGAATGATAACAAATTTTAGGGATGAAAAGATTGACTGACTCAAAATATGACAAAATCAAGGTGTTAAAAGAAGTTAAGGCACGTATTACTCATGAATGCGATAATTGTGGAAAGATAATTCAGCCTACAGAAAAATATCGGAAGGAAGATTTAGGTCGTGTACATGCACCACATTCCATAAAACTAAGATCGTTCTGCACAGAATGCTATGCTAAATATGGCAATGCCTTAAAATCAATGAAGAAAACGTCAGTTGTGAAAGGCCCACTAGATAAGTTCTAATAAGACTGTCTTGACCATCACTTAAACTAACTCTTTAGGTATTCGGTTAGACTATTAGTCAAATCACTCTAGTCGCAGAATTTACTAACATATATACATTCTACAGAAAAAATATCAATATCATCATGTGATTTCAATTGGCTAATGCAACAAAAATTTCGAGTATAACCGACCTATTGAGAATTAACAGACCTGTTTTGGCAGTAGCTGTTTTTGTCAGTACCCTAAGCAGTTTGGTCTTTCTTGCCACTCTATACAAGCCAGATTTAACTCATACGCTATATTTGTCGGTCGATACGCCGTGGGGCATTGTAACTTCCATTTTCCTTCACAAAGATCTGGCACATTTATCGGTTAATCTATTGTTCCTCTGGTTCTGGACGATATATGTAATTTTTCCAGACAGTCTTCTCAGTAGGGAAGAGAGAAGGGGGCGGTTGAGAATTTTCGTCCCGACGGTGTTCGGTGCTGCTATAGTTGCAAACATAATATGGGTAATCATATCAAGTCCCGGTTATAACACACAGGGATCATCGGGTCTGGTCTTTGCAGTCCTAGGTACGGCGGTAGGTTTTTTGCTTGTGAATATGATGAATGTGGTTTCAAGATTCAAAGCTCTACAGATTACAAAAAGAAGAAAGGTGAATGCATTGATGTCAAATATAATTCCTTTGGCTTTCTTTTTAATGCTTATAGTTTTTTACACAGATCTCTTCCTAGTAGTAGCTCCAGGTGTGAATGTATTTGTTCACGGCACAGCTTTTCTGATTGGCTTCTTCGTAATGTTGATGCGCGAATATGTCCCTTTTATGCGATATGCAATCAAACCTAGAACCTAAAGCAAGCTTGGCATGAATCAATTCTAAACCTTTGTTGTTATGTCCACATATGGCTAAAACATTTCTAGGAGTTTTAGAAAAAGAGGCTACCCAAAAAGCTGCTGCAAAAGGGCTTGAGCTACTAACTTATATCAAATATCTTTTTGACAAGTTCTGCAACAATCATTTCGGCTTGATCGTCCAAAATGGATGTGCCCCAAATCATTGGAGCTACCTGTGGAAATACAAAAGACGTTACTGTTGATAATGTAGCTTTTCCTGATTGTTTGATAACTGTTTTAATAATATCATCTTTATTCTTTTTAAGAAAAGAAATCGCAGTTTTTACATTAATATGGCTAGGGCCTTTTACTTTTTTTGCACAAGGTTTCGGGATTTTTCTCATTCTACCAGTATCAAAACCACTACGTCCATATGTGGACAATTGGATTCGCCTCAACATTTCATGTTTAAGAGGGGTAGAGATTATTCCTAATTTTACCAGCGGCAATATTAGGATCATCTGAAGCATCAATTAATGCCATGGGTACGTTATTTTGCTGGGCAAAGTTTTGAATGCTCTGTATTTTTACTGGATTTTCACGCGTCCCGTCTTGTCTTAGATTTATTACGGCCAATCTTACGCCAAATCCTTGGTTCTGAGTTTGTAGAATATATTGGCTATAACCAACACGTGAACTTAATTCCATAGCGGTAATCAAAATATCATAATTGTTTCTATTTACTCGAAATTCTTGTTCCAATTTTTGTGGGAAATCATTTGGAGAATATTTCTTTACACTCATTTCTTGTGGAGCACTTAATAAAACAAAAGCTTTCATAGGTTGAGCGCTTCTTGATTTAATCCTCCAAAGCTTTCCTTTTCGTGCAACGCTAATACCCGTTAGACTTCTGATAAGTGTAGATTTTCCACTATCTCTTTCTCCGATAACAAAAATAGCATATTTCAATCAAATCCCCAACTTTATTTTTAGGTGTTTTTTTATTAAAATAATTTGGTTATTATCGCTCGTTGGGCATATTCTTTCTATATTCTAACATATAGTAGTTGTTATCTAAGTCTAGTAGATAGCCAATAACGTCAATGTCTTTCATCGCAAGCAACTTCTCAAACGCTTTCCTTTTTATGTGAAAACCCTGTGGGTAGTGTTCTCCAGAGTCGATTTTACGTCAATTGCATACTGCAATCCATCTTTCTCTGCAATAATATCATAAGGTTTCGCTAGCTAGCAGCAGGGGATGCAAGGATAGCGATTCAACTGCTTAGAAGCTCTGCTCTGATTGCTGAACAAACTAATAAAAACAAAATTATTGCAGAAGATGTAAACAGAGGATACGAGAAAGTCAAAGAAATTGAAATGAAGTATTATCTCGATAGGTTACCACATCACAAGTTGATAGTTGAAATTGTTAAGAAGCCGACAGGAATTACATCAAACGATTTTTACACGATTTACAGACAAGAAGCGAGAAAACAAGGATTAAACCCACAGTCAAAGAGAACATTCAGCAATTATGTTAATGAGTTAATTGATATGGGTTATCTAAAAGTCGATAGGGCTAAAAGTAGAGGTATTGTAAGATTATTTAGTGTGTAAAATCTATGTAGCTTTGAATGGGTCAAGAAACCTACTTATGTTCGCATAATCTAACACAGTCATGCCGGTATATTTGCAGCAGGTCTCTTTGATAATGTCTGAATATTTTTCCACATCGTAATTATACACTAGGACACCTGTTTGAAAATTTAATTCTTGAGCGTGTTTGAAGAGTTGTTTAAGATCCTTTTCTAATTCTCCTTTCACAGACCTTTCAGATAGCGGTTTCCTGTGAACCTTACACTCTAAAAGAATCTTCCCTTTTAACGTATTCAGAATAAAATCGTACTCATATTCTCTTCCGTAAGCCGAGGCTTCATATTCGATATTCTTTTGATCAAGCAACCATGCTATTCCGACACTCAGCAAACCGTCTTTCGATAAAATGCATTCTTCTAGTAATTCGTCCATTCGGTAGACAGAGCTTATAGACATGGATTTTCCGCATCGTAAGCATTTCATTTTCAAATAGCTTGGGCCAATTTCAGATACAGTTTTCAATACCTGAGGCTCATCTTGACAGCTTTGACACCAGAATACTGTGTGTTGACACTGTATCAGTTTGAGGGTGTACATATCGTTTATGATGGATTTATAATCCTCTAAACTAAGACCTGAAATCTTGCAAAGATCAGCGATTTGTTTTTGAGCAAGCATATGAAAGGCCATATGGAAATCTGGTAGTAAAAATGGTAAGTTTTCAAGAATCTCAAGCGGATTTCTACTAATATCTTCAGAGAAGCGTTGCAAGCTTTTGCTTAGCTTCTTAATCTTAAATTCCAAGTCCCTGTCATGAAGTGCGAGAGCTGTTGTTTTTTCTAAGCTTTCGGGTAGCTCTAGCTTGATGGCTTTGTAATCTCTTAGCACTTGTTTCATTTTCTTAAAGGAGAAATCTTCGCTTTCAATTAGGGTTTGGACATCCTTGTTAGTGCGAACAAATCTTATCAAGTAATACATGATCACATCTTTCACGTCTTCAATAATGCCTTCAAAAAGTCCAGAAAAAACTTTAGCGGCTTGACCTCTTTTTATTTCATCTAGCTCTGTAACAAGCGAGATGACCTTAAAATCACTTGGTTTAACCTCTTTGCTGAGGTAGTTTGTCCAAAATAGACACGGAAGTCTTGCCGATTCTGCACTGGGGAATAATTCGTCTCGATGCAAGAAAAATAACTTTGCAATTGACTGGCTCTCAAATAATCTTTTAAAGAAGAGCTCTAACTCAGGACTATTATCGATTACCTCAAGCGATATGTCTAGAAACTCTTCTGGTTCTTTGCTCATTTCAATCCAAGAAGTAATTGGCGGGCTTATTTATAAACCAGAGAGATAAGAAAAAGTATGAATGTAGTACTTGAACCTAACTAGGTATAAATCCGGACGGGCTTGTCAACCCGCCTGTGTTAATTGCTTTCTTCAACAGTTATCCTAAATACAACGGTGTTGTATATTCAAATGTTAGGTGAAGTAAAGTGCTAAAAAACCCTAAAGGAGCTGGAAGGTGTAGGGATTTGAACTTGAAGTCCAAACCCCACCCGAGGCTCCATTACTCAAACCCTTTTGTGTTATCTCTCTGAGTTAAGTGAGGTTGCTACGCGAGGGCTCTTTTCGGAGCTGCTGAAGGATTTCCAGTTCGTTTCGGAAGCCGCCTCCTCTGGCAACTCTTCAGCTTCGGTTATAGAAAACGTTAATAGCTTCCCGTCTACGATCAGCAGTAAAAAATAGGTGTATCGGCGGCGGTTATGTGGCTACTGAAGGTTACAACTATCTAATACCTTTAGAGACGTTAATGGTCTCAGGCGTCCAGATTGGAACTAGGGTAAAGACTGGGGATATGGCGCCTTACATTTATAGGGTTAGACCCGACGGGCTCTTCATAATTGATACGCGGAAGACAGATGAGCGTGTGAAGATGGCAGCTAAATTTATAGCCTCCTTTCCGCCGCAGTCCGTTGTGGCGGTGTCCTTCCGCCTGTACGGTCAGCAGCCGGTGAAGAAGTTCTGCGAGGCTACAGGGGTTACCTCTATGGCTGGGCGGTTCCCTCCCGGATGTATCACCAACCCTATGTCCCCAGCTTACATTGAGCCGCAACTGGTGATCGTTTCAGATCCCGCCTCAGATGAGCAGGCTGTGAAGGAGGCCTCCAAGGTCGGTATACCGGTTGTAGCTTTCTGTGACACTGATAATACCTTCAAGAATGTAGACCTCATAATTCCGACTAACAATAAGGGGAGAAAGGCTCTGGCTATGATCTACTGGCTTCTGGCAAGGCAGGTTCTCAGGGAGCGGCATGTCATCCCTGACGATGGTGATCTTTCTATCCCGGTTAATGATTTCGAGACCAAGCTCACTGAGGAGCCTGAAGAGAGGTAAGTTATCGCTTTCTAGCAAGTCACGCCGAAGTAGAATAACATGGGATCAATAGGAGACTATCCCCAGATCTATGGGGGTATGCCAATTAATTCTAAGACCGCTTCTCCCGGTAAATCATCTCGCTCATTTAGCGTAATAAAATAAAGGGATACCTCAACCTATGATCAACAGTCATCCACTACACTATCAATTCTCCTACCGCTCCCTCTCCCCTTGAATGAAGCTCTCCACCAACTCCTTGGCCACACAGTCGGAAACCATGACTGGGGGATGTTTGAAGGCGTATGAGGAAATACTTGTCAAGGGTCCCTTTACGCCTCTATCCAAGGCCAGCTTCACAGCCCTTATAACATCAATCATAACCCCCGCACTGTTAGGCGAGTCCTCCACCGCAAGCTTCACATCAAGGTCAAGATGTACCCCCCCAAACTTCTTCCCCCGTATCTTAATGTAACAGACCTTCCTGTCATTAAGGAAGGGCACATAGTCTGAAGGACCGATCCTTACCGGTATCTTGTAGGGCAAGAGGCTGGTCACAGCTTCAGTTTTGCTTATACGCTTCGAGGTAAGCCGATCCTCAACAGTCATATTCTGGAAGTCAGTGTTGCCGCCAATGTTCAACTGGTAGGTTTCCTCAACCTCTACGCCACGATCCTTAAACAAATCCACCAACGCCCTGTGAACTATCGTGGCCCCAACCTGGCTCTTGACATCGTCACCTGCAACTGGAAGCCCCGCCTCCTCGAAACGCTTCACCCACCCCGTATCAGAGGTTATGAACTCAGGAATAGCGTTGACAAATGCGCATCCAGCCTTTAACGCAGCCTCGGCATAGTACCTTGTAGCCTTTCGACTGCCTACTGGCATATAGTTTATGAGCATATCAGCCCCAGCCTCCTTCAAGGCCTCAGCTACATCCACCGGCTGGGGGGAGTTCACTCCCTCTAAACCAAAGGCGTTTCTCATATGGGGGGCAACCCCATCTAACACCTCTCCGGGTTGAACCTTGACGTTTAAGGGAGGCACATCTGAGAACTTGGTAGTGCAATTTGGGGAGGAGAAGATAGCTTCGCTTAGATCTTTCCCCACCTTTCGGGGATCTACGTCGAAGGCTGCAACAAACTCTATATCCCTTACACGGTAGCCTTGGAAGACCGTGTGCATAAGCCCTGGAACCCGATCAGTGTCCTTCACATCCTTATAGTACTCAACACCTTGAATGAGGGATGAAGCACAGTTTCCAACTCCTGCAACTGCTACTTTTATCAATTCCATTCTAAAACATCTCTATTACACGCCAAAAGATAGAGAGCATCAAATATAACCATATTTTTATGAGGCACAATTTAGACCCGTTTTTCTTTTCAGCCACTTATGGGGAACCTAAGTATCGCTACGATGCCGCCGAGGGACATTACCTTCTCTCCCCCTTCATGCTCTGAACTTATGATAGTTATTTTTCCCCTCTTCTCCTCAACAGTATGTACCATGGATTCAAGTCTGAGATGTTCTTCTTCATCTGCTTCTCTAAGCTTGCGGTCCACAACTATCAGCTGCTCAACAGCCCCGTATTTTGCGGCAGCCTCAACATCATCGATGCCGTAAGCTGTGTTGCGACGGCCTGAAGAAAGAGCAGTTAGAAACTCTTCAACTAAAGCGATCTCCTGCAATATTCTACTCTCCTTGATGATGTTGAGGAGAACCCCGCTCCTAAGGGCCTCGTTTATGCCAGAGAGCCCTGCTGAGCTGGAGAATTGAACGTATACTATAGGCTCTGGTCTAAGCTTCAGATTGTCCCTCAAGTAGCGGGCTAATTCATCCTTTATGAAGCCGGGCCCAACAATTGCTAAATATTGCATCTCAGGCTGCCAGACTTCTTGTAAGGCATGTGAAACCTCTGCGAAGTAACGCTTAACTGCATCTATCCGCTTATCGGCTTCACGCTTTCCTGGCAACTTCATTCTTTTCTCAAACTTCACCGCGACACCGAAACGGCCTAGAACTCCGATACAGGCTTCCTCGTCATCTATGGCAATGGCGACAACTGGAGGAACTTTGATCTCACAGGCAGACTTAAGGCGGCGGAGGTCATAGGTTGTAAGTTGCTTCTTAAAGAAGCACAGTCGATCGTTAGGAGCCACGGAAACGGTGTGGAAGGATCCTTTAATGCCGCCGTAACGTTCCGGGGCATCTAGGACAACTCCCTTCACTCTAAGTCGGTTCGTATTCTTGTCGAAGACAACACCCTCAACCCTTAACTTGATGGTCATCGTTACTCGCCTTCCCTCTGTAGGTCGGCTTCCCTCCCGGTTAGCCTTTATCATCCTGCTTGTCCTAGCTTGGACTAAATCTCCCTTCGCCAACAGGTTGTAGAGGTGCCAGAGGTCGTCAACATTCTCAACGGCAACCTTCACTGTCCCCTCCTTCCGGTCTAGATCTAGAAGCTTCATCTAAGTTGCCACACGGTAAAGAATAAAATCTATCGTACATCTAAAGTTTGTGTAGCATTGTCATATGTGAAGATAAGGGCTGTCCGCTTGGAGGATCTTCCTCAGATAGAAGAGATAGAGCTAGCCTCCTTTCCAGATCCTTATCCCCTTCTTCTCTTCGAAACCCTAGCTGCCCATAGCCCTGAAGCTTTCTTGGTCGCGGTTGAGAGAGAGCGGGTATTGGGCTACGTTTCAGCTATGAAGGAGAAGCCAAGAACTATTCATATAGCATCTATAGCAGTTCACCCTTCCCACAGACGGAAAAGCATAGCCAGGAGACTTGTAACTGTGCTTATCAAAACTCTGAGGAGTATGAATGCTGCTTCTGTAAAGCTTGAGGTGAGGTCAAGCAACATAGCCGCTAGAAGCCTTTACGAAACTTTAGGCTTCAGGCATTCAAAAGCCTTGAAAGGCTACTACGAGGACGGGGAGGACGCGGTAGTTATGGAGTTAATCCTCCAATAGGAGGGCCTGATGTGAAAGTTGGAAAGTTCATTTCAGAAGCCGCAGGTTCTTGTAATCTTAGTTACAACGAAGCTACTGATTGTGCAAGACGGTTAATCCGAATCTGGAGACTTAGTTTTATTTGATGTGTTCTCAGGAGCTATATCGTTGAAAGTCAGCAGCCTCAAGTTACTCGGCCTCTTGACGACTCCTGACACCCGTTCTCCGATGAGGTGCTTTACCTTCCTCTCCGAGGCTAGATCCACTAGCCGCTGGGTAATGATGCCGTCGAAGACCACGGTTACTACATTCTCGACTTTAGACAGCTTAGAGGTCAGTTCGCTTACTGGAACCTGAGCTATAGGAACATATGTATCATTGAATAATGTGGCCTCTAAAGTTCCTCTCAGCTTCCTTATCGCCTCTGTCACTTTTGGGGAGACAGTTATCCGAGCGTGTTTAATTTTTGCTGCTTCTATTGGAAGCTTATTCTGGAGGGCACTCATGATCTCCTTGCAGGTGAGATCCTCAACCTCCTTCCCAGGAGGCGCTCGAGCTACATAGCCCAGCTTTGCGGCGTTGGTCAACTCTTTTAGAATCAGGTCTCCTGCTCTGTCACCATCTAGAAAGGCAGTTACCTCCTTTTCCTTACTCAGTTTTACTGCGGTTTCGGGAACTCTAGCTCCACCTATAGCTACCACGTTTCTTATCCCGCAACGTAGAAGATTGCCCACATCAGCCCTGCCCTCAACGATGATCAGTTCTTTGGCTGAAGATACATCAGGCCCGGCATGCAACTGTTCCTGCCCATACGTCGAGATCTCGCATGGCCTAAGCGAGTCCATGATCTCTCTCAACAACTCATCGGTCTCAGGGGTTTCTTCTAAGGTCCATTTTTTAAGAAGCTCTTTAGCTCTCTTAACTATCTGCTTGCGTTTGGAAATCCGAATATCCTCAATTTTCTCTATAGCGACCTTGGCGCCGCAAGGGCCAACTCTGTCAACGCTCTCTATGGCTGCGGCTAGAATAGAGGTGGAGGCTTTGTTTAGGCTTGATGTAACTGTGATCTTGCCTAAAGTTTTGTTGTGATAGCCCTTGGCTTCAACCTCTATTCGGCCTACTCTGTTGTTCCTCTGAAGCTCTCTCAAATCTAGATCTGGGCTGAAGAGTCCCTCTGTTTGACCGAAAAGGGCGCCGATTATATCTGGTTTCTCGACAACCCCTTCAACTTCTAATTTTGCTTGTATAGTATATTTTACAGTAGGTATTGAAGATGAATTAGTCAACTTAGCGTCACCTTTCATTTATCTTCGTTTATTGTAAAACAAGTAGTCGCGGGTGTCCTAACCCATCCCGATAACGTTAACTATTGGACTTAACCACTAGGTGGTTCCATAGCTGCCTGATGATCATGATCTGGTAAAGGTGTAAGTATCAACTCACGCCTACTTGTTTGCGGTCAAAAATAAGTTTTAGAGGCTTAAAAGGATATTGGAAAAAGATGTTCAACATCGATCTTAAACATATCTGGCTTCTAATTAATCCTTTTTTCCTTTTTAATCTTTTATTGATGAAGAAAACCGCTGATTGGACATATTTTCTCCTAATCTACTCGATTACGGGTCTGATGTCACTTACTCCCCATTTAAGTCTCTTTCTCACCAAACTTAACTATTGAATGGGTTTTTCTCAGAGAATGAATAGTGATCTACAACGGAAGCCTGAGATCGAGAATGATGAACTTTATTCTCCAGTTCCTTTCAAATTTTTAGATGCCCAGATAAAATAGGTGCCGGTAGCTTCATTTACTCTTTTATTTCTCTGAAAAAGAAGGAGAAAGGGTATTACATAATGTCAAGGGCAGTGTTCGTAGCCTTTATAGATTCCTCTGCCTCCATCAGTTTCAAGGAAGCCCTCACAGCGTCAATGTTCTCAGGAATTACATCGGCCTCTTGGTGAACTGCTTGGATGTAGTAGACCTCGTCATCTACCATGGCCACAGACTCCCGCCAGATGCAGATCTCATAGAGATCTGCTCGAGGTCTATTCAAGTCCCGAGCATAGTCAAAGAGATGGGCTGTAGATGCGATGCCATCTGCCTTGCTGACAAGCATGACCCTTGTAGCTTCATCGAAGGCGGCTACCACATCCTCCTGAGTGGCAGGCTTCTTGAGGGTTGCGGAGATTGCATGAATGTGCATATAAGTTGTGGGCACCTTGAATGCAACGGTGGTTATAGGCAGATCCTTTAGAACCGTGTTCACATCAGGACCGTGGTGTGAGGGAAGAGACGTGGGATCTGGTACAATTGCGTCAATTGGCCCCCGCTTCACATCGTCAGGGTCTGCAGCCCTACGGATAAGGGTTGCTCTAGCCCGCTTCACACCGAATGCTCGATCCAGCGCGTTCAGAGTTCTGCATAGCCCCGTTGTGTTACAAGAGACACAACGGATATATTTAGCACCAACAGCCTCTTCGAAGTTACATTGGGCCACGAAAGAAACATCTGCAACGGTGGCCTTTTCTCCCCCTTCAAATATGGTGTTAAGTCCACTTTTCTTGTAAATCTCCTTGTTCTTATGACCTACCCCCCCCGGAGTGGTATCTATTACTATATCCGCATCCTTCAAGAGGTCTGTAAGAGTTCCCGAGATATCCACCTTGGCGTTCTCAAAGTCTTTCACCCCTTCAGGGGTTGCGGCATAGACTTTGATGCCCTTCTTCAATGCGATCTGAGCTTTATAATCAGGTTTAGTCTTGACTACTCCTAACACGTTCATATCTGACTGGAGGTTCACCGCATCGGCTACCCTCCGACCTATGGTGCCGAAACCGTTTACACATACCTTAACAGCCAAAACTTCTCACACTCCCTGATAATATCTGCTGAATTACTCCCTTATAATTTTAAGGTATGAAGAAAGACCCTCAACATCTTTCACGTCTCCCGAGAGTAGACTGTTCAGTTTCATCCAGAAACTTAAATTCGGATGTTTCCCAGAATGCTCAAGGTAGCTGGCTATCTTCCCCAGCAGTTGAGAGCCACGTCGGTCGAAATCCGTTAGAATAATAAGCTCTACATCGCTATCGATATACTTCCAGAGGAAATCATAAAGAGGAATCCTTATAGTCTTCACACAGCAGATGCTACCTTTGACACCAAGCAGTCTAAGAGCGGAAGCATCTCTAGATCCCTCGACCAGTATAACACTGCCCTCAGCACTTTTTTCAATCAGCTTGTCCAGTAGGAGAGTTAATAGTTTATGCTTCTCAATTAGGGAGGGACTTTCCTTTCTTTCTCTGCTTCTATTTCGCATCTCCAAAACCGGAAGTGTGTGATTGATCCGAGCTTCTCTCAGCGTGTTGCCTCAAGTTTCTTCATTCGTTGAAGCATCTTCTGTTTGTTCTTGAAGTAACTTCGGACTGGTTCAAGTAGCTTGGCAAGAGCTTCAGCTACGCTGTTTTTTAGGTCTAAGGGATGAAGCCCCCCCGCCATATAGCTACGTTCCAACTCCGCGTAGCTGTGGAACTCGACTGAACCCCCATACTTTGCAGGTCGCTCCACGGGAAGAGATCCATCCCTACTGAAGATAATGTATTTTGCAACTTCCAAAACAGGGTTCCCCACAGTTACCTTCGGTGGACAGTAGGCCTTCACCACCTTGTTCCTTATCTCTGCCGGAGAGTCGTGAATGTAGATGCAGTTTCCAGGGATGCTCTTAGACATCTTCGTTCCTATCTCTTGACTTACAGCAGCATCTTCGTCGAACTTCGCCGAACCACCCGCTACAGCTCCTGTGAGGCCTAGGAGGAGGTGGGTGTGAAGACAGATCGGCTTCTTCCGCCCCATCTTCTCTGCTACATCCCTAGCGAGCATGTGAGCCTTACGCTGATCTATACCAGCACAAGCGCAGTCGAGCTTTAGCTGGAAAATGTCTGCGACCTGCATGCAAGGATAGAGGAGAGCGGCTGCTTCCATATCCTTTAAACCCATCGCTCTACCCATGACGGGAAGACATCTATATAGGCGAGAGAGGTTGATGCTCTTTCCAATTCTTATCGTAGTCTCCAAGTAGCCGGGTTGCTCCATCAACTCCG
>Ga0265594_1000724_pt1 | contig 26796 bp, 30 predicted proteins | sample saktaG_11_FD_190147 | JGI IMG/M metagenome (GOLD analysis project Ga0265594, IMG submission 190147) | Saline water microbial communities from Sakinaw Lake, British Columbia, Canada - sak_2011_5_24_80m | ecosystem: Environmental > Aquatic > Non-marine Saline and Alkaline > Saline ... | reverse complement strand
TTCCAGGCTGGTGGACAAGCTGAGCGAGACCTACGAGGCCGAGCCCACGGCCCTAGAGATCAAACGGCTCCCCCAGGAGAAGGTGGTTCTTCAGCTCAAGTCGGACTTCACCAAGCCTGCGAGCAAGTACAGCATGAAGCCGCTCCTCACGGCAGGGCCGCTGAGGACACTGTCCTACATCGCGTACTATCAGCCGGTGGAGCAGAAGGAGGTGGCGCAGGCCCGGGGCAGCCAGGCGTACAAGCACCTGAGGCAGCTCGAGCGGATGGGCCTCATAAAGAGGGAGAAGCACGGCCGAACCAGGATCGTCCGGACCACCCAGGACTTCGCGGACAACGTAGGGCTCAGCCAGGACAGGACCAGCATGAGGAGGCAGCTGCGCAGCATCTTCAGGAAGCTGGAGCTGGACCAGATGGAGAAGAAGTAGTTGGCCAAGAAGAGTGGCCCCCTAATCACGTTCATCGCCATCATGCTCGTTGCAGCGTTCTTCTCGTACCAGCAGGGCATCCTAGATCCGATCCTATACCCAAATAACGGGGGTAACGGCGATTCCGACGACACGCTTGAGCCAACGGCGGAAGCTGGACCCATCAAGGTCGCGGCGTTCAACATCCAAGTCTTCGGTCAGTCGAAGCGGAGTAAACCCGAGGTAATGGAGGTTCTCGTGGACGTGGCCAGGGAGTTCGACGTCATGCTGGTCCAAGAGATACGGGACAGCAGCGGCGAGACCGCCCCAGCGTACCTCGAGCATATCAACGGCGAAAACGCGAGCTACGCCTACATCGAGAGCGAGAGGCTCGGCAGGACCACGAGCAAGGAGTCCTACGCCTACTACTGGAACACTGAGACCGTGGAGTACCTGGAGGGCACGGCGTACGTGTACAACGACACCGGCGACGTCTTCGAGCGGGAGCCCTACGTGGCGTCATTCAGATCGGGCGGCTTCGACTTCACCCTCGTGGGCATCCACGTAAAGCCCGACGACGCCGATAACGAGATCGGCAACCTCACAGCCGTGGTCGCCAGCGTACTCGCGTCCGACCCCAGCGAGGGCGACGTCATCGTCATGGGGGACTTCAACGCGGACGGCGGCTACTTCGACGAGGACGGGCCCAGCCCCCTCATCGGCGAAGGCTACCACTGGATAGTCGAGAACAGTTACGACACGATGACCCGGACGGACTGGACCTACGACCGCATAGTGCTCCTAGACGGCACCCTCGGCGGCGAGTACGTGACGGGCTCCTGCGAAGTCTTCTACTTCGACACTGTCTACGGCCTCGGCCAGGAGCTGACAGAGGACGTCTCAGACCATTACCCGGTGTACGCCGTGTTCAGGACCGACCTCGTGGACGACGACTGACACATACTCCATGTTGCTTACACGCGTCCACACCATCTCGAAAACCCGTTGTTCTATGTCCCCAGAGGTTCACTGTACACCATAGAGTATCACGAGCTATGGCTGAAAACGCTCCGAGGCCCAGAATCATAACGTTTTAAAACAGCAGAAAGGTATGAGGGTGTGAAAGAGATGAGCGAGTCCGTCGGCACATTGCAGATATTTGCTTATATGGTCGCTATAATACCGAGCGTCTACTTCCTGTACAGGATCGTCCGCGAGATAATATACTATATCAATAGGGACGACTCGGATATCCTCTAAGGATAATGTCCGAGGAGCGCACAAAGTTCTGCCCCCACTGCGGGGCCATGATACCCTACGACGAGGCGTCCTGCCCAGCTTGCGGGAAGCCGCAGCCAGTCCTCGAAGCGGCAAGCAGGAAACCTGTTAAGAAGACTTGGATCGCCGTCCTGCTGTCGTTACTCGTCACCGGGCTAGGCCACTTGTACCTGGGTAGGCGGAGGAGAGGGCTAACCATCTTCATCACTACGCTGGCCGTCGGCGGCGTCGCCAGCCTATACTTCACCTACGATCAAGTCATGTTCATAGGCTTGCTCTTCGCGTTGTTCTCGGCCTACGACGCGTACCTCCTGTCCCGTGCCCAAGGTTGACGGCGTAGCTCATAGATTACATTCTTTAAATCCGAGGAAGTATTCAATGGAATTGAAGACAAGATGAGATACGAGATCAAGTACCAGCCCGCCTACAGCTTGCTGGAGGTGGAGCTCGACACGAACGAGAGGATCACAGGCGAGGCGGGCGCCCTGACCTACATGACCCCCAGCATCGACGTCCGCACCAGGAGAAGAGAGCAAAGCATATTCGGCACCCTCAAGACAAGCCTCCTAGGCGGCCAGAGCCTGTTCGTGACGGACTTCACCGCGCAGGGCTCCCCCGGCAAACTAGCCCTCGTCGCGGCGCCCATAGGAGACATCACCAAGCTCGAGGTAAACCCGAGCAAGGGGTGGATCATACAGAAGTCGGCGTACCTCGCCTCCACGCAGGACATCAACCTCGACGTCCGGTGGGAGGGGTTCAGCCGCGGCATATTCGGGCAGGGTCTGTTCATGGTGAAGACCACAGGCGACGGCGACCTGTTCATCAACACCTTCGGCGCCATAGACAGGCACGAGCTGGCTCCCGGGGAGCAGCTGATAGTGGACAACTTCCACCTGGTGGCCTTCAGCGACACATGCGAGTACGAGGTCAGGAAGTTCGGTAACTGGAAGGAGACCATCCTCAGCGGCGAGGGCTTCGTCACCCACATCGAGGGACCGGGAGAGGTCTACATACAGACCAAGAACCTGCGGGAGTTCGTGGACTGGCTCTGGGTGCTGCTGGGGCCGAGGGTCGCGTCGAGACAGTCAAGATAGAAGCGAGATGATCGACACCATCTACTTCGACAACTGGAACACCCTGGTCCAGGCGCCCGATCTCATGAGGCGAGGCGGCAGCACGGAGAGGTTCCACAGGTACCTGGAGAGCCGGGGCGTCGACGTGCCCTACGGGCTCTTCGTCGAGGTGTACAGGCCCATCGCAAGGAGGCATGCGCAGGAAGCCGACGCGGACGGCTACAGGGAGCTCGACTACGAGAAACGGATCGAGAACGTCTTCGCCGAGCTGGGGCTGGAGGCCGCAGAGGAGCTAGCGAAAGGTGCTTGGAGGGAGTACCTCGACGAGTGGCCCAGACAGACCGAGTTCTTCCCCGAGACACCCGGCATACTGGAGTCCCTGATGGGCAGGTACAAGCTGGGCGTCATCACCAACTACATGGAGGGCTACACGTGCCAGCTGGTCTTCGACAAGCTGGGGTACAGGGAGCTGTTCGACGCCCTCGTCGTCTCGGCCGAGGTGGGGTACAGGAAGCCGGCCAGGGTCATCTTCGAGCAGGCGCTCAGGGAGACGGGGTCGAGGCCGGAGAACTGCGTCATGGTGGGCGACACCTACGAGGCTGACGTGGTCGGCGCCAACAACATGGGCATGTACAGCGTGCTCGTCGACATATACGGCAACCAGCAGAAGTACTACGGAGACACGACCGTGGCCATACCTTGCATCGGGGAGTTCCCACGCGCCCTAGAGAAGATACTGTCCCTCTAGGCCCTCTCCTTCACCAGTCTCGGTATCTCTCTCAGATCCTTGACTATTCTGCTGCATCCGCCTTCCATGAGCCGTTGGGCCCACGATTCGTCACGCCAGTAGCCTATGAAATCCACTCCCGCCGCGTCCGCGGTCTGGAGATCCGTCGTGGTGTCTCCTATGAACAACGTGTCCCCCGGGTCCACGCCGAGGAGCCTGATGGTGTATAGGAGGTGCCTGGGGTCGGGCTTCGGGTAGGGAACGTCGTCCCGTGCAACGACCTGGTGGAAGAAACGCAGCATGTCGTGCCTCTTCAGTCCGCGGAGAGTGTACTCCCGGTGGCTCCTCGTGGCGACCCCGAGGCCGAGCCCCACCCCGTGGAGCTCCGCGACGACCTCCCTGGCGTAGGGCTTCAGCTCCATGGCGTCGAGGGCCTCCAGCTCGATGTCGTTCATTATGGTCTCCATCTCTGTCAAGGTAGCCTCCAGGCTCGCCTCGGGGAGCCCGTACTCCCGGAGGGTGGCGGCTCCGCCACTTATGACCCGGTATACCTTGCGGCGGTCCTCCAGGGGCTCGGGGAGCCCCCGGGAGACCAGTAGCTCCCTGATCCTGTTGCCCATCTTCTCGTAGTCTATCTTGCTGTCCATGAGGGTCCCGTCTAGGTCGAATACCACTGCCTTCACGGGGCGCATGGCTTATTTTCCGGTGGTTGTGGCTTATGAAGCGTTCCAATAACTTTTAATGAGTAGGCTGGGGATGTTGATGGGTGAGGGCTGGTAGTTCAGGGGTATGAATGCCTGGTTTGCAACCAGGAGGTCGGGGGTTCAAATCCCCCCCAGTCCACAATTCGACTGGTATTTAGGGTGTTCAGTTGACTCCATAGGTTGCAGGTTCACCGTCATACATTGCCTCACGGTCATCTGTGTAGGGAGGTCGCAGAGGCGGCGCCGTGAACCTGCGACTTGGCGTTTCCCTTATAATTGGTTACTTATGATAAGCGTTTTTTCCGTAACTGAAATATCGGTTAAGTGTTTGAAACGGCTTTTTACCGATATAGCGTTTGTTGAGCCCACGTTTATCATTGTTGGCTAACTGCCTTATAGTAGGCAAAAGCAGCCTCACTCAGGATTCTAACTTCAGTTAAAGATGAGAGGCCCCAGGCTTCAAGGTGGTTTCATTAAAACACTTGATCAAAGATACGTCTGCTTCTTTATGCAAAAAAGATTCGGGTCCGGAGAGTTCTGGATTAGGCGGGTTCGAACCCCACCCCTCTTACAATAAATATACAATATCGAATACTAACAGAATATAATTTTAAGCTCATACCTTCTGCTGGGAACTCTAGCTCCTCAGTTAGAGCAAACGCATTCATTGGGGCCGCATACGCCCTGCGCCTGCCGCCTCTTCCTAACTCTTTTCCATGTCTAAAAAAAATACTCTCTTAATATAATTAAAATATTAATGAATGGATTTCTTTTACAGGAATCCATATTAGCTAATCTGTTATTATTTAATGATAATAATGCGTCGTCTAAAATGCGCTATAATGTTTAACTCCAAATCACTACCATGGAACATTAGAGTGAATTTCATATGAAAGATGAACGACCTTCTCATACTTTAACTGTCAAAGACGTGATGACTGAAAACGTAATAACCATCGAATCCATAGAAAATGTTAAGAAATCAGCATATGTGATGGGAATAAACGAAATTGGTTGTCTTGTAGTTGAAGAAAACGATGAAATAATAGGGATGGTTACTGAAAGCGATCTAATTAAAAAAGTGATCGCTGCAGGTAAGAATCCTGAGGAAACAAAGGTTAAAGATGTTATGTCCACTCCACCGGTGATAGTAAAACCAGAACATAGCCTCGAAGACGCCATTAGACAAATGTTCAAACATAATATAAAGAAACTAATTGTAGTCAGTGGAGAGGGAAAGAAAAATAAACTCGTAGGATTGGTAACATTAACTGACATAGCAAGAATTGAACCAACATTAATAAACATATTATATTCTCTTTACATTGCTAAAAAAGAATCACCTCCAAAAAGAATAGAAAAAGTCATTCATTATTATATAGTATAAAACTAGCTAACGTTTGAGAACCTCATTTCTTGTTTTCTACGTATGGACGTTGGGCCGACGAATGATGTTATCGATACACAGGGTAAAATCAGGGATCTTTACTCGGAGATAACGCCTCTACCGATTCATGGAGATGCCGATGATGTATCCACACTTACTAATATCGTGACCATCAGGGAGAATATCATGAGGATCAGTGACTTGACGGCGGACATCGCGGAGCTAACGATCGACAGAACATACCAAACAAGCCATGAAAACATTTCTGGGCAATAAACGTTCGCCTGCGTGTATGTATCATTAATCTATCCTTTAGTAAGCGAGTTACTAGTAATTTATTACAGTATACAACTGCTTACATAGGTTAATGGAACAACGTGTGTGTTTTTGGGGAAGGGGAGCTACTGGTTATTATGGACTAATCTCTTTCACATCACGGCGGAATTGATGTCTGGGGTTTATATGGTGATTTGTTGGCATAATAGTCTCGGCTTCCTTATCCTCTTCGCACGCACGGGAAAGCATTTTAAAGGCATTCAAGACGGGGAGAAGCTGAACCAAACTGCACAGATGGGGCAGCGGGGTTCTTAGCCGCCCTCTCTCGAATACATGCTCAGAGCAAATCTTTAAGTTTATAGACTCTGATTGGAATGGATGGTTTATACGTTTTCTGGGTTGAATACATATGTGTTTGATAAAGGTTTACATGGAAAAAGGGGACAGTAAAGAACTAGTCGCAGAAGATATTGCCTTCGTAATTAAGGATGGAGATAATATTATACTTCGTAGTTTGGAGTTCAAGGATATATCCGCACTAGAAGGTGTCGACATCTCCCTTATAGATACACTTAACTCCACTATGTTGATTAAATCCAAAACTTTAGGGGTATCACAATGAAGATAATGGTATGTGGGAAAGGCGGCGCGGGTAAATCCTCTATCACGGTTCTAGCAGCAAGAGCCCTGTCCAAGGAGCACAAGGTTTACGTGATTGATTCTGACGAATCCAACACGTTACTGCCCAATATACTCGATGCGGAACCCCCGAAAGCAATAGTTGAGTACCTAGGTGGAAAGGGAACCATATTCGAGAAGGGAGAGGTCAACATAACTAAGGCCCTAGCAAAGGCGGGGAAGGGTATAAGGCTAGATGAGCTACCCAGCGAATACTCATCGTCGTCTCCAGAAGGAATCAGGTTGCTGACGATAGGAAAAGTGAGAGAGTTTGGTGAGGGATGCGCATGTCCCTTCAACTTCCTACTCAGAACACTGCTTAAAAACCTGAATCTTATAAACGGCGAGGTGGTGCTCGTGGATACGGATGCCGGCATAGAACACCTGGGTAGAGGAGTCGAGGAAGGCTGTGACGCTGTTCTTGCGGTTGCTGACCCTACGGCTGAATCACTGGAATTGGCTAAAATTCTTGAAGAACATGTGGTGGAGATGGGGAAAAGATTCTGGCTTGTTGTAAATAAAGTTACGCCAGACATAGTAGACATAATAAACAGAAAGGCAAAGGAAATGGGCCTGGAAGTTTTAGGAACCCTAAGATTCGATGAAAAAATGTTCAAATCCTGTTTAGAAGGAGTAAGATTAGAGGCAGAAGAAGGCTATAAAGACGTTGAAACCATATTAAAAAGAGCTAGTTTAATGTAAACTAAAGTTTTCTGGATCTTGTGACTATGACCGAGGGTGTTCAGAGATATGTGTCTTTCTGGAGGCGGCAGAGGAAGAGTTGGAGTTCGCCCAAGAGCGGAACAAGTCTATTCCACCAGAGATGAAGAAGGAGAGCCTCCGCAGAGATGGGCGCCCTGGATGGGAGAATATGATAGACGAACTCTTTGATGAGAGGATCCTAGACGCATACGACGAAAGAAAAGTTGGTGGAGGCTCAACCGACGTCTCAGATGTAAGCTGGGTCGCCTCCACAATAGAGTTCAACACTGCCACCTGGATCTTGGGCACCTCCGGTCATAGTTGGCAGGTGGTCGCCCAAAACGGGGTGAGCATCGGCCACAAGAGCCTCATCTTCGCCTCCAAGGTCTACGCAGCCTGTGGCCTCGACTTATTGATCAACCCTGACCTGCTGAAGAAGGTACAGAATGAATGGACGGAGCGCCTCGCAGAACGTACATACGAATCACCTCTGCCAGCGGACCTGAAGCCTCCGCTACACCAGATGGAGGTGTAGTATCCCCCTTTTACACGCGACTATTTTTAACGCCGTTAAATTTATATCACCCTAAACTCCATAAATAATGAAATTAATGACCCAAAAAAAATCCTTTGAAAACCAGCAAAAGGAACAGCAGAGACGCATACAAGCCACAATGCTTAGAATAAAACATAAAATTGCCGTAATAAGCGGTAAAGGAGGCGTCGGTAAAAGCACAGTAACTGTGAACCTTGCAGCCGCATTCGTCACGCACGGGCTTCATGGAAAAGTAGGCATTCTAGACGCCGATATAACTGGCCCTTGTGTACCAAAAATTCTCGGTTTGAAAGGAGAACGCCTCCAAGGCGGTCCTGCAGGGATAGAACCTGCCCTGTCTCCCTACGGAATAAAGGCGACATCGATGGCGTTCCTTCTTCCCAGCGACGAATCTCCAGTCATATGGCGTGGACCATTGAAGATGAAGGCGATACAGCAGTTTCTCTCTGACATCCTGTGGGGTGATCTTGAATTCCTGTTCATAGATCTCCCTCCAGGGACGGGAGATGAACCATTGAGCATCATGCAGCTATTACCCGAGATGGACGGTGTTGTAATAATCACAATTCCCTCCGAGGTATCTCAGGAGGTTGTCAAGAAGGCCGTATCGTTCTCTAGGAAGCTGAATGTACCCATCATTGGAATCGTGGAGAACATGAGCGGATTTGTCTGCCCTGAATGTGGTGCTGAATACGATATCTTCGGATCGGGGGGAGGACAGAAGATAGCGGAGGATCTTGGTGTACCGTTCCTAGGCAAGATCCCTATAGACCCCCAAGTTTGCGAGGACTCGGATAGAGGAACACCGTTTGTGCTAGAACACCAAGACTTAAAATCAACAAAGGCATTCATGGAGATCGTTGAAAAAATTGAAGGTTTCCTGAAAAACGAGACTCGAAATAAAATTGACGACTCATCCAATAATGATAGGGGCCTTCACACCACAGAGGAAGAAAAATGAAACCTTACTGTGTAACCGTGGTAAAATATGTCTTACCCGCCATGAGGGTTTTGATAATGAATGAACTCAGGGAAAAACATGGTCTCCGTAAGATAGATGTAGCTGAAAGGATGTCCCTAACACCGGCAGCCGTAACTCAATACTCAAAGGGTGTCAGAGGATCCAGTTGTGTCGAAGAAATTTCTGGGTCTAAGGAAATCATGAAGAAGATATCTGAAATATCGAGGGACGTAGCTGATGATGAAGCCAACTTTGAGTCTATAATGGATAATATGTGTGAAGTATGTAGATTAATTAGAAGTGAGAAATTAATCTGTAAATTACATGCGAATGAATTCTCTGAGTCAATATTAGACGATTGTAAGATTTGTTTAAAAAATGAGGCGTGATGCGTGTATAATGAAGATCAAGTCACGAGGGTAATGCAATGATGAAACAGTTCCAAGCCAATATTTGGTTTGCGGAGAAATGGCGCTCATACCCTCGGGTTAAGTACTATGAGGCTGAGAGAAAAAAGGAGGTCACCGCCATGGTTAAAAAAGAGTTTCCAAACTACAAGGAGCTTCTAATTATGGAGGCACTGTTCCATCCACACGAAGCACGGAATCCTGAGAAAGATGGATGAAGAGTTAATTATGTTGTGGAATATAGTTTTGAAGAACTTTTGGATGACCGTAAAAATAATCGTCATGGTTACGACGTTAATGATCCTGATCGAGTATTTGGAGGTCAAGTATAAGGATAAAATTCGTGAGGTGATCACAGGTAAACCTCTAAACCAGTATGTTATGGCGTCCCTCCTCGGTGCAATACCGGGGTGCATGGACGCATTCCTTGTGGTCTCCCTCTACATCCATGGCATGGTGGGTTTCGGCGCCTTGACGTCAGTGATGCTGTCTACTGCCGGTGACGAAGCGTTCATCATGTTGGCGATGATCCCGGAAGCAGCATTGAAAATCTTCGCAATCACAATTATTCTCGGCGTTATCGGGGGCTTCCTAGCAGATAAAGCCGTCAAACGCCTCAAAATAAAAACGTGTGAGCATTGCATAATAGAGATACACGAAGAACAAACCGGCACACATTTCCTGAAAGAGCATGTCTATGGCCACATCTTAAAGAAACACATACCCAGGCTGTTTCTCTGGATCTTCGTCCCTCTGACCGTGGTTGAGTTCCTCATACAGAACTTCGATTTCGCCTCAGTCATCTCAGGTCTACCGGTGTTCACGCTAGTTGTCTTTGCCGCGTTGGTCGGCATCATCCCTGAATCCGGGCCCCATATGATCTTCCTCATACTGTACTCGAAGGGTTTGATACCTTTCTCCGCCTTACTCGTCAGCACCCTGTCGCAGGACGGTCACGGACTGCTGCCGCTGCTTTCACATACAGTCAAGGATACGCTATATGTCCAAGTATTCACCACAGTGTTTTCACTGGCTATAGGAATAATATTATTGGTAATAGGCGTCTAAGAAAATAGAAGAGCACTATGATTCAAGAAAGGATTTCATGGATGCACTCAGAATCACAAACGAGGTTCCTCTTGGGCGGCTGCCTTCCTTGAATGACATACTTAAGATGTATAAAGAGGATCTACTCCGAGCAATCCTAGAATTCGGTAGAAAAAATGGCGAAGCAGACACTAATGACCTTATAGCCGATGTGGGCGGTGATCAGCGTCTCTTTGAGCAGGCAACCTTGGATTTGGAGAAAGAAAACTTGATCACCAAGAAAGGAGCATGTATAGTTTTAACTCCAGCCGGTAGAGAGGTTGCCGAAAAAATCTACGCTAAGCACAGGTTTATCGAAGAATACTTCAGCGAAGTTTTTAACGAACCCGATGTACACATCCTCGCCCATGCCCTTGAACATTACGTCTCAGACAGCCTTCTAGCAAAGATGCAGGGCGAGCTGGCTTTGATGAGTGAAACCCTAAACCTGTCAGATCTAAAGACCGGCGAGGAAGCCACGATCTTGGCAATAGCAGTATCCGATAAGAAGCTCTTCTCAAGACTATTAGGCATAGGGCTCTCACCCAGGTCAAAGGTTAAGCTGTTTGAGAAGTTGCCAGGCCAACTGGTGGTCGAGGTTGAAGGGAGAAAAATAGCGTTAGACACGTTCATAGCCAATAAGGTTTTAGTATCCAAAGAAGATCGCAAGAAGGCTGGCTAAATAGTGGAAAGCATCAAAGTTTTACTCGTGGGCCAGCCAAACTCTGGAAAATCAAGTCTACTAAACGCTTTGGCAGGAGCGAAGGCGATCGTATCGAACTATCCTGGAACTACGGTTGAAGTCACCAAAGCCCATACTTTACTTGAAAGAATTGAAGTCGAGATCATCGACACCCCTGGAATATACAGCCTATCGGATGCCACGCTTGAGGAAAAAGTGACGAAAGAGCACATACTGAACAGAGACTACGACCTTATTGTGAACCTAGTAGATGCGACAAGCCTTGAAAGAGGATTTTACCTAACGCTTCAGCTCAGGGAGACAGGGATTCCACTGGTAGTCGCCCTAAACTTCGTAGAAGATGCACGTAGGAAAGGCGTGGTAACAAATATTAACAAACTTTCGGATGCTCTTGGAGCCCCAGTAATCACTATCAACCCCCTCACGGGTCATGGGTTGAAGGCTTTATCCTTAATTATTTCTGAGACAGATAAACTTCAAACTGAAATCAAACCATTGATCATCCAGTACGATGACCATATAGAGGAAGCGCTCAAGGAAATCTACTCGAATTTACCTGCATCAATGAAGGTGTACCGAAGGTTTGCCGCCTTAAGAGCCTTGGAGGGAGACGAGGAGTTTAACAGCCTTCTCACCGACTCGATAGATAAGTTACTCCCCGAGGAGGTAAAACAATACCATCCCGATCTTTCAGGAGACATAATGCTTACACGATACGGCTGTGCTTCCTCATTCTGCAAACAGTGCGTCAAATTAACCTCAATTAGAGAGTTAAAAGAGCCTTTCTCAGAGAAACTGGATCGAGTTCTGATGAACCAACATTATGGGTGGATTCTATGTCTTTCAACCATTATAGCTATCTTCTACATCATGCTCGTGTTAGGAGGCTTTCTACAGGATAAATCTGTAGAGGCAGCCGAAGCGATGGTTGCCTGGATAATTAGAAGCTGGAGTTTAACAGGCGTGGCCGCAGATGTTCTAGGAAACGCACTAAGAGGAGCTGCTTCAGGCGTAGGCATAGCGTTAGCGTACGTCCTCATATTCTACATCTTCCTAAGTCTTCTAGAAGATACTGGTCTTTTATCGAGGATCGTATTAAGTTTCTCAAGGTTCCTAGCGAAGCTGGACTTACCAGGAAACGCCGTCGTCCCCATGATGCTAAACTTTGGCTGCACCGTTCCAGCTATCAGTGCAACAAGGATACTCAGAACTAGAGCTGAAAGGCTACGCGCAACGGCAACGTTCGTAGGTATTCCTTGCTCCTCAAGGACAGCTATAATCATGGGGCTCGTAGCCTCATACGCAGGTGTAAACTATGCCATTGCTACATATGTCATCGCTATCGTTTCTGGTCTCTTTTTCTCAAAGATTTCAGGCTTGTTTGTGAAAGTAGAGCCTTCTCCCTTCCTTCTTGAGCTTCCACCCTATAGAAAGCCGTTACTTCATAACGTAGCTGTTAAGAGTTGGATAAGGATGCAAGACTTCGTTAAGGTAGTTATTCCCCTTTTAATATTCGGTGGCGTGGTTTATGGCCTCATGGAGTATGTTGGTTTGGTGGATTTCCTTATACAACCCTTAACCCCTCTGGGTTTATGGCTCAGGCTTCCACCTGAAGCAGTGTTACCTTTCATATATGGTTATCTGCAGAAGGATTTAACCATAAGCATGCTTTTCACCGTGTTAGGTACGACAGATATAAGTTCTTATCTCTCTTCTACTCAGATTTTTATTTTCGGCTTACAGGCATCAATTCAATTTCCATGTATAATTGCGTCGTCTATGGTTTGGAAGGAGTTTGGGTGGAAGGTTGCAGTTTATTTAACTTTCTCAGGCTTTTTGTATGGTATTCTGGTAACGGGTTTAATTTCTAATTTTATAGCCGTTCTAGGTTTTTAATTTTGGTGACCGTCTGGCACATGAACAAGCACACGAAATATTATGCGCCTACAAAGTTCTGATCGATGTGAGTTAATTCATCAATAAATCTAACCAAGCGCGCGATTAGCTACTTACGATGAGGGGTCAAGCTAAGCAAGAACACCATAAGGATTAGAACTCACACACAGAGTCTACACCCCGTGCAACGGTTATAGTAGATCTTTATTCTAACATGCATATCCAGCAATTCATCTTATTTCAATAGAGAAAACTATGAATATCCCGAGCCTGTAACCGAGGAAAACGAGAAAGAGATGCTTAAAAAACGGCTAGAGCAACGGGAGGAGCTGAAGGAACGGCCATCCTGAGAATAGTTTATCTCTTCCATCGCTCAATGCCTGCATTACGATTGCTCCTATACTAATAATATGCGCGTATGCGCGCGGGGTCTAAAATACGCTAAACCGTGGTGGTGATAGACGTCTAGTTATGAAGTAGACGTTGATGAGTGTTAGAGTCGACGCCCTTAAGAGACATTGATTTGTATGGCTTCAGCCTCACAGTTTCTTTCACAGTCAAGACAGGCAGCACATTCATTGGGGTTAACCACTAACGGCGCTTCGTCAAGCCATTCGAGGACACCATATCTGCAGGTCTTCACACACATCTTGCAGCCCGTGCAACGGTTATAGTCGATCTTTATTCTAACATGCATATCCAGCAATCCATCTTAGTTCAATAGATAAAACTATACTCAGGAGATCGTTAAGGAAATGAAGTAAAACCTGAAAAGTGGATTGAACCATGTTTAATCTAACTTTTCCAGCCTCTGCTTTATATCCTTTAATTTCTTCTTGAGGTCTTCTAGCTGATTTGTGAGGTTCTGCTTCTCTTGTGCTGGTGAGGTGGACTCTGGTAACGGCATATTGAGGTTATAAGAGCCAGCAGCTATTCTTTTTATTGCTCCACCCCTTCCACCACGTTGCATTCTTCTCTTTCCACCCATACCAAGACCGGTGCTCCATCTGCCAGGGGAGTAACCTTGTCCCTCCTGAGGGGGATACTGTTGATTGGGTTGCATATAACCCAGAGAGGCTCCTTCATTTTTACCTGTCTTGGTCACATGTTTAGGTGTGAATCTTGGACAAGCAGCGCTATCTGGATCTACGGAAATTTGGTTTAAAGTGCAGAATCCATCTTTATAGTGGATGCAATTTTTATGTATGTAGCTTTGGTCGATCTTATACAAAACTTACCAACATTATGTTCATACGCACACAATATAAACCTTATCGTCTACGCACAAGGAACCAAGCTAATGTAAACTAATAAATGAACTAAAATTAAAGTATATATGTCAATAAAGATTCATCATATAGCCTTCTGTATTACTAAGATAGAAAAGGTAAGCATGATTAAGGTAAAGGGAAAGATGTACCAAATGCCTAATGCATCGATGATTTTTGCTGAAACGAGTGGAGAAAACGCACTCATCAAGCTAGTGGAAAAGAAATATAGCGTATAGCCTAAACCTCTCCGGTTTTTTGATGTAAAACTAGCTACAAGAGACATTACTGGCGCAGTTGAACCAGAGTTAAATATACGGTATAAGATGTAGAAAAAAGCTAATGCTCCTATTGAGGGAGATATTGAGAAAGCGAGAAGGGATATTATTCCTCCGATCCAAGTTATGGTTATCCATCGTTTTTCCCCTATTTTATCACTTAATATACCTCCTAAAGAGACACCTATGATACCCACGCCGCTACCCACACCATAGAATATGCTTGAAAGAGAAGTTGATAATCCCTTCTCAGCGGTCAGATACGTTGTCATGAATGTGGAAATGCCTTGAAGACCTATAGATCTGAAGCCAAGCGCGATAAGGGTCAATACGAAGGCTAGGGAAATGAAGGAAGGCAGTTTACCGAGTTGACTTTTTTCTGATTCATTTTTCTTATCTCCCTCTGTATTTAATGAAGTCATCTTCATAGCGGCTATGGGAATAATGGATAAAAATAGAGGTACGGCTAGAACGAGATATGCTAACCTCCAAGCGAAGTGATACATTAAGAGTCCTAGAAATATTGGGCCTGAAGCGATCCCGATCATTACAATTGAGACGTGGAAACCAACGGTTTTTCCACGATCTTGTTCACAGTTATCACATGATTCGCTGACTATGCTCAATGCTGGGGGGCAAAATAACCTACTCGCGAATATCATGAGGGATAAATCAACAATCAGCATAAGGTAACTATTCACCCTACTCACCAGGATTGAAGAAATACCCATTATAATTAGGCTTGAAACCATGATTGGTTTATACCCTAATTTACTGATAAGAACCCCACTGATAACACTGGAAACCGTGCTCGCGAGAAGGAAGATGGTAGCTAGCATCCCAGCCTGCATTGTTGTTAAACCAAATTCATCGATGAAGACAGGTATTAATGCTAAATTCATCATATCAAAGACATGTGTAAACATGTGGCTTAGACTAATCACATTAAAACGCCTATTTCTCGTGATTGTAGCATAGAAAGATAAATTACTTAACGTGGGCCCTCACCGCGTGCGTCAACATGGTATCGCCATCCTGTCGTCTAGACCATCTACGGCAGCGACTTCTGTCCACTTGTGAAGAAACAGACACCCCTTTAACCTCCACGACCGTGCACGTGTCACTCCTTGAAACATTGGATCTAAAACATTACTTAACGATGAGTATAGGCTTTGTGCATGCCTCTACGACATGTCGGCTAGTGCTGCCTAGAAAATCAACTATTCCACCCATACCCCTGCTCCCCAGGACGATCAAATCCACATCTTCCTCTTTTGCGACCTCCACGATGACGTCAGAAGGGCGCCCCTCCTCCAACCGAGTCTCAACCTTCATGTCAGGTTGCTTGTTTTTAACTGTATTAGCAGCCTCATTCAATATTCTCTGATGGGATTCTCTAAGAGCATCCTCTAACTCGGGGATATATGGGGCATTGAATTCACTGGAATATACTAATGGAGATATTGGGGGGACTATTGTGAGAATTATCAGCTCTGCACTCCATTTGACTGCTGATTCTAATGCATAGTTAAGAGCATGTTTGGCGTGCTCAGATCCATCCATCGCAATGAGAATCTTCTTGTACAAGGTCATCTAATGTACACCTCGTTATATTAATATAAATTATACGAGTCTCCCGTTACTCATATGCCTCGCACGCGATTCGCTCATATAAAACATTTTTTAGCTATCTCACTATGAAAACGGGACATGGAGCGTGGCGACAACCGCTGTCAGCGGCTCTCCCCCCTATAAAACATTTTATCCTGCTTAACATTTGGCCCCCAATTACGAGATCAGAAGTCTCCTTATCAGCTGTTTCTAATCTGCTTTGCACGAGAAAAAATATTTTCTTAATTTATTTGTTTATTGGAAGCCATTTCTCCCCTTTGATGTTTATTTTTTCATTACAATAAGGGCATTTACCATCCATAATTCGGTATTCTAATGTTTTCATACCTAACCTGTTAATTAATAACTTTCCACATCTAGGACAATACGTGTTATTCTTTTCACCAAAAACATTTCCTATATAAACGTACTTCATTCCCTCTTCTCTAGCGATGTCGTAAGCCTCTTCGAGAGTAACCAGTGGGGTTTGTGGTAGATCGAGAACGAGATAGTGTGGAAAAAACTTTATGAAATGAATTGGCGTCTCATCTCCTAGGTTTTCTTTTACCCATTTAACTAAATCTCTCGTTTTCTCCATCGAGTCTCCGATATTCGGAACTAACAAATCAGTTATCTCGACATGAACCTTCTGTTTCCTCCATTCCTCTAATCCTCTGTATATTGGCTCAGGGCTTGGAACAGAAGAGAATTTTCTCAGAAAATCTTTTTCTCCTGATCCTTTAAAATCGACTGTGACCGCATCCATGTAAGGTGATATTTCTCTAATTGGCTCGGGATTCATGTATCCATTCGTAACATAAGTGTTGTACAGCCCTTCCTTATGAGCTATCTTAGCGGTGTCATAGGTTAACTCGTAGAAGATCGTTGGCTCCGAATAGGTGTAACTGATACCTTGGCAGCCAGTATCCTTCGCTCTCCTAACTATCTCTTCTGGAGATATGCTCTTTCCCTCTATCTCCCCTTGACTCAGATCCCAGTTCTGACAATATTTACATCTCCAATTGCATCCTGGAGTGGCGATTGAGAAGGCGTGAGATCCAGGAGCAAAATGGTATAGAGGTTTTTTCTCAATATTATCGGAGTTGGCTATACTTACTTTATCGTAGTTTAGGGAGTAAAGAGTTCCGTCTATGTTCTTTCTAACTCTGCATGTTCCCGTTTTTCCTTCGGGTATTGTGCAGTTAAAAGCACACAGTCTGCATATTACTCCTTTATTTTCTAATTTTTCATAAAACCTTGCTTCTCTCATTGTTTTACCTTCAGTCCATCATAATAAAATTTTTAGTATGGAATAAGTTTTCCTTGGATCCTGCGCGAGTTAGGAATCTTATAAGGTTCTCATACATGTTTTAGTCCTTTTGGTATTTTTACTCAATAAATTCACGTTGATAGGCTCTTTTACGTGCATTGATCTTATACTATGTAACATGGACTGTGGTTTAATGAGGGAAAAACTCGCGCTAACATAGCATCAAATTGACCAGCCTTACTGGGTTCTTTCGCGTGCACGCGCAGTAAGTATGTCAAGTTGGTGACATTTTTCATCTAGAAAATCATTGTAAAATATTTTAACAACTCGAGACCCAGAACAAACTCAACGGGACATTAACAAGAAATGTTATGAAGCAATGTTTACAATAATGTTGTATGTTCTGGCTTAACGTCGATAAAATTAACAATATTTGGAAACTCCATAGAGAATCATGCAGACACGCGAAACCTCAAGATACTGAATTCAAAGGTAAAGAAGAAATGAAACGAAATGGAGGATGGTTCAAGTTTTCTTCCATTCAAGAGGCTTACGAATTCTTTAAAAGAAATAACGAAGACGCCGTTTGGCAGCCATGTAAGGTTTGTAACCCAGAATAATGGATTTCAATTCACGTATAAATAACTATCATTTGCTGGGAAGTTTGGCTGCGCACACTAGTTCCTCGTTTTTATGGTTTGATTGTACACAGGTTTATTACCGCTACACTCTGTTGTATAAACGGTGAACGAGCAGATACTTCGTCTTCATATAGTGACAGGAAATGAATGATAACATAGTGTGTATTGGATCAAAACCGGTTATGGACTACGGCACAGCGATACAACAGGTACTGGCAAGCAGTGACTCAGTCAGGTTAAAGACACGGGGTAAAGCCATCAGTCATGCAGTGAGTGCCGCTGAGGTTACCAGGAACCGGTTTATAACCGATCTCAAAGGCAAATCTATTAATATCGGTACAGAGGAGTTGAAGCCCGAAACAGGCAGATCTAGAAACGTTAGCAGTATTACGATTAGGTTAAAGAAGGAGGTGAAGTAGTTGGAAGGTATAGTAAAAAGATGGCTGGATAGAGGCTACGGCTTCATAGAAGTGGAAGGGAAAGATGATAACGTTTTTGTTCATCAGTCCTCTCTTGAAGGAGCTTATGAGCTTCGTGAAGGCCAGAAAGTAGAGTTTGAAATTGAGGACTCGCCCAAAGGCCCAAGGGCTGCAAATGTGAAGATAATTGAGTAAACGGGCTTACGCCCTATGGCGTAAGAACCCGTGAGGCTTAGGATTATCTTTATTTTCTCTCAGAAGACGCAATCACGCTATAAATTGAGGATGAAACACCATCACCATTCCCCCCAAACATCTCATCAGACGCCTCTCAACCAGCCAGCAACCCGGCTCCAGAGGTCGCTACAGCCGTCTTCCACGCCTCGAACCACCCGTTTTCTAGCTTTCTTCCGCCACCATTCACCGGAACCTCGATGGCTTGCGCTGTCAACCTCCGCCGAGTGTATTCATCTAGAGGAGGTTATAACATACGAGACGGTGACGACCGTGCTGGCATCTTGGAAGCAGCAAGGCCGCGACCCATCCAAGACACTGGGTGAAACCCTGAACCAAGAAAGGGCCAAACGCTAAACACACACTAAAAAGGAAGCAAGTCTAACCACATCACCCAAAAAAACCTCGGCAACATCATCTTGGACGAACCATCAAAGGGGCTATGTTTCTCCCTTAACTAGAAACTCGTGGATGTCATCGGCAAATTTAACCTCAGAGTCGTCCACCGGCTCATACCCGACAACATTTCTCGCGTTAGCGATACTCCAAATCTTCCTAGCGTTATCTGAAGTACCAAAGAAGATCTGATAAGGTACACCGTACCGGTTTTCGATGTTAGATGCGTCAATAGACCTGCAGAACAACTGTTGCAGGTCTCTCTCACTGATATACGCCGCAAGATCCCGTTTATACCCCTCAGGATCGCCTTGAAACTCTTCAACCCTGATCGCCCTCGGAGCACTGATCCGTATCTGAACCACACCCATCTTGCGGCCCAAGGACCCGCACGCATAGAGGTAACCCTCTTTTTCATAGGCGATCTTGGACCACCCATAGTGACTGTCCGCCAAGGGGTCTGCGTCAGGGAGAACGATGTCCAGTTCTTTCCGGTTGAGTAGCTCCTCGTACCAGTGGACCGCGCGGATGGAGCTAGCCATAACAACCCTTTCTACGCCCTCCTCAAACGAAACCTGGTAAACGTTATGAGCCATGTCCACGTTGGTCCGCTCCTCATAGTAACCCCGTTTCCCCGACTCTGCGGACCGATAGTATCCCAGGTGCACTACTGTATCGATTCCCCGAAAACGTGATCTATAGGAATCAAGATTTGGATCAGAAAGGTCTTCCTGAATAAGGTTCTCAATCAGCTCTCCTTTCCTCGTCTTTTTGGTGACGTCAAGCAACGTCAAATCGTAACGCTTCTTGAAAGCGGGAAGAAGCTGAGAGGCGATGTAGCCCGCGGCGCCCACGACAAGAATCTTTTTTCTCAAGCCAAGGTTCTCCTAAAATCCTCTGAACTTGTATTCAAAACGTTATAAATCTGTTGTTGAAACTTTCGAAACAAGGAGTATGGAGCTTTTCAGTTTTAGAGATGGCATGTTGGGGTTCTCTTTCAAGATGAATAAACCATACCAATAACAGGAAGAGAACGAGATTTGATGATTGTTGGACTCGACGTCCATAAACGGATGTGCTACGGGACCGTGATGGCTGAAAAAGGAGTGGCCGTCAAGCAGGCCAAGTTCAGCAATGACCCCGAGGGGCTGGAGGGGTTCATGTGTGTTTCATAGCATCGTGATCTATGAGTTTAACTGAAGGGGTGAAAACACTGAAAACTAGAGGTAAATCAAAATTCTATTTATCATCTGTACAGACTTCGTTTCATAATAAATTTTTTTAGATTAAAATGTTAGGTGGACACCCCCCAGTCCACCATATTTTTTAAAGGCAGCCACAGGACAAGTCACAGCCTCAGCATGAATTAGTAGGAACTCATACTTTACCTCGCCAATCTGAGACTACATAGCAGCAGATCAAGCTCAATCGTTTATCTGCCCCACAAGCATGATTATCTCATCTACAACTCGATCAACTGCGGCTTCCACACGTGGAGTGCATGTCACGCTGAAGATCACGGTGTCCTCAGCCTCGATACCGATGAGAACCTGCTCCGGAGGCATCTCCTCAGGCATCAGCCTCCTCCCGAGTTCAAGCGTGGTCACGAGATCTACGCCGTGGCTCGATGAGATCCTGGGTGGCTCCTCACCACCAGCGACGTTCACGTGGTAGATCGTCCCCGGCTCGGCGCCTGTCCTGATGGAGTCCACTATAATCACTCTACCGTAGCCCTTCATAGACTCAAGGATCTCGACGCCCCCCATGGCGACGTCGACGGCGTCGATCTGGGGAGCCAGCTTCTTCAGCCTGTTGACGACGTGGACCCCGGCCCCGTCGTCGCATCTGAGGAGGTTACCCACGCCGATGACGAGGGTCCTCAAGGCGTATCAGCCCCTCTGAACCGTCTCGATGAGCCGCTTCCTGTAATCGTAGATGTTGACCTTTAGAGGGGCCTCGCCTGGGAGAGAGTGGGTGCTGCACCCGAAGCAGGGGTCGTAGGCCCTGAAGGCCATCTCCACCATGTTCAGGAGGCCTTCGTTGACGTTGTTGTCTTTGATGAGGCCTTTGGCGGCGTCCCTGATGCTCATGCAGATGTCTGCATAGTTCATTGTGGTCGCCACTACGAGGTTGACCTTCTTTATTATTCCCTCCTGGTCCAGCTTGTAGTGGTGGATGAGGGTGCCCCTCGCCGCCTCCACGACACCGACACCCTCCCCGGGCTCTCCAACCGGGTTCCTGAGGTCGGTGCCTGTGATACCGGGGTCCGTTGCCAGCTCCACCGCGCGCTCGGCGGCGTACAGCAACTCCACGAGGCGTGCCCAGTGGAAGGCCAGGGTGGACTGGATAGGTCGGCCGCCCAGCGTCTTATACATGCGCTTGTACTCCTCGTCTGCTTGAGGGGTCGCCATGCCGTCTGCGGCGTTAAGCCTGCCTAGGGGGCCGACTCTAAATACGCCGCTCCTTGGGCCGTCGGTGAACCCATCCCAGCCCACATCCTTGAGGTAGGTGAACTTGCTGTAGGTCCATGGCTCCACGTGCTCGCAGACGTGGTCCAGATAATCCTGCTCGCCGAACTTGACGTACTCCTTGCCCTGCTGGTCGGTTACCCTGATGTCCCCGCCGTAGAAGTTGACATGGTTGTTATCATCCACTATACCCATGTTATATGTCTTCAGTTGGTATGGGTCGCTTAGGATGAGGTCCACGTAGTCCTGATTCGAGAGCACCACGTCGTTGAAGATGCCCAGGGAGAACTTGGCGAACTCCACGCTGCTCCTAGCCATGTCTTCGATGCTCTGCCTCTCCTCCTCGTTGAGGCCCTTGCTGATGCCTCCGGGTACGCCGCAGGTGGGGTGAGTGGCCTTGCCGCCAAAGGTCTCCGTGATCCTCTGGCCGTAGGCGCGGTGCTTGATGATCTCCCTGCCCACGTCGAGGCCCACCTTTTTGAGGACGCCGAAGATGTTCCTCTCCGAGGGTGGAGCGTCTGGGCCAACCACGAAGTCCGGCGCCGCGAGGAAGTAGAAGTGGAGAGTGTGGTCGTAGATGAAGTACCCGCAGTTCATGAGTTCTCGGAGCTTACTCGCAGTCTCCGTGGGCTCGACGCCGTATGCAGCGTCGAGGGTCTTGGTGGAGGCTAAGTGATGAGCCACTGGGCATACGCCGCAGATGCGGGGCGTGATGATGGGCATGTCCTCCGCCTTCCGCCCCTCGCAGAACCGCTCGAAGCCTCTCAGCTCGGGTATCTGGAGGTAAGCGTTCTCGACGTTTCCATCCTCGTTGAGGAATATATCTATCTTCCCGTGGCCCTCAAGCCTGGTTATCGGGTCTATGGTAACGATCTTCATCGCTTCACCTTTCTGTTGATTATGCTGCCCGCAAGCGAGTACTTGTAGAAGGTGCCCACAGGGTCTTTGAGCTGCGTGAGCAGCTCCTCGAAGTCGAAGCCCTCCTCCTTCTCAGCCGCCAGGCCCAGGATGGTTGACAGGGCGGAGATCATGGCTGATCCCTGCTCTATGGCTCCTGGACAGGGGCCGCCGCAGCCGGTGCACGGCATGTTGGCGTTGATGCACCGGGCCCCGCATCCCCCACGCGTCGCTGGACCCATGCAGATGAAGCCCTGCTCTAGGAGGCACTTATCTGGGTCGGGGGTATGGTCTACTATCCGCTTTATCTCGGTGATCTGTTTGTTCTCCTTCTTACGTGGGCACTCATCGCAGACCGATAGCTCGGGGGCCAGTACGGACCCCTTGGCCGGTAGCTGCCCGGACGCGATGACCCTCACAGCGTCCAGCACCAGCGATGATGGGGGCGGGCACCCGGGCAGGTAGTAGTCCACGTCCACGACCCTGTCAAGGGGCTTAACAACGTCATAGAACACCGGGAGGGTTAACTCACCCTCAGGAACCTCCACCTCTGTCCGCGGCACTATCTTCTTTGGATTGACGGTTGAAGGCGATTTAAGATAAACCACATCGAAAATCTCTTCTCTGTTAGAAACGTTCGCGAGACCAGGAATACCGCCCGTGTAGGCGCATGAACCGAAGGCCACCATGTATTTTGCCTTCTTCCTGAGGAGCTTTGCTAGGTGCTCCTGCTCCGAGTTCCTCACAGCGCCGTTGAAGAAGACTACGTCCATGTAGCCGTCCTCCATGGCCTCGACGTCCTTGTACTTTATATCCATGGCCACGGGCCAGAAGACCACGTCTGCCACGTCGAGGACCTCCAGTAAGGCCTCGTCCATGTCTAGAACAGCGATCTCGCAGCCCCCGCAGCTTGCGGCCCAGTAGAACCCGAACTTGAGTTTACTCATCATCAACCCTCCAGCCTCTCCAAGACGACCGTGGAAGGCACCTTGTTGTGGCCTATGCCTAGCTCGTCCGTGTCCAGACCCATCGCCAGCCCCAGCAGCTGGGGTATATGAAGGACGGGTAGATTGGGGTTCTCCTCCTGCATTAGCTGGCACCTCTCATACGTGAGGTAGCAGAAGGGGCAAGCCGTCACGAGGGCGTCACCGTACTGCTTCACCGTCTTGACTTTGTCGAGGCCGACGCTCCAGGTCACGTTCTCCCTTACCCCCATAACGGGGCCCGCGCAGCACTCCAGCTTGTTGGGGTAATCTATGGGCTCGGCGCCCGTCGTGGCTACCAGGTCGTCTAGAACCGTGGGATTCTCCGGGTCGTCGCTCATGAGTATCTCCTTGGGCTTCAGCATGTGGCATCCATAGTGGCTTGCCACCTTGAGGCCCCTGAAGCTCTTCTCCATCTTCTCCTGGATGGCGTCGAGGCCCACATCCTCCTTTAGCATCCTGACGTAGTGCTTGACCTCCACCGTGCCCTTGAACTCCTTCCCTGCCTCGGCTAGGACCTCGTTGACCTCGGCCCTGAGCTTGGGGTTCTCCTTTAGCTCTCTGTTGGCCTTGGTTAGGACCTCTGTGCACCCGTTACAGATGGTGACTACGTCGAGGCCCATCTCCTCGGCTATGGCTATGTTCCTAGCGGCGACGGCCAGCCCCGTCTTGTGGTCAAGAGTCTCCAGGTAGGTGGTCCCGCAGCAGCCTGAGCCGGGCATGTCCAGCAACTCGACTCCCAGCTTCTCGGCCACCTTCCTCGCCGACTTCTCGTAGCCAGGGAGCCTTGAGAGGGTTGTGCAGCCCACGAAGAAAGCGTACTTCACCGCGTGCTCGCCTCCACCTTGCCGAGGAACCCGGTGGTCCTCATGATGGCCTCGATGCCGTCCGTGTCGGGGACGGGGGCGGGGGGTAGGCCGTCGTCCTCCCTCATCTCGTTCTCGAACTCGTCTATCTCGTATATGTAGCCCATCTCGGCTACGCCCTCCATGAGCGCCTTGAAGCTTGGGAGCAGGTGGCCCTCGTCGAGGCTGATCTTTCGGAGAGCGGACACTATCTCCGATACATGCACCTCCTGGGGGCAGTGCTCGTAGCAGGTGTAGCACCCCGCGCAGAGGTACAGGAGGTCGCCCTCCATGAGCCGCTCCTTCTGCCCGTACATGACGAGCCGGGCAATCTGTCTGGGCCTGAACTCGGGGACCCGCTTCGCTATGGGGCAGTCAGCCGTGCAGGTTCCGCACTGGTAGCAGCGCATCAGTTTCTCCGCGCCGGGGGTCTCCATGACCTTCCTTCTGAACTCCTTGGCTTCCCGTGAAACCGTGATCGTCATCCTAGTCGTCCTCCGCGACAGCCATCGCCTTCATGGGGGCTGGGCCCATCTCCTTGAGCTGGTTGGTGAACTCTGTGACTACCCTCGCGAACTTCTCTCCCTCGGCGGCGCTCACCCATTCGAGTCTGAGCCTACGCTCATCCATGCCCATCTGGATCATGAGCTTCTTCAGCATGGCGACCCGCCTCTTGGCCTTCAGGTTACCTGAGATGTAGTGGCAGTCGTTGGGCGGGTGGCACCCGGCCACTAGCACGCCGTCGGCGCCGTTCCTGAAGGCTTCCAGTATGTGGGCTGGGTGGACCCTGCCGCTGCACATGACCCTGATCACCCGTAGGTTCGGCGGATACTGGAATCTGCTTACGCCCGCCAGGTCCGCCCCAGCGTAGCTGCACCAGTTGCAGAGGAAGCCCACGATCTTAGGCTCGTAGCTCACGCCTCGACCTCCTGCAACGCCGCGATAATCTGGCTTAGTATCTCCGTGTCGGTGAAGTGGCCCGCCGTTATTGCCCCAGATGGGCATGTGGCCACGCATACTCCGCAGCCCTTGCAGACCTCGGGTATGACGTGGCTGTGAACCTTGCCCTCTTCGTCCTCCACCATCTCGATGGCATTGAACTCGCAGACGTGCTCGCACATCCTGCAGCCACTGCACCTATCCTCGTCCACCTTGGCGATGGCTCCATCCACCTCGATGGTGGGCTGGCTGAGGATAGTCAGGGCCCTCGCGGCTGCGCCTGACGCCTGGCTTATGCACTCGTCCAAGGCCTTGGGGCCGTGGGCGAGGCCGGCTAGGAAGACGCCGTCGGTGGCGAAGTCCAGGGGCCTCAGCTTCATGTGGGCCTCCAGGAAGAAGCCGTCCTTGCTGAGGGGCACCTTGAACATGCCCGCCAGCTTGGCGTTATCCTCTGAGGGCAGGATGGCTGCCGCCAGCACCACGGCGTCGGCGGGTATCGCCACCTTCTCCCTGAGAACAGGGTCGGTGACGGTCACCCTGAGGCCGCCCTGATCCTCGACGGTGGGCTTGTCCTCGTCCGTGTACCTGATGAAGATGACTCCCCTGTCGGCTGCCTCCCTGTAGTAGTCCTCCTTGAACCCGTAGGTCCTCATGTCCTTGTAGAGGACGTAGATGTCGGCGTCGGGGTTAGTCTCCTTGATCCTCAGGGCGTTGGTCACCGCCCCTGTGCAGCATACTCTGGAGCAGTAGGTGCGCTCCTCGCATCGGGAGCCCACGCACTGGATCATGACGACCGTGTCGGGCTTGTAGCCCTCGTGTAGCTTAGCCTCCAGCTCGAACTGGGTCATGACGCCCTCCGAGCCGTAGAGGTACTCCGTGGGTTTGTACTCGACGCCGCCTGTGGCTATGATGGCGACGCCGTGGTTCACCACCGTCTCACCCCTCTCGCTTACAAGGGTTGACTCAAAGTTACCGATGTACCCGTGGGCGTCGGCTAATTGTGTCCCAAGATGTACCTCGATGTTAGGGTGGCCGCTGACACGTTCAACCAGCTTCCATAGCTCCTCCTCCGGATTCTCACCGGTCGGAACATACTTGATGTGCCTCAGGTTTCCCCCAAGCTCACCGGCTTTCTCCACCAGGTGGACCTCGTAGCCCTGGTCAGCTATCTCTAGGGCACTGGTCATGCCGCTGAGGCCGCCCCCGATGACGAGGGCCACGGGCGTCGTCTTAATGACCGGCTTCTCCAGGGGCTTCAGGAGCCTGGCCTTGGCGACGGCCATCCTCACGAGGCCCTTGGCCTTCTCCGTGGCGGCCTCGTGCTGGTGCATGTGCACCCAGCTGCACTGGTCCCTGATGTTGGCCATCTCGAACAGGTACTCGTTCAGGCCCGCCTCCCTGAGGGTGGCCCTGAAGAGGGGCTCATGGGTCCTGGGGGTGCAGCTGGCGACCACTACCCTGTTTAGGTCGTGCTCCAGGATATTCTCCTTTATCTTGTCCTGGGTGTCCTGGCTGCATGTGTAGAGGTTCTGTTCGGCGTAGGCGACGCCGGGCAGTGTTCTGGCGTACTCCACCACATCGGGGACGTCTACGACGCCCCCGATGTTGATGCCGCAGTGGCAGACGAACACCCCGACGCGGGGCTCCACGCCGGCTACGTCCTTCTCCGCCGGGTACTCAACCTTGGTGATCAGCTTGCCCCGCTCC
>Ga0265594_1000723_pt1 | contig 26808 bp, 24 predicted proteins | sample saktaG_11_FD_190147 | JGI IMG/M metagenome (GOLD analysis project Ga0265594, IMG submission 190147) | Saline water microbial communities from Sakinaw Lake, British Columbia, Canada - sak_2011_5_24_80m | ecosystem: Environmental > Aquatic > Non-marine Saline and Alkaline > Saline ... | reverse complement strand
GGCGCGGGCCAGTGGGGCTCGGCCCTCAGCATGGCCACCAGCTTCTTCGACCTCCAGTGCAGAGTCTACATGGTGAGAGCGAGCTTTGACCAGAAACCCTATCGAAAGAGCATAATGCAGGTCTGGGGCGCAGAGTGCGTGGCCAGCCCCAGCGAGCTGACCAACTCCGGAAGGGCGATCCTCAAAGAGCACCCCGACACCGGCGGAAGCCTGGGGATCGCCATCTCCGAGGCCGTCGAGGACGCCGCAACCCACGACAACACCAACTACGCCCTGGGGTCGGTCTTAAACCACGTTCTCCTCCACCAGACCGTCGAGGGGCAGGAGCTTAAAAAGCAGCTGGCGATCGTCGACGACTATCCCGACGTCATATACGGATGCGTCGGCGGAGGCTCCAACTTCCCTGGGATGTGCTTTCCCTTCGTACCCGATAAATTGAAAGATAAAAAGGAGATCAGGATGGTAGCCTGCGAGCCCGCGGCCTGCCCGACCTTGACCAAGGGCCTCTACGCCTACGACTTCGGCGACACCGCAAGGCTGACCCCCCTCCTCAAGATGTACACCCTGGGCCACGACTTCATACCGCCGTCGATCCACGCTGGAGGCCTCCGGTACCACGGCGACGCCCCGCTCCTCTGCAACCTCGTCCACGACGGCGTCATCGAGGGGCAGTCCTTCCACCAGAACGAGGTCTTCAAGGCCGCCGTCACCTTCGCAAGGACCGAGGGGATCCTTCCGGCTCCCGAGTCCGCCCACGCCATCAAGCCCGCCATCGACGACGCAATCGAATGCAAGAAGACCGGCGAAGAGAAGACGATAGTCATCTGCCTCAGCGGCCACGGCCACTTCGACCTATCATCCTACGACGCCTACTTCTCTGGCAACCTGGTGGACTACGAGTACCCGGAAGAATTGGTGAAGCAGTCCCTGGCGAAGATCCCCAAGTTCTAAGTTCTGAAAGGGGATGGACAGCCTGAAGAAGGTGGGGTTTTTGATCAACCCCGTCGCCGGGATGGGCGGGGTGGTCGGCCTCAAAGGGACCGACGGCCTCGCCGAGGAGGCAAGAAGAAGGGGCGCAAAGCCAGCCGCCCCTCGCCGAGCCGAAACGGCTCTTAAGGATCTTTTGGGACTCGATGCCCTATTTTTCACCGCCAGCGGCGAGATGGGCGAGTCTGCGCTTCGAAGATGCGGCCTAGAATATCAGGTCGTCCACAGAGCTTCAGAAGAATCGAGCGCCGAGGACACAAAGAAAGCCTGCATATCTTTTCTCGAGAAGGGCGCTGACCTGGTCGTCTTCTGCGGTGGCGACGGGACCGCCCGGGACGTCTCAGGCGTGATAAGATCAAAAATTCCCATCATCGGGATACCCGCCGGCGTCAAGATGCACTCGGGGGTCTTCGCCATAAGCCCCCGGGCAGCAGGAGAGCTGATCCGGGGAGACCTCGAAGGGGATCTCAACACGAGGGAGACGGAGATCGTAGACGTCGACGAGGAGAAGTACAGGTCCGGGACCCTCGACACCAAGATCTATGGCATCGCAATGACCCCCTACCAGCCGGTCCTGGTCCAGGAGAGAAAGCAGATCTATGCCAGCCGCGACGAGGACGAGTTCAAACTCCAGATAGCGATCTTCGCCTCGGAGTTCATGCGGGACGGCTCGGCCTACATCCTCGGGGCGGGGACCACCACCGCCAAGATCGCCGAAGTTCTGGGGGTTGAAAAGACCCTCCTGGGGGTCGACGTCGTCCAAAACGGCCGGACGATCTGTCGTGACGCCTCTGAACGGGACCTGCTCGGAATCCTGGAAGAGGTCGGAAAGGCGAAGATAATAGTCAGCCCCATCGGAGCCCAAGGCTTCGTCCTGGGGAGGGGAAGCCAGCAGATAAGCCCCAAAGTCCTCCGAAAAGCAGGTCCAGAAAACCTCATAATCGTCGCCACACCTCACAAGCTGAAAGAGACGCCCCGCCTTCTCGTCGACACCGGCGACTTTGATCTCGACGAAACGATCTCGGGAAAGCGGCAGGTGATCTGTGGCTACAGGATCGCCCAGCGGAAGGAGGTTGTAGCCTCCTCAAAGGTCGGGACCGATGAGAATGATTGAGTCGGATAGTCTGAGGCAGTTAAGGATTATCGATCTCTGAAATTATAAAACTAAAATTTTTGATATGTTTATTACGTCTACATCCGTTACAGGTTAGATGGTATAGAAGGCTTTGCACCTAAAGTCGCGTTTGCACCTAAAGTATGAAGTATGCACCTAAATTCGGGTCAAAAGGTGAGTTTGGGTGCAAAGCCGGTAGAGAATAAAAGTTTATATATCAGGTTTTAGTTCTCCGCTTTTAATTAATTGAAGTTTATTCATCCTTTCTTCGAACTCATCTTGACTCAATAAAGCTCTGCGATAAAGGTTGCGCAAAAAATCTTCACCTGACGCACTACACTTTGATGAGTTACAGGAATGACAAGCAGCAACAACATTTCTATAGCTATTATCTTCACCGTTTGCTTGGGCTTCGATGTGATCGAGACCACTGTTTTCAGTTGTTAAATCACGAAGACAATAAAAACATCGACCATCTTCACGGTCAAAAATTGCTTTCCTAAATCTTGTATCTGAATAGAAATCAATAACCTCAATATCAATAGGTTTATCCGGTACATCTTCGGGCAGCGCGCCAATGATTTCAGAAGGTAAAAATACTGAGATTTTCGTCCCAGCCCAACCAGTATCTATAGTATTGATTAGACCTTTTTCAGCAAGCGATCTCAATCGACTTTTTATCGGGCTTTTAGAGCAATTAAGAGCTCCCGACAACTGTGGAATAGATATCACAGTTTCATCTTTTCCGATTAATCTTGAATGTCGCAATACATAATAATAAATGCTCTTTTCATGAGCGTCGAGTTTGAGTCTTGGGGTGAGGTAGTCTTCAACCTGCTTTATCAATTGCGTTCCTAAGTCTTGATCCATACATATATCCTCTTGTGCTATCCAACAACGAGCTTAGCGGTTGAACGATAGGACAACCAACTTGGGAAGTTTCTTGTTAGGTCTCTTTATTATATCTTACGGATTGCTTAGCGCAAACGAGAGTGATAGTTTGCACCATGCGTTCAGCAACTTCTGCTTCGCAGACAAGTTATCCTCTGTCGTCGCCACAGCTTAGCCACAGGTGGAACACCATTTAACAGCATCCCCTCCGGCGTTTCGATCAGCGGTCTTCATTTAATATCACACTTCATAAAAAATAGGAGTTGAGCGAACCTGAACCCCGAGCTGGTGGGGACCCATGTTCCCTCTCATCTCTACCTCAGCGAGTTCCAGAGGGCGATCAGATGATCGCCGTACAGAACGTAAATGAGGACGAACACCCCGAAGAGCACGTACAGGTTCGAGATGTACACGAGCCACTGTAGCAGTCGTGCCTTCTTCTCGGGGGTTCCAAACCACTCTTTTGCCTTTCGTTCAAGCAGGTTGGGCATACGCTAACGCCGTTAAGATGCTTCTGCAGCCTTGGCCTTTGCCGCAGCCTTCTCAGCCGCGGCCACCAGCTCCGCGGCCTCTGCGGCCTTCTCGGCTCTCTGGGCCTTGCTCTTGAGCATCTTCAGCTTGACAAGGTTGTCTCTTTCCATCTCTTCCAGAGCGAAGCCGATGTACCGGACGGTGTCGTTGATGTCGGGGATCACTTTGAACTCCAGAGCGTTCACTCGTCTCTTGGTGGCGTCGATGTCTTCCACCAGCTTTATCAGTACGGTCTCCACCTCTGCAGCGGTGATGATCTTGTCCACGAGGCTCTCGTAGGCGTCAGCAGCTTCGTCGATGGCAGCGCTCGTACCGATGATGCCGTATCCGCGCTCGAACATCTGCTTTTGCACAGAATCTGCCGTAATCTTCGGCACAACGACGCCCATGATGTTCCTGCTTTCCAGCTCTACAGCCGGCTCTTTCTGGAGGGCGAAGGCGACGCTTTTGATCGCAAGTGCACCCTCAGTGGCCTTGGCCATGTTGAGGCTCTGCTGAGCTCTGATGAAGTCCTCGACCAGCTCCTGCCTGATCGTTCTCGCCTGGGTGAGTACCTCAAAAAATTCGATCATCAGACCGTCACGCTTCATCTTCAGAAGCTCGTGACCGGTCTTAGCGATCTTGATTCTCTTCTTGAGGGCGATCAGGACTGCCCTAGTCGGCTTCGTTCCTCTGATTACGGCCATGATCTCACTCTTTCTTCCTGTACCTGGGGTGGTACTTCTTTATGAGGTGGTCGTCGATCCTCGTCAGCATCGTCTCGGGAAGAGCCTGGAGAAGGTTCCATCCGATGTCCAGAGTATCGAAGATGCTCCGGTCCTCCTCTCTGCCCTGGTTGATGAACTTCTGCTCGAAGGCGTCAGCGAACTCCAGGACGAGCCGGTCCCTCTCTGAGAGAGCTCCCTTACCGACGATGGCCACAAGGCCTCTAAGATCGCAGCCCTCTGCATAGTAAGCGTAGAGCTGATCCGATACCGCCCTGTGGTCCTCTCGGGTGTGGCCTTCACCGATGCCGGAGTTCATCAGTCTGCTGAGGGAAGGCCTGATGTCGATGGGCGGGTAGATGCCCTTTCGGTGAAGCTCACGAGATACGATGAGCTGACCCTCGGTGATGTAGCCGCTGAGGTCGGGTATCGGGTGGGTGATGTCGTCGCCGGGCATGGTGAGGATGGGGAACTGGGTGATGGACCCACTCTTGCCTTTGATGATTCCCGCACGCTCGTACTGGATGGCGAGGTCGGTGTACATGTAACCGGGATATCCACGCCTTCCAGGCACCTCTTCTCTGGCAGCTCCCATCTGTCTCATGGCCTCACAGTAGTTGGTCATGTCGGTGTAGATGACCAGCACGTGCATGTCGAGGTCGAAGGCCAGATACTCGGCAGTGGTCAGGCCGAGCCTTGGCGTTAGCAGCCTCTCGACGGCGGGGTCGTCGGCCAGGTTCAGGAAGACGACGGCCCTCTCAAGAGCGCCGGTCCTCTCGAAGTCGGCCATGAAGTGCTGAGCTTCCTCGTTGGTGATGCCCATGGCGCAGAAGACCACGGCGAAGGCCTCGGCCTCTCCGAGGGGCTTGGCCTGACGGGCGATCTGCAGAGCTACGTCGTTGTGGGGAAGACCTGAACCGGAGAAGATGGGCAGCTTCTGGCCCCTGACGAGAGTGTTGGTTCCGTCGATGGTGGATATACCGGTCTGGATGAAAGCTCTCGGCTTCTCTCTGGCGGCGGGGTTGATGGCAGCGCCTGCGATCTCCCTCTCGACCTCGGGGATGATCGGCGGGCCGCCGTCTTTGGGCTGGCCTGATCCGGAGAGAACTCTCCCGATGATGTCGGGGGAGAGGGGCATCTTGATCACGTCGCCGGTGAACTTGACGGCGCTATTCTTGCCAAGTCCGCCCGTTCCCTCGAACACCTGGACGACCACGACGTCGTTGGAGGTGTCCAGAACCTGGCCTCTCTTCACCTCTCCCTTCTCGGTTCGGATCTCCACGAGCTCGCTAAAACCTACGGGCTCGGTCTTCTCGACGAAGAGGAGAGGGCCCTTGATCTCGTTAATCGTTTTGTACTCCTTGGTCATTATGAACCACCCTCATGACATCGTCTTGAACTCGCTCTCCATCTGAGCCAGCACCTTCTCAAGCTCCGGTTCGTAGTCCTCAAGAAGCCTGACCTTGGCCAGAGTATCCTTCGAGGGCGTTCCGAGGATTACATCGGTGGGCACGCCGCGACCTAGGGCCTCAAAGGCGAGATCCCTGAAAGCCAGGATCGCCTTGAGCAGGTCGAACTGCTTCTTGTAGGGACAGAAAGTGTCCACCGGGTGGAAGGCGCTCTGAGCCAGCCAGAAGTTGATGATCATTCTCGCGACCTCAAGCGTAAGCTGCTGATCCTCTGGCAGAGCATCGGATCCGACCAGCATCACGATCTCTTCCAGCTCCGCGTTCTCCTGGAGAATCGCCATGGCCCGCCTCTTGTTCTTGTTCCAGTCAGGTGAGACGTTCTCACTGAACCAGGGCTCAAGGGCCAGGTCGTAGAGGGAGTAGCTGTCCAGCCAGTTGATGGACGGGAAGTGACGCCTCTGAGTGAGCTTCGAGTCGAGAGCCCAGAATACCTTCGTGATACGGAGGGTGTTCTGAGTGACGGGCTCGGTGAAGTCTCCGCCGGGGGGACTGACCGCTCCGACGATGCTGATGGAACCCTCGGTGCCCTCAAGAGTGGTCACCCTGCCAGACCTCTCGTAGAAGTCGGCAAGCCTCGCTCCGAGGTAAGCGGGATATCCTTCCTCACCAGGCATCTCTTCAAGACGGCTGGAGAGCTCTCTCATCGCCTCTGCCCACCTGGAGGTGGAGTCGGCGGTCAGCATCACGTCGTATCCCATGTCTCTGTAGTACTCCGCGGTGGTGATCCCGGTGTAGATGGAAGCCTCTCTCGCGGCCACGGGCATGTTGGAGGTGTTGGCGAAGACGATGGACCGCTCCATCAGGGGCCTGTCGGTCCTGGGGTCCACAAGCTCAGGGAACTCGTGAAGCAGGTCGGCCATCTCGTTGCCCCGCTCACCACAGCCGACGTAGACGACGATGTCGACGTCCGACCACTTGGAGAGCGTCTGCTGCATGACCGTCTTCCCGGTACCGAACCCGCCGGGGATGGCCGCGGTTCCGCCCTTGGCCAGTGAGAAGAAGCCGTCGATGACCCTCTGTCCCGTCCTCAAGGGGATGCTTGGAGCTTCTTTTGATCTTGACGGTCTGGCTCTACGGACTGGCCAGTACTGGATCATGGGAAGCTCTGTTCCGTCCTCGAGCACGCAGATCGTCTCTTCGACGGTGAAGTTCCCGGACTTGATCTCCTTTATGGTACCCCTCTTGTCTGGGGGCATCATTATCTTGTGCTTGATGAGGAGCTGCTCCTGGACAGTTCCGATGGTCTGTCCGGGCTCCACCTTGTCGCCCTTCTTCGCGACTGGGGTGAACTCCCACTTCTTCTTGTGATCAATACCATCAACGAAAAGACCTCTGCTGATGAAGTTTCCAGAAGCCTCCACCAGCTGGGGAAGAGGTCTCTGGATGCCGTCATAAATAGAGGTAAGAATTCCTGGACCGAGTTGTGCTACCAGTGCTGCTCCGGTTTCCTTGACAGGCTCGCCTGGCTTCACGCCCGCGGTATCTTCGTATACCTGAATGACATGCTTGTCCCCAGCGATGCCGATGACCTCGCTCATCAGCCCCTCTTCGCCGACCAGGACCAGGTCGTACATGTGAGACTTAAGACCTGTAGCCTGCACCACCGGCCCGGCAATTCTATGAACTTTGCCCGTGCCTACTTCCATAAATCAACACCTATTGCCCTTTTAATCTTCTCTCTCATCTCTGTGCTCTGCTCAGTTCCGATGGCTATCACAGTTGGCTTGACAGATTCGGTCAGCGTTCCCCTCAGCCTTGAGGGGAGATTGTTGAAATCCGACTGACTCAAGACCAGAATGCCGACGTCTGGATCCACCATGACCTCCTCGATCTTCGAGATCATCTCATCTTCTGAAGCGGCATCGTAAGCCTTTCGTATTCCCGCCAGAGTGAAACCGATCACGGCATCACCACTGCCGATGACAGCGATCTGCATTAGGCCACCACCTGCTCTTCGATGAGCTCAGCAGAAAGACCCGCCTCTTTGCCGCGGACGATCTTCCTGATGTTTGAAACTTCAGTATCCTTGCTGACGATGTAACCGAGCACCGGAAGGATAGACAGCGGATGATAGTTGGAGATTGCCCAAGCGTACCTCACAAGGTAAGCCCTGAGGTGCGCCTCTATCCGGCTCACTCCGCCCTCTTCACCCACGACGTCCGAGATGGCGCTCCAGAATGGATATCCCTCAAGTCCCCTGACGAACTCGTTGTAGGACTGGCCTGCCATCCGGCTCAGCTCTTCGTGGAGCTTTCCACCTGGGATCAGGTTGTCCTGTATTACGCTTGCCTCGATTCCGGCCTTGTTCATCCGGAAGAGGGTGACCAGGTTCTTGACGTCTATCTCCTTTCGGACGTACTTCAGCAGGAGACCGCCCCCAACGGAGAGGGTGCCGCCCACGGCACGTTCCATCCGGAAGTAGTACAGCTTATCCAGGGCGTTCTCCACCGAAGAGAGCATTTGTCCATCGTACTGGGCCAGAGCCACGTAGTAGTCGGTCCCATCGAAGGCCTGTATGACCTCCTCGACCCTCTCCTTCTTGGCCAGACCCTCAAGGAACTCCGGGTCCAGCTCGCCAGCAGGCACCAGGTACTTCATGATATCCTCTTCGCTGGCCCCGTAGAACTTGCCTCGGAGTATCGTTTTGATGTTCCAGATGTCCCAACGCCTCAGGTACTCGAGGATGAGGAACTGAGGTTCATCGATCGAGACCTGCAGAAGTTTCCTGTAGGTCTTTGCAAGGTTGGCGAAGGTGGCGTACTCCACGAGTTCCGCGCCAGAGTAATCCTTCGCCATCGTATCGATCTCTTCCTTGTATTGGGTCTCTTCCAGGTACCGCGTGATCTCTGGTATTTCCATGCCCAGCATTCTCTGATACATTTCATGGGGTATGAGTTTGGTCTTCATCGCCCGAACTCTACCCGTAATGTATGCGTACTTCACCGGTTTTCCGAACTTCGGCAAACGTAGTACCGGCATGGCCTCACCCAAACAGGATCTTGGAGACGTCTTTCATGGACTTGCTGAATGCTTCACTCGCCAGAGTTTCGTAGGTGTGATCGTAGCTCATCGATCCATCTTCGCTCTCTATCACGACGCCGCCAGCGGTATCAACAGTCCCTGCATAGTTGGGGGAAAGGGAAGTGACGAAGGCCTGGTCCTTCTTGCTGGACTTGACCTTCATCTCCTTCAGGTTGTAGGGCTTGACGATCTCCTTGATCAGATTCTCGTTCTCCTTCGACGGCAGCTTTGATACTGCATCGATGAGCTTCTTACGAGTTTCTTCCATGAGATCCTTGCGCACGTTCAGCTCAGCCCTCTTCACCTGAAGATGAGCGCTTGATATCACTCTGCGCTCGAGAGCCTCTACAGCGCTGTCTGCCTCCCCCTCTTTTTCGGACTTGATTTCCGCGGCACGTTCTCTGGCTTCATTAAGTATTCTTGCGACCTCTTGCTCGGTCTCGGCGTTCGTCTCCGCGACCTCGCTCTTGCTGGTTGCAAGAATGTCCTCAACCACTGCGTCTAGTGCCATTCCTCTCGACCTCGCTCAGGATGGCGAATTCACGCGAAGGGCGTCCAGGCGAACATCAGGATCAGTGAAACAGCAAGACCGAAGATGATGAGAGTCTCGGGCAGAAGCATCAGGAACAGACCCTTGCCCAGGAAGCCGGGCTCCTCTGCCACGACACCAACCACAGCAGCTCCGATACCCTGCTCACCAACACCAGCACCAATACCGGCAAGTCCGGTCGCAAGACCGGCGCCAACAGCCAAAAGTCCGTACAGTATTCCACCATCGGATATAGTTTCTACTACCATTTCCTTATCCCTCCGTTAGCTAATCCTAATCACTCAACTCTCAAGAACCTTCGGACACGTCCGAAGGGCGAATACTCAACTCCACCACCGTGCTGACTGTAGAACTTGGTGAACATCTCCACGTAGTGCAACCTGAGAGGATGCATGAAGGGGGAGAGAATTCCAAGAAGCAGGTTGATGAAGTGAACCATGATCAACACAACTATACCAACAACGATCGCTATCGTCGTGAATCCTTCGTGTGCCCCGCCGCTCAGCATCGGCATCAGCACGTAGAAAGCCAACTGGTTTGCAGCGAAAGCGACGCCCACCGATGCTAGGCCTATGGCCAGAAGTCGCAGGTAAGATATCAGGTTGCTCACAAAGAACGGTATGTGAGTCGCACCCATGACACCTTCAGGCCCCTTGATCATCATGACGATGGACGCGACGATGACCAGCGCGCTCAATAGCACCAGGGGGTTGCCCGTGCCACCGACGATCAATCCGAGCAGGCCGATGCCGAAGAAGACCTGGAAGAGAAGCACAGGAAGCTTCTCGTAGTAGGCATGCCTCTTCTCGCCGTAGGCGAGTTCGGTCTTGACGCCCAGGATAGAACCGATACCGGTGTGGACAACACCGATGAAGATGCTAACGCCGATCAACACCAGAACAGAAGCCGTCGCCAGCCTGTACATGGGGAACATCGCCCCAGCGAAGTCGCCAAGGCCGGAAGGTCCGATCCTTCCAAGAGGACCGTAGAACCCGGCACCGAAGTCAATGCCGACATCATGCGGATGAGCCACCGTTCCCAAAATGCCCACGTGGTGAGCACCACTGAATATGTAGTCCCACAGACCCAAGGGTCCGAAGATCTCGCCGAACAAGAAGCCGAATATTATGGTCCAGATGCTCGCTATGATCACGATGTTGATCAGAGACTGCCAACCTGGAGTCCTGAACTTGCGCTTGAGCATGAACATCACGATCAGGGATATCACGCCGTATGCGACATCGCCCAAGATCAGGCCGAACATCAAGGGGAAGAATATGAATATCAGCAATGTCGGGTCGAACTCTTTGTACTCGGGAATGGCGAAGAGACGCGTGATCAGCTCGTAAGGCCGGACTATGCTGGGGTTCTGCATCTTTGTGGGGATATCCTCACCGGTCTCCACCAGCTTATCAGCCTCGGCGCTCTCCAGCTTCTCAACCTTGACGCGTCCACCTGCTGCGCTCTCGAGTTCCTTCTTCAGCGTCTCGTACTGATCAGTGGGAAGCCACCCGTCGATCACGAAGGCGTTGTCGGTTGAAGCGAACCTCAGAGGCGACTCCGCTTTCTGGGACTGAATCGAGATGTACTCGTCGATGGCCAGAACCAGGTCCTCGTGCTGAGCCCTGATGTCCTTCAGCTTCTTCTGCAGCGGCGCCTTCTCTCCCTCCAGCCTCTTGGCATCGGACTCGAGGGTACTTATGGCGCCGGCAATGCTTCCGGTCGGTCCACGAGGTACGGATACCTCAGAGAAACCATGCTCAGCGAGAACGCCCGAAACTTCGCCTGCCTTGTCCACCGGCACGAATACGGCCACCGCATTTGCGCCACCGGAGCTGGCGGTGAATATCTCGTTTACGTATGAGACCTTTGATACATCGGCCTCAACGGGAGAAACTGCTGTTCCCACGAAGGCTGCAAGGGACTTGTAGCCGTATAACAGCTCCAGATCGAGCGGCAGCTCGGCCAGGGGCTTCAGGGACTTGGCCTGATCCTGCTTGATCTTGACTTCGTTATCGATCTCAGCGATTCGCTCGGCAGTGGCGATGACATCATCGCCGACGTTGTCGAGAATTCCGTCCATCTGTGAAAGCACCTGAGACTCGGGGAACTGTTTGTCAGGCATCTTGTCACTGATGTCCAGGTATCTCTCGATAGACCGAAGCTTTATGAGCTGTTCGGCGTATTCAGACGCCTTTCCGACGGGCTTGCCCATCCCGAAGGATTCATCAGCACCAGAATAGTTGACAAGGTGCAACAGGTTTAGCTCGTGCAACTTCTCTATGACAGGTTCTATAACCTTATTCGACCCGGCGACGACAACACGACTCATCTCAACGGGTCTAAGCATGCAACAACCCCATAAACTCCTTTAACAGATGTTCAACCGCAGCGTTTACCTTGCCGCTGGCGCTGCTCTTCGTTGCATTAACCTTATTCATGCCGTCGTCGATGATCGCTTGCTTCTTGGACTGAACTCCCTTCTCGGCATCGGCAAGACGCTTTTCGTAATACTCTTGCGCTTCAGCCTCAGCGTTTCTCACCATGTTCGTTGCTTCGGCAGTGGCATCGGCGATTCGCTTGTCTCGCTCTTGTTGGGCCCGCTCGATGCTGGCTTGAGCATCGGCTTCCGCCTGCTTAATCTTCGATAAGATTTCGTGTCTCGTCATCTGATCCCTCTACCCTCACTACATCCTTACCGTTTTCAGACAGCGCTACAATCACTCAAGCTGTGATAAACACTCTGAACTCATTACATGTAACAATATAAACTCTTCGGTTTTGGGGATATCGTCTCCCGTTCTGGAATATCTCATCGGGACCAGAACTTCAACGCCGCTTCCAGTTCTTTGTGACTCTTGGCGTACTCCTCCGCCGGGACGCCTGCCTTCCAGGCCTCCACCGCCTGGACCATCGCCCTCGCGCCTCCGGTGGTCCCCCAGGGGTGACCGTGAACGCCCCCGCCTGCCTGGACTATGCAGTCCGTGCCGTAGCCGTCGAGGTTGGGGCGGACTTTTCCCGGATGGACCCCACCCGAGGCGACGGGAAAGACGGGACGAAGGCCGTACCAGTCGTCCCGGAGAGCGTCCCTGCACTGGTCGTTCTCCTCCCTGTCACCGGCCATCTTGCCGAGGTAGCTTCCCGTGTGGAGGTTCGTGCCTCCGGCCATCCTGACGAGCCTGGATATGGGGACCATCGATATGCCGTGATGCCTGTCGCGGGTGAAGGCTCCATGCATCGTCCTGTGGACGTGGATCGGAACTTTGACCCCCCGCGAGAGAACTTCAAGGGCCGAGAACCCAGCGGTGAGGACATCCACCATCACCATGTTGGCGCCGCGACCGATCACGTCCTCGGCCCGCTCCAGGATCTCCTCCGCTCCGCAGGTGACGTTGACGGCGTAGAAGGCCTTCTTTCCCGTCTCGTCCTCGACCTTGGAGAGCTCCGCCATCACCGCCTCCACCCTCTCGTTCATGGGGCAGAAGGACTGGTCGGTCAGGGTCTCGTCGTCCTTGATCAGATCGAGGCCGCCCCTCACAGCCTGGCCCGCCACCTCTGCCGTGTCCTCGGGGCCGAGGCCGACCTTGGGCTTGATGATCGTTCCCACCAGGGGCCGGTCGAAGACACCGAGGATCTTTCGAGCCTCCTTGATCCCAAACCTCGGGCCCTTGTGAGCCAGAACCAGGCTCTGGGGGAATATGACGTCCAGGAGCCGGATCTTCTTGAGATCTCCAAGGCCGAAGAGGTTTCCTGCCACGACTGAGAGGTACTGAGGGATGTTCCCCGGCTCAAAGAGCTCTTCGGGAAAGGCGATGTACGCGAAGTTCCCTTCGGCCCTCATCACCCGGGCCGCGAGGTCTGATGCCAGCTTCTCTCGCTCGACCTCGGTCCAGGTCCCAGTCGACTGCTCGGCAGCGATCGCCTCTGCGGCCTTCTCGATTGATAGGTCGGTTTCGACGTAATATTTTGCGATGACTTCCATAACCTCGAACGCTCCTCAACTGCTAAAGGTGGTTCTCTCCTGTAATAAAACTCTCTGAGACTCGGGTGATTCTCGGGTCCGAGACGAAAAAAGCGAACTAAACTGCGATTCGGGCTCGTTCATCAGGACGGCGGTCAACTCGAGTTACTATGGCCCACCACAGACTCTGTTCTGAGGGCGAAAACTGCGGTCCCGGCCCGAAATGTCGGTGCCCAAAGGCCCTTTAGGCCATCGAGCTTGCAAAAAAACGGAACCGTAACAGGTAAAAGGCTGCACGTACAGCGAGATGCAACGGAATCACCACGGCCGGTTGGCAGTAATCCGAATCAACGCGCCCCCATCGGTCATCGGCCAAAGGCGGAATGAGCCTGGTAGATACCGATTTCAATTCGAGGGGTCGACCGGATAGAGGGGATTGTAAATGAGTAAAATCACTATCAGCTTGATCAAGGCAGACGTCGGCGGATGGCCCGGACACGCCACCGTTCACCCCGCACTGAAAGAGGTTGCAGAATCGATTCTGGCCCAGGAGAAGGCCAAAGGTGAGATCATAGACTTCAAGGTGATGGCGGTCGGCGACGACCTCCAGCTCATGATGACACACCTTCTGGGAGAGGACAGCGCCGAGATCCACGGCCTCGCCTGGGACGTCATGTGCAAGGCGACGGAGAAGGCCGAGGAGCTGAAGCTCTACGGCGCGGGTCAGGACCTCCTCTGCGACGCCTTCTGCGGCAACATCAAGGGGATGGGACCGGGCGTTGCCGAGATGGAGTTTCACGAGCGCGTCGGAGAGCCGGTCGTCGCTTTCATGATGGACAAGACAGAGCCCGGGGCATTTAACCTGCCGATATTTAGGATATTTGCCGACCCCTTCAACACCGCCGGCCTGGTCATAGACCCCAGCATCCACCAGGGCTTCATATTCGAGGTCTGGGACATCATGAAGCACAAGAAGGTCCTGATGGACTCTCCCGGGGAGATGTACGACATGCTGGCCCTGATCGGCGCCAAGAGCAGGTACGTCATCAAGAGGGTCTACCCCAAGCCCGGAAAGCTTCCTGAAGACGAGCCCGCCGCCGTCATCAGCACCGAGAAGCTCTACCAGACCGCAGGCAAGTATGTGGGCAAGGACGACCCCGTGGCCCTGGTGAGGGCCCAGTCAGGCTTTCCCGCCCTCGGCGAGGTGCTGGAGCCCTTCGCCCTCGGCCACCTCGTCAGCGGCTGGATGAGGGGAAGCCACAACGGTCCCCTCATGCCCTGCGCCTTCGAGGACGCCGTATGCACCAGGTTCGATGGACCGCCGCGGGTCATAGCTGCAGGGTTTCAGATCGCCAGGGGCATGCTGATCGGCCCCGTCGACCTCTTCAGAGACCCAGCCTTCGACCTCACCAGGCAGAGGGTTCACGAGGTGACCGACTACATGCGAAGGCACGGCCCCTTCGAGCCCCACAGGCTGCCGATGGAGGACATGGAGTACACGACCCTCCCCCACGTCCTGAAAAACCTCGGGGAGAGGTTCGAAGACAGCGAGTGAGCGTTTGGCAAAGCTAGGAACTTATTCGGTGGGTCTTCCGCACCCACCCCGATGAGGATTTATGCGGCTTCAGGCCACATCTGCTGGCCTGAACCCCCTCGGACTCTTCCTCGGACTCTTTGTCCCACAACTGCCCCGTCACCTCTCCGGGACGAGAAATGATTAATAATTATGCAAACTAATTTTTAGCGTATCCTGATCGGCGAACCTGGTTATCGCGTTTTGCCTTTCAGGAGGAGAAGGTTGGACTTGGACCGATCAAGATCGAGGTTGTGAGCTGGTTTGGAGACGTCCGCGAACCCCGACGAGTTGGAGACGGTGGCAGCACCGATGAACGAGGGCGAGGCCGAGGGCGAGTCGGAGATGGCGAAGCCCGAGAAGGCGAAGAGAAAGAGGCGGAGGTTGAAGGTCGCCCACCCGGAAAGGTGCATCGGATGCCTCTCCTGCATGTTCGCCTGCAGCAGGATTAACGCGGGCCGAGCGTCCCTGGACAGAAGCGCCATCAAGGTCAAGACCCAGGGGGGCCTCGAGGGCGACTTCGCCGTGGTGGTCTGCCACGCCTGTAAGGACCCACCTTGCGTTGCGGCCTGCCCTACGGGCGCTCTCGAGCAGAAGGAGGACGGAAGGGTAGTCTTTCACAGGGACCTATGCGAGGGATGCGGCGCTTGCGCCGATGCCTGTCTAATCAGGGCCATCTCCCTGGACGCTGAAGGAAAAGCGGTCAAGTGCAAGCACTGCGGGGCCTGCGTCGCCTTCTGCCCCCACGGCGTCCTGGAGCTGGAAGAGGTGGAGGATTGAGGGCTCGACGAAGGAGGTGATACTTGATGCTTAGAAGAGTTCTCTACATCGATCTCGGCAAAGGGGAGAGCTGGGTTGAGGAGAGGCACGACCTCTTCGAGGAATGGCTCGGCGGAACGGGGGTTGCAACTCAGCTCCTCTTTGAGGAGTGCCCCGAGGGAATAGATCCCCTCTCGCCCGAGGCCCCGATAATATTCAGCATCGGACCGCTGAACGCCCTCTTTCCGGCGATAACCAAGACCGTCGCCACCTTCAAGTCGCCCCTCAACGGCGAGCTGGGCGAGTCCTACGCCGGAGGGAGGCTCGCCATGGCGATGAGGTTTGCGGGCCACGAGTCGATCGTCATCAGGGGCGCGGCAGAAAGCCCCTGTTACATATCCATATCCAACGACGATGTGAAGATCAAGGACGCGAGATCGATCTGGGGGATACCTGCCACCGTCGTCGGGTACATCCTGCGCGATGTCGAGACAGGCGTCGGGCGAAGGAGCATAATCAGGATCGGACCTGGGGGAGAGAGGCTCGTCAAGTACGCGGGGGTCGTCGTCGACACCTACAGGCACTTCGGCAGGCTGGGCCTCGGGGCCGCGTTCGGGTCGAAGAACCTGAAGGCTATGGTCATCTCGGGGACCGAGGACGTCGAGCTTCCAAACTCCAAGAGGTACAGGGAGATCTACAACAAGCTCTACAGGACCGTCGTCCAGACCGACGCCATGGAGAAGTATCACGACATTGGAACCCCCATCAACATCAACGTATTAAACCAGCTGAAGGGGCTTCCCACCCGAAACTTCAAAGAGAGCAGCTTCGAGGGGGCTGAGAGAATCAGCGGCGAGTACCTGGCCGACAACTACCTATTCCGGAGGGTATCCTGCGCCCACTGCCCCATAGGCTGCATCCACATCGGTATGCTGAAGACCTCCTTCTCCCGCCAGCACGAGTTTGAGATCAGGAAGATATCTTACGACTTCGAGCTGATCTACGCCCTTGGATCTAACCTGGGCATCTCCTCCCCCGAAGGGATGCTGGAGCTGATCGAGGCCTGCGAGCGGCAGGGGCTCGACGCCATCAGCACCGGGGTCGTCCTCGCCTGGGCGACGGAGGCCCTAGAGCGGGGCCTCATAACCCTCAAGGATACCCTCGACGTATCCCTCAAATGGAACGACGTCGAGGGCTACCTGAAGGCTATAGAGAAGATCGTCAAGATGCCAAACGAGTTTTACTCGGCCCTGGCCGAGGGGGTCGAGGCTGCCGCAGAGAAGTACGGCGGCCGGAATTTCGCCATGGCCCTCGGCAAAAACGAGGTTCCCGGCTACCACACGGGTCCCGCCTCCATCGTCGGCCTCACCGTGGGGGTGAGGCACTCCCACCTGGACAACGCCGGATACAGCATCGACCAGAAGGCCGCAAAGAAAAACCTCAGCCCCGAGGAGATGGTAGACGCCATAATCAAGGAGGACGACTCAAGAGGCGTCTATAACTCCCTTGTGGGCTGCCTCTTTGCAAGAGGCGTCTACTCCACCGAGAACATAATCGAGGCCCTGGGGTCGGTGGGGATCGAGAAGACCGAGGAGGAGCTGGAGCTTCTCGGCCGAAAGATCTTCGATGAGAAGTACAGGTTCAAGAGGCGGGAGGGCTTCGACCTCGAAAAGTCTAGGACGCCCGGAAGGTTCTACGAGACCGTCTCCACCATGGGGATGGTCGATCCCGAGACGATCGAGACGATGATGGAGATTTACCGAAAGCGGAGAGGATGGTAGTCCAAGCGGAGTTCTTGGATTTGTATTTGAGCTATGTACCAGAATTCTGCGGTGTCAGCATGATTTACACAATAACCCTCAACCCAGCCCTCGACCGAACCCTCTGGATCAACGAGATCAGAGAGGACGTATCAAACCGGATCATAAGAGAGGAGAGCTACGCCGGTGGCAAGGGAATCGACGTATCCAAGGTCCTGACCGCCCTCGGCGTTGAGAACCGGGCCCTCGGCTTCATAGCCGGCTTTGCAGGCCGGCAGCTTGAGGCCCAGCTGATCAGGGACGGGACCCAGTGCGACTTCATCCCGGTCTCCGGCGAGACGAGGATCAACGTCGTCATCCACGAGATGAGCACAGGACGGCAGATCATCCTCAACTCCTCGGGCCCCGAGGTCAAGCCCTTCGAGCTGATAGAAATCACCGACGTCGTAAAAAGGCTGGAAGAGCCCGAGTTCATAAGCGTCGGGGGGAGCCTTCCGCCGGGTGCCCACCCCAAGATCTACCGAAAGATCATCGAGACAGCTCGGCTTCGGGGTGCGACGGTGGTCCTGGACGTCGATAGGGAGGCGTTGAAGATCGGAATCGGGGGGAAGCCCGACATCATCAAGCCGAACATCCACGAGCTGAGCTCCCTGGTGGGAAGGAAGCTTGAGAAGAGAAACGAGATCCTTGAGGCTGCCCGCGAGACCAACAAGAAAGGGGTCAGGATCGTCCTCGTCTCCATGGGGCCGAGGGGCATCCTCCTCGTCTCGGATGGAAAGGCCTACCAGGCGGTGCCCCCGAAGGTCGAGGTGGTGAACACCATCGGCGCCGGAGACTCATCGGTGGCGGGTTTCATCTACGGCCAGGTCTCGGGAAAGGGCCTCAAAGAGTCCCTGATCTACGCGACGGCTGCGGGAACGGCGACGACCCTTCGGCGCGGGACCGCCCTCGCCCAGAAGGATGACATCGAAAAGCTCGTCCCCCAGGCCGAGCTCGAAATAATCTCGGAGGATTGAGGATCGTGACCATCAGAATAGGACCAGAAGACGTGTTGGTGCCCCTGGACGTTCCGCCCCAGAGGCGCGAAGAGTACATCGACAATTACCTCAAGATCACAAAGGAGAGCGGCCGGATGATGCTCTTTGCCGGTGACCAGAAGGTCGAGCACCTGAACAAGGACTTCTATGGCGAGGGCATCAGCCCCGAGGACGGCGATCCCGAGCACCTATTCAGGATCGCTGAAAGGGGGAGGATCGGAGTCTTCGCCACCCAGCTCGGCCTCATAGCCAGGTACGGGATGGACTATCAGGATCTTCCCTACCTCGCCAAATTGAACTCAAAGACAGACCTTGTGAAGACCGACCAGATGGACCCCACGAGCCGCCAGCTGATCGAGGTCGACCAGGTGGCAGACTTCGCCGATGATAGCGGGCTTGACGTTTTGGGGGTCGGCTACACGATATACCTTGGAAGCGAGCATGAGGCGGAGATGCTCCGCGAGGCGGCCCAGATCGTTTATCAGGCCCACGGCCAGGGCCTGGTCACAGTCCTGTGGATCTACCCTCGGGGCAAGGCCGTCAAAGATGAGAAAGACCCTCACCTGATCGCGGGGGCGACGGGCGTTGCCGCAGCTCTCGGATCGGATTTCGTCAAGGTCAACTACCCCAAAAAGGAGGGTGCCAAATCCGAGGAGATCTTCAAGGAGGCGGTGGCGGCCGCCGGCAGGACAAAGGTCGTCTGCGCCGGGGGCGCAAGCCGCGACCCGAAGTCCTTCCTCCAGCAGCTCCACGACCAGATCCACGTGAGCGGCGCCGCGGGAAACGCCACCGGGAGGAACATCCACCAGAAGCCCCTCGATGAGGCGGCGAGGATGTGCGACGCCATCTACGCCATCACCGTCGAGGACGCGAGCGTCGAAGAGGCTTTGAGGATATACAAAGGGGATTGAAGGAGACAGGGGCGACTTGAGGCATTGGGGTGGGTGGGAGCCCAACAATTTTTTATTCTGATCGAAACCCCTCCCCCATATTCTGATGAAGTTTTTCGGCCCAGTCCCCAATCCCGGTCCGGGGGCTGGAGAGTATAAAAGGAGTTGTCATAATCATGCAGGCTATAGTTCTCGCGGCAGGGGAAGGGGAGAGAATGCGGCCCCTCACCTCATCCCGTCCGAAGGTGATGCTTCCCATCGGCGGAAAGCCCCTCCTCGAACACCTGTTGGGAAGGGCGAAAGAGGCGGGGATCGATAGGTTCGTCGTAGTGGTGGGCCACCAGAAAGAGAAGGTGATGGACCACTTCGGCGACGGGAGCGATCTCGAGGTCAAGATCGAGTACGTCGTTCAGGAGGAGAGGCTCGGGACCGGCCACGCCCTCGAGATGGCAGAGAAGCTGGCCGAGGATAGGTTCCTCGTCCTGAACGGCGACCTTCTCTGCGACGCCGCCAACCTGAAAGAGATCATCGAGAGCGAGGGCCTTGCCGTCGCGGCGGTGAGGGTCCAGGAGCCAGACCCAGACACGGATTGGATCTTAGAGGTCGAGGAAGGCTATCTCAAATCGGTGGCCGATAAGGGCAGATCTCCGCCCTCCCACCAGATCTGCGCCGGGATATGCCTCCTTGATAAGAAGATCTTCGAAGCTCTCAGAATGGTTTCCGCATCAGAGGGCGAGGGAAAGCAAGAGAGGGACCTGACGACGGGCCTGAAGTCCCTTTTGGCCGACGGAGAGCGGATCAGGGTGACGGAACTTGAGAGCTGGATCGAGATCGTCCTGCCCTGGGACATCCTCAAAGCGAACGAGACCCTCATGCCCCCCGACACCCGCGGAATCCTCGGCGAGGTGGAGGGAGGCGCGACCCTCTCCGGCGAGGTCGCCGTCAGCAAGGACGCGGTGATAAGGTCCGGCTCCTACGTGGCAGGTCCTGTGGTGATCGGGGAAGGATGCGATATCGGGCCGAATTGTCTCATCAAAGGTCACACATCGATAGGAGACAACGTCCGGGTCGGTAACGGGGTCGTGATCGAGAACAGCACCATTATGGAGGGGACGGAAATATCCCACCTCTGCTACCTCGGGGACAGCCTCATCGGACCCGGCTGCAGCCTGGGCGTCGGGACAATCGTCGCCAACCGGCGCCACGACGGCTCGACCATCCGATCTTACGTCAACGGAACGAAGGCCGAGACCGGTCGGAGGAAACTCGGCGCCATCCTCGGCGAGGGTGTCAAGACCGGCGTTGGAACCATCGTCTATCCCGGAACGGTGATCGAGGCCGGCCGGTGGGGAAGGCCAGGCGAGGTCCTCTGGGGCTTTGTCGAGGCCGAGAAATCAGAACCGGAAGAGGCGAAAGAGGGGGACGGGGACGAAGGGGACCCCTCCGAGAAGGCCGACGCGGAAAAGAAGAAGGAGATCAAGAACGCGATCGATGAAACTCCCGCGTCCGAGGGCGGGGGATCGGAGACGGCCTGAAAGCCTGATCGGGTGATTATGATGGGAAAAAAAAGAAACCGACTGGCCTTCGAGATGAGCCCCTATCTTCTGCAGCACGCAGATAACCCCGTGGACTGGTGGCCCTGGGGAGAGGAGGCCTTCAGCAAGGCGAAAAGGGAGGACAAGCCGATCTTCCTCTCGATAGGGTACTCCACTTGCCACTGGTGTCACGTCATGGCCCACGAGTCATTCGAGGACGAGCACGTGGCGCGACTTATGAACGACTCCTTCGTCTGCATCAAGGTGGACCGGGAGGAGCGGCCAGACCTCGACCAGATCTACATGACCGTGGCCCAGATCATGACCGGAGGGGGCGGCTGGCCCCTGAACGTCATCCTGACCCCGGAGAAAAAGCCCTTCTTCGCCGCCACCTACATCCCGAAGGAAAGCAAATTCGGTAGGATCGGGATGCTCGACCTCGTCCCCAGGATCAGGCTCCTGTGGAAGACCCAGCGGGACGAGCTGCTCAACTCGGCAGAGGAGATCACGACCGCCCTCCAAAAGCCCCCCTCGGAGATCCCCGGGATGAGGCTGGACGAGTCGGTCATCAGGTCGGCTTACCAGAACCTCGTCGCCCGCTTCGACGCCGTTAACGGCGGGTTTGGAGGCGCGCCAAAGTTCCCTTCGTCCCATACGTTCCTCTTCCTGCTCCGGCACTGGAAGAGGACCGGCGATGCGGGAGGGCAACAGATGACGGAGATCAGCCTCAACGCCATGAGGAGGGGCGGGATCTTCGACCACGTGGGCTTCGGATTTCACCGCTACTCCACCGATGGAGGGTGGCTTCTTCCCCACTTCGAGAAGATGCTCTACGACCAGGCCATGATCGCCCTCGCCTGCCTGGAGGCGCATCAGGCCACGGGCGACGGGAGGTACGGCCGAATCGCTTCCGAGATCTTCGCCTACGTCCTCCGAGACATGACAGCTCCGGAAGGCGGTTTCTATTCTGCAGAGGACGCCGACAGCGAGGGCGAGGAGGGAAAGTTCTACCTCTGGACCTTGGAGGAGATCAAGTCCGTCCTGGAGGAGGACGAGGCGGATCTGGTGGTCAAGATCTTCGACGTCAGGAAAGAGGGGAACTTCAGAGAGGAGGCGACGGGCCGATTCACCGGCAAGAACGTCCTTCACCTGAAGGGGTCCCTTGGAGATGCGGCCCGAGACCTGGCGATATCGGAGTCCGACCTGAAAGAGAGAGTGGAGATCGCCCGAGAGAAGCTATTTTCTGCAAGAGAAAAACGGATCCGGCCCCAGAAGGACGACAAGATCCTCGCCGACTGGAACGGCCTGATGATCGTGGCCCTGGCCCGGGGCGCTCAGGTTTTGGGCGAAAAAAAGCTGGAAGAGGCGGCATCCCGGGCGGCGGACTTCATCCTGGAGAAGATGAGGGACGATGAGGGTCGGCTCCTCCACCGCTACCGGGAGGGCTCCGCCGGTATCCTCGGAAACTTGGACGACTACGCCTTTTTGATCTGGGGTCTGATCGAGCTTTACGAGGCGGGCTTTCAAACAGAATACATCCGGGCTGCCCTGGACCTCGTCCGCGACCTTGAAAGGCGGTTCGAGGACGAAGAGGGTGGCGGCTTCTACTTTTCGCCGGAGGACGGCGAGGATCTGATCCTCCGCAAAAAGGAGGGCCACGACGGGGCCATTCCTTCCGGAAATGCCGTTGCTATCCTGAATCTCCTGAGGCTTGCGAGGATGACGGCTGACGCGAAGCTCGAAGAGATCACCTCAAAGGCCTTCAATGCCTTCGCCGCCCAGGCAAGAGGCGTTCCAGCGGCCCACCTGCACCTTCTTTCGGCCCTGGACTTCGCCCTCGGCCCAGCGTCAGAGGTGGTGATAGCAGGACCTATCGAATCCCCGGAGACGGAAGAGATGCTGAGGGCCCTGAGATCGAGGTTTCTGCCAAGATCGGTGGTCCTCCTCAGGTCCGAGGGAGAGGAGGCAGAGATCATCGGGATCGCCGAGTTCACAAAGGAGATGAAGATGGTGGACGGGAAGGCGACGGCCTACGTCTGCTCAGGACGCGTCTGCCAGCGGCCGACGACAGATCCGGACGAGATGCTGGAGAAGCTCGACTATGAAAAGCTTATTAATGGTTAGACGAAATTAGGCCTTGGCAGTGGGGTGAAAAAGCTGCCTATTAGCGGAGTGGGAAAACAAATAGCGGAGGTATTAGCTTGAACCTTAGACGTATCGCTCTATCTGTAATCATCACAATCACCCTCATATCTGGAATTTCCATGGCAGAAGACTCAAACGTATCGATGAACGACAACGAGATCACGCCGACGGAGGTTGTCGAACCGACAGAACCTGCAATCTCTGATGTCGAGACGGCTGCCCCAGAGGAGGTCGCAACTTCGGAAGAGGCAGCAGCAGCCGAGGCCGGTGGCCTTGAAGGAACATGGATCCTGAACATGGATGATGCCCAAATTTCGATGGTCATCTACCAGTCAGACGATCTGCTCTTCGGCGCCGCCAACTCCGAGACCCCGAAGCCCTGGAACGCCGTGGTATCAGGATTGGCGTATGAAGACGAGGTCGAGCTTGAGATGCTCTCCTTCCAGGACGGCGTCCTGGTCTCGACGCTGATCACAGGGACCGCCATGGAGGACACCCTCGCCGGCAGCTTCGTCCAGTCCGATAGCACCGGGAAGGTCAACAAGGGAAGCGTCATGGGCTTTTTAACCAGCCCCGAGACCTCGGGATACGAGCCCGCCAATGTACCCGTCGCAGCCGCCACAACGGTTGCTGCCGCGGTGACACCAGCCCCTGAGAGCGCGGCGACCGCAACGACGGAGGAGACCACTGAGGACGGTAGGAGAAAGCCGGTAGACGTGACCACCATGGCGGAAAAGTACACGTCATCATGGACGGGCTTTGCGATCTGAGGTTGCGATTCCCCCGATGGGGGCGACCGCAACTTTCAACCTATTTTGATTGAACCCCTTTTTGATTGCCATTTTATTTCGATCACCATTATTTTGGCGGCCGCCCCTTTGTCCGAAAGGATTTTAATCACGTTCTTCCAATAAAAGAGTATGAAACGAGTTTTGCCAGTTCTGCTGGTGGTGCTGCTGCTGGTGGGCCAGGCCGAGGCGTCGGTCTTCTTCAAGATAGTGGAGGTTCCGACCGTTTACGTGAGCCCCGAAGGGGAAGCGGGCTTCACGGTATTCGTCGAGAACCTGGGAAGCGAGAGCACCTATGCGGGCCTCAAGTTCAGGAACATCCCAGAGGGGCTCTCTATAGTCGGTCCCCGTTGCACCAAATGGGTAGATTCCGGGACCACGCGGGAGTTCGACTGTCAGCTCATGGTGGAGGCAGGGGACGTTTCGCCGGGAAGCTACGCCTTTGAAATCGGGATCGTGGCCACGGGCGCTCCGCCGGAGTGGACCGAGGTCGAGGTGATTGTGAGCGACGATGCGGCTCCAAGAGCCGACCAGGCCGAGGGTGCTGATTCTGCAGAGCCTGAAGAGGAGTACCCGCCTTGCCCCGTGGTGAGAGATGTGGGAGGAGCTGAAGGAAAATCCGGATCCGAGGAGGAAGAGGAAGTGACGCCGGGCTTTGGGATCGGCACTGCCCTGGGAGCGGCGGCCCTTCTGCTGATCTCGGGCAGGATCAGGAGAAGGTAGAGGTCACTGAATCCTGCCCTCCATCTCCCAGCCCAGCATCTCCTTTATTATGAGGTAGCTCATCTCCGGCGGGATCGTCCCGACCTCGGTGCAGATGACGTCGATGTACTGGTGGGGTGTGACGTCGAAGGCGGGGTTTCTCACCCTGACGAATTTCAGCTCTGAGATCTCGGGGTAGACCTCTTCGGCCGCCCTCATCTCGATGGGGACGAGCTCACCCATTATGGTGTCGGGGCTGAACTTGTAGGTCTCCGCCGCCACCATGAAGCTCGTCCTCGCCTCGTGGGCACAGAGGGCGATCTGGGCGGTCCCGATCTTGTTGACGAGAGAGCCGTTCGCGGTTATCACGTCCGCGCCCACGATCACCTGGTCGACCTCGTTGATGACGGTCCTCACCGCCGAGTCGACGACAAGCTCCGTCTCGATCCCCCAGCCGTCCAGCATCTTTATCGTCAGGTGGCCCTGGTACCTTGGCCGGGACTCGGTGGCGATGACCCTGATATCCTTGCCCGAGTCGTGAGCTGTTTTTATGATCGAGAGGGCGACCGAGGAGTTGCAGTGGGTGAGGACCGTATCGCCGTCCCGAATCCTGCGGCTGCCGATCTCTCCGATCTTCTCCACGGCCCTCAGGGATCGTTCTACGAACGCATCGGCGTTCTTCGCAAGAGACGTTCGGACCGATTCCAGGTCGTCCCCCCGGTAGCGCATCACCATCCGGATGGCGTTGGAGAGGGAGACGGCCGTGGGCCTGGTCGCCAAAAGGATCTCGGCAGCCCGGCCGACTTCGGCGTTGAAATCCTCGATGTCCGATGGCTCAAGGCCGAGGGCGAAGTCCTTCAGGGCCGAGGCAGCCGCCCTTCCGATGAGGGCAGCCCCCCTGATCTCCATGGACCTTATCTTCTCCGCCGTCTCCAGCAGATCTTCCATTGGGCGCGTCATGATCTATCCGGCTTCAGGCCGAGGCGATGAGCTTCGCAAGCTTTGCCACCCGCTCGCCGAGCTTGGTGCAGGCCTTCAGCGCCTCGGCGTCGGGAGCGCCGACGGCGACGGCGCCGTAGTGGCCTCCCGTCTCGATGGGGTCGCCGACGATGATCATGCCGTGGATCAGCATCGCCTCGATCATCGAGATCAGCGTCGTCTCGTTTCCGCCCGAGAGGCTTCCCGAGGATGTGAAGGCCGCGCCGACCTTGTTCTCCAGCCTTCCCCTTATCCTGACCGATTTGTCGATGAAGCTCTTCATCTCGCCGGAGAGGGTCCCAAAGTAGGTGGGTGCCCCGAAGACGACGCCGTCGGCTGCCGTCAGGTCCTCCAGGGTCGCAGCCTCAACATTTTTCAAAATCACGTCTGCCCCTCCGTTCTTTGCTCCCTCCGCGACGGCCTCTGCCATCTTGGCGGTGCTCCCGCTTCGAGAATGATAAACTACCAGTACTTTTGCCATCTCATTCACCTCAGATTATATCTTCCGCCTTCACTCTTAAAGTTCCTTTGATCAAAATCCAGCTCCAGTCCAGCCGCGGCATCACCGCTCACCTTCACGGCTCGCTTCTCCTCAAGACGATTCTGTCGCCCTCCTCGACCCCGGGAAATATGTCGAGGCCCCTGACGATCTTTGCGATGTGGTTGACCGCCGAGTAGGGCTGGGACCCGCCGAAGAAGATGCAGAAGGCCGAGCCCGGAGTCCAGTAGGAGACGTCGCCCTCTTCCGACTTCGGCGAGGGGTTCTCGTCAGCCAGCTTGAAGGAGAGGCCGAAGTAGACCTCCTCCTGCCAGGTCTGGGCTCTCGCCTCCAGCGGGAGCCTCTCGCATATTTCCTGGGCGGTCCTGGGGTTACGATCGTCAATCTCCGCCAGGGCCTCGCCCTTCCCATCGACTGCGATCTCGATGAACGTCAAACTTTGCCACCTCTTCTCGCTCTTCTCTGTTTCTTCGGGAATAGTATGATCCACAGAGCGACTTAACTTTTCCCGAAGCGTTAAAACCATTTATGAGGATTTCGAAAAACCTAATTGATAGTAAAGTATATATACTATTAATACTATATTTTAGATTATGAGGACCCTCATAGACTTCTCTATCTTGCAGGAATACAATGAAAAAGTTCTAACGCGTGGTGATAAGCTATCAGCAATAGCCGGACTGGTGGACTGGAATGCGTTTTTGCCGATAGGTGATGGCCTTTATAAAAACAATACCGAACGAGGCGGCAGACCTAATATCAACATTATTTTATCGAATACCTCGCAGCTCTGCTGCGGGGATGGAGAGGGCACCATCTAAAAACCGAGTGATTTTCAGTTATTAGAAGCAAAACATCCAGAAACTTTTTGCCTATACCATTGAAGTGTTCGTGATTATTGAGTGAGAATTAGT
>Ga0265594_1000721_pt1 | contig 26901 bp, 27 predicted proteins | sample saktaG_11_FD_190147 | JGI IMG/M metagenome (GOLD analysis project Ga0265594, IMG submission 190147) | Saline water microbial communities from Sakinaw Lake, British Columbia, Canada - sak_2011_5_24_80m | ecosystem: Environmental > Aquatic > Non-marine Saline and Alkaline > Saline ... | reverse complement strand
GCAACGATCTCCCTTTCTATACGATCCTTCACAAATAATATTGATTAAGTTTTTGTATTTATAATTATCTGCCCGTCGACCATTCTGGCAAATCGCAACACTTTATTGAGCATGTTCGTGTTATCAGGCGTAGACTACAGAGCCAAGAGGACAGCAGTAGTGGCCGATGTTCACACCGATCCTAATAGTCGGCAGGTCCTGGAAGAAGGTGTGGGTTATGTCAGGCTAATGGTCGTGGCTTACGAGCTTCCTGATGGCCGAATTCTGCTGGGAGCTGGACCAGTCTTCAGCTACTATGAGTTCAAGCACCCTATGGATGACCGGTTGACTGACGAAAAGTGGCGAGAAATGTTGTCTTCGGAGCCGCCGCTGAGGCCAGAGTGGGACGCATACTTCGCGGTTAGATGAGATCTGAATTTCTGAAAAAATATCCAAAATTTAACCGCCGAAAATCCCCAGCTCTTCCTTCCTGAACTCGCACTCCCCCTCTACCGTCACCCTCCCCGGCAATGTCCCGAACCTCGCCCGCAAGATGAGGTCCGCCAGCTCCTCGCGCATCACTTTAGCGATCCCGACGATGGAAGTGGTGGGGCGCGGGTTCACGTCAACGACCCTGGGGAGGTCGCCGACGACGAGGTCGATCCCGGCGTAGCCCGATAGGCCCAGGGCCCTCGCCGCCATCTTCGCCACCTTCAGGATCTCCTCCTCCCGGTCCGAATGGTAGGGGACGATCCCGCCCTGGTACTCGAAGCCAGCCTCGACGCTGACGAGCTGCTTGTTGACTGTCAGGGGGAGGACCCGGTCGCCGGAGGCGATGAGGCTCACGCTGAGGGCCTCGCCCTCGATGTACTTCGTGGCGATCCGATCGTCCGTGGTTTCCGGCAATTCGTCGACAAGCTCCATCCTCTCGGAGCCGCACCCGAACCTTGGCTTCAGGACGAAGGGGCCGTCGTCATTCGAATCGGCGATCTCGACGACTGGAACGCCTTCTTCTTCGAGGCGGAGGGTGCAGGCGAGCTTGTCGGCGCATAGCCTCGCGGCCTCCGGGGAGGAGCCGAGGTTGATCGTCTTGCCTTTTTCAAGGAGTTCCAAAAACCCGGGCAACAGCTCGTCGGGAGCGATCACAAGGCCCGCGGTTGCCTCTAAATATTCGAGGAGATCCTCGAAATCCTCCTCGCCCCTGATGTGAATGCCTTCTCCCGCGCCGATGGCGGTAGTCACAGCCATCGGGTAAATGACCTGGTGGCCGAGCCGCTCAAAGCTCCTCGCAAGGGTGGAGAGCATCGCCCTCCCCTCAACCTGGTAGGTTCCAGGAAGGCCCGTGGCGACGGCGTACTCGGCGATCAGAATCTTCATGGAATCTCGGCGCTGCCTTAGTACTGCCTCGCAAGAAGGGCGCACTTCTCGGTCTTGGCGCCGCAGACGATGCAGCTTCCCTGGTAGGTTTCTTGGGAGCGCCAGGGCTCGCCGAGAACGGCCGCGCCGACCTCGTCCTCGATCCTGTGGCCGCAGTCCTCCGAGCCGCACCATCCAACCCTGGCGACGCCCTCCTCAGTCTGCACCCTCGCCTCCTCGATCGTCTCGCAGTCCTTCACCTTGCTGTCCATGAAGGCCTGAGCCTTGGCGAGCATCGCCTCTTGAAGGTCGGAGGCCTCCGCCTGGATCGTTGTCTTGAGGTCGTCCAGGGGAACCGTCAGCTTTTTGCCGTCCCTTCTAGCCAGGACCACAACCCCGTTCTTGATGTCCCTCGGCCCGATCTCGATTCTGATCGGAACGCCCTTCAGCTCCCACTTGTAGAACTTGGCCCCCGGCCTCTCGTCGCTCTCATCGATCGCAACCCTCATCCCGGCTGCCGCGAGTTCGGCTTTGATATTCCGGCATACCTCCAGAGTCGCCTCCTTCTCCTTGAATAGGATCGGGACGATGACCACCTGGATCGGCGCCACCGACCAAGGCAGGACGAGGCCCTTGTCGTCGCCGTGAACTGATATCAGGGCGGCGATGCACCTCTCGGAGACGCCGTAGCAGGTCTGGTTTGCAAACTCCTGCTCGCCCTCCGTGTTCTCGAAAGTGATGTCGTAGGTGGTGGCGAAGTTCGTCCCCAGGAGGTGGGCCGTACCGATCTGAAGCGTCCTTCCGTCCGGCATCACAGTGTCCAGGGCGATGGAGTAGTCGGAGCCAGGAAACTTGTCCCAGGAGGGCCTCTTCGCAAAGAGGAAGGGTATGGCAAGCCGTCGGTAAAACTCGGCATAGATGCTGAGGGCCGCCTCGACCTGCTCAGCCGCCTCCTCCCAGGATGCATGAACGGTGTGAGCCTCCTTGAAGGATGTGATCTCCCGCAGCCTTATGAGGGGCCTTGTGTGCTTCGTCTCGTACCTGAAAGTGTTCACGATCTGATAGATCTTGAGGGGCAGGTCGGCATGGCTTCTCACCCAGAGCTTGAAGATAGGGTATATCGCCGTCTCGCTGGTCGGCCGGAGAGCGAGCTTGATGTCGAGAGGGCTGGTTCCGCCGTGGGTCACCCAGTAGACCTCGTCCTCGAAGCCCTTGATGTGCTCGGCCTCCTTCATGAACTCGGTCTCGGGGATCAGGAGGGGAAACTGGGTCTCCTGATGATCGGGGTCGAGCAGCTCTCTCATCAGGTCGTAGACGTTCCTTTTCAGGGCGAAGCCCGAGGGGTACCAGACGCACATCCCCTTGACAGGATACCGCACGTCGATTATCTCCCCCGCCTTCAAAAGTTCGTGATACCATTCGCTGAAATTTTCTTTGCTCGGTAGTTTGGACTCGGTCATTACATCACCGGCGATGATTGTGAATCGACAAAGGATTGGATGAAAGGTTGAATGAGAACGGGAGTTATGAAGGTCTCGATCACCGCCGCGATGAAGAGGAGGAGAACAACCCACCGGAGGAGCCTTATTGCAGCCCTCAGTTCGCCCTCCAGGTCGCAGCCCCTTCCAAGGAGCGTTTTGATCATGAGGTGGCCGAGCCGAAACCCGACGCCGATGCAGACGAGAACCGTGGGAAGCTCGATTATGCCGTGGGGCAGGATCGCAACGATCACGAAGGCCGGCCCTCCAACCAACATCGCCTGGTGGACTACCAGCCCCACCACCAGCCCGTTCATGACGACCACGATGGCGGGAATTATCCCGAAGCCCACCCCCAGGAGCAGAGCCATCGTCGATGCGAAGAGGTTGTTCAGGAATATCGCCAGCATCATCTTGGGCGGGGAGAGGTCCAAAATCCACTGCAGCTTCTCCGCCACGTCTCCAACGTAGACCGCCGCAAGCTCCGGATTTCGAAGAGAGGCGACAAACCCGATAGCTGCCGTCGCCAGGAAGAGGTAAACGGACAGGAGTATGTAGGGGCGGATGGACCTGAGGTACGCGACGTCTTCTTTCCAGTTCAAGCGAGATCTCCTCCCCTTTCACCCTCCGACATCGTATAAGATTCTGGCGATTTTCCCGGGACTTGCCAGCGATTGAAAATACAGCTAGCCGGCCCAAGCACCAGCCAGGTAGCGGGCCCCGAAGAGGACGAGAAAGGTGCCGCAGAGGGCGAGGGTCCTCCTGTAGTTCGTCTCGGATAGGAGAGTCCTTCCCCGGTCCAGGCTCGTCGAGACGAGGGTGTACCAGCCAAAGTCCGCACCCCAGTGACCGATCATGAATATCATGGCGAGAACGAGGCCCTCTCGAAGCTCCGCCAAAACCAGGGCGGACCCGACACTCAGCCACCAGACCCAGAAGTAGGGGTTTGCAGCGCTCGTCAGGGCTCCCGCAAGGTAGGGGTTTGAGGTCGCGTCCTTCGAGGATATCTTCATGGTGGCGGTTTTGCTCCCCTTCAAAGTGAGAATGCCAAAGAGGATCAGGGCCGACCCGCCGACCAGGGCGACGATGCCGGTCTGTTCTTCTGCGACCGTAGCCAATCCCTTCACTATCAGGAGGAATATCACCACCTCGGCGAGAGCGTGACCTGCCGCTACCTTCGGCCCCATCGTCCACCCCCTCTGAAGTGACGAATTTATGGTGGCCACCAGAGTTGGGCCGGGCGCAAGCGCTCCGGTCAGCCCGATGGTGAAGGCCAAAATCAGGGTCTCGATCGCCCCTTGCATATCCATTTCCCACCACTTCTATGGTATCTGAACCTTTCGACCTGGAACGGACGTACGAAATCCGGGAAGATATGGACCAGATTCATTTTTTAGCCAATTCAGATCGGAATTAGATCGAACCAACTCTGAAAACTCCTCCTTGAGCCAAAAAAGACTGGAATTGGATAGAAAAATGACCTAAAGGCACTTAAAAGCGAATAAACGGCGGAAAAGTGCTATGGACCGGTCGGGATTTGAACCCGAGGCCTCTACCATGCCAAGGTAGCGATCTACCCCTGATCTACCGGCCCTCTGGGCGGGGCATATGCAGACCTATCAAATAAAGATGTCGGTGCCCTGGCCGCGATGCGGCAGGTTTGGCGGAGCTGCACGCTACTTCTTCAGGGTGGCCTGGACCGTCTCCACCGCCGTGACGACGTTTCTTCCCCAGCGGATCCCGTTCAGGACGTCTTTGACCGTCATCTCCTCCACCTTCGGATAGTTCAGAAGCTTATCATAGTCCTTCGTGACGGCGTAGTTGTAATGGCCGTAGGCCACCGTCACGCCGTAGGTGAGGAGCTTGTGGGCCCGTCGAGAGGAGGTGTAGACCGCCTGGTCGGGGTCGTAGACGGCGTCGGCCCCGATCTTGAAGAGCTTCACCGATAGGTCGTAGTCGTCCAGAAGGGATATGTCCCTGTGGCCGCCCGTCCGCCGGTACGTCTCTCTTCTCATGGCCATGTTGGAGCCGATCATGTAGCAGAAGTTGAAGGCTTTCAGAAGCTTGTAGGAGCTTCGCCACGCCCTCAGAATCTCGGTCCTGAGGTCCCTGTCCTGGAATATCACGGGCCCGGTGCTCGCCTCGTGCCGCTCCAGGTTTTGGCTTATGACATCGAGCCAGCCTCTGGGAAAGGCTGTGTCGGCATCGGTGAAGGCGATGATCCGGCCGGACGCAACCTCAGCCCCGTCCCTCCTGGCCCCGCCTATGCCGGGGTGAGTCTGGACGATCACCCTGTCCGCATACACCTCCGCGATCTCGATGGTCCCGTCATCTGAGCCCCCATCGACTACTATGATCTCGTAGCTCTCTTTTCCCAGGGATTGGCTTGCAAGGGACCTCAGGGTCCCCTCTATCTGCTCCACCTCGTTCAGCGCGGGAACGATGACTGATATCATTCAACATACCTCTGACCGAATAGGTCGGATAAACCATCAGATAAAGGGCCGAAGCTGCCGCCATCGCCAGGGAAAGCTGGTAGAGGCGAGCCGTTGCGAAGACGAATACGAGGGAGAGGGCCGCAAGGCCGCCAAGCATCAAGAGGCCGTTCTTCAATCCGATCCTCGTCACAGTGGTGGTCGTCGACCCCAGATCCTCCGCGTAATCCACTATCTGATGGGCTATCAAAGCTTCGCAGCCGACTATAAAGAAGAGCAAAGATATCAAGATTATCCCTCTGGAGGGGTCTCCTCCACAGAGCAGAAAACCCGAAAGGAAGGGCAGCGCCCCGAACATCAGGCCGTGGCTGACCGCATCCACCAGGTAACGTTCCTTGAGCCGAATGCGGCTTGCGGAATAGGCGGTAAAGATCAGCAGGTTGACCACGACGAATAGTGCGCCCATCAGGTCCAGGCGGATGGAGAGGATCAGGGGGATCGAGACCAGGGCGAACATGAGCAGCATGACACCTCTCTCGTCGACTTTTCCCGCGGCCAGGGGGTTTGTTCCGGACTCAACCTTGCGGCGGTGTTGCCTGTCGATCTCGGCATCGAAATAGTTGTTGACGACGAAGGCGTAGCTTATGAGGCAGATATATGCGATCAAGACAAGCAGCGTCTGATCCCTGCCCCCTCCGGCCAGATAGGCCCCAGCCAGCGGAAATAACGGATAGAACTTGATCCAGTCTTTGATGCGAAGCATTCTCAGGTAATCGATCATCTTTTGTCTCTCTCCCCAGTTGAGAGGACTGAATTCCTGTACACCCTTATCTACCTTTTCGAATCCAGCTGCTTCATTTTGGAGATGGGTATTCCTATTCTCCCACCGGAATCTGCTGGGTCCCATCTTGTCATGGTTAAATCTTTATAGATTGTTCATCCAAAGTACATCCGAGACAATGAGATCATCGTCGTTTCTTCTGGTCTGTTTTGTGATCCTGCTCGCCACGGCCTTCGCCGGGGCGGAGGACGAGGGCTACCTGGACGTCATCGGACCTTCTGGGACCATGACCACAGCCAACTACTCCGAGTACGGATCGGCCTTCGAGGAGTTCATGGCCAGCGCTCCTGGAGAGCGAAACCTATCGTCATATCCGGACTACCTCGTCGACTTTCTGGAGGGAAGCCCAGAGCCGACGGCGACGAACTACAGCCTCTACTCTCCCGCCTTCGAGAGCTTCATGAACCTGAGCGCCGAAAAGCGTCTGAACCTCTCATCCTACCCAGATTATCTGAGCCGGTTTTTGAACCAGAGCCCCGACGCTGTTAGAACGAACTACAGCCTCTACTCTCCCGCCTTCGAGAGTTTCATGAACCTGAGCTCAGAAGGCCGTCTGAACACCTCATCCTACCCGGATTATCTGAGCTGGTTTTTGAACCGATAGACCCGATACAACGAGGACAAAACAAATCAGGTAATAAGAATCGAATCTTGTTTGCTTTTATTTTGAGACTTCAGCTTCATTGGTGTCATAATTATATAAAATTTTCAGCGGCCGCAAAAATCCTTCGTTTGATGAGCCCGCTGGCCCTTTCATCGGCCTTCGGTCTCGTCTTCAGTCGGTTTTTTTCTCAGGGCTTCCATCCTGGATCTGATCTTGCGAAGCCTATCCTCGATCACGAGCATCTCCCGCTCCAGGAGACGAACCTGGTCGTCTATCGGAGTCGTCCCTTCGGGTTTCGCCTCCAGGCTCCGTCCCGGGGACGAGCTGAGGTTTGGGGCGTTCTCTCTGAGAAGATAGCTCCCGCCCTCGATCGTTATTCCCAGGCCGTAGACCAGGGCCGACGCGATCTTCTTTCTCCCGCTTCGAAGGTCGTTCCAGAAGGCCTTGCGAGAGACACCCATGTAGAGGGCGGCCTCCTGCTGCTGCAGCTCCAGAAGGTCGACGAGGCGTATCGCCTCCAGCTCCTCCAGGGTGATTTTGACGCCCTCACCCTTCTTTGCCCCCTCCGGCTCAAACCGCCTCGTTTCGGGGATCTCCGTGATCCATCGCTGGCCGCGACGTCTGCCTCTGCCCGGACTCATAAATTGGTCGTATCTGGGACTTTATATTTGAAGTTTGTCAGGATCTTGCAGAAATGTTTAAATATTAGATCTCATAAGAGACTTATTGGGACGTGCGCATCGAAGAGCACCGCGACCGTCCTCAAACGGCTGAATGAGGTGAATAAGAGATATGCCAGGTGGAGACAGAACGGGTCCGGCGGGATTTGGACCTCGAACCGGCAGGGGCATGGGATACTGTTCGGGGTTTGATGCCCCAGGATACTTCAACGCGGGCTTTGGCAGGCCCTTTGGCGCTGGCAGAGGCGGCGGGCGAGGACGTGGTGGAGGCAGAGGTCTTCGCTTCTGGCCCATGTCGCCGGTCGCAGCCTTTGGACCCTATCAGCCAGCGGCCCCCTCTCCCGAAGTGGAGATGGCAGATCTGGAGGTGATGGCAGAGAGCCTTGAAGCCCAGCTGAAGAGCATAAAGGCCAGAATGGAGGAGATGAGATCCGAAAAGTGACCACCTCCTGGCAGGGCCTACATTTTCACTTTTTTCACTTTGTTTTACTTTATATTTCACTCGACGCTACGACCTATCAGGCTCGAGATCGATCATATCCCATATCTTTTCCATGTCGAGATACTTCTCTGTGGCGCTGGCCAGCTCGTCGTACCCTTCGCCCGCCAGGGCCGATCTTCGGACCAGGTTCTTCCTGGCGTAGAGGTAATCCAAAAAGGCGTCTCTAAGGTTCTGGTTCTGGAAGATCCCGTGAAGGTAGGTTCCTATGACGAGCCCCTCGCCGCCCACGGCGCCGTCGTCTCCGAAGGCTGAGGGGTCCCTGGAGGTTGTCATGCCCATGTGGATCTCGTAACCCCGGACCTTCTCCCCCTTTATCGGCCCCAGGATCGGGCCGTCTCCGGTCACCGTCTTTTCCACCTGGACGGTCCTCTTCTCGTACCGGTCGAACCGGGTCTCCAGGTCCAGGAGGCCGAGGCCCGGTATCGAATCTGTTGTGTTCTCGATCCCCAGATCGACGATGTTCCTTCCCAGGATCTGGTAGCCGCCGCAGATCCCCAGGACCGGGACGCCCTCGTCCCGAAGGGCCATGATATCCCGGTCGGTCCCCCTCTTTCTCATCTCCTCGAGGTCTGAGACGGTGTTTTTGGTTCCGGGGATGATGACGGCATCTGGTCTACCCAGGGGCTGGCCGGGGCTGACGTACCGGACCCTTGCCTCTCGCTCCAGGGGCTCGAAGTCCGTGAAGTTCGATATTCTCTGAAGCCTGATTACGGCGATCTCGACCTTTTCGCCACCCTCGCCGCCGCCCCTCTTGTCCCCCAGGGAGACGGAGTCCTCGCTAGGTAGGTCCAAGTCGAGGTAGGGCATGACGCCCAAGACGGGAACGTCGGTCAGCTTCTCCAGCATCTCGAGCCCCGGCTCCAAAATTGCCGGATCGCCCCGGAACTTGTTGATCACAAGGCCCTTTACGAGGGGCCTGATCTCGGGCGGAAGGAGAGCGATCGTCCCGTAGAGGCTCGCAAAGACCCCGCCCCTCTCGATGTCCCCCACCAGGATTATGGGGGCTGCAAGCTTCATAGCGACGTAGATGTTGGCGATGTCCCGGTCGTAGAGGTTGATCTCGGCGGCACCACCGGCGCCCTCGACGACGATGTAGTCGTACTCGCGCGAGAGCTCCTCGAGGGCCCGGTCCACCACCGTCTTCAATCCATCGATCCCCTGGTAGTACTCCTCGGCGGACTTGTCGGCGAGGGGCACGCCGAAGACGATCACCTGGCTGGTCCGATCGCCCTTGGGCTTGAGGAGGATCGGGTTCATCAGTTCTGTCGGCTCGATCCCCGCGGCCCAGGCCTGGACCGCCTGGGCGATCCCCATCTCCTTTCCCTCGGAGGTGACCCAGGAGTTGAGGCTCATGTTCTGGGACTTGAAGGGGGCGACCTTAAGCCCCCGATTTTTGAGGATTCTGCAAAGGGCAGCGACGATGGTGCTCTTTCCGGAGTGGGAGGTGGTTCCAAGGACCACGATGAATCTGGTCATGTCCTTTGCGGCAGGGATGGGCAAGTTTATTTGTCTTTTGGAAGGAGGGGTTTTGTGGGTGAGAAGAGGGCTTAGTATATGATTTTATTCGATCCGTTTAAATAGATTGGAAAAAAATAATGCGAAGTAAGTCCGATAAAACGGACATCCGTTTTTTTCGTTGGCGGTTTGCGCGACTACTTGGGTTTCGGACTTCTTTTCTTCCGCCACTCCCAATTTATCTCTGGATCAACCTGGTACTTCTTTATGAAATCTATACGACTGAATGGTCGTCCCATGTAATCCTTCCACCCATCTGGCGTTCGCCCTGTTGGAAGCTTTCTCTCAGAACCTGTGAATGGTATACATTCAAGCCACGTGTTATGTTTTTCCTCCACGATATTCTTAGGATTATTTACAAACCCGCAATTACCGCAGATCAGAGTTACTTTCTTGCCCTCTCCGATCGCTTTCTCAATTAGCGTACGGTCGACCAAATTTTCTGCTTGACAGTCCATGTTTTTACAGTGCCAGGAAATTGTTTCTTCGCCCATACTATCACCCCTCCTAACTTTCGGAAGACTCTGTTACTAAACATATATAAGTTTTGTGTGAAAAAGATAGCACACGTTCTAAACTCTGCTACTTTAAAATAATGCAGGTCAAATATGATATCTCTAAGTCGAGTTATATCTAAATAAGGCCATGTATATTAAGGGTCCTGGTTTTTAGAATACATATTTCCCCATGAGATCACCAGATTGCGCCAGGGTCAGTTTGAAAGGCATAAAGTTTAAAATATAAGGGGTTATATGCGCTCATCTAGACGCACACACCATTTAATATCGAACTTTTGGCGGCCTAGGACGCTTTCCCCCTTAGCAGCACCTTCATCAGCAGTTGGTTCAGGAATTCTTTGCGCTAAGATGACGGTGCGCTTTCATTGACCTTATCCGCTTCCACTTTCTGAGCTATTTTCTTCACCACCATCAACTGTACCAACTATGAATACATTCCCGGTGTCCTCGTAAATTACCTCTCCAAACTTTCCCGGAATGCCCTCGGTGCCGTCCTCGAAAATCTGTTTGATGGTATTATTCCCCTTTATCACATTTCCGGTAGTTCCGTCCGGAAGGGTCACATTCTGCGAAGGGACGCTCCTTACTACCGAGACAGGAGTTCCGACCAAAAAGACCTCGGTCTCCGAGACAGTTACATCAATGTGTCCGGTGTCTCCAGATATATCGGCTGATTCTAGCATCTCCAGCATGTCCTCCGGACTAGAGCCGCTTGGTCTCTCCCTATTTGTGCCGTCGTCCACGACCTTAGATTCTATGGTAAAGTTGCCAGAGATCTGAGTCTCCGCAATATCGTTTCTCGTTTTCCCGTCGCCAGAATCCGTTATGCTCTCTGACAGTGTCGCCATGTTCGACTGAATATTGTAATCTGTGGAAACTTTGTCATCGGATTGGCTTATGGTGCTGATAGAATCTATATTCGAACTGGCATAGACCGAGATGAAATGTTTCAATCCGTAGGGGCTGTTCATCTCTGCATAGTAGTGATTAGTCCCCTCTGACAAGTTGCCTTTCAGATGATACTCTGACTTCAGGCTAGTTATGCTTTTCTGTAAGTCCAAGTTCCTAGTATAGTTCTGATGCCCAGTACCGTTAACCTGGTCCTTTGCAGCATCGGTGTTCGTCCTGGCGAAGAGATCTCCGCCACCCTCAACTACAATTTTTTCGTTGAATTGGAGGGCGACCGCAGCCCCACAAATCATCATCATCGAGATCAATATGAAGATTTTCAACCTCATAACAACACCATACAGCTTCAGTTTCCGTCTCACTCTCAACTTCTGGAGTTCCAAAGCACAATTGGCTAGCCTTATCACATCATTCCTGGCTAACACACCTCAAGTTCTTCCAGGTAATTTTTAATCAAGTCCCCCCAAACTATATATTTTTATTGTCTGGGTCTATCGGCATTGATGCTGTGTAGGATCCGGAGAACATAATTTAAGAGAGGCTCATTCGCACATTGAGAAAAAGTGCGAATAATATCCCAAACTTTAATTTTATCGAATACCTCACAGCTCTGCTGCGGGGTGATCCAGCACAATTTGGCTTGCAGGGACGGTCGCAACCTTCAGTTCGCAGCTCTCCTGCCAACTTCCTCGCGATCTTTCATCTTGCGCATTCGCCGATTTGATCTCCTCGAACGCCGATCCCGCCGGAGATCCCGACGCTGACGTCGGCGCCCTGGCCCGTGGCGCGGATCGGGATCGGGGCCTTCTCCCCCCTCGGCGAGAACCCCGCCCCCATCCAGGTGGAGGCTCCGCGGAGGGGGCGGGCTTCTTCTCGATCATCTCCGGGCGCAAGTCCTACGAGACCTAGAATTCGCCTCTCAAGCTCAAGACTTGGCTTCGACAGATGACCACCGGACCGCCTCTTCCGCAGCTTACGCTGGCCCGGGCCTGGACCGCCTGGGCGATTCGAGTCTCCCCCTCGGAGGTGACCCAGGAGTTGAGGCTCGTCTTCTGGGACTTGAAGGGGGCAACCTTCAGCTCCCAGTTTTTGAGGATCCTGTAGAGGGCGGCGACGATGGTGCTCTTTCCTGAGGGGGAGGTGGTTCCAAGGACCAAGACGGATTTCGTCAGGTTCTTTGCGACAGGGATGTGCAAGTTTATTTGCCTTTTGAAGGGGAGTTTGGCAAGAGAATAGGAGATGTTAGATGCTATTTCAATGCCTATAATAATCAAAAGTTTCTCTTAATCGACCAGAATATCTTAAAGAAATTGAGTAACTCCAACCCAACCGGCTCAGATAGAAGAAAGTACGGCCCAAGTGCTTAAAAGGCCTATACGGGCCGAAAAACTCCGAGTATGCGGTTTATAAGCAAAAGTTTAATTTTTTACGGCGCCCAGGTAGAACGTACAAAACGAACTTGGTATAATACTATATAATTTAATGTCTGGAGAGAAAGTCTAAAATATGATGGAAGACTAAAACTAGTTTTCATGCCCGAAATTCCAGATGAAATCCAAGAGATGCCACCGAGAACATCGCCTTTAGAGGTCGGGAGGGATATCAACGGTGAAATGCCCGGTACCACCGTATATGTGCCTTCAGGCGTCCTGGGAATCGATACGAGAGAAGATTTCATGGAGACATACGATGTAAATACAGTGATACAATATCTAGGCAACCTTGATTTTGATACTCATATACCAGAATACTACGATTGTGAAGATAGAGCTTTCTGGGGTGTAGCACATGCGCGTTACAGATTTCCAGGTTTACCCATCGGCGTGGTAAGTGGACATACTTCGCAGAATCATCCAATCCCAAATCAAGATCATGCTGTAATCGTGATGTGGCAGTCAGTTGGAAGAGACAACCAGGGAAAAGCGATACTTAAACCCATATTATATGACCCACTACCAAATTTGCCCACGGGTTACAATAGGCTGGTTGACAACTTCGCTACCGTCAAGTCTGTTATAGGGTTCCCAGTTGGCGACAACATTCCGCCTATTGAGGGGAGGGAACTTGTGCCATTGAATAATACGGCCATAGTATTCGATATAAAGCGAATCATATACCCGTTACACACCGATGACGAGATGGGGATTATGGATTATCTGAAAAATGAGGTGTACAACGAGGAATGTATTGATAGAGAATTTCATACCCATGCGGTCGGAGATACGACTTTTGAGGACAAATGGATTGATTGCGATAAGGCTCTTTGGGCATTTGCTCACGTCAGACGGGCTTATGCAGGGTGTACCGTCGGAGTGGCCATCGGTAGGGAGGTTCTTGGAATCCCGATCGCTGCGCTCATCATCTGGTATAAAGAAGATGGGGAGATTAAGCATAAATTCTGGGACCCTAATAGCCCGGAAGAAGATATCACGTTCACACCGCTAAAAATTTTCGCTTAAGATGATACTTTCAAGGGTCGGAATATAGCTTAGAGCACATCCTAAAAAATCGTTGAATATGCAGAAACACGAGCCTATCAAGCGAATTGGAGGAAAAATGTATACTATAGTTTTTTTTAGGATGTGCTCTGAGACAATTATTGGTTTAGATCATAAGCACATTATGGGGTCGGCGAAGATGGTTATCAGATTTACTATTTTGATGTTTGCGTTAGCTATATTAGCATGTAATACAGCGTATTCGACGACTATTACATGTACATTCAATTGCACTAGCAACGACAACGATTCAACGATGACGCATTACAGCTATCTGAAAGAGCCCAGGCTGGAGGAGAACGGTTATACAGAAGGCTATAAAGCAGGATCGTTAAACCACCTTGTTGAGGGGAATATCAAGTTTACCGATAAAATCGAGTATTATGATGGACAAGAAGTCAGTCCGAACTCGACATTGAAACACAATCAGACTGTAGACTTCAATGGTAAGAAAGGGATCTCCGAGTTCTATGCAAAGGGTTTTTTCCCCAACAACAGAGCGATATCCGCCTTTAAGAAGATAAGATACGATGATATAAACGTTAGCCGTTACAACGATAAGCCTTCTGATCTTTTATACAGCCGAAAAAACCCGCTCTATCTGGGCAGATCAAACAGAACAAACCTCACGACACCGTATAGTACAAACCGATATTGTGAGGTTCCAGACCCGAATGAGACATCGTCTTCTATTCGAGATAAACCTAGTCAATATAGGTACAAATTAGGTGAAAAAAGCTACTACTCAAATACCATAGTAGTCAACGCAGATGTGAAAATTGGCCCTGAGATTGGACGAGGTTTTGATTATGATTTCCAGTATGACGCAACAGTCACAAATGGGGTCATTGAGATTCGAGATGCAACTGGATGGACAAACAGAACAGGAGCCAGAAGGATAGATTGGGAACAGGACGCACTGATGAAGGGCAACATCAGTATGGAGAACGATCTGAACGCCAAGGGGCTCTTCGTTCCGGCCGCCGGAATTAACGATGAGTGGTTGCCATGCTGTTTCGATGGCTCCCATCCGCCCGTCGAAAACCGAGATCATTCCGCGGTACTGAAACCAGATAAGTTATTGCCCAAAAAGGAGTTAAACCGAACCTACAACCTGGAGCGCATCAACGATACGCGGTATACGATAAACAGCACTAATCCCAGAAATTTCGTAACGAGAAGACTCGATGATTTCACTTGCAGCGCTAAAAACTGCTCAGGCTACGAATGTATCTACACCTATGCTGAGGCAGAGGGCAGCAGGATACCCCCAGGAGTGGTGCCACCTCCCGCCAACGTGATAAGCGTCGATAAGGATGTCGTGAGCGTAAATGGATCCTCATCCGTAGAAGTACCGGTTGAGAGCCGTCTTATAAAAAGAAGCCTTTCGCAGATACCAAGTGGTGTTCCTATCCCCGTAAAGAATGGCAGCACAGTACAATACCGGATAGAAGTCAGCCACGATAATGTCACAACTCCCCTTATGAACATCAGCGTCACCGATATTCTGCATCAAAGCTTGGAATACGAGGACGGTAGTGCGACCTTGTATTACGAGACAGCTCTAGGTCCAGTGACCCGCGACATCAAGTACGAGTGGCGCGTTGGCAATAACGTAACTTGGGCCCTCGAGTTCCCAATAGTCAACACGAGAATTACAGAAGAGCATGCGTTTATCTCCTTCAATGCAACTGTAGGTGCTAAATTGAATGAGACCGTAGTGAATACAGCCCTTGCAGTGGGGACCTTCGGGCCGGAAGGAGATGTGATCTCGTCTAACAAGGCGGAGGCGACTCTAAAAGTAATTTAGAGATATTCGACGACGAGGGGATCGGTGCAAGATACGTGCGAAGAAGGGCGCCTTTCGGCCGATTGGCTGAAAGGCACTCCTGAAAATTTTCTGTTATTTGTGGGTTGCACTCGGATGGAGAAGTGATTTATTCATCAGGATTTTGGTACTGGGATTTGTCCTTGTGGCCAATGCCCGTCCGTTATGTCCGACCGATCCCGAATGGTTATCAAAATTCGAGTTGATCACGCAGACATAGCAAGAGCGATCTACGAGATCAGAGTTAATAAAATGGGCGACACCGAACTGGCACGCCCCACCCTCACACCTCCCCCACCGCCTCCTCCAGCTTTTTTGTGCACAGGTCCATCAGCTCCGCCGCCTCTCGGACCTTCGCCGCCGCCCGAGGATTCGCCAACTCGATCTCCTTCGCCCTCGCCCGGAAGCTCTCGCTGTGGCTCTTGTTGTGCTCGATCCAGTGCTCCAAAAGGTGCTCGATCTCGTGCTTGTGCAGCTCGTGTCCGTGCTTGTGCGACCCGTGCTCGTGCTTATGCGATTCGTCGTGCTCGTGCAATTTGAACGCCTCCTGATGATGTCGCGACCGCGAACCGGGCCGCTGGCCTGACCCGACCTGGCCCTCGACCGCGCCAAGATACGAATTCCGATGGTCGTTTTATGGATTAATAACTTCTGCTTATCATGTAGTCGGCCAGCTCCAGCAGAAGGGATTTGGCGTCCGAGTCGGGGAGGACCGCCAGGGCCTCTTTGCCCTCACTGACGAGGTTTACGGCCTTCTTCCGGGCGTAGTCGATGGAGCCGCTGGCCCGCAAGGTCTTCAGGGCGGCCTCGATCTCCTGACCGGTCGCGTTCCTCTTGCCGAAGATCTCGATTTCTGCGCCGGTGGCCATGGCATGGATCATGATCAGGGTCTTTTTGCCCTCGGCGAGGTCCCCGCCCCTGGGCTTTCCTAGAACTTCTGCGGGGGCGGTCAGGTCCAGGACGTCGTCCTGGATTTGGAAGGCCATCCCCACCAGGCGGCCGAACCTATCCAGCCCCTCGGCTTGGTGGGCTGGCGCGCCGCTGAGGCGGGCGCCCATCCAGGCTGCAGCCCCGTAGAGGACCCCGGTCTTCTTCTCGATCATCTCCAGGTACTCGGATTCTGTGACCTGGTCCCTCCTCTCAAACTCCATGTCCAGCCACTGCCCCTCGCAGATGGCGGCACAGGTCCTGGCGAGCATCGCCACCGAGGCCACCATGTCCTCGGGCTTCGCCTCCGAAGCCGTCAGGATCTCGAAGGCCTTGGAATAGAGGGTGTCCCCCGCCAGGATGGCGCCCGCCTCGTCCCACTTGACGTGGACCGCAGGCCTCCCCCGCCGGGTCTCGGCGTTGTCCATAATGTCGTCGTGGATAAGAGTGAAGTTGTGGACCAATTCTATCGAGACCGCGGCCGGGACCACGACCTCGGGGTCGCCCCCGACGGCCTCTGCGGCCAAAAGGAGCATGCTCGGCCGCAGCCTCTTTCCACCGGCATCCACCAGATGCCTTCCGGCCACGTAGAGCTCCTTCGGATGGACCACCGGCAGGAGGTCCTCGATGGCCTCGGATATCATGCCAGCCCGCATCTTCAGCTCATCGTCAAGCATCACCATCTTTTATCACGCCTCCTTACCTCCTTATTTTAGGGGAGGAACAGCTCCTGGCCGTTTCTCATGATGTGGAAGGTGTAGCCGAGCTCATAGCCCGTATCCTCGGCCATGGAGAGGTACTTGCCGTGACTCTCGAAGGTCCCGTGGCTGGGTATCACGTGCTCCGGATTTATCATCCTCAAAAGCTCCCAGTGGTCCTCGACGCAGGCGTGTCCCGAGACGTGGATGTTGTCGTAAACCCTCGCCCCCCTCATCTTGAGCTTAGTCGCCACGATGTGGCGGCTGGCTTTGTTGAGCGGCTGGGGTATGATCCCGGCGCTGAAGACGACCTTGTCACCGGACTCGAGCTGGTAATCGGTCTCTCCGCTGGCAACCCGGCTGAGGACGGCGCCCGGCTCGCCCTGGTGGCCGGTCATGATCGGGAGGTACTTGTCCTTTCCCTCCTGCATCATCCTTTTGAAGAACTTGTCAACGCTCTTTCTCCTGCCGTAAACCTGGAGATCGTCGGACTTGGGGGCGTACCCCGTCCTCTTCGCCGTCCCCCAGTACTTCTCCATCGATCTGCCCAGGAGGACCGGCTTTCTTCCCATCTCGTGGGCAGCCTCGATGATCGCCCTGATCCTGGCGATGTGGGACGAGAAGGTGGTCATCAAAACCCCCGACTTCGTCTCCTCAGTTCCCATCAGAACGTCCCAGACCAGGTCCTTTGCGATCTGCTCAGACGGGGTCTTTCCAGAGACCCCGGCGTTTGTGGTCTCGGTTATCAAGGCCAAAACCCCCTCCTTCTCCAGCTTTTTCAGCCTTGCGAAGTCTGGAGGCTGACCCAGGGTCGGGCTTCTGTCCATCTTGAAGTCGTTGGCGTAGAGGATCACCCCTCTGGGGGTGTGAATGGCTGCGAAGACGCAATCGACTATGCTGTGCTGAACCCTTATGAACTCCAGCTCGATGTCGGGCGCTATCTGCCTGCTCTTGCCGGCGTTCATGGTTATGACCTCATTCTTCGTCCCCTGGAGCTTCTCGGACTCGATCTCCTGTTTGATCAAATCTGCGGTGAAAGGGGTTCCGAAGATGGGTGCCCTGTACTTGTGCGCAAGCTTCGATATGGCCCCGATGTGATCCAGGTGGCCGTGAGTGCAGGCTATCGCCCTCACCCTCCCGTCCACGTCCTTCATGACGCTGTCGTTGGGGATCGCCCCCATTGATATCAGCTCAGAAGGGCGGAGCCTCTCTACGTCTGTATCCTCGTGTATCTGAACCCTGTCCAACCGGAGACCCATGTCCATTATCACTATGTCATGACCAATCCTGATGGCGGTCATGTTTCGTCCTATCTCTTCGTAGCCTCCGATCGCTACAATTCCAATATCCTTCATCTCGACATCTCTCTGTAAATGGAAAACTTTTTCGTGTCAAACCCTCTCTGCTCCAGGATCTCTCTCGTCCTTCCCAAGACGATGATCGGCGCAGATCCCAGGTCCGAGACGTCCTTTGAGGCGGTCAGAAACATGGCCGTCCTAAAGGCCCTTTTGTAAACCTTAAGAGACTCCACCACCTTGGAAGATCCTTCGGCTGCTGGAGCGAGGAAAGGCAGAGCTGCCCCAGCCAAACTCGCCCCCAGGGCGATGCTCTTAGCCACATCGATCCCGCTCCGAACCCCTCCGGAGGATACGACCTTTGCCCCGGCAGAGGCGCACTCCACAACGCTCACTGGCGTTGGGACCCCCCAGTCCCAGAACAGCCGTCCCATCCTCGCGGATTCTGTGTCTCCCCGCTCCTCCGCCCGAAAGCCCTCGACTCCAGACCAGCTGGTCCCGCCCAGGCCCCCAACGTCGATGATCTCAACTCCCGCCTCCAGAAGGAGGCGAGCGTCCTCTCTGGATATCCCGGCTCCCGTCTCCTTGGCGATGATCGGAACCCTCCTGTCGGAGGCGGACCTGATCGCCTCGATGGCGCTCCTGGCCTCGGTCTCCCCCTCCGGCTGGACGCTCTCCTGGAGGAAGTTCAGATGGACCGCTATGGCGTCGGCATCGATCATCTCCGCCAGCCGGTCGAGAACTTCGGCCCCCTCCCTCTGGAGCTGCACCGCCCCGATATTTCCGACGATGGGAATCTTCGGTGCCGCGTCCCTCACCGCCGAGAAGGTCTCCTCGACCTCGGGCCTCTCGAGGGCCGCCCTCTGGGACCCAACGCCCATGGCCACCCCCACCTCCTGGGCCGCGAGGGCCAAGTTCACGTTGATCTCCTTGGTGTCGGAATGCCCCCCCGTCATCCCGGAGATCATCAAGGGAATGGTGAGATCCTTCCCCAGAAATCGGCACCTTGTATCAATCTCGTCGGCGTCGATGCCGGGCAGGGCTCTGTGGACCAGGGCGAGGTCGTCGAAGGGCCTGCTGCTTCCCTCCACCACCTTTTCTAGACAGATCCTTATGTGGTCGAGCTTTCTCTTGCCTGTGGTCATGATTTCCCCTCCACCAGGGTTCCCGTTCTCTCGCCTCCCAGGACCCTCTCGATCATTCCCGCCTTTTCGGCGTTGAATATCTGAGACCCGACGCCCTCATCGGCCAGGTCCAAAAGCTCATCTAGCTTTCCCCTCATGCCGCCGGTGACGTCCACCCCGGCCGACGCCCCCAGCTCTGAGCCGATTTTGGCAAGGTCCTCTCTTCTAACTTCCGGCAGGACCTCGCCTCGAAAGATCACCCCGTCAACGGCGGTTCCCAGAGCCACGACTTCTGGCCTGAGGGACCTCGCCAAACGGGATACGAGCTGGTCTCCGGAGACGATCCCGGCGCCCTTTGACCTGTCCATGGCGACGTCGCCGTGGAGGACCGGGACAAGGCCCCTCTTCACCATCTCGACGACCTGCTCGGTTTCCATGACATCTATCCTCCCATCTCTCAGAAGGGTGCAACTCAGAGGGTGGACCGGGACCGGGCTTGACCCCGCCCTTTTCAGGCTTTCGACCACGAGGTCGTTAAGCCTGACCACGGACCTGTGGGTCTCCAGGACCCCTTCGGGGCTGAACCTCTCGGCGATGTTGTAATTTTTCGCGTGGATGTGGCCGAAGGAACCGGCCCCGTGCACCAGTATCAGGCCGGACCCATACTTTGCGATCTCGGCGGCGATCCTCTCGATCTCGTCCATCCTCGCCGATTCCAGCCTTGTCTTGTCGGTCAGGACGCTCCCGCCGATCTTAAGAATTTTGATCTCGGTCATCTCTCGCCCGCCGGGTCCTCCGGCCTCAGCCCCTGGCATCCCGTGACCACGGAGAAGGGCTCTCCCCTCGCCTGGGTTATGGCGGTCATCACCCTCAGCACATTCTTGGGATCGGTCCGCGGCAGGGCGATCATGCATCCACCGCCACCCGCGCCCGTCAGCTTTGCGCCAAAAGCCCTGCCCGCCCCCCGGGAGGCGTAGACGAGCTCGGAGAGCTCTCGGGTCCCGACACCGATCGCCTCCAGAAGGCCGTGGTTGGCGTCTAGCAGCCTTCCCAGCTCATCGAGGCGGCCGTCTCTGATGCAGTCCGGCGCCCGCCTCGATATCTCTCCGATGGCTCGGAATATGGGGTCGACGATCTCCGGATACCTGGCCCTGAATCTCTGGACCTTCTCGACCTCGGCCCGGGTGTCGTGAGGTCTGCCCGTAAACCCCACCACCAGCTTGATCTTTGGAAGCTCGATCGACCTTGCCGACCCCTCCACGAGCTGATACCCGCCGAAGGTGGCAAGAGCGGTGTCCGTGGGCGAGCCGAGCCCCTCCTGGACGGACTTCTCTATCCTGTAGGCCTCTTTTGCGATCTCGTCTGCGGACAGATCCAGCGCCAGGTGTCGACTCAAGGCACCCAGGGTGGCGACGACGACGGAAGCTGAGGACCCAAGGCCCGAGGCCGGAGGTATCTCCGACTCCACGGTGACCCTGAGGTCTTTTGCCCCAAACTCCTTTAAAACGACGGAAATGTACCTTGCTGCGTGAACGGCGCCTTCGCTGACATCTTTTGTCAGAACCGCGCCTGAAAGGGGGTCGAGGGCTATCCCCCCCAGAGTCATCCGAAGGTCTGGGACCGATATCTCAAGCCTTCCCGGCAGATCCTCGATGCTGGCTTTAACCCTCAGATCCACAGCCGCGCCCAGGGCGAGCGCTCCGGAGACGACGGCGTGCTCCCCGAAGAGAATCACCTTGCCGGGAGCGGAGGCAGATGTCAGATTTTCGCCTCCTAGACGAAAGCTATCGCCCCGTAACCCACCACCTGGCTGAAATCTCCAGTGACGTCGCCGCTGGTGGAGTAGCGAAGAAGCTTGCCGCTCTCTGCGCCCAGGATCCTGGAAGCCGTTATGGCCGCCGAGATGGGGCCGTACCCGCAGGCTGTGAGGTTCAGGCCGTAGACCGTCTTGTAAACGGCGGCGACGTCCATTCTCAGAATCGCCTCGATTACCTGGGCGTCCTTCCTTCTCGCCTCTTCCTGGTGCTCGTAATGGGTGAAGTCGCTGCTGGCGATGATGGTGCAGTCTCGATCAAGGCTCTTGGCGGCCTCGCCCACAGCCTCGCCCACCTCGACCGCCGTCTCCTCGTCCTGCAGGCCCATGCATATGGGGAGGATCTTGAAGCCTTTGAACCTGTGCTGCAGAAACGGTATCTGGACCTCCAGGGAGTGTTCGTAGAGGTGGGCCGACTCGTCCACCTCAATTATGCTGCCCATCAGCGCGTCGGCCAGCTCAAGGTCGCATTCAGCAACCCCCAGAGGCGTCATCCACGAGTCCCTGGAAATGGCTACGGGAAGACCGAGGCCGTGGTGGTTGGGCCCGATCAGGACGTAGGTCTCTCTTTTAGGGAGCCTCGCGTAGACCTCTGCAGCCACTGCTCCAGAGTAGATGTAGCCGGCGTGAGGAACGACAGCGCCTCGTATCGGGAGGGTTTCACCGCCAGCGGCATCGCTGAAGGCGACCTCCAGCTCCTCATTCAGGTCCTCGGGGTGGCTGGGGTAGAACTGGCCTGCCACTGCTGGGCGTCTCATCGAATCAAAACTCCATCTCGAAGTCTGAAACCGAGTATCTGAACCGATCTATCTCTCCTCTCTCCTTGAGCACCTCTTTGGCCAGGAGCCAGTAGACCAGGGTCAGGGCCTTTCGGCCTTTGTTGTTGGTAGGTATCACCAGATCGACGTTTGAGGTCAGGTTGTTGGTATCGCAGAGGGCCACCACAGGTATTCCGACGTCGATGGCCTCGTTTATGGCCTGGCTGTCTCCGCTGGGGTCTGTGACAATCACAACGTCGGGTTCGACGTAGTCGTAGAAGTTGGGGTTGGTCAGGGTGTTGGGTATGAACCGGCCGACTATCGCCCTTGATCCGACCGACTTGGCGAACATGGTCGCAGGACGCTGGCCATACTGCCTCGCCGAGACCACCAGGATCTTGCTGGGGTCGTACTTGGCCAGGAACCTGGCCGCGAGCCTTACCCTCTTGTCCGTCGCCTGGACGTCGAGCACGTAGAGGCCGTCAGTGCGGACTCTGTAGATGTAGTCCATCATGCTCTTCGTCTTCTGCTGAGTGCCTATGTGTATGCCTGCCGCAAGATACTCATCTATGGGGATAAGCGTCTCATAGTCTTCAGTTGGTGTTATCACTTCATCTTCCAAAAATGTCACCTACCTAGAGGTTCTACGATCCCGTTTAACGGTGATGGGAATGAATCCCAATCTCATCTCTTCAAGAGCAATTTCGAGGGGGTCTATGGACTCGGTCTTGATTAATACCGGGGCGCCCATCAAAATCTGTAAAGCTCGAGCCCCCACTATTCTGGCGCGTTCATATCGCGTATATTCTTCCTTCCTCGAATCCGTCAAGTGGCCACCTCAAAAGAAAGGCAAATGGTGGGGTTGCTGAGATTCGAACTCAGGTTACGGCGTCCCGAACGCCGAGGGATGGACCAGGCTACCCCACAACCCCACACCTTTTACTGATACCGCCGAAGCACGTCAACGATCTCCACATGGGTCAGGAGCATACGACGACAGCAATAGCTTTCGATGCCCAGATCGTCCATCACCTTACCCGGTGGCTCAGACTTGGTGCGCTCCTTGTACTCCTCCCATACATCAGAAATGACGTTTCCACAGGTGAAACATCTAACAGGTATCAAGCAAACTCACCTGTAAGACTTCTGATATTTGGCTCTAGCACCGGGGCCGCCGACCTTCTTCCGTTCTTTCTGCCGGTGGTCGTTGACCAGGAGAGACCTGTCGTACTCCATGTAGGCCTCTTTCAGGGCGGTGTCGCCGGTCCACTCCACGATCCCACGAGCGATGGCGGTCCGGACGGCGGCAGCCTGACCCATGAATCCGCCTCCGCGAACTTTGACGTTGATGTCGAGCCCAGAGGCCTTGTCCTGGGCTATCATCACAGCCTCCACGATCTTCTGCTTGGCGAGCTTGGGCTCATAGATCTCCAGGGGTTTGCTGTTGATCCTGACCCTGCCCTTCCCTTCGGTCAAGGTGGCCCTGGCGATAGCCGTTCTGTTTTTACCCGACGAGTTGGTTATCTTCATGCTGACACTCTCAGAATTTGGATCCGAATTTTCGGCTTACGTCGCCAAGTTCCACGTATTTGGCGGTGCTCAGGCGCGTCATCTTCGCAGCCTGTGGCCGCTCGATCTTCATGCCCTCGAACTCCAAAGGAACTCCCACGTAGATTTTGAGCCTGGACATGGCGTCGCGACCGCGCTTCGTCTTGTGGGGGAGCATCCCGCGGACCGTCCTCTTCATTATCCTCTCGGGCCGCTTGGGGTAGTGGGGTCCCTTCTCGGTGGAGCCCTTGTTGCTCATCTCCTCGTACTCCCTATAAACGCTCTCCCTTCGACCTGAGATTATGGCCTTCTCAGCGTTGACGATTGCGATCTCCTCTCCTGCGAGAAGCTCGGTGGCGGCAAGGCTTGCCAGACGTCCCAGGATCATCCCAGATGCGTCGATAATCATCAGATCACCTTAAAACAATTATGCCGGACCCCTTAGGGTGCTTTTCGGCCAGCTCTTTTATCTTGAGACATTCGCCACCGGCCGACTTTATCTTGGATGCGGCCTGTCCGCTAAAATGGAGCGCGGCAACGGTCACCTTGTGATCGATATCTCCCGCCCCAAGCACCTTTCCCGTTACGAGAACCAGGTCGTCGGGGGCGGTGTGCCTGTTTATCTTGCTGACGTTTACTGCGGCGTAGTTTCGCCTGGGCTTCTCGAGCCTGCAGGCGACGTCGCGCCAGATAGCCGCCCCATCCTCACGGGTGGCGGCCTTGAGATCGTCGATAAGAGCGACCAATATCGGATTTGTCTTCTTGACTATCTTCATCCTAATCCTCCGCATAGCCTCCTTCTCGGAGGCCGACTCACGCGCCGGAGCGCGTTCAGACCGGCTGGTCCATGCGCCAGAGAGGGGGCGAGCTTCCGCTCCCTCTGCGGATCGCTACAACCACCTGATTAACAGTATTTAAGGGTTTTCACATCCCGCAACGCCAGAACGGGCCGTGGATCGGGGATGGTGGTGGTTGGGATGGCGATGCCGAAAATCTTTTATCAGTCGATGGTAGGTACTTCTACCGAAAATGGTCGACAGTCTTCTCGCGATATCGGTGATGGGGGGCGTTTTCCTTGGGATCTGCAGTGGACTTGCCCCCGGCCTTCACACCAACAACTTTGCGGCCCTGCTGCTGGCCCTGTCGCCGGCCTTCCTCGACCTTGGGCTTTGTCCCTTCGATCTAGCGGCGGCGATTTTGGCGGCGAGCATCGCCCACACCTTTCTGGACATAGTGCCTTCGATATTCATCGGCGCACCCGACGCTGAGACGGCCCTCGCCGTCCTTCCCGGCCACGAGATGATGCTCGACGGAAGGGGGATCGAGGCCGTCAGGCTCTCAGCTCTCGGTAGCGCGTCCTCCGTCATCGTGGCCCTGGTGCTGATCGTTCCGCTCTCCCTTCTCTTCAGCAGCTTTTACGACCCTTTCATGAGCCATATAGGCCTGATTCTCCTATCGATTGCGGCCATCATGATACTGACGGAGAGGGGCCGGGTGATCGAGGGTCAGGGTTCTTTAGTCCACCTCAAGTACAAGTTTTTCGCTCTCGCCCTCTTTTTGACGAGCGGCTACCTAGGCCTATTCGCCTTCGGGCACCAGGATCTCGCCCTCTCGCCCCTGGGCTTCCAAACGGAGGTGCTCCTACCCCTTCTCAGCGGCCTATTCGGGGCCTCAATGCTTTTGATAAGCCTCGCCTCCAAGGCCGAGATCCCGGCCCAGAGGGAGACGGAGTTCGACCTTCCGGCGAGAACTATCGCAAGGTCGGCCTTTCTCGGAGGGGTCGCGGGATCGGTGGTGGCCTGGGTTCCGGGGGTGACCCCGGCCGTGGCCACCGTCGTAACCAGGCTCGGGTCCGAGGGGTCGGACCGGGAGTTTCTCGTATCCGTATCCGGGGTGAACACCGCAAACTCCCTCTTCACCCTGGTGGCGCTCCTCGTCGTGGGAAGGCCCCGGAGCGGGGCAGCCGTCGCCATAGAAGAGCTGGTGGACCTGGACGGCCGCCTCCTTCTGGTCATGGTGACGATCGTTCTCGGGGTTTCGATCCTCTCCTACTTCGCCACCTTGCGCGCGGGACGGGTCGCGGCAAAAGTCGTGAGAAATCTGAACTACAGGAGGCTCTGCATCGCAACTCTCGCCTTTTTGACGGCGATGACCTTCGGATTCACAGGCCCCTTCGGCCTCTTCCTCTATTTCGTCTCGACGGTCGTAGGGCTTGTGGCGCCCTTCGCCGGGATCAGAAAGACTCACGCCATGGGCGTTTTGATGCTGCCGCTCCTGGCGATTTACCTCTGACTCGCCTTCCCAGCCCCTCATCAAAAAAACGGGTCTGATCTGCAGCTCTACTCTGCGATTCTACTCTGCGATTCTACTCTTCGTCTCTAAAAAGAGTCCTCGATCTGGCTGACCGATATCGAGGCCATGCCCAGCTCCCGGAGGTGGTGGGCCATCATGTTCGCCCTCTTCCCCTCGGGGTGATATATTAGAGCGGCCTCGGGGGAGATCTTCTCCATCATTCTCATGAGCCCCTTGAAGTCGAGGTGGTCGCTGAGCCTGATCTGGGTGAAGGGAAGATCGCTCCTCCCGGTGAGGACGTACTTTCGATTCGACCTCACGCTGGAGAGTTCCCAGGGCGTGACGACGTTGATCTCGGTCCCATTCTCCTCCACCGGCGAGAAGGGGCCGAAGCCGGGCAAAAGCTCCCGGGTGAGGGCCAGGCTCTTTGGGTCCATCCCGATCTCCTCCTTGCAGCCGAGGGCGCGGATGAGGGAGACGGCCCTCTGGGCCTTGCCGAAGGCGTAGGCTCCGAAGGTGGCGCCCATCTCGACGGCGTCGCCGAAGCCGACGATGTCGTCCTCGAACCGGCAGCCGGGGTCCCAGGGGTCGCCGTAGTTCGCTTCCGTCACCAGAAGGTCGCATTTGGGGAGTTTCTCGTAGTTCTTGACGTCGCCGGTGACGAGGACCCGAGTTCCGACCTCCGTCTCCCAGCCGAAGGCGACGGAGCCTATTGTGTGGCCTGTGGAGTAGGTCTTCACCTCCTGCTCGTCCACAAAAATGCTCCCGCCCACCGAAAAGGTCCTTCCTTTGTACGCCTTCTCGTGCCTGATCTCAAGGGCCCGGGCCGTCTCCCTGGACGCAATGGCAGAGGGCGAGAGCATCGCGGATTTGCCGTAGTGGTCGCTGTGGGCGTGGGTTACCAGGTAGGCGTCGGGCTGAACAGAGCTCTTCGGCGAGCGGCTGGTATCGATCGAGAATAGGTGGGAGTCGAACCTGAGGGATAGATGCGGCGCGGGCCTCCCGCTCTTGTTGAGCCTCCTAACCGGCCTCACTCCCAGGTCCTTGAAGATGTCATCTTCCGTCAAAGTTCCTCCCTGTTGATGAAGCTTGGGCGAGGTGGGGATAAATAGCTGGCCCCCATAAGCCGCCTCGATCCGGCAAAACATTTTTTGAGGAAGCCTTCATCAAGAAAAATAGTAACTATTCAGCCTCCTTTCCAAGATACTCGAATCAAGCGTAAAAATAGATGACGATATATTCTTGAATAATAGTTAAACTTGACCGAAAACTTTATGATATATAAAAGACTGGTTATTGGTGA
>Ga0265594_1000718_pt1 | contig 26945 bp, 33 predicted proteins | sample saktaG_11_FD_190147 | JGI IMG/M metagenome (GOLD analysis project Ga0265594, IMG submission 190147) | Saline water microbial communities from Sakinaw Lake, British Columbia, Canada - sak_2011_5_24_80m | ecosystem: Environmental > Aquatic > Non-marine Saline and Alkaline > Saline ... | reverse complement strand
GGGGTTTAGCCACCCGCCTGGAACATCGCAGAGTTGGGAATAAGAAAAAATGAACCTAAAATCCCTGCCAAAAATTGAAAGACCCCGGGAAAAATTAATCCAAAAAGGACCTGAAAATTTAAAAGACGAGGAGCTTTTAGCTATTTTGTTGGGCACGGGCATAGAAGGAAAAAACGTAATTGAAGTGGCAAAACAAATTTTAAATAAATATTCAAAAAAGAGATTATTAAAATTAACTTATAGCGATTTATCTAAAATTAAAGGCATCGGCCCGGCAAAAGCCTGCACAATTTTAGCCGCTACTGAATTGGTAAAAAGAGCGTTGAAAATAGGGGAGGCGACGCTGCCGATTATCCAGTCAACCAAAGACGTCATTGCCCAAGCAGTTTATATGAGAGACAAAACCCGTGAGCATTTAATGGGTATTTATTTGAATGCCAGAAACGAAATGGTTTATAAAAAACCAATATTTATCGGTACTTTAAACGCAAATTTAGTTCATCCTAGAGAAATCTTTAACGAAGCCCTAAAACAAAACGCAGCTTCGGTAATTTTAGTCCACAACCATCCTTCTGGAGACCCTGAACCATCAGAAGACGATTTAGAAATCACCAAAAGAATCCTCGAAGCTGGCAAAATAATGGGAATAGATGTTCTAGACCATGTAATAATCACCAAAACCAAAATTTTCAGTTTTAAGGAGAAAAAACTAATATAAAAATATGGTAAAAAATAATAAAAATTCCGAAGCGGAAAAATTAAAAACCGAGGTTGAGCGGTTGAAAAAGGAATTGAAGAAAAAGAAGAAATACGGACTTGTTTGGGAAGATAAGCCAGAGGAAGTGGTTGAGATGTGTAAAGAAAAACTGCCGGTGCTGAATGAAGTAAAGAATAAAGAAATAATCACTGACAAGGAAAAGTCGGTAAATTTGTTGATTGAAGGAGATAACTATCACGCACTTTCGGTATTAAATTATACACACGCGAAAAAAGTTGATGTTATTTATATTGATCCACCGTATAATACCGGCAAAAAGAAAGAATGGAAGTTTAACGATCGCTGGGTTGATAAGAAAGATGCCTATAGGCATTCCAAGTGGCTTTCTTTTATGGTAAAGCGGTTAAAACTGACAAAGAATTTGTTAAAAGATAGTGGAGTAATTTTTATCTCAATTGATGACAACGAAGTGGGCCAGTTGAAATTATTGATGGATCACACAGATTTCTTTGGCGAAAATAACTTAATAGGAATATTTACCTGGATAAGGAAAAGAAAACCAAGCCATCTAGATACTCACGTTAGAAAAAACACGGAATACATTCTTTGCTATGCACGAAGTCGTAAAAATCTAAGCCCCTTAAAGTCTTCACCGGCCGAAGAAGATAAGCCTTATCCATTTTATAACACAGGAAATACAAGAAAAATTCTTAAATTTCCTGCTAATTATGTCCAAGCCTCAACATTAAAAGATGGTATCTACAATTCCCAAGAGTTTAGAGACAAAAAAACAAGGGTTAAGCTTCTAGATAAGGTCGAGGTAAAGAAGGGATTGATCATTAATAGCTTTGAGTTGGAGGGAGAGTGGAGGTACTCTCAGGACACTTTAAACGATTTAATTGGCCAAAAAGCCGCAGTAATTATTAAGGGTAAAAAGTTTAAGCCTTACTACATAAGAAAGCTAAAAGGAACTTTTAATGAACTCAAAAACACAATGACCATTTTAGGTGCTACTGGTAGATTAAAAAAAGAATTTAGTAATGGCGATTTAGTCGAAGAAGAATTATTAATCGGGACCAACGAGGATGCGGAGGAACAATTGTCGCAAATGGGTATAAAGTTTAATAATCCTAAGCCAGTATCCCTAATTAAGTTTTTGATTAAAGTTACTACTAGACAGCCAAAGGATTACTTAGTTTTAGATTTTTTTGCAGGCTCGGGTACCACTGGCCATGCCGTTTTCGATCTTAACAAAAAAGATGGAGGCGATAGGAAATTTATTTTGTGTACCAACAATGAAGATAACAACAACGATGGTCATAAAATTGCCAAGGATATTTGTTATCCACGCATTAAAAAAGTTATCAAAGGGTATAAAAACTTAAAAGGGGAAAGGGTTGCTGGTTTAGGTGGCAATCTAAAATACTTCGAGACTGACTTCGTTGATTATAATGAGCCGACGGACAAAAATAAAATAAAACTTACCGAACAAGCAACAGAAATGCTTTGCGTGAAAGAGGGAACTTTTAAGAAGGTAATAGACAATAAAAGATTTAAGATTTTCAAAAATTCAAACCATTATACCGGCATAATTTTTGACCAAGCGGCAATCCCGACATTAAAAAAAGCGATTAAGGGTATAAGGGGTAGATTCAGCGTCTATGTTTTTTCTTTGGGCGATGAAACTTTTGACGATGAATTTAAAGATGTAAAACAAAAAGTCCAGTTATCTCCCATACCCGAAGCGATTTTGAGGGTGTATAGGAGGATTTTTAAGTAAAGTCCATGAATTTTATAAATTTAACATCTATTGTTATAAAATTTATCACAAACCATCAGGAATGGATTATTGGTATTGTCAGCGTAATTATAGGCTCGGTTCTAACTTTAATTGTAACTATCGTCTGGGATAATCATAAAAATAAGAAAAAATTTAAAGCTCTGTTAAAAACACTTTTTTTTGAGCTTAAAGAAAATCAAAAACGAGTAGATTCGGTAATAGAGAGATTACCAATAGAAATACAAAATAAAATTCAAGGAATAGACATAGATAGCGGCGTATTTATTTCCGATGAAGAAATCGCTAAACTGGGGTGGTCCTTTCCAAAACCATACGCCATTGATGCATGGAAAACGTTTGTTTCTTCTGGATTCGCAGTTGATTTATCCACAGAATTGTTTCAGAAAATATACAAAATTTATGACTCAATTCATTCTATTAATTTTTTGAGTAGTTTATCGGTGAGTATTTTTCAGATTTTAGCTCAACAGAATAGATTGGATGAACAGACCAATAAAAATTTTGATCAATTTTGTAAGTTCGGAACACATTCGCTTGAGGTCATATTATCTAAAGATATCAAGCGAGCATCAGATGATTTAGAAAAAATAATCCAATAATAACCATGCAACTCAAAATTTATCAAGAAAACGCAATAGATGACCTACTAAATAAAACCAAAAGGCTCTTGGGTTATTCTGGCGGTAAAAAATTGGTTTTCAAATCTCCGACTGGCTCGGGGAAAACAATAATGATGGCGGAATTTTTGAAGCAATTAGTTGATGATAGAGAAGTTAGGCAATCGCTTGGCTTTATCTGGACGGCTCCAAGACAACTTCACATCCAAAGCAGGGACAAGTTGGAAAATTATTTTGAAACAAGCCAAGCGTTAAAATGTTCCTACTTCGAGGGTTTAGACGATAGAAAAATCAGCGAGAACGAAATTTTATTTGTAAATTGGGAACATATTAACAGAGCCGATGCTATTTATATTCGCGACAACGAACAGGAGTTTAATTTATCCAAAGTTTTGGAGAGAACAAAAGAAGAAGGACGGGAAATAATTTTAGTTATTGACGAGGCCCATCATCACGCGACAAGCGATATTTCGCAGGGATTGATTCAGATGATTGGGCCAAAATTGACGATTGAGGTTACGGCGACTCCGGCAACAATTACCGATGAAGATGAGAAAGTATTTGTTCAGTTAGATGACGTAAAAAAACAAGGGATGATTAAAAAAGCGGTTATTTTAAATTATGATTTTGATAATTTTATAAAGCATGGAAAAATCAAGACGCAAAAATTAAGTGGCGGCAGCGAGGAATTGGTCATAGACGCCGCATTGAAAAAGAGGCAGGAATTGGTAAAAGAATTTCAAAAAGAAGGAGTTAATGTTAATCCTTTAGTTTTAATTCAATTACCTGACAGGAAAACGAGTTTGGAAGATAGAATAAGAGAACGGGTAGAAAGTATTTTGAAAAATAAATACAAAATCTCAACGGAAAAAGGCAATAACCGACTGGCGGTTTGGCTTTCGGGCGAACATGTCAACAAAGAAGAAGTTGAGAAGCCGGATGATTATGTTGAGGTTTTACTTTTTAAACAAGCGATTGCTTTGGGTTGGGACTGTCCGAGAGCGCAGATTTTGGTTTTGTTTAGACAGTGGCACAGTCCGATCTTCTCCATTCAGACAATCGGCAGAATTATGAGAATGCCAGAGCCAAACAAGGGACATTACGCAACGGATATTTTGAATTACGGCTATGTTTATACTAATTTAGAATATGTGAAAATTGATGAAGATATTGCCGATAAGGGTTATATCACAATTTACACGAGTAAAAGACGAAAAGACTACAAACCTATAAATTTACTCTCTTGCTATCCGAAAAGGCACCGAGAAAAAACAAGATTGTCTCCATTATTTACTGAAATATTTTTGGAAGAGACAAGAAAATATGGCTTGAAAAAGAAAACAGATATTAAGGCGAGAAAGCTTGATATAAAAATTATTTCCGACCAAAAGAAAGAAGATATTAATGCGTTAATCGGCGCAAAAATTGTGGGGGATAAAGAAATAAAGATGGGCGGTTTTGATTTGCAGAAATTACTTGATTATTTTGTGAGGGAAAGATTAAGTGCCGGACCAGTTTCTTTTTATCCTGAAGATAGATCAGTAGGCAGAGTAAAGGAGTCAATTTATAAGTTTTTTGAGCAAGGATTGAAAATGTGGTATGGCGATAAGTGGGAAAAAATTGTGCAAATGGTTTTAAGCGATAAAAACTCTAAGCATTTTGTTAGTGTTTTAGATAGAGCAAAAGAAACATATCAAAAAGAAGTTACTAAGCGAGAACGGGAATTGGAATTTGAAGAAAATTGGAATATCCCAGAATCTTTAGCATTTGGAGAGGATGATGTCAGAGAAAATAGAAAAAAATCCATAATGCAGCCGTTTTATAGAGTTGGTGAATGGAAAACAGAAAAAGCTTTTGTTGAGTTTTTGGAAAAATCTGAATCAGTTGAATGGTGGTTTAAAAATGGAGACAGAGACGCAACATTTTTTGCCGTTCCTTATAGCAATGGAGAAAAGAAGCCCTTTTATGTTGATTTTATTGTTAAATTGAGAGATGGAAAAATTGGTTTGTTTGATCCGCATGGGACATATTTAAGTGATTTTAGACCAAAATCGGACGGATTACGTCGATACATTCAAAGTAAAAACAAAAAAGGCAAAAAACTTTTTGGCGGAATAGTCGCTAACACCGACCGGAATTATCGCGGACGATGGGTATATTTTGATAAAACAAGTAAGGAATTTAAAGATAATTCCTTCGATAATTGGACTGATTTAAATTTTTAGATTATGGATAAAAATTTATTCGGAGAAAAAATAATAAAAGAAGAGAAAATAGAGATTATTTATAGCGGTCCATCCTTTCGCGACAGAATGGAATTAAAGAGTCTTTATAAGCAGCTAGAGGCATCGGAAGCAGTTATAAAGGATACCGTTGATGCCTTAAAACAAACTGGTAAAATAAACTTTTCTTCTGGCGATATAAAAATATTTCTTGGACTCAAGCGAGGTTCTTTTGAAGAAGTAATCCAGATAGTCTTAGATAACCCAATTTTACAGCTAGTTATCTCAGGTTGTATTATTGCAACTTATACATATTTTTTAACGAAAAGAAGTGGGCGAGGCGGAAATTTTCAAAAAGAGGTAACAATATTTGAGAAAAATAAAAATTTTAAAGCTAATCTAAAGAAAATTGTATCTCCTATAAATATCAGCGGTGATCAAATAAATATTATTAGTGGCAATAATTCAGTAGTTATTAAGCAGGAACAAAAAGATGACTTCTTTCGTTCGCTGGAAGATTTAGACGAGAATAAATTACTAAAAAATGGAGAATTTGAAGAAGAATTAGAAGGTACCATAAGAAAATTAGATCTCGATGCCCCGAGAAATTATTACTTTGGATTCAATATAAAAAATGGCCCAATGAAAATACCCACTTCGGTTAAGGGTGAATTTCACCTAAATGACTATAGAGATATAATCGATGAGCCAATAAAGATTAAAGCAAAAGTGAGATATAAAGACGGGGAAATTACGTTTATCGAAATTTTAGAATATCAACTTTTGGTAACAGGTAAGCAAGATAGAATAAAATTTTAAAGAACAATAACTAATGCTTAGAAATTTTAACGAAAACTCATTAGTCGAATAGCCGGTTACGGATTGGTTAAAAAAGTCGAACCCCGGTAGTAGTCCACCTTCGGCGGACACTACGGGGTAGGGAATTAATTGAGAAATAAAATTATGCAAGATTTCAAAATCAGAAAACGAATTCCAAATATTATTACAGGATTGATATTCGGAATATTAGCAATGAAACTATGGCCAAGTTTCTATTCATATGTTTTTTATGTAGTCAGCGTTTTACTATTTGTTTATACCGATCAAATAATCAAAAAGTTTTTTTTAAGCGCGGGTTGTGGGAAGTATAAATTGAAAGGTAATGCGGCAAAACTCATAGTTAAAGACAAAAATGGGAATATTATAAGAAAAAAATAATCAAAATTTAGCCCGAAGTTGAGGTAAATTTAACAAAAAGTCGAAGAATTAATCCTTCAATAAATTCAGGACAAGTTGAGAGATAAAATTATGGATAAAAAGGAAACCGAAGAAGAAATAGTAGAGCGCTATATGGAAAGAGCGTATGATGATGCAATGTCTAGTGCGTATTACCAAGAACAAATGGATGAGATGAAAGCCGAAGCTATAGAGGGCTTTGAGAGAGAACGATTGCAAGAATATTATTTAGATAATAAAAAATTAATCCAGATTATCGATACTTATTTGCATAAAGCAAAAAAAATGATTGATAGTAAGTTTCCTGATGCTGGATTTGTTTTTTCATTTGCGACAATAGAAATAATCTTAAGAAATATGTTTCTTAAGCCAATTTTACACGGTTCTTTTATGGATCAATATGTTGCAGATTTAGTTGTAGAAGAGATACTACACACAAAACATAGTTCAGTCGAAAAAATATTATTTCATGTTTTAAAGTATTCAGCTGGTTTTGATTTTGAGACATATAAACGTCCACGGGTAAAGATAACACTTTGGACTGAAATTATGAACATAAGAAACCAAAGAAACAAAATTATTCATAAGGGAGTATCTGTTACTTCGAGTGAAGCGAGGTATTCTTATAAAATCGCTGCTCATTTAGCTAAAATAATTTTCCCAAAGATTATAAATAACGTAGGGCTAAAAATAGTAAAAAAAGAGATTATACATTAATGTATACCTCTGTTGCTCTTTTTTTGAACAGCTTTTTAATCAAAAAAATTAGCTATGGATCACATGAAGACTTGCGATAATTGTGGAGAAAAAACGCTGATTGTCAAAGAAGATAAAGCAAACGATTTTCCTAAAAATTATAGAAAAATACACGATGGAAATATTTATGTTTGCAAAAAATGCTTTGATTTTTCAGATAAAGCGAGGAGGAACCTTAAGGATATTATCACATCAGGAGCCACAAAAAAACTAATAATAGGTGGGCCCGGAACAGGGAAAACTTATACTTTCTTAGAATATCTTAAAATTTTTCAAAAAAATGATAATATTCTTATCATCACATTTATTAATAATCTAGTAGAGGAGCTTAAGACAGAAATATCGAAAAATGCTAAAAATTTTTCTGTGAATAAAGATAATATAGAAGTGAAAACGCTTCATAGTTTTTGTGCAAGTTTATTCAAGGAAGAATTCAAGGGAAAATACGAGTATTACTCTAGACTAAATGAAATTATTGTTGATGATACAAGAATAATTTTTGCATACGGTAACAAAATATTTTGGAAGAAAAAAATAATAGATCAATTTGCAAATTTAAAAGGCGAAGAATTAGCAAAGTTCTGCGTAAAGAGAATTTCCTATTACAAAGCGGTAGGAGATGAAGAGGTTATATATTGTACATATCCCTTCCTTCGTGATGGAAAGATAAAACCACCGAAATATTCTCAGATTATTATTGATGAATATCAAGATTTTAATTATCTAGAATCAAAATTTATAGAACTGTTAGCAAAAAAGAAGGAAAATAAAATATTAATTGCGGGTGACGACGACCAGGCTATATATGGTTTTAAATGCGCCAACCCCAAATTTATTAGGGATTTGTATTATAAAAAAGAAAAAGGATTTGAGAGTTTTATCCTGCCTTATTGTATTAGGTGTACTGAGGTGATAGTAGAATGTGCGAACTATTTTATTAAAAAAATAAAAGAAAAAGGAAGATTAAAAGAAAGAATTGAGGAGAAAGAATATATTTGTTATTTTCCGCTTAAATATAGAGAGAACGAAGATTATAAGCAGATCGATTATTATGAAACTTCTTGGCGGAACTTCCCGGGGTTAATTGATAAAAAAATAAATATCATTATAGATAAAGAACAAATTATTCCTCATAAAGAAAATAAAATAGATTTTCTGATTATTTATCCTGAATTTAGATCTTTTTGGCCTCGTAAGATCACTGATTTACTAAAGAAAAATAATAAACTAAAAATTATAAAAAAAGAATCTGATAAAAGAATAAAATTAGAAGAAGGATATCATTATTTAAAAAAAGACAATAAATCTAATCTTGGATGGAGAATAATTTTAAAACAGAAACCAATTCCTGAAATAAATGAGATAATAAAAGAAAGTCACAGCGGGAAGAGTCTTTTTGATTTACTCCCCAGTGATTATAAAAAGAAGATTATAAGTAATCTTGGTACGGTGATGAATAAAACGGGAAAAGAAAAACCGGAAGTGGCAGGAATCAATATAAAGCTTACAACTTTTTTAGGAGCAAAAGGGTTATCGGCGGATCATACATTTATTTTAGGGGTAAATGAAGGTATAATGCCGAAAGACAATACAAATATATCTGATGATGAATCTCGTAGATTTTTAGTTGCCATAACCAGACCTAAAAAATCCCTTACTATTATTTCTGAAAATCAAGGAAGATCTGTATTTATAAATATGATTCTAAATAAATTTATCATCCCTAAAAAGATAAGAAAAGACGAGATAGAAAAGATGAAATAAACGTCGCACAAGGTGTAAAAAGCGGCAAAATTTAGCCCGGAGTTGACTTAAAGTAGTGAAAATGTTATTTTATAATAGCTTAGATAATAGGCGATTTTAGTTCTTTAGGAGGTGAAAAGTGAATAATCAGGTTCAAAAGGCAATAAAAACAATTGAGGAGAATAACTGGGTTGAGACTTTGCGGCAGTGTCCAAGTTTAAAGGAAAGATTAGATAAATTGATGGAGCTTCTACCAAGAATCCGATGGTGGAGTCCACCACCAGCGCGACAACTTATTTTTTTATCTTCATCAGAAACACGGTCTTGATTTTGGAGTTTGCCCTTTTTACGATATGGAGGGGGACAGACAATATTGCACTGCGGGCGGTGAAAGGGTTGAATGTCTCTGTGCTATTCCCGAGGCTTATTGTGTCCATCGCGATAAAGATGGCAAACCGAAATACCCCGAATTCCTTTTTATAAGAGAGTTGGAAAGCTTAGAACACTGATAAATACCTTATCCTTTTCAGGTATTATGGGCGCGGCCTACTCGGGGCCGCGCGTATTTTATTCGCCAATCAGGCGGTTTTTTGGTAGAATGAAATAATCAAAATTTAGCCTCTCTTTCACGTGAAGCTACGGATGGGCAAGCCGAAGTTAAATAAAAAATGATTCAAAAAAGAAAAAATAATCTTTATAATCCTGACCCTGATACGCTATTTAATATAAGCCGTTCAAAAATTGATTTTTTCTTGGAATGTCCAAGGTGTTTTTATTTAGATAGAAGACTGGGAGTGCCCAGGCCGGGAATGCCGGGTTGGTCGTTAAACAGTGCGGTTGATAAACTACTCAAGAACGAATTCGATCTTTTACGGAAAAAAGGGGAATCGCATAAATTAATGGACGAGTATAAAATTAATGCCGTTCCGTTTAGCCACCCCGACTTACCCATTTGGAGAGATGACAATTATAAACACGTTGGGGCTTGCGTGTTGCATAAAAAAACTAATTTAAATATCTGCGGGATTATTGACGATATTTGGATTGATAAAAAAACCAAAGAGCTTTATATCGTCGATTATAAGGCTACAAGCACCAGCCAGACAATTTCTTTGGAGGATGAATATAAACAAGGATATAAGAAACAGATGGAAATTTATCAGTGGATTTTTAGGCAGATGGGATTTAAAGTTTCCAAAACAGGGTATTTTTTATTTGCCAACGCTGGCAAGAATCGTCCAAAATTTGATGGGAAGTTAGAATTTGAAACTTCAATTATTCCTTACGAAGGAGATGATTCTTGGGTAGAATCTGCTATTCTTGATATTAAAAAATGTCTTAATTCAGATGAAATTCCTGCTTCCGGAGAAAAGTGCGAATATTGCGCGTATAGAAAACTTATCGCTGAAGAAGAATTAAACAATCGAAAAGTTGATCCTTCAATAAATTCAGGACAAGTTGAGAAATAAAATTATGGACGGGCAAAAGAGGGAAAATGTAAAAATCGGTTTGAAGGTGGAAATTGTGCTTAAAGAAGACCAGAAAACAGGAAAGCTTACCCGCGGAATAGTGATGGAAATTTTGACGAGTTCTGCTTCTCATCATCGTGGGATTAAGGTGCGGTTAAAAGATGGGCAAGTTGGCAGAATCCAGAAAATTTACCCCGTATTTCCCAAGATAAACGGGCAAGAATATCAAGAAGGTCTAATATAGAGGAAAATGGTGTCAACCCTGGTTTGCTTGTCTAAATGAACATAGTGGAATTTCTATGAATAAAATGATAAGAATTGCCTGGCGGGGATTACATTTTGGCGAGGAGCCACCACTTGTTGGTAATAAAGGAGCCGGTACAATCTTTTTTACTGGTTGTAATTTACGCTGTGTTTATTGTCAAAATTATCAAATTTCACAACAAGGCATTGGCAAAAATTATAGTCTTGAAGATTTAGTAAAAACAATGCTTAATCTCCAAAAACAGGGCGCTTTAAATATTGATTTAGTTACTCCTACTATTTGGTTTGAGTTAATAAAAGAAGCAATCATTGAAGCGAAAAAGAGAGGATTAAATATTCCTATTGTTTGGAATTCCAATGCCTATGAAGATGTTGAAATGCTTAAAAAACTTGAAGGATTAGTTGATATTTATTTACCTGATTTTAAATACGGCGATAATGAATTAGGATTCAGATATTCTGGAGTAAAAAATTATGCGGAAAAAGCAACGGAAGCTATTAAAGAAATGTTAAGACAAGTTGGCAATTTGAAGTTATCAAAAAAAGAAATAGCTCAAAATGGTGTTTTAGTCAGGCATTTGATTTTACCCAATAATATAGAAAATAGCATTAAGGTGTTAGACCTTCTTAAAGAAATTAACAGTGATCTTTATATTAATTTAATGACTCAATACGAGCCAATCGGCAAGGCTAAGGATTTTCCAGAAATAAACAGAATTATAACTCAAAAAGAATTTGAAACAGTATTCGATCATCTTATAAAGTTGGAATTTTTAAATGGTTGGACCCAAGAAATGGGAAGTAATGATTCTTTGCTTCCTGACTTTACCAAAGAGACTCCTTTCAGTTAATAGGTGTTAATATAAAATATAAGCTTAGTAATTCTATTTTTCAATATGGTAAAATCGGAGAGACTAAAAAAAGGAGATTCTATCGCAGTTATTTCTCCATCCTGGGGCGGCCCGAGTGTTTTCCCGCATATTTATGAACTTGGGATAGAAACCTTGAAGAGTTTAGGATTAAAAATTAGAGAATATCCTTCTGCAAGGAAAGACGCAGATTTTTTGTATAATAATCCCGAATTTAGAGCGAAAGATGTTAATAATGCTTTTGCGGATCAAGAAATAAAAGCAATTTTTACAAGCATTGGCGGAGATGACTCTGTTAGAATTTTGCCCTTTTTAGATTTAAATATTATTAAGAAAAGTCCAAAAATCATTTTAGGATATTCTGATGCGACTACTTTGAATGCTTATCTAAATCAATTGGGATTGGTGACTTTAAATGGTCCTTCAATTATGGCTGGATTTTCTCAATGGGCTTCTTTAGGAGAATCTTTCCAAAACCACATAAAAACATTTTTGTTTGAAAATCCCGAAAATTATAAATATGAACCGTTCAAAACGTATTGTAATGGTTACTTAGATTGGAGCGATAAATTAAATACTGGCAAAACAGAGAAAATGATTAATAATTCCGGCTGGAATTGGATTCAAGGAGATTGTAATGCTCAGGGACAGCTTTTCGGCGGATGTATTGATGTTCTGGAAATTATGAAAAGTACAAAGTTTTGGCCGAGTAATGGTTTTTGGAATAACAAGATCTTATTTTTGGAAACATCCGAAGATAAACCAACTCCAAGCCAGGTAAAATGCATATTAAGAAATTATGGCATGCAGGGTGTTTTTGACAAAATTTCTGCTTTAATTATTGGAAGAGCAAAAGATTATACTGATGACGAAAAGGCAGATCTGGATAAAAATATTTTAGAGGTTGTTAAAACAGAATTTAAAAATAACAAGCTTCCAATAATTACAAATATGGATTTTGGGCATACCGATCCGCAGTGGATTTTACCTTTGGGAATTTATGCTGAAATTGATTGTAAAAAAAGAAGTTTTAAATTATTAGAATCTCCTTTCTTATAATGGTAGAACAGAAAAATATGAAGACTAACTGTCCAACAAAAAAATTAGGTAAATAAATTTATGGAGTGTCAAAAAAAAGAAAATATAAAGGATTGTCCTTGCACCTATCCTGGATGCGAGAGAAAAGGGGTTTGCTGCGAGTGTATAAAATATCACTGGAAAATGGGAGAGCTTCCGGCTTGCTTTTTTTCTAAGGAAGCGGAAAAGACCTATGATCGTTCGATTGAAAAATTCATTGAAGATCAAAAAGGTTAAGCCAATCAATTTTAGATAAAATATTTAAAGGAGAATAAAATGGAAATTAAAATTAGAAAAGCAAAAATTGAAGATTTCAAAGAAATACAGAGGCTAAACTGCCTTCTTTTTAAAAAAGAATTTGACGAATATGAGCATACTTTAAATATTAAATGGCCTTATACTAAGAAAGCTAAGGAGTATTTTAGGGATAGTATTAAAAATAGCTGCACTTTAGTATGTGAGGAGGATAACAAAATAGTAGGATATATGATCGGACGGCTAAGGAAAAAACCGACCAGTAGGAACAATATAGTCTCAGTTGAGCTGGATAATATGTATATAGAAAAAGAATATAGGGGTAGAGGAATAGGGACAAAAATGGTCAAAATACTTGAAAAATGGGCAGAAAAGAAGGGAGCAAACAAACTAAAAGTAGGAGCTTTTGTCGGAAATGATAGCGGGATGAAATTTTATAAGAAATTAGGGTTTAAAGAATATAAGATTATTTTTGAAAAAGAAGTAGATTAAAAATAAGCCAAAAAGCCGAAATTAAAATAATCAAAATTTAGGCCCTCCTTCGTCCCGCTTTCAGCGGGACTACGGACGGGCAGGCCGAAGTTGAGAAAAATTTATGGATAAAAAAGAAAATAATTACGCTTTTATAGACGGCAATAACTTATACCGCGGAGTAAATAATTCTGGCTGGAAGATTGATTTTTCCAGATTCAGAAAGTGGCTAAAGGACAAATATGGAGTAGATAGGGCTTATTATTTTATTGGTTTAATCCCTAAGGAAAAAGACATGTATGAGGCGCTGCAAAAGGCCGGCTTTACTCTGATTTTTAAAGAAGTGGTTTATGACGGAGAAGGCAAACCAAAGGGTAATTGCGATGCCGATTTGGTTTTACGGGCAGCTAGGGATGTTTATGAAAATTCTTGCGAAAAATTAGTATTAGTTACTAGCGACGGAGATTATGCCGGTTTGGTAAAATTTTTGCAAGAAAAAAATAAATTGAAAATCATACTTTCTCCAAGTATTCAAAAAAGATGTTCGATATTATTAAAAAGAACTAATGCGCCAATCACTTATTTGGATGACGTAAAAAATAAAATTTCTTTGAATAATAAAGAAAAAGCCCCCATTAAGGACGAGCCTTAACAGGGTCTTTTTCGTAGTGATATTATAATATTATCAAATACAGAATGCCTGTCAAGTATTCGTGGATAAATTATGGAACTGAAAAAATTTTTAAAAGAAAATAAAATATTTTTAGCTATCGTTATTGGAGCTTTGATTATAGGGAGCGCTGTTTATTTTGGTTTAAATAGGGGTGAGGAGGAAAAAGAATCTTTACCATCTCAAACTGAATGTTTAGCTCCCTCTGAAGTGATAGTGACTAAAATTATTGATGGGGATACGGTGGTGGTAGAAGGTGGCTATCATGTCAGACTTTTAGGCATCGATGCTGATGAGTCGGGCTATCCTTGTTATGAGTCGGCTAAGTCTCGCCTTGAAGAATTGGTTTTAAATAAAGAGGTAAGATTAGAAAAAGACCAAACCGATGTTGACCAATATGATAGATGTTTAAGGTATATTTTTCTTGGTGATAAGAATATTAGCTCTCAATTAACGAAAGAAGGTCTGGCCATAGCTAGATTCTATCCGCCGGATGTAAAGTATCAAGAGGAAATTACCCAGGCTGAAAAAGAGGCTATTGATGGCAAGGTTGGTTGTAAATGGTCCGCCTTTGCTGAAGCTGCGGCGGACGAAGGCGAAAAAGGTCAATTACAGTGGGAAAAATTAACCACGGAAAAACTGGGGTATGATGTGGTTGACGCCTGTGATGCTGGGCAATACTTAGGCAGAGAGTTAATTGTTGAAGGAAAAGTTGCCGATGCTTACCATGATTCAAAAAGCAATACTGTGTTTTTTAATTTCGAAAAAGCCTATCCCAATCAGTGCTTCACCGGCGTAATTTTTAGTTCGAATCTTTATAAATTTGTCCAAAATCCGGAGGATTATTATTCAAACAAAACTGTCAGAATTATGGGAGAAATCAGAGAATATCAAGGAAAACCGGAAATTATTTTAGAAACTCCCAACCAAATTGAAATTGGAAAATAATCGACTAGAATTTGAACTTAAATTAAGAATGAATGTTTTTGAGAAATTATACAAAGGGCTTAAAAGAAAATATGGGACGCCCAAAGGACAATGGAAACTTTGGTGCAAAAGGCCAAAAACTGAAAGAGGAAGAGAAGAGGTGCTCATTGGAGCAATTTTGACGCAAAGAACTAATTGGAGGAATGTTGAGATGGCAATAAGTAATCTAAAAAAAGCAAAAATAAATTCGCTGAAGAATATTTACCGATTGGGGCCGAAAAAGTTGGAGAATTTAATAAAACCATCGGGGTTTTACAAGGCCAAAGCTCAATATCTATTTAATTTAGCCAAGTTTATCGTCGAAAATTACGGCAGTTTAGAGAAAGGAATGAAAAAGGCGGAACTTAAAGAGTTGAGAGAAGAATTGCTGAAATTAAAGGGCATTGGACCCGAAACCTGCGATAGTATTTTACTTTATGCATTAGACAAGCCGATTTTTGTGATAGATGAATATACCAGAAGATTACTTAAAAAGCATAATTTGGCAGCTCAGACGAATTATCAATTTCTGCAAAAATTATTTGAAGGAAATTTAAAAAAGGATTTTCGATTATATCAAGATTTCCATGCTCTAATCGTTATTAACGGTAAAAATTCAAGGTCGAAAAATTAATTAAGCCTCGAAGTACAACGAAGCTGACTACGGGGTAAAAAATAAAATTTAAAAATATGGCAAACGAACCAAAAGAAATTCAAATTAAAGCAAGAGATGAGGATTTAAAGGGGGTTTATTCAAATCTAATGATAGTAAGCCACACTAAGGAAGAATTTTGCTTGGATTTTATTAATACCTTTAATCCTCCAACGCTTACTGCCAGAGTTTTAATGAGTCCGGGCCACTTGAAGCGAATGATTAAAGCCTTGCAGGAAAATATGAAAAAATACGAAGATCAATTTGGAGAAGTAGAGGTTGCTAAAGAACCCGAATCGCCATTAGGATTTCAATCCCAAAAATAGAAATTCCTATATTTTTTTAATCAAAATTTAGCCCGAAGTTGAAACAGCAATTTTAGACAAAGTATTTTTGGCAGAGCTAACTTATCGCAAAGTACTAAGTTTGGTTGAAAAGATAAAAAAGTTGTGCTAGAATATAAAAAAGTTCTTTTAGAAAGGAGGAATTGTAATGGACAAGAAGAAAGTATTTGTGTTATGGACTGTTCTTTTAATATTAAGTACATTAGACATTGGGTTGACCTTGTACGGACTCAGAGTCAATTTTATTTCAGAAGGAAATCCAATAATGCTTTATTTTTTAACAGAAAAAGGATTGACTGAAACTCTTGTTTTCAAGTATTTCGGCATATTAATGCTCTTAGCAGCGATAATTCTATGTAAGAAAATCTCTTTTTTCGTATATATATTAATTTGCCTTGCGGTAGGATTATTAGGAATCGTTGTTTTAATGCATATTCAGTGGCTAATCCTTTTTTTTGTTCATTAAAAACCCTTTGGTATTTGCAAAGGGTTTTTAAATATAAAATTTTAAATCTTTTTTGATAAAAAAGATTTTTTGCTATATCAAAAATTAAAAGTTATAATTTGATTAATATGATTGAGCATTTTAAGACAAATCCTCAAAAGGCAGCTTCAAAAATATCCATTAACAATAGTTTAATGGCAGTGTGTTTAGCAATTTTTGGCATACTTTGGGCGATTGTTCCTGAAAAATTGACTCCTCCAATCATTATTCAATTTACCTTTGCAATTCCTCTACTTTACGTTTCAAGCATTGCCTATACAAAAATTGCCTATTGGAAACAAGTTAAATTCTGGGATTATTTAGGTTGGTTTACCGGCACCACTGCCACCGCTTTTGTCTTAAACATAATTGCTATATTAATATTTATCTTGGGTTATAAGGGAATGGCTTTAGCTTATTTTCTTGTTTTGTGGTCTCTTTTAGCAGTCTACACTATAATAAATATTCATTATAATCCCTGGGCAGTTAGAGTAAAAATTTTTAAGTTATTATTTTTCATTCTCATTCAATTAATTTTTGGCGTAGTGATTTTTTATTTTTAATTATCCCTTTTTATTTTTTCGTATCAAACATAAAAAGCCTATCGGAGGGCAATTTTTATTTATCGCCAAGGAGGCGGTTTTTTTGTCTACTGCTTTTTTATCTGGACTTTTTCTAAAATAAGTGGTATTTTGCACAAGTATGAATCATTCTGATCAACAACTTATAGCTAGTTATCTCGCTGGTGATGAGAAATCGCTGGAGATTTTAATCCACCGTTATCTTAAACCGATTTACAGCTTTGTTTATAGGTATATTGGTAATGGACAGGAAGCCGAAGACATTACTCAAGAGGTATTTGTAAAGGTTTGGAGGAACCTAAAGAAATTTGACCAAAAGAAAAAGTTTAAGACTTGGATTTTTAGCATCGCCAAAAATGCATCAATTGATTTCCTCAGAAGGAAAAAAGCCATACCATTTTCCGAGTTTGAAAATGAAAAAGGAGAAAATACGTTTGTTGAAACGCTTATTAATCCGGCTCCTCTTCCTGACAAACTTTTTGAACAAGCCAGTATCGGAGAAATAGTTAATGGAGCAATAAACCATCTGGCCCCAAAATATCGCATGGTTTTATTTCTACGTTATAATGATCACTTTACTTTTAGAGAAATTGCCGAGGCATTGGGAGAACCGCTTAACACCATAAAAAGCCGGCATAGAAGAGCCATTATTCTGCTTAAAAAACTACTTACAGAATCGTAACGTATTCTAAGAACAAAAAAAGGGGATGCACCAAAATGCATCCCTTTTTCGTATTAGTATATAGAGGCTACTTGTGGTGAGCCCGTCGAACTATGCGTAAAGACTACGAAAAACTATTTTCTCATCTTGAACCCCCAGAGTCGCCTGCGGGTCTTTTTGATCGGATAATTCTGGCGATTAAACGAGAACAGGAATTACAACAGACAAAGAGATTATTATTTGGCTTTTTATTTCTTTTAGTTGCTTCATTCATGGCAATGCCTTTTTCCTGGTCAATACTTATAAATCAAATAGAGAGTTCTGGAATTTCTTACTTTATTTCCGCTGCTCTCAGTGATTTTGGTACTTTCATTTTGCTATGGCAAGATTTCAGCTTAGCTATTCTTGAATCTCTACCCATTACAGGAATGATAGTTTTTGCAATCAGTCTTGGGATGTCTGTTTTTACGTTTCGGTTATTTCTTTATAGAAAGAGATTATTATTGGGCTATCTGATGCAGAGTTTTGCCTAAATACACTAAAAATATATGAACGAAGACAAACAAAAAGATAATAAGATAAATCATGACATTCTTAAGTGGATTATTATTGCCATTAGTGCTTTTGTAATTATTGTCTTGATATTCGGCGGGGGTATGCTTGTAGGCGGTATGAAAGCAAAATTTTCTTATCGCTGGGCAGAAAGTTATCATAAAAACTTCGCCGGACCCAGGAGTGGTTTTTTCGGTGACTGGCAGGCATTTCCTCCTCCCGGCGATTTTATAGAGAGTCATGGCACTTTCGGAGAAATTATTAAAATTAATGATTCTGATTTCGTGATTAAAGGTCAAGGTAATGTAGAGAAAATAATCATTATTAAAGAAGATACCGTAATAGAAAAAGGCAGGATGGCGGTAAAAAAAGATGATTTAAAGGTCGGCGGCCAAGTTGTTATTATCGGTTCGCCAAATGAACAAGGTCAGATTGAGGCGAAGCTTATAAGGATTTTCAATGGAGAAGATATGAAAACTCCGCCAAGCTTTCCTCGATTTCCTTTCTTTAGGTAAAGGCGAAGAGGACTTCGTCCTCTTCTTCACCTTCGCTTTCGCTACGCGAAAGCTCGGTATATGATTTCTAAAATATTTAAATCAATACTTCGGCACAAAATTATAACAGGAGTAATCCTGCTATTGGTTATCGTTGGCGGTTATTTTGGCTACCGAAGTTTGAGGGGAGATAAAAATAATGTTCGTTATGTTATGGCGGCAGTTGAAAAAGGAACGCTTATTGTTTCGGTCTCTGGAAGCGGCCAAGTTTCAGCTCTAGACCAAATAGATATTAAGTCAACAGTTTCTGGCGAGATTGCTTATATCGACGTAAAGAACGGTCAAGAAGTCAAGGCGGGCACGCTTATTGCCCAACTTGACACAAGAGATGCTCAAAAGGCAGTGCAGGATGCGGAGATTAATTTGGCGAATGCCGAATTAGCGCTTAAAAAAGATATCAAAGGCGAGGCAGAAGAATCGCTCTCCACGACTTATGAAGACGGATTAAACGCTTTGACAAATACTTTTAAGGACTTGTCTCCGATGATGCCTGAACTGAAGAAAATGTTCCTGCAAAGCAGTTATGGCGGTAATGAAAGCGATATTGATTATTATCTGAGATTAATTCGTGTATTTCGTGCATATAGTAGTCAGCTATCTTATTGGAATAATGATACCGAGCAAAAATATCTTGCTGTGCAAACGCAGTTTGATACGATCCAAAGAGGATACTGGACGCTTAGCCAGAGTTCTCCCCATGACCAGATCGAAATTATACTAAACCAGACTTACGATGCTACTCAATCGCTCTTGGACTTAGTTCGCCAAACCTTTAATCTCGTACAGAAATACCAAACGCTTCTTGTTTCCGAAAATTTGACCACGCCTATTCCTGTGGAAGCATCTAATAGTCAGATTTCTCAACTGACTGAATTTACTTCCTCGCTTATTAATTATGTGGATTCCCTTTCGTTAATCAAATCTTCTCTTGTTGATAAAAAAGAAGCGCTTGCTAAGGCAGACGTAGACATAGAAGAACAGGACCTTGCCTTAAAACAATCTGGGTACGCATTATCCGACGCCAAGGAAACTCTATCTCAACATTACATCCATGTTCCTTTTGATGGAATTATTGCTGAGGTGAACTCTGATATTAAAAAAGGCGATTCAATTTCAGCTAATAGCGTTTTAGCAACTCTTATCACTAAACAAAAAATAGCCGAGATTTCTCTTAATGAAGTTGACGCGGCTAAAGTAAAAATTGGTCAAAAAACAACCCTCACTTTCGATGCCCTTCCGGACCTAACTATTTCTGGGAAAGTTTTAGAGGTTGATACGATAGGCACAGTGAGCCAAGGAGTGGTAAGCTATGGAGTTCAAATTGTTTTAGACACCGATGAAGAACAAATTAAGCCCGGGATGAGCGTTACGGCAGATATTATTACTGATTCCAAGCAAGATGTTTTAATTGTGCCAAACAGCGCAGTAAAATCCCAAGGGAATTCTTATTATGTTGAGTTAGCGGAAGTACCAGAAGAAATGAGACAACAATTGTTAGCTAATGTTTCTGGAGCAATCTTGCCGCAGCCGCCCAAAATGCAGGCTGTAGAAACTGGGCTTTTAAATGACCTGTCTACTGAAATCGTATCAGGCCTCAAAGAAGGCGATATTGTTGTTACTTCAACAATTAGCCCAAAAACAAATCAAACCAATCAAACTCAGAGTACTCAAGGATTTCAGGTACCAGAAATGGGCGGTCAAATGAGAATTTCTAGATAATCTTATGATAGAAGTTAAGAACATTACCAAAGTTTATAAATCAGGCGATGTTGAAACCAAAGTGTTAAAAGGCATTTCTTTTTTTATTAGCAAAGGTGAATTTGTAGCGATAATAGGGCCTTCTGGTTCGGGTAAGTCAACCTTAATGCATATTTTGGGGTGCTTGGATGCGCCGACCAGCGGTCAATATTTTTTTGAGAGGAAAGACGTGTCTAAACTTTCCGATAACGAATTGGCCGATATTCGTAAAAAGAAAATTGGCTTTGTTTTTCAAGCATTTAATCTTTTGCCCAGGACAACGGTTCTGCGAAATGTGGAATTACCTTTAGTTTACGCCAATACCCCGAAGCGAAAAAGAGAAGAAATCGCCAAAAAATCTCTATTAAGCGTGGGTTTAGAGGAAAAACATTTTGAGCATCTTTCTAACCAGCTTTCAGGAGGCGAAATGCAGAGAGTGGCCATTGCCAGAGCTTTAGTGAATAATCCAACTATTATTTTTGCCGATGAGCCAACCGGCAATCTTGACAGCAAAACCGGAGAGGTCGTCCTTAAAACTTTTCAGGATTTGAATAAGCAGGGTCGGACCATTATTTTAATTACCCATGAAAAATATATCGCCGGACACGCTAAGCGAATAATTTCCCTCAAAGACGGAGAAATTATTGAAGATACCGCCAATGATGATCCTAAAATAATCCAGCAAATCAAAGAATAAAAATGCTTATTACTGATTTATTTGAAGAAACATATTTTGCTATTCGGACCAATAAAGTCAGGTCGGGCCTGACTATTTTGGGCATTGTTATTGGCATTGGTTCTGTTATCGCAATGATTTCAGTTGGTCAAGGTTCAACTAGTTCAATTGAAGCGAGTATCCAATCAATGGGCTCAAATCTGCTGACGGTTAGCCCCGGAATCCAAAGAAGTTTTTCCCAAGTTCAAAGCCAAAGAGGTTCGGCTCAAACTTTAACTCTGAAAGACGCCCAAGCTATAGCTGAAGAAATTTTATCCATTCAGGCAGTGGCCCCGGAACTTTCCCAGCGTTATCAAATTGTTTATAAAGGAAAAAATACCAATACCCAGGTAATCGGGACAGTTGCTTTTTATCCACAGGTGAAAAATATTGAGATAGAACAAGGTTCATTTATCTCCGAACAAAACGTCAGTTCCTTTTCAAAGATAGCAGTTCTGGGTCCAACAACTAGAGATGACATTTTTGGCGAGAATATCAATCCTCTGGGCCAAACAATAAGAATCAATGGCATCAACTTTAAAGTTATCGGCGTTACCAAATCCAAAGGTGGAACCGGTTTTGGCAGCCAGGATGATATGGTTTTTATTCCCATAACAACTGCCCAGAAATTTTTAGCCGGGGCCGATTATGTTTCCACAATTAACGTTCAAGCTGAAAGTCCCAAATCAATGACTCAAGCCAAAACAGAAATTACCAGTCTTCTTTTACAACGGCACAATATTACCACTCCTGAATTGGCCGATTTCAGCGTTTTAAGCCAGGAAGATATGCTTGCGTCTGCTTCTTCAATAGCCGATACCTTGACTATTTTACTGGCATCAATTGCCGGAATTTCTCTCATTGTCGGCGGCATCGGCATTATGAATATGATGATGACCACGGTAACCGAGAGAACCCGGGAAATCGGCCTCCGCAAAGCCATCGGAGCAAAAAGATTAGATATTAGCTTGCAATTTTTAGCCGAGGCGGTAATACTCACTTTTGTTGGCGGAATTGTCGGGATAATTCTAGGAAGTGGGCTGGCTTATGGAATAACATTTTTTGCCGGTATGGCCACCAAAATTTCTTTATTTTCAATTATTTTAGCTTTTAGCGTATCTGCTGTCATCGGGATTGGCTTTGGTTACTGGCCCGCCCAAAAAGCAGCCAAACTTAATCCCATTGAAGCGTTGCGGTATGAATAAAAGGTCGGGTTTTTAAAAAATCAAAAATCATATGAAAAAAATAATTCCAATTATTGTTGTACTTATTTTAGTGGTCGGCAGCGGGACTTTTTACGGCGGGATGAAATACGGAGAGAACAAGGGAGGTCCCGGAAATTTTTCCCGCCAAAATTTCCAAAATCTATCTACAGAACAGCGCCAGCAGCTTTCTCAGGGAAGAGCCGGAGGAGAGTCTGGGGCAGGTTTTCTTACAGGTGAAATTATTAGCAAAGATGAACAGAGTTTAACTCTGAAAATGACGGATGGCAGCTCAAGGATTATTTTCTTTTCTGATTCCACTGAAATATCAAAAACAACTGAAGGATCAGCAGACGATATTGAGATTGGTAAACAGATAATGATCAGCGGTGACCAAAATCCAGATGGAAGTTATACCGCAAAAACCATTCAACTTTCTCCTCGTTTTCAAATTCCGAGAAATAGTGAGTAGCACTTCGGCGAGCTCAGTGCAAGCCAACGAAAAATCGCCAAAGCGGCGATTTTTTGGTAGGATAAGGTTGTATGATTAAAGCAGCCATTTTTGATATGGGCGGAGTATTGGTGGGGAGGGAATGGCAGATAATATATAAGAAGATTGCCAAGAAATTGAAAATTTCCGAAGAAAAAGTAAGAGAGATTAGCGAACCTTTATTAAGGGAGTGGAATATAGGGAAGATTGATGAAAAAGCATTCTGGGGAGAATTTGGGAACAAAATTGGTAAAAGAGTGGACCATAAATTTACAAAAGATTTATGGTTTCGGAGTTATCAGGATTATACTAAAGATATTAATGGGTCCTGGGAGATTTTAGCTGAATTAAAAAATCGAGGAATTCGCTTAGTCCTTATCTCAAATACTATACCACTCCATATCCAAGCTCATATCGAAGTAGGGAGAATTGATAGACTTAAAAAATTAGGATTTAAAATTTTCGTTTGGTCTTGTGAAGTAGGCGTTCTTAAACCTAACCCAAGAATTTACGAAATTACACTTAAAAAACTAGGTTTTCCAGCCAAAGCCTGTGTTTTTGTAGATGATAAACTTGCCAATATTGAAGCAGCAAAAAAAATAGGAATGGAAGGGATTCATTTTCAGAACCCGGAACAATTAAGAGAAGATTTAACTAAACTAGGCTTACTGTAGATAGGTTCTAACATCGTTGCACAGGCAGAGCTAATAAAAATCGTCTTTCCATCGGGGAGGTTTTTTAATTGGGGGACGAATAATGCTTGACAGGGCATGGTTATGGGTGTATATTCATAATAGGGAAGTAATAACAAAAGGTCGTTCCCTATTAGTAAAGTTAATTATTATAAAAACTATGCCAAGATTTGACGGAACAGGCCCTGGAGGTTCGGGTCCTGGCACTGGCTGGGGCATGGGTCCTTGCGGTGCCGGAATGGGATGGAGAAGGGGATTTGGTCGCGGATATGGAAGAGGATATGGAAGAGGATTTGGTTGGAGAGGATATGAAGGTTATCCATATCAGCCCCAAATAACCAAAAAAGAAGAGAAAGAGATGTTAATGGATAATACAAAAGATTTAGAAGAAGAACTCAAAGCCATTAAAGCCCGATTAGACGAACTTAAAGGACAAAAATAAATTAAAAAATTAAATATGAAAATAGCAGTAAGTTCAACCGGAAAAAAGCTCACGGATAATATTAGTGAGGTATTTGCCAGATGTCCTTATTTTATTATTGCTGAAATTGAAGGCAAAGAAATAAAAAAAACTGAAGCAATAAAAAACGAGAGTGTAAATCAAATGGGTGGGGCTGGAATTTCAGCTGCTCAGCTGATGGCAGAAAAAAATGTTAACGCCGTGATAACAAAAAATATTGGACCAAGAGCAATGGACGTTTTGAGGCAATTCAATATCCCAATTTATTCTGGAGAAGGCGTAATAAAGAATGTTTTACAAGAATTTATAGAAGGGAATCTTAAAAAATTTGATTAAGATGAAAATTGCTTTTGCGGTAAATGGAGAAAATTTAAAAGCAGAAATAGCTCCTCATTTTGGTCGAGCAAAGAATTTTTTAATTTACGACACCGAAACGAAAAGTTTTGAGATTTATTCAAATCCAGAAATTTTAGGCAAGGAATTGCCTCCCGATTTTCTAAATCGTTTGGGAGTAGATGCAGTGCTCACTTTCAGCTTAGGCCCAATGGCTTTTGAAAAATTGAAAAAATTTGGTATAAAAACATATAAAGCAAAAAAAGGAACAATTTCTGAAAATATTGAATTTTTAGAAAAAACAAAACTTTCTCCATTAAGCAAAGAGGATATTTTTTAACCGAAAAATAATGAATAAAGAAATAAAAAAAATTACGATTCTTCCTGGAATAAATAAATTTGGAGAAAAAGAAAAATTTGAGAAAATTGAAATTAAAAAAGGAGAAGTTGTAGCTATTGTAGGACCGACTGGAGCAGGAAAAAGCCAGCTTCTTTATGATATTGAAAAATTAGCCCAAGGCGATAGCAAAAGCAAGAGAATAATTCTAGTTAATGATAAAAGGGCAGATAAAAAAATACGATTTGAGCCAAAAAGAAAATTAATTGCTTCTTTGGCTCAATCTATGAATTTTTTAACAGACATTTCTGTTAAAGATTTTTTGAGTTTACACTTGAAAGTCAGAGGAAAAAAAATTGATTCAAAATTAACAAAAGAGGTTATTGAAGAAGCTAACGAAATAACCGGCGAACCAATTTTGCCAGAGATGAATCTCCTGAATTTATCGGGAGGACAAAGCCGAGCTTTAATGATTTCGGATGTTGCTAATGTCAGTGTTTCCCCGATTATTTTAATTGATGAAATAGAAAATGCCGGGATTGATAAAGAAAAGGCAATGCAGATTTTAGTGGAGGAAGGAAAAATTGTTTTAATTGTTACCCACGATCCTGTTTTGGCTTTTAATACCGATAAAAGGATTGTGTTTAAAAACGGAGGAATTGTTAAAATTTTAAAAACTACCTTAAAAGAGAAAGGTATTGGTCATTATTTTAATTGGGTGGGAAATTACAGCTTAGAGATTAGAGAAAAAATAAGAAATGGAGAAGAAGTTGAAAAAGTAAATATATTTTGTGAACCAGTAAAATAATATGAAATTTGTAATTTTTGCCGGAACACCCGGTTCAGGAAAAACCAGCGTCATCAAATATGTAATTCAGGAGTTAAGAGCTGATTTTAAATTATTTTATGTTAAATTTGATTGTATAAAGACCGAAGATGATAAATTTATCGCTGAAAGATATAAAATTCCAGTGATCAAAAAATTAGCTGGTGAACTTTGCCCCGATCATTATACCGCCCTAGAAATTCCTAAAATTATCAAAGAAAATCAGGATAAAGACATTATTATTTTGGAAACTGCTGGACTATGTCTTCGCTGTTCTCCCTATATTGAAGAAGGGCTGGGTGTAAACGTTCTGGATGTCATTTCCGGAGATCCCAGTCGATACGGCCCAATTTTAACCGAAGCGGATATAGTCGCTATTAGTAAAGGAGATTTAATATCTCAAGCCGAGAGAGAAATTTTTAGAGCCAATGTTTTAAAGGTTAACCCTCGAGCTAAATTGGTTGAAACTAATGGATTAACCGGCGAGGGAATGATTGATATTGTTGAGTTCATTAAAGCATCTTCGGAAATTAAAACAGAAAAATTAACCTTAAAGCATCCTATGCCTTCGGCAATTTGCGGTTATTGTTACGGGAATAAAATTATAGAAGAAAAAGCTGTTCGACAAAGATATTTAGCGGGAAAAGAATTAAAAAATTTAGTTCCTAATCTGAATTGCGGAAAATGTGGATTTAAGTCTTGCAACGAGTTTATTAGAGCGGTTTTAGATAAAAAGGCAAATAAGAACCAATGTCCATTTATTAAAAAATAAATTAATAATTTAATTACTTATGAAATTTGAAGTTAACAAATCTAAATGCGCTGGATGCGGGGCATGTCTTCAAGCTTGTCCTTATGGGGCAATTAAGATAGAAGAGGATGGAAAAGCTTTTATTGACCAAAGCAAATGCCAAAAGTGTGGAAAGTGTCAGGAAGTTTGTCCTTTTGATACGATAGAGAAAATTTCAAATGAAGAAAACATTAAACAATCAAAAACTTCGACTTCTCTGCCATCTTCTTCAGCAACATTTCCTTACGGACCTTCGCCTGCCGGAGGAAGAGGTTTAGATATGGAAGGAGGTAGAGGAATGGGCGCGGGTAGAGGAAGAGGACTTGGCAGAGGCCCTCGAGACGGTAGAGGTGGAGGTAGAGGCGGAGGCGGTAGAGGAAGATAAAAAATTAATATGCGAA
>Ga0265594_1000717_pt1 | contig 26945 bp, 24 predicted proteins | sample saktaG_11_FD_190147 | JGI IMG/M metagenome (GOLD analysis project Ga0265594, IMG submission 190147) | Saline water microbial communities from Sakinaw Lake, British Columbia, Canada - sak_2011_5_24_80m | ecosystem: Environmental > Aquatic > Non-marine Saline and Alkaline > Saline ... | reverse complement strand
TCCCACGGTTCCCACGGCTCTCACGGCTCCCACGGTTCCCATGGCTCCCACGGTTCCCATGGCTCCCACGGCTCCCACGGTTCCCACGGTTCCCACTCTTCTTATTAATAATAGATAGTAGACGATAAAGATGAATTTCTTAAATAAAAAAATACTATTGGGTATAGTTGTAATAGTTCTTTTAATAATTGCTGGTGGAATAGGAGCGATTTTTTATTGGCAAAAAACGCATATATCCTTAGATATTTCTTCAGAGGCAGTCAAATCCAAATGTTTAGAAAATGTCAGTAAAATGACTGATGAGGAATTAATTAATGAAGTTAAGAATTTAAAATACTCAGACGAAATTGATCCTTTCAGTGGCAAGGAAAGAATGACTTCTGCTCTCGGGCAAATAACCAAATATTTAATTTGTAGAATGAAATATAACAGGAATTCAGATTTCTATAATAAAGCAAAAAGTTTTATTGAAGAATTAGCCATCGAATCATTCATCCAGGAAGAAAATAAACAAATTTTTTTAGCTGCCTTAGATAAAACTTTTGAGCTCGAGTCGTCTTTTGCTAAGATGCTTGCCCTAAGCCCTCTTGAGGCAATATGTTCAGATAATGAAGAAAAAGATGAGTTTTTAGAATTATGTTTAGGAAATGTAGAGAGTGTAAAGAATGAATTTTCCTTGGAAAAGGTGGAAGGAATGATAGATTCTTGTAAGGGTAAGTGCGATAAGATTAATAAATATATTGACGATATACCTCTTTTTGAAAATGACTTAAATAATACTTTCGTTTGGTCGAATAATATAGTTTTGGCGAGAAGACAAACGTATGGACGAGTTGCTTTAGCCTTTCGTTTGGGTGGTAAGGAACTTGCTCTAAAAGCATGTAGCTATGTCCCGAATTTAGAAATAAAAGAAGAATATCAGAAATATGTAGACTCTTTAGATTATATGAAAAATTGTAAAAAATTTGATTACGGAGGAACAAAAGATTGTGAAATATACGAAGAATGCGCTGAAATTCGTCAAGGAATAATAAATTTGGTTTGTGAATTTGATTTATGAATTGGAAAAAAGAAAATATAACCGATAAAAAATAGCTCTTATAAGAGCTATTTTTGGTTTTTAAGTCGTAAAAAGTTTGCCAAAACTAGTGATTTTTGGTAAATATTAAGTAGGTATTATGAAAAAAGAACTAAAGCGTTTTAAAATTTCTTTGTCTGGTTCTTATCCAGAAGTACATAATCAGCTTAGTCAGGAAGGCCTTAATTTTGAGGAAACTCTTAGAAAAATTAAAAATTTAATTAAATTAGGGCAAAAAGAAAATATAATTGTTAATATTGATGTATTTACTTCAAATCATCCTGATAGCTCTAATTATTACAGATTACACGATACTATCAGACTTGTTTTGGGATTGGGAATAAAGAAGATTCAATTTACTTTAATAAATCCTTCTCAAAATAATTTGATTGCTTCTTTGGATAAAGTGGCTGAGTATATTTCTAAAGCCCGTTATGTTTTTTTATTTGATTCATTAATAAAAGTAAAAGGTCTGCCTTATTGTTTGATTCCTGAACCAGAAGGTGTTATTTTAAAAAGCGAGAAATCTAAAGATTTTATAAAACTTAAAAAATGCAAAGCTTGTAGATATTATCAGGAATGTGATGGAATCCCAAAGGGATATCTTAAAAGTTTAGATAAAGACAAAATTAAACCACGAACGCTACCCAAGGAAGTGATGATTGAAGTAACCCCTCGCTGCAATTTTAAATGTCAGTTTTGTTTTAATCGGGTTAGTTTTGCTAAGCAAGGCCATTTAGGCAAAGAACCAACCACTTCTTATCTTAAAAAGGTAATCAATAGCATTAAAAAAGCTGGTGTGCCTGTAGTCAGATTTACCGGTGGAGAACCAATGTTAAGAAAAGATATATTTGAGTTGATAAAATATGCCAAGGCAAAAGGATTAGAAGTAAGATTAAATACAAATGGCTCTTTGATTAAAAGTTATAAAATGGCTAAGGAAATGGCTAAGTATTTAGATTATGTTCTTTTCTCTATGCATACTTATGACTCCAAAAAAGACGAAAAAATTACCGGATTTAAAGGTTCTTTTGAGAAAAAAGTAAGAGCGGTCAGATGGTTCAAAAAAGCTGGAGTAAAAACTGTTAGAATGAGCACCATTGCTACTCTAGATAATATTAAAAATTTAGAAAAGTTTTATCAGTTATTTAAAAAAATAAGAATTGACAAATGGGCAACTAATAGGTTAATACCTCTTCCCGGAGAGAAAAAATTTTGGGGCAAGGAAGAACTTCCTCTTTTGGTAAACAAGTTAATTAAAATTAAAAAAGATATTGTCAAAAATAATCTTCCTTTGAAATTGCATATAGTTAATGCAGCTCCTCTCTGTGCTGATGATCCCATTAAAATGAATGCGGTTTGTTCCGGGGCTCGCTCAGTAGACGGGCATGAAAGATTTGTTATTGACCCAAGAGGATTTGCTAAGCCGATTTATTACATTGAAAAAAATATCGGTGACCCTTTAGATATTTTAACTTGTTGGAATCATCCCTTTATGAAATCCTTGAGAAGTTATAAGAATTTGCCAAAAGAATGCAGAGAATGTCCTCTTTTGGAGAAATGCAAAGGAGGTAATAGATACGGCGCTTATGCTGTTTCCGGCAGTTATCAGGCAGCTGATCCCTTAATGGATTTTTCCAAGATTAGAAATTTTGTATGGTGAATAAAGATCAATTTATTTATTAAATTAAATATCCTTGACAAGCAATTATTTATATGCTATGATTTAAAAACGAGATAGTCTCGTTAGGATTTTAAAAGTACATTAAAAAATTAGCAAAGGAGGAGAAGATGAAAACGATAAAAATACTTAGTATATTTATTGTAATCACGATGATTGCTTTGATGGCTCCGGGAATTAAAGCAAAAGAGAAGGCAGTACCAAGTGAGCTTCAAAAGATTGAGTTTAAAAAGACTGTTCATTTGGAGGTTGGAATTACCACTGATCCTGTTTATAATGGATGCTACTACATAAAGTATTTAGAGAGGCCGAACAGGCCGGGTCAGTTTGTAGACAAGAAGTCTACTTTTCTTAATGCCTGGCTTATTCTGAGAGGTTTCAGGGAGGGTGACGGTGGCCGAGTTACTTTTGTCGGGCCGCTGAATCTGGTCTTTCGTCTTTGGACTTACGATCCAGAAACTATGACAAAGACTTGTCGCCACTGGGAGATTCTCGGTCCTGAACGTGCTTGGTTTCGCACTTTCGTTGAAGATAAAGATAATTCCGTACTAGAAAGAGGGGAGAGAAAAAGACTTCATGTTCAGGAAGCAGTGAAACTTACGCCGATTATTAAGAAGACAATCATGGAGTTTTCAGAACGGGTAAATAATTTAGAAGCAGATTTTAAGTTCCCTAGCCAGTCTGACAAGTCCTAAGAAAGAACAATTCTCCCTTTTCAGACGAACAATCTTCTATGATTGTTTTAAGGCCCATAATCTATATGGTTATGGGCCTTTTTTAATAAATGTTTGCTAATTTAGTAAATTCTGGTAAGCTAAATTAAAGAATAACTAAAAGGAAGGGAATGTTATTTATCTATGACAATAAATCATCAATCTATATACGATTTAATTATTGAAAGTGGCTATCAAAACAAAAACGCCACTCATATATTTGAGATAAAGCATAATAATGAAAAATGCAGACGGTATTATCATCACACAAAAAGTTTATTTGACAAGATAACTCTTTTAGAAGTGGAGGCACTGTCTTATTTAAAAAAGCAAGACAGGATTTTAGACATAGGAGCTGGTGCTGGAAGAATAAGTATGTATTTACAAATAAAGAGGCATAATGTAACCGCTTTAGATAAATCAAAGCCTATTTGTAAGGTTTTAACAAGGAGGGGTATAAAAAAAGTTATCAATGTTGATATTTTTAAGTATTTTCCGAGAAGGAAGTACGATGTTGTATTGTTTGTGGGCGTTTATAGTATTTTTGATAAGAAAAAAGAAAATATCACCAAATTTCTTGGTTATGTGAAAGAGAAAATACTTAATAAAGATGGTAAACTTATATTTATTTTAGCTGATGCCAATTCAGGTAAAACTGAAATTATGAAAAGGCGTTTTATTTTCAAGAATAAAATCGGTCCTTGGTTTGAGTCTATTTATCCTTCTGCTAAGGATATAATAAAATTAGCTAAGGAAAACAACTTATCAATAGAAGAATTTAAAAAGAATAATTCAGGTCAGTATTTCTTAATTTCGAAAAGAAGTCCAAAATCATGTTAGATTTTGCCAATGAAATTTATGAAAAAATCTTAAATTTGGGCGTCAAGTATAATGTTCTAGCCAATTGTCGAGAGTATCCATCTTTATTGTTCAATAAACACCAATTTAACTTTAGTGAAATACAGGCAAATCTTCAGAAAAAATTTAATAATCCAAAGTTCATTACTGGTCTTTATGTTCATTTTCCTTTTTGTCAGAGCCGATGTGCTTTTTGTAAATATTATTCAGAAGTAGTTTCTGATAAAGATATTTTTAATAAGTATCTAAAAGTCCTAGAAAGAGAATTAGAATTATATCAAATTGATTTTTCTAAAATAGAGCTTGATAATCTTTGTTTGGGTGGCGGCACGCCTACTCTTTTAGATGAACAACAGATAGAAAAGTATCTGGATATTATTTATCGTTTTTTTCGGCTTAAACCAGGAGCCCAAGTCAGCATAGAGGGGACTCCTGAAACCATTGCTTTAGCTAAAATCGAAGAATATAAAAGATTAGGCATAAATCGCATTTCCTTAGGTTTACAGAGTCTTAATGATAAAGTTTTAAGAAAAATCGGAAGACGACATACAGCAGAAGATGTTTCTCGGGCTTTTGATGTTATTAGGAAGTCGGGAATTAAATATATCGCGGCTGATATTATCTGGGGCTTACCTGGGGAGTCCCTCGCGACTTATAAAAAAACAATAAGCAATCTCATTAAACTGTCTCCCGAATTTGTAGAAGGATTTCTTTTAACCACTGGTGGACGAGTGAAAATAAATCGTTTTTATCCACCGGGAATAAAAATAGATGAGATAATAAGTTTGTATAAAGAACAATTTCTATTAAATGGATACCGAATAAACTCTTCAGGTAATTTTTTAGGAGTTATAAAAAAAGGCGTTCATCAGTCTAAAGCAGTAAACCAAAATATGGATGGACTTTATAATTGTCGTTCATCTGTCTTAGGAATTGGCACTGGAGCAAGTTCTCATTTTAATAATTTAAAATATAAAATTGTTTCTGATTTTAAGACATATTCAAAATTTTTACTGAATAATATCTTTCCACCTTTATATGGCACAGAGATAAGTAAAAATGACCATAAAAGACAGTATATAATTTCTAGGATAGGTTTTTTCCGTTCTATCAACAAAGAGAGATATTATAAACTTTTCGGAAAAGATTTAACTGAGGATTTTCTAAAAGAGATAGCCTATTTAAAAAATAAAGGGATTATTCATGAAACGAAGAGCCAATATAAATGGCTTTTGGATGAGCAGGAAATGGGTCATCAGGCTTTTTTTATGCACGCTATCCAATATTGGTATAATCCAAAATATATTCAGCAGATAGTCGAAGAATATTTTCAAAAATAAAATAATATGTGTGGAATCGCTGGAATTTATAATTTAGCCAAAAAAGATGTTAAAAAAGTAGAACTTAGTTCTATGATTAGCACTTTAGAGCATCGTGGCCCAGATGGTATAGGTTTTTATATTAGAGATAATATTGGATTAGCTCATTGCCGACTAGGTATCGTTGGATTGGATGGCGATGCAAATCAGCCATTAAGTAATGAAGATAATTCAATTCAGCTTGTTTGTAATGGTGAGGTTTATAATTTTAAAGAATTAAGAAGGGAACTCATTAAAAAAGGCCACCGATTTAAGAGTAATAGCGATAATGAAATTGTTATTCATCTTTACGAAGAGTATGGATTGGATTTTGTTAAGAAAATTGATGGAATGTTTGCTTTCGCTATTTGGGATGGCAATAAGGAAAGACTTATCCTTGGCAGAGACCGTTTGGGCATAAAGCCCTTGTATTACTATAAAAAAAATAAGAAATTAATATTTTCCTCTGAAGTTAAAGGAATATTAGCTCACTCTGAATTCAAAAAAGAAATCAATTATGAATTTTTTAGGTTTTACTTTTTTTATAATAGTATTCCAGCACCCCATACGCCTTTTAAAAATACGCTAAGTCTTCTGCCGGCTCATTTATTGGTTTTTGATAAAAAAGGATTAGCCAGGCAAATAAAGTATTGGCAGCCAATCTTTAAGGTGGACAAAACAATTACTGAAGAACAAGCCATAGACGAATTTTCAAGATTATTAAAAGATTCAGTAAGACATCATTTGCCTAAAGAAGTAGATTTTGGAATAGCTATGTCAGGCGGTATTGATTCAAATGTACTTTTGGCTTTAGCGACAGGGTTGTCTAAAAAACCCATTAAGACTTTTTCCTGTTCTTTTATCGACGACACTGAAGATAAAAAAAACGAAATTTCTATTGCCCAAAATTTAGCTGAATATTTCGGCGCTGAACATCATTCGTTCTCCTTATCACCCAAAGAATTGCCAGAAAAAATCGAGAAAATAGTAGAGGCCTTGGATATGCCGATTTGTAGTTTTGCCATAGATTATTATTTAACTGAAAAAATAAATAAAAAGGTAAAAATATTATTTACTGGAGATGGGGTAGAAGAATTACTTGGTAAATATTGGAATCACCGTTTAGCTCAAAGTATGGCTCATATTCTTGAGTATTGTAGTTTAAGAAAAAATATTAAAGAAACCCAAAATCAGTTATTGAAGCAATACTGCCAAATTATTCCTCAAAGAGCATTCCAGTTTTCTTCTGTATATAATTTTTTAGAAAAAGACAGAAAGGATATTTTTCGAAAGACTAAAATGGCTTTATTTGGTAAGGAAAGCATTAGTAATTTTATTTTTAAAAATTATTTTAATAAAAATACGGATGAATTTTTGAATAAAATCCTTGAAGCAGATTTGTCGCATTTTTTACCTGATCATTCATTAAACGTTATTGATAAATTATCGATGGCTAATTCAATTGAGATTAGAGTTCCTTATTTAGACTATAAATTAGTAGAGTATTTAGCCAAAGTTCCTGTGCGATTTAAAATGAGAGCCGGAGCTACAAAGTACTTATTGAGAAGGTCTGCTGAACATATATTGCCTCAAGGTATGGCTTTCGGGAAACATACTGGAGTAACCGGTCCACCCCTTAGGCGATGGTTAACTTTTCATCTTGAGGACTACGTTAAATCAGTCTTGGCCCCTTCCCGCCTAAAAAAGAACGAACTTATAAATCCTTATTTTGTCAAAAAAATTATCTCTAAACATTATCAATTAAAAAAGTATTCCCAGTATTTTAAGAGTGATAATATTGAGACAATGTTCAATGACCAGACAATTAAATTATGGAAATTGATTTTATTTCAAATTTGGTGGGAGAAATATTTATTATGAATCAAAAAGAATTAAGAAAGTATAAAAAAAATAATCTGGCGGCGTTATTTAAAATAACCTCTCGTTGTAATGATTTTTGTAAATTTTGTATTGAAAGAAAATTTATTGAAGCAGAAAGAAATGACCTTTCCTTTGAAGAAATAAAGAATAATTTTAAATATTTAAAAGATAATTTTAGTTTAGATTATCTAGTAATTACCGGAGGAGAACCAACTTTGCATCCGGATTTTTTAAAGATCATTGATTATTTCTATGATAAAGGAATGGAATTTAGAATTATCACTAATCTTCTAAGGCTTAAAGATAAGAGTTTTTTTAAAAAAATATTACCTTATTTTTCCTTAAATAAGAATAGGATTATTGGCTCTGTTAATGATTTACCGATTAATAAAATGGCTATTGATAGAATAGAAGGTTTAAAAAATGTTTTAAAATATAAATTGCCCTTAATGTTAATTGTTGTTGTTTATAAAGATAATTTAGAATCTCTGGCAGAATTAATTTTATATTTAGCTAATCTTTTTAAAGAGTATAAATATAATAAATCAATAAATATAGAACTAAGATTAATGTATATAGAAGGCACCCTAAAATCTTTGCTAAAAGATTCCTTGCCAACGGATTTTAAAGAAATCAAAAAATTTGTTCAGAAAGCAGTTGATACAGCAGATTCACTGGGCGTGACAACAACTCTTTGGAATTTTCCACTTTGTTATCTTGATAAGGTTCCTAAACTTCTGGATAGAACCATTCAGAAGAGACGACAGAGAAAATTGCTTAAAGTCAATAAAGATTTTCAATTAGCCGATATCCAAACAAGAGATTTTGAAGAATATTTTAGAAAGAGCAAAGATTGTTTAGATTGTCCATATAACAATTATTGTAGTGGGATTGATAATGCTTATATTACAAAATATCATTTTCCTAAATTTAGACCTTTTTATTAATTATGCCTCAAAATAAAAAGATAGATTTGTTTTTTTACATTAATCTTTTTTGCAATGATAAATGCAGTTTTTGTTTTTTCTCAAAACTACCTCCTCGAGATAATTTTTTAAGATTAGCTGATATAAGAAAAGTTTTTAACCAATTAGGAGAAAATAATATCCGGGGAATTATTTTAACAGGCGGCGAACCGACTTTAAATCCAGATTTTTGGAAAATTATTGATTATATTTATAATGTTTATATAAAAACGAATAAAGTCAGAGAATTTGATTTATCTACTAATGCCATAACCAGCGCAAAGATTAATATTGCTAAAAAAATTGAAAAATATTTCACCTCTTTTGATGAAAATTACCCAGATATAAAGATTTCCTTTTCTTTTTCTTCTTTTAAGAATCCAAGCAGACAGAAGATAATAGATAAAAAGATAGAAGGAATAAAAAATTTGATGAAAATCAATGGTAATATAGAATCAGTGATTGTTATTACTAAAGAGAATTACAAGGACATATTAGAAATTACAAAATTATTAATCCAGTTGCATAAGAAAAAGAAAACAAAAAGATATTTTTTTAAAGTTGATTATCGTTTGCCTTATGCATCAATGATGTACCGAATTGATGATTTAAAAAAACTAATAATCCCCTTTAAAGATTTTTCTAATGTTCTCAATAAAGTTCTAGATTTAATTAGAAAAGAAAATATTTATACTACTTTGCACAATATTCCTTTGTGTTACATCAAAAATAAACCAGAATATTTTATTGGCCGAAAACCTCCTCAGGGAATAGCCATTTTCCCTGATAAAAAAACCGGCTTTGTAAAAAGGAAAAAAATGTTCGAGTTCGATAAAAATACTGAATGTGATGGGTGTAAATTAAAGAGACAGTGTAGTGGTATCGAAAAAATCTATTTAGAAAATTATAATTATTTAAAGCTTAAACCATTAATTTATGAAATTATTAATTAATTCAGACAAAACAACTTATGGAAAGAAAGTATTTGTTTTTAACCTGCCTGCGCCTGAGACTTGTAAACCAACTTCGTGGTGTTTAATTCATTGCCCTTCATTAAAGGCTAATTTAAATATTCATTTTAAGAAAGTTGCCTTGAAGAAATATGCGATTACGAAGTCTAAAAATTTTCCCGATATGATTATAGACGAAATAAAAAAAAGAAGATTAAATTTGTTCGTGTCCATTCAAGCGGTGATTTTTATTCATCAACTTATATTAAAAAATGGAAAAAAATTGCTAATAATTGCCCCAATACTATTTTTAGGACGTCTACTAAACGCGTTGAGTTTATCAAAACACTTTTAGATTTAAATAATTTACCAAATTTTATTATTAGGGAGAGTATCGATCCTGCAAAACCAAATCCTGTCACTAATTTGCCCCTCTCTGCAATAGAAACAGTCCCCGTGGCTAAAAATTTTTTCAGGTGTATCCGCAACTGTGAGAAATGCGGCTACTATTGTTGGTATCATAGGGTAAATGAATATTCTCCAACTTTAACACCTAAACAATGGGAAAAAGCCTGTCTATAAGAATTAAATTTAATTAGTCATGTCTAAAAAAATATTTTAATATGTAGAGACAAAAAAGAATTTAAACAATTAGCTAAACAACAATTAGCTAAACAACAAAAAGACACACATTTTTCTTTACTCGATTTACCTGATGAAGAATTTTGGTCATCTATTTTTAATAATAATGAAAGAGATTAAAAAATTCCCCATAAAATTTAAACAGGTAACAGTTATAACAAAAAGAAGAAATAAAATTTTTTTTAAAAGTTTTTATACTAAAAATAATCAAATTAATTTAACTGGTCAAGAGAATTATTTTAATGATTTAGCAGCTGGTCTTTATAGAACTAAGCTGGGGATTAAAGATACCGCTCGGGCTTGGAAATTTATTTTTAAACACTTTTTCTTTGCTAAAGAATTATTTTCTAAAATAGATAGGGCTTCTAAGAAAAATTTTTTTGTTTTAGATATTGGTTGTGGTAAAGGTTATTTTAGAAAAGTTTTAGAAAACAATATTAGAGAAAGAGAAAAAGTTATATATTTTGGAGTTGACTTGCGCAAGGATATCTTAAAAAGAGCTATTTTTGATACTTCCATAGATTCAGGTGCTCAAGGAGATAAGGTTACTTCTATTTATATTTGGCATGATGCTACCAAGGAATTTCCTCTTAAATCAAATAGTTTTGATTTTATAATATCTTCTCAGCTAATAAAGTATCTAGAAAAAGATAAAGTAAATTATTTAATTTCTGAAATACACCGTCTCTTGAAAAAAGATGGAATATTGTTATTATCCAATGGATTAATGTTTAATGAAAAAGTCGATTTAAATATAGCAGCCAAGAGAAAAAACAGGGTAGAATATTATTGGACAACTAAAGAATTAATGAAGATTTTTAGAAAAAATAAATTTAAAAAAATAGATATTTATGGCGGCGAAGCCACTTTAAAAATCTTAATGGGAAACATAAAGTCCAGTGATAGGGTGCTAATCAACAAATTCAGAAAAATCTTTCCTGATGAAATAGTTGAATCAATATTTGGATTTTTTTATCCCAAGCTAAGCGGAGTGAAAATATTTTTAGCTAAAAAATAATTATGAAAATAATAAAAATAGATTATAAAAATCCAGATCCAGGAGCGATTAAAAAAGTAGCCGAGGCTATTAATAAAGGTAAAGTAGCTATTGTGCCTGGTGATGCTGTTTATACTATCGTCGCTAATGCTTTTGATTCCGAGGCGATAAAGAAAGTTTATAAGATAAAAAGAAGAGAAAAAAATAAGGCCTTTAATTTAGGGCTTTATTGCCTTGGGGATATTGCTAAATATGGCAAATTTAATCCATTAATTTATAAAATCGCCAAAAAATTTCCCAAAGAACCATTTACTTTTGCTGTGCCTAGGAATAAAGAAATTGTGCCTAATTTTTTAAATCCTGACTATCAAACATTGGGTTTTCGCGTTCCTTTTAATAAAGTAACTTCAACTTTATCAAAATTTCATCGGACCCCGGTAATTGGCACCAGCGCTAATATTTCTGAATTAAAAGATACTTATTCAATAAAGGAACTAATGGAATATTTCCGAGGAATCTTTGGCTATGAAATTAAACCAGATATAGTTTTAGATGCTGGAAAATTACCAGTGCGGCGGCCTTCAACTGTTGTTGAGATAATTAATGATAAAGTTAAGGTAATCAGAGAAGGGGAAATTAAAACTTCTCTTTTAGAGAAAGAAATAATCAGATTAACTAAGGACTTTAGGAAAAAATTAAACAAAAAATTATGAAGGTTTTAGGCATTGATACGATTTTACATGATGCTTGTGCAGCGGTGATAGAAAATGGCCATAAAGTTCTGTCTAATGAAGTCAAGCATACAATTATGTCTTCGGACTGTTTATTAGATATGCCTATTTTACATTTAAAAGAACTGGGTTTGTTAATAAAAAATGCTCTCAAGAAAGCCAACTGTCAGATGAAAGATATTTCATTAATTGCTGTAAATAATTTTGGCAGTCTTTTTTCCAATGTGGCTATTGGAGTCAGTGCGGCTAACGTTCTTGCTTATCTTTATGATATCCCCTTAATAGATGTTCATCATCAGGAAGGACATTTTTTTTCAAACTGGCTGGAGAGAGGCCAAAAAGAATTCCAATTTCCAATAATAGTTTTAAGTTCTTCGGGAGGACATTCTAGTATTGTTCTGATTATAAATCATCGTTTAAAATTTAAAGAAATTTGGCGAATTGAAGGGATGAAAGAAAAAAAGAAAAATAAACCTAATTTTAGAGGTATTGGAGCTCTTTATGGATTTGTCGCTAATAACCTTGGATTAGGAGGCCCGATTGACAGCGGGTCTTTAATTTCTAAAACAGCTAAAAAAGGTAATCCTGATTGCTTTAATTTTTCAAATTGTAGACAATCTTCAAAGATTCCTAATTTAGATTTTACTAAACTTGAAGAAAGTATAGCCAAAGTAATAACTAAGGAAAAAAAGAAATCTAAAGTTCTTTCTTCGAGATTTATTGCTGATTTGGCGGCTAGTTTTGAGAAAACTATTAGTCAAATAATTATAGATAATTTGGTTAACTTAGCTAAAAAATATAAAGTCAAAGAAATTCATTTAGTCGGTGGGATTTCAGCTAATAATAATTTGAGAAATAAACTTTGCCAACAGTCAAAATTAGATGGTTTTATTACTCGTTGGCCCAAGAAAAAAGAATATTCAACTGATAATGCAGCGATGATTGCTAATTTAGGATATTGGAAATATCAACTGAATCCCAAAAGGTATTTAAACCAAAGAAGTATTAGTATTAGGTCTAATCTAAAATTAGAAAATATTGCCGTTAGCCAATTTTTAGAAAAAAATAAAGAATTAAAATAAATTTTTATGTTTTCGGTTTATTCCAACAATAAAAAAATACTCTATCTTAACGACCGCCATGAAGAAGCAGATACCGCAAGCGAAGACCGAAGAAAACTATATGATAAGAGAATTTTACCTTTACTGAAGGAAAATGATATAGCTGTGTTTGCCGAAGAAATTAATCCTTTTCTCTGGGATTATTATCGTAATTTGGATTTAGCCGCCATAAAAAAAGAAAATATTTTTTATGTTCCAGATTATTTGAATTATCCTTCTTTGACTAAAGCAGTCTTGGATAATCAATCGCTAATTAAAAAGATTAAGCAAAAAAGTTTTGATACGCTTATTCCCTATATTGAAAGTTATGATACTCAAGTTTTAGCCCAAAAAATTGGTTGCCGCATTTTAAGGGAAGCGTCATTAACCGATTGGATAAATAATAAGACAAATTATCGTCAGGTCATTCAAAAATTAAATTTCCCTACGATTCCTGGTTTTACAGTAAAAAATTTAAAAGAAGCTAAGAAATGTTTTAGGTCTTTGAAAAATCAAGGATTTAAAGAAATTGTTCTTAAAAAAGAAAGGTCAGTTTCCGGATTTGGTATTTTTGTTGTCAAAACAGAAAAAGAATTAGAAGACCAATTAGAGAAGAATTTTATTGGTCAAAAGCAGTTTTTATTAGAAGGATTTATTGAAAAAATAAAAATCTCTCCTAATATTCAATATTGGGTAGAATCTAAAAAGATTGATTTAATTGTTGCTTCAGATCAATTATTTGAAGGAGATCGTGTCTCCTATGCTGGCAATATTTTTCCCTTGCAGTTTAGACAAATGCCCGAAATCTGGAAAAAAATTAAGAATCTTTCTTTAAAATTTTGTCATTATTTACAGGAACAAAAATGCTATGGGTTAGTAGGCATTGATTATTTAGTCACTGAAGATGGTCAGATACATTCAACCGAAGCTAATGTTCGTTTTAATGGAAGTACTTTTGCTGCTTTAATAGCCAGGAATTTATTTAAATCATCTGATAAGATTTTCTGGAAAACGTTTAGTCTTCATCGTTCTCCTTTATCGTTTAAAAATTTATTTGAACATTTTTCAGAAAGCTTTATTACTCAAAGAGGTCAATTTGGTATTTTCCCCATCGGCATAGATCTTTTAGATTCAATGGGTGAAGGTCAATTTATGGCTGTAGGTAAAACACTTAAAGAGATTAGTCAATATATTAAAAAGCTGGAGCAAAATAAAGATAAATAATTATGATTATTACTAAAAATAATTATGTTAATTTAAAAAAAGAGATATTCCGTTTAATGAAATTAAAGAAACGTCAGGTAGAATTAACGATAACAAACAAAAAAGAATTAATGCCCAGTTTTGGAGAAATTGCTCTTCATCTTCAGGAAATAACCGCTTATGAAAATTATATCCAAATCAAGATTAAAGATATTCCTTATTGTTTACTGCCTGACATTGATGAGCGAATGATTTTTAATGAATCGAAAGAAAAAAAGACAAAGCTTCAACAATGTCGGGGTTGTCGCTATGAAAAACGCTGTGCGGGGGTATTAAATAAATATCTGGAAATTTACGGAGATAAAGAGATAAAAACAGTCAAGGATTTACCCCGGGAAGTAATGGTTGAAGTTGAATCAAGGTGTAATTTTAATTGTAAGTTCTGCTTTAATAAAAATTCTTTTGCCAAACAAGGAAGAAATATAAAAACTTTCACTACTAGTCAAGTAAAGAAAATAATTGAGGCAATTGCTCAAGCCGAGGTAAAAATAATCAGATTTACCGGCGGCGAACCTCTCTTACGGAAAGATATATTTGACTTAATGGAATACGCCAAGCTTAAAGGACTGAAAGTGCGATTAAACACTAATGGTTCTTTAATTGATAATAAGAAAATAGTTAAAAAATTAAATAATTTAATTTCAAGTATTCTTATTCCTATTGAGAGTTATAACGATAAAAAAGAATCTTTAATTACTGGTTATCCTCATTCTTTAGAGAAAAAGATTAAAGCCATAAAATTATTAAAGAAAGAAGGTTTGATGACAATCCGAGCCGGCACGGTTGGTACTAAAGAAAGTATCAGAAATCTAGAGAAAATATTTAAGCTGACCCAAGTATTAAAGTTAGATGATTGGGAAATATATCGACCGATTCCTATTCCAGAAAATAAGTTTCCTATCTCAAAAAGAGATGTCAGAATGTTAGTTAATAAATTAATTAAATTCAGCCAAAGAGCTGGTCGGACTTTTAATATTGTCAATGGCATTCCTTTTTGCGCTTATGATAAAAAGAAAATAGATAGTATCTCCAGAGGGGCTTTACCAGTAGATGGTCATATTAGATATGCCATTGATCCTCGAGGATATGCTAAGCCAGATTACTATATAGATAAAAATATTGGTCATCCTTTAGATATTTTAGGATGCTGGAATCATCCTTTTATGAAAAGAATGAGAAATTTAAAATACTTGCCCCAAGAATGTAAAAATTGCCAATATATTGAAAAATGCCGTGGGGGGAGCCGTTTTGCCGCTAAAGTCGCTTTTCATAGTTTTAAAGCCAGAGATCCTTTAGCTAATTATGGCTAAATTTAAAGTTAGGAAGTATTTACAAATAACATATGGCTATTCCTAAGTTTCTTAATTATAAAAAAATATTAGAAAAAAAAGATTTCTTGCCTTTTTATGCTTATGATTTCAATTTGATAAAAAGGCAAATTTCAAAGCTTAAAAAAAATATACCTAAAAATGTTAAAATTTTTTATGTGGCTAAGGCTAATCCTAATATAGCTATTTTAGGAGTAATGAAAAAATTTGGCTTAGGTCTGGTAGTAACATCATTAGGAGAACTATTTGCTGCTAAAAAAGGCGGATTTAAACCAACCGATGTTTTTTTTGCCGGATCGACTAAATCTGATCGCGAATTTTTAGAAGCTATAAAAAACAATATTAATTTATTTAGTTTAGAATCCATTTCAGAAATTCAAAGATTGAATAAAATTGCTAAAAGAGTTGGCAGAAAAAAGAAAGTATTGCTCCGACTTGATTTAGTAGGTTATAAAAAACAGACTACTAAGAAATATAATGTGGTTTCTGGTTTTGGTATATCATTAAACGATTTTAGCAAAGTGCTTTACGACTTTCCTAAAAAATTTCCTAATCTTAATTTAAGGGGCATTCATATTTATGGAAGTAATCGTGTTTACGATGTGGATATTTTATCCAAAAATATAGAGCATGTTTTTTCTGTTGTTAAAAAACTTGAAAAGAAAAATAAATTGAATTTTAAGATAATAAATATTGGCGGCGGCTTCGGAGCAAGCGCTAAACAAGAATTGAGGGCAGTTGATTTTTGCAAAAAACTAAAAGCTCTTTTAAAGAAATATAATTTTGACGACAGAGAAATTATTTTAGAATTGGGTCGTTATTTAGTTAATCAAGCTGGTGTTTATGTGACAAGAGTTATCGAGTTAAAAAAGATAAATAAAGTTAATTTCTTAGTTGCTGAGGGTTTTATTAATCATTTAATTAGGACCTTGGCCGACTCAGGCACAAAAAGTCGATTTATGTTTAGAAAAGAAAGGATTACTGACTATGAAATTGAAATTTTGCCTAAACCTAAGGGTCGGTTTTATCCAACATTGATTCGTGGACAGATGTCTTCTGTAGCCGATAGCTTTGGCCGTAGTTTTGATTGTAAATTTTATTTACCCGAAGCAAAACCTGATGATTTTCTTGTAATTAAAGGAGTTGGGGCTTATAGTTTAACCCTAGCCGTGGTCTTATTTGGCAGTCGAGCTTTTCCTGCTGAATTTATGATGATTAATAATAAATTAGAATTAATTAGAGATAAGATTAGGCCTAGAGATTTCTTTCCATATCAAAGAATTCCTTCAATTTTAAATAGATAAAAGAATTCATAAAGCTGATAAACAATAAGACGAATAAAAAAATAAAGAAGTTAATTTATTTATCTATCCTACCTATAGATGCTAAAGATAAAAAACTTAAAAACTTTTAATAAAATATATTTTATAAAAACAGGTGTTACAAAAACAATAATAAGAATTAATAAAAAAAAACCAATTAGACCAGGCCAGAATTATCAGTTACAGTAATGAAGGTTGGTCGCTTCAAAAGAAGTGTTCTTCATATTTTTTTAAAGATAAGTGTAATGGCATAAGCTTAAGGTATATCAAAAAATTTAAATATCCCCTTCTTAAACCCTTAAACCCTTTATTAAATAAACAATAAATTTATGAAACAAAAAAGAGTTGCCATTATCACAGGAGCCAGCCGAGGCATTGGCAAGGCAATTGCTTTGAAATTGGACAAAGAAAGATTTGCCGTAGTCTTAGTTAGTCGTAGTAAACAAAACCTTAGAGCGGCCTTAAAAGATTTTAGCAAGGGAACAATTGCAATTGTCGCTGATGTTTCTAAGGAAAAAGAAGTTATTTCAATGACAGGAAAGACAGTAAAAAAGTTTGGCCGAATTGATGTTTTAATCAATAATGCTGGAGCTTTTTTATTTAAGAAGATTAATGAGATGACTAAGAAAGATTTTAACCAAATGGTCGGGACCAATTTTGCCGGTGTTTTTTATTCTATGCGAGAATGTATTAAACAGATGAAAAAACAGCCAGACGGAGGACAAATTATAAATATTAGTTCATTAGCCACTAAAGTATCTTTTCCTTATCCTTCAAGGAGCCTTTATTGCGGGACTAAAGCAGCAGTGGGAGAATTTGCGTCTAGCGTCCAGACAGAGCTTATGAGTGATAAAAATAAGATTAAAATTGCTACAATTTATCCGGGGTTAGTTTTTACCGACCGGATAATTAAAAGGAAAATCCGTCATCCCGAGGAAGTTAGGAAATATGCCCTGAAGCCAAGAGATATTGCTCATGTCATCTTGATGATTATTAATCAAGATAAAAATAGCAATATCACCGAGGTGGTTATTCAACCATTATTTAATGTTTCTAGAGTTAAACAATCTAAATAAAATAATAATGAGATATGAAATCAGTCAATCAAATTACAAAACCTTACCTCGATTAGCTAAACTCTTAAAAGAGAATAAAGTTAAAAAAATAGAAATAGAGCTGACTAATCAGGTAGAAGATTTACCTAAATTTTCTGAAATAACCCCTTTTTTGTACCAGATATTAGATTATGAGCTTTTTTTTGAGATTTGGTTAAAAAATATTCCTTTTTGCCTTATTGATTCAGAAGCAGTTGACCATATTTTGCCAAAGGATAAAGATTTTCAAGGAGAAAAAACAAAAAAATGCCGGAAATGTCTTTGGAATAATAGATGTTCCGGTTTCCCCAAGGGTTATCTGGCTAAATATGGTTCTGAAGAAATTTGCCCAATGCCTGATTTACCCTGGGAAGTAATGATTGAGGTAACTTCTCATTGTAATTTTAACTGCCAGTTTTGTTTTAACAAGATTTCTTTTGCTCAGAATGGTCGGGCAATTAAAGATCTTAGCACTGATTATCTCAAAAAAATTATTGATGGTCTAATTAAAGCAAAAATAAAGATAATCAGATTTACTGGCGGCGAACCCTTGTTAAGAAAAGATATTTTTGAACTGATTAAGTATGCTAAAAATAAAGAAGTAGAAGTCAGATTAAATACTAATGCTTCTTTAATTAATCAAAGGACAGCTAAAAAGTTAAAAGGAACAGTTGATAATATATTGATTCCTATTGAAAGTTATAGCGACGAAGAAGAATCAAAAATCACTGGTTATAAGCATTCTTTAAAAAAGAAAATAAAGGCAATTGAATTATTAAAAAAAGAAGGAATTCCAGTGGTCAGAGCTGGGACAGTTGCTGTAAAAGAAAATATTTTGAATTTTGATAAGATTGCCCAAGTTATTTCTCAATTACCTTTAGATGAATGGGAATTGTATCGACCTATTCCTATTTCTAAAAAAATTGATTTAAATTCAAAACTAGTTAAACTCTTAGTAGAAAAATTAATTTCTCTAAGAGGAAAAACAGAAAAAGCAGTATTCATTGCCAATGCTTTGCCTTTTTGCGCTATTAAAGATTTAAATAAACTTAACAGTGTTAGCAAAGGAGCTTTATTTGATGATGGGCATACCAGATTAGCTATTGACCCGCGGGGATTTGTTAAACCCCATTATTTTATGAATGAAAATATTGGACAACCCTTGGACATTTTAAGCGCCTGGCATCATCCTTTTGTTGAAAAAATGAGGGATTTAAAATATTTACCTGAACAATGCCAGGAATGCCCTTTTGTTTTTAAGTGCCGAGGCGGCAGCCGGCAAGCGGCCAAAATGGTTTTTGGTGATTATTGGGATTTAGATCCCTTAGGTCGGTTATTTTAATAATTAATTTATAAATCTATGGATAAAAAAACATTAGAAAAATTAAAAAAGATTAAAAAAGAAGATTCTTTTTTAATGACCATTACTGTCTTTAACAAAAGAAAAAGGGCTAAGAAAAAATTAGATACCTTCCTTATTCTTAATAAATTTCCTTATTCAGAACTTAAAGAAACTAAAAAGACAGTTATTGAATTAATTGACGGGATAAAAAAGAAATAGAAAATTTATCTATGCAAAGAGTAGATATTAAAATAGGTTTTCAATGTAATAATCGCTGTAAATTCTGTGTTCAGGGAAGCAAGAGAGATTATCTGCCAGCCAAGAGTAAGAAAGAGGTAGAAAAGTCATTAAAAGAAGCTTACAGTCGGGGCAAAAACGAAGTTGTTTTTACTGGCGGCGAACCAACTTTACATCCTCATTTTTTGGATTTAGTTAACTATGCCAAAAGACTTGGCTTTGGAGAAATTCAAATTCAGACCAATGGTCGGATGTTTTCTTATTATGGTTTTTGTCTTAAAACCATAAAAGCCGGAGCAACCCAATTTTCACCGGCTGTCCATGGTCCTAATGCTAAAATTCATGATTTTTTGACCAGCGTTAAAGGCAGTTTTGAGCAAACTATTCAAGGAATTAAAAATTTGAAAAAATTAAATCAATATGTTTTGACTAATACAGTCATTACTTCAACTAACGCTCAATATCTTCCTCAAATAGCCAAACTTTTAGTTAACTTAGGCGTTAATCAGTATCAATTTGCTTTTATTCATATTAGCGGGCGAGCGGCTGAAAATAAAGATTGGATTGTTCCTCAAAAAAGCAAAATTATCAAATATATTAAAAAAGGATTAGATATCGGCATTAAGGCCAATAAAAAAGTAATGACCGAAGCGATTCCTTATTGTTTAATGCAGGGCTACGAAGATTACATTGCTGAAAAAGTTATTCCTTCCTCAATTGTTTATGATGCTGGTTTTGTTATAGAGGACTATGAACAATATCGCAAGAATAAAGGGAAAACTAAAGGACCCAATTGTTCAAAATGTAAATATTACCAGATTTGCGAAGGTCCCTGGAGAGAATATCCAGAGATTTTCGGCTGGGACGAATTTAAGCCAATAATAAAATGACAAAAAGATTATATTTCGCCAGTTTAAATGATTGTAATGAGGACTGTTTATTTTGTGCCCGGCGCGGTGACGAGTCACCGATTAAGTTTATTGAGACCAAAAAATCAAAAGAGATTCTTTCTCAGAAGAAAAAACAGGGCTATCAAGAGGTCTACTTTGACGGCGGAGAACCAACCCTAAGAAGAGACCTAACCGAATTAATTCAATTTGCTAAAGATAAAAAATTTAGGGCAGTTAATATTCTGACTAATGCTGTTTTGCTGTCAAAAGAAAAATTAGTCAAGGATCTATTATCTGTCAAAAATACTCAAAATTTTACTTTATCTTTTTCTGTTTCTCTTCATTCTCATAAAAAAAATATTTCTGAAAAATTAGTCGCTAGAAAGAATACTTTTGATAAAACTATTAAAGGGATAGCCAATCTGATTAAAAATGGCTGTAATAATCTTTCTATCTATCACATTATCACTCAATATAATTATCGGGATTTACCAACTTTTGTTGATTTTATTCATAAAAAATTTCCTTCAATAAAAAATATTACTTTTTCCTTTATTTATCCAGCTGGGGCAGCTCTTAAGAATAAAGATATTTTTCCTCAACTTTCTAAGGCGGAACCCTTTTTTCAAAAGGCCTTAGATTTGTCTAAAAAATATTCAATCAATTTTTCTATCAGCACCTGCGGGACTATTCCTCTTTGTTTTTTAAGAGGATATGAAGATGTTTTATTAAAACAGCAAGAATTAGACCAGCCAGAAAAAGTAGGTCTGGTTGATGCTAATCAGGATATTCAATACCAATTAGCCAGCAAAGAATTTCATCAAAAGACAAAAATAAAAGCTCCTTGGTGTAAGGGTTGCATTTACAATGATAAATGCGGTGGTATTTGGCGAACTTATGTTGAAATGTACGGAATTAACGAGCTTAAGTCAGTCCTTAGAAAGAAATCACCACAAGAACAGGGCAATGTCTTTTTAGTGGTAACTGGTTGGTCTTGTAATAATAATTGTATTTTTTGTTCTACGGTGGCCGACAGAGATGTTAATAGAACTAGTCAAGAGATAATTTCTGACTTAAAAAAGGGATTTAAAAAAGGATATCGGATTATAGAATTTATTGGCGGCGAAGTAAGTATTAGGCCGGATTTTTTATTTCTGATTTCTTCGGCCCAAAAAATGGGTTTTAATGACATTAGATTAACTACCAATGGTCGATATTTTAGCTACGATGATTTTACTAAAAAGGCTGTTCAGGCAGGTCTTAAAGTAATAAATTTTTCCCTTTATGGTCATAATAAAACTCTACATGACGGAGTGACTCAAACGCCTAATTCTTTTGAACAGTGCCTTCAAGGAATTAAAAATGCTCTTTTATATCCAGAAGTTGAGGTAATCGTTAATACGGTTATTTCAAAGATGAATTATAAATACCTTAAAGAAATAGCCAAGTTTTTAAGTGAATTAGGTGTTAAGGAATGGCACCTATTGGAATTGTTGCCTGATGGCCGGGCAACTAAAATATATGATAAGATTTCTGTTAATTATAAAGAGTTATCTATTTATTTGAATAAGATTTCAAAATTGGCAAATCTTTTTAAAAAAATTGATATTTTTGATTTCCCCTTTTGTTTATTTGAACCAAGAATTTTTAATCTCAGAAATATAACCTTTTTTACGCCAGAACATAGATACGAAGATATACATCAGACAGGCTTTACGCCGAATCGGGTGACCAAAAAGAAAATAGCTAAGAGAATTGTTTACCGGGACAAATATAAACTAAAACCAGATATTTGTCAGAAATGTAGATATTTTTTTGAATGCGGCGGCATAGCTAAGCCATATTTTAAAAAATACGGTGATAAAGAAATAAAAAAATTAGCTAAAAAGTATCAATTGATCAATGAAAAAAAATAGATACCGAGATATTTATTATAAAGTGGGCAGGAGTCCTTTTGTTTACGCGGGTTATAATTGCAATAACCGATGTATTTTTTGTTTTGAGGCAGACAGGGAATTTCCTTATAAGACCACTAATCAATTAAAAAAAGAGATTGAAGTCATCAAAAAGAAATTTGATTTTATTAATTTTATGGGGCAGGAGCCGACTTTAAGAAAGGATATTATTGAATTAGTTGGCTATACTAGAAATTTAAATTTTAAGGAAGTTGGTATTACCACCAATGGTCGGATGTTTGCTTATCCAGATTTTACTAAAGATATTTTTAAAAGTGGCTTAACTCAAGTTGTTTTAACAGTAGCTGGCAGTACTCCTCAAATGCATGATTGGCATACTTTAGTCAAGGGAAGTTTTGACCATGCCTTATCTGGCATTAAAAATATATTATCTCTTAAAATTCCTGGTTTAAGTTTTATTATCAATATTATGGTTACTCAAAGAAATTTCAAAAAATTATCGGAAATAGTTGATTTTTATGCCAATCTAGGTATCAGAGAGATGAACATTGGTCATGTTATGCCCTTAAACAAAAGAATAATCCACTCTAAAGAGATAGTTGCTCAAATGAGTCAAGTAGTTCCCTTTTTAATTAAATGCCAGGATAAATATGGCCAGCAGATAAAATTCTTATTTGTTGAGTATCCAGCCTGTGTTTTTCCTAAAAAGTATCGCGATTTGGCTTTCCCTTGTCTGGAAGAAAATCCTCAAAAAAGGAGAATCAAGCTATGCCAGAAATGTCAATATAAAAACAGTTGTATGGGAATAAGCGGGGCTTATTTAAATCTTTATGGAGATAAAGAATTCACCATCTAAAATTAAAAAAACAGTTATTATTGTTGGTTATCGATGTAATAATCGCTGTCGATTTTGTAATGATGCTAATAAAAGAGAATTGCCTAATAAAACCACTAAACAGATTAAAAAGGAAATGATTGGAGCCAGAAATAAAGAGACTACTTATCTGGAGCTGATTGGCGGGGAAACAACTATTAGACCGGATGTTTTAGAATTAATCAGTTTCGCCAAAAATTTAGGTTTTCAGACCATTGCTATGTCAACCAATGGCCGGATGTATTCTTATTTAAAATTTACTAAGAAAATAATCAAAGCTGGTTTAACTGATATTGTTTTTTCTATCCATGGTCATAACAGTAAAATTCATGATTATTTAACTCAATCACCAGGCAGTTTTAAACAATTATTAAAAGGATTAAATAATTTTAAAAAATTAGGTTTTGAGAGAATTGGCTCTAATACTACTATTGTTAAGCAAAATTATAAGCATTTGCCCCAAATCGGCCAGTTTATTTATCAGCAAGGAATCAGGAATTCCGAATTTATTTTTGTTGACCCTAATTATGGAGGGGCTTATGACAATTTTGATAAATTAGTTCCCCGAATTTCTCAAATTGCCCCTTATGTTAAAAAGTGTTTAGATATTGGTAGAAGAAATAAAATTCCTCATTGGGCTGTTAGGTATGTTCCTTTGTGCTACTTTCAGGATTATCTTGATCAAATCAGCGAGTTGCGAGAAGTGAAAATTTTTCATACCGAACATCTGGCGCCTGACTTTGAAAACTTTGATGTTGAAAGTTCTAGGCAATTAATTGGTCGGGCAAAAACAAAAAAATGCCAGAATTGCCAACTATTTAAACAGTGTGAGGGAATTTGGAAAGAATACCTTAAGCATTACGGAGATAAGGAATTAAAGCCAATATAAAAATAATGGATATTTGTCTTTGGGATAAATGCAATAATAAATGTTCAATGTGCACTAATCCAGATAGGCCATGGCTTTCTCCCAATGGTCTTCCTGAAGAAGGTTATGATTACGAAATATTAATTGGAAGAATAAAGAGACTCAAAGAGAAAATTACTTCTTCTGATGCAGTTATCTTGACTGGCGGCGAACCAACTCTTCATCCTCGTTTTTTGGATGTTTTTAGATTTGTTTGTCAGAATTTTCCTCAACAGGAAATCAGGATTTTGACTAACGGTCGTCGCTTTTTTTATAAAGACTTTACTAAAAGTGTTCTGGAAGCAGATAATCTTAGTATTGCTGTTTCCTTGTATGGTCCGACAGCTAAAATTAATGATGGGATAACCAGAACCAAAAATAGTTTTGAACAAACAACTAAGGGTTTGGAGAATTTACTACTTTACAGAAATAATAATCAGATTATTGAAATAAGAACGGTTATCAGCCAGCTTTCTTATCAATATCTTGGTCAGATTTTGGATTTAATTAAGAAACGTTTTTCTTCGGTTGATAGAGTTATCCTTATTTTTATGGAAATTGAAGGTCAGGCAGATAAAAATTTTAAAACTGTCGGAATTTCTTACTCCCAAGTAAGACCATATTTAGAAAAATTATATCCTTTGTTCAGCAGTTTTAAAGAATTGCGGCTTTATCATTTTCCTTTATGCGCTCTTAAATCAGAATTTTGGCCATTTGTTTGGCGGACTTTACCGGCCGAGGAAGTGGCTTTTGTTTCTCCCTGTAAGCAATGTCAGTATAAAAAATATTGTTTAGGTATTCATAAGGGTTATCTAGAAAAATTAGGCGGTAAGGAATTCAACCCGATTAAGGATGAATTACTTATTCAGAAAACCGGTGATTTTTATCATCCAATTAAGGGGGTAGATAAAAAATAATGATTTTTGATATTTTATTTTTGCCATTACTTTTTTTCATTAGTCTAGTTATTAGTTACGAAGATATTAAATATGGCAAGGTAAGAAATAAATGGATTATTTTAGGACTTGTCTGGGGTTTGGCGGTTATTTTTTTCTTTTTTATTTGGTATTTTATTGCTTCGCCAGTCAGTCGTTTTTTTTATTTTAATATTTTAGATTTGCCAGCTGGTTCAGCGGCTCCAGTTTTTACGGCTTCTCTTTCTTATCTTGGCAAATGCTTGGTTAATTTTAGTATCGCCTTAATAATAGCTTTTTTGATGTGGCGATTTAAGGCTTGGGCGGCTGGCGATGCCAAGCTTTTTATGGTTTACTCTCTGCTCATTCCCTTAAAATATTATTGGAAATCTTATTTAGCTTATTTTCCTTCCTTTGTCTTATTAATAAATATTTTTATCCCTATTTTTCTGTATTTATTAATTAGATCTATTTTCCATTGGTTTAAATTTGTTCATTTTAAAATAACTAAGCCGTCAATAGCTCCTATTGATAGAAAAAAAAGTATTTATTCAGTCAGCCCGGCTGAACGAGAAAAAAAGAAGCAAGCCAAGAAAAAGGCACGAAGAGAAAAAATTAAAAACATATTAAGTATGCTGCTGACTTTTATTGGTATCTTTTTAATTTTTGGCTTGCTTCAGCGACCAATCCAGGAGTATTTTTTCATAGATATTTCTTCTTTCCAGATGTTTATGTTTGCTGCCTTAATAATTTTTAGCGGACAGTTATCTAAAGTTTTTCAAAAACCTCTTGCTTTTAAGATGATTATCGTTGTTTTAATGGTTATTCTTGGCTATGGATTTATTTCTTTTCCTCAGGCTACTGGCCAGATTCTTTATCAAAGCGTAAAGATGATGGTTATTTTTATGGCTGTTTTGACTTTATTTAGAAAATTAATTGATTTTTATATTCTCAAAACTGGTCTTGAAGAAATAAAGATAGAGGATCTTAAACCAAAAATGAGTTTAACCGAAGAAACTTTAGAAAAGTTAAAAGAAGACAAAGAATATTATGACAAATATATTGGGGTTATTTACCCTGGCGGCTTAAGTTTAGAGCAGGTAGAAGCAATAAAAAAATGGCTTCAGAAAAGTCAGAAACACCAGGCAGAGACAATCAATATTTATAAGCCATTCCCCTTTGTTATTTGGATGTTTATTGGGGTAATTATTACCTTGCTCTTGAAAAGTTCTTTACTCCATTTATTTTTAGGGCCCAAATAATAATTGTGGATAACCTTAAATGACTAAACTTAATAAAGCGTGTTATAATTAAAATATGCAGAAAGGGTCTGGAAAATTAAAATTGATAGTTTTATCAGGATTAGCCATATCTTTGTTATTTTTCTACTGGCATGGATTTGTATTTTCTCAAGGTAGTCCTTCAAATCCAGCGCCTCCTCTTCCAGGCACAAATTTTCAGATTTGTACAGGGTTGGTAGGTCAAGATGCCTGTTATGATGAAGCTACCTCAATCACTAGGTTAAACTGGAATTACTCTTCGCCAATAGACCCAGTTACTGGTTCAGGGGGTCATGGACAGATGGCTTTTTGGGTTCAAGTAGATGATAATGGTAATCTTAATGACGGTAATTTTCCCTCCCCCGAGATTAATACTGGCTGGATAACGTCTTCCAATCAGTATTATGATATTCTTCCTGGATTTCTCAATCCTAATACCGCATATGCCTGGAAAGTAGCCGTAGCTGATACTAATGGCACTTGGAGTGGCTGGACATGTCCTGATGTCCCTATTACTATTCCTGGTTCCCAATTCCAGGTTTGTACAGCCAATGTCAGTCAACCAGCTTGTTATACTGAAGATTCACCCAGGCCAACTCTTAATTGGACTTTCAATGCTACAGC
>Ga0265594_1000714_pt1 | contig 27024 bp, 27 predicted proteins | sample saktaG_11_FD_190147 | JGI IMG/M metagenome (GOLD analysis project Ga0265594, IMG submission 190147) | Saline water microbial communities from Sakinaw Lake, British Columbia, Canada - sak_2011_5_24_80m | ecosystem: Environmental > Aquatic > Non-marine Saline and Alkaline > Saline ... | reverse complement strand
ATTGACCACCGACTAAGTTTTCATATTCGTTTGACTTAAAATCAGAAAAACGGACAATAGCTTCTTTCGGGTAAAAAGCTGCCGCGATTTGGGCAATACCTTCGGCCAGTTCTTTAACAAAATATTCTTTTTTATCTTTGTGTTCAACAGTAATTTCAGCAATTTTTGCTTTCAATTTTTTGTCTTTGATTTTTTTATAATGATACAAAGCTAATGGATGAACTCTGATTTTTTCAGCCAAAATGAATTCAATCCTCGCCAATCCCACCCCGTCATTTGGCAAAAATGAGGTTTTGAAAGCAATCTCTGGCGCTCCAATATTTATCATTATCTTTGTTTTCAATTTCGGGATTGTTTTCAAATCATATCTTTTAATTTCAAAAGGAACTTTTCCCAAGAAAATTTTTCCTTCGGAACCTGAAGTGCAATCTACTGTAATCTCTTCGCCAGTTTTTAAAATTTGAGTTGCTCTTTTTGTCCCTACGATACAAGGCAATCCCAGCTCACGGCTCACTATTGCGCTATGGCATGTTTTTGCTCCTTCGTTAGTAACAATCGCTGAAGCTAAAGGAAAAATAGAGACCCAGTCTGGGTCTGTCATTTTCGTCACTAAAACTTCTCCTTTTTTAAATTCTCCTATTTTTGAAACATCTTCAATAATATGAACTTTTCCCTGACCAATTTTATTTCCAATGGCAATGCCGGCTAAAATTGGTTTTTTGTCAGTTTTTATCTGATATTCCTCAAGAGTTGTGATTTTTCTTGGCGCAAAAACTGTCTCCGGCCTTGATTGAGTAATGAATAATTTTCCAGTTCTTCCATCCCTTGCCCATTCAATATCTTGGGGCCTGCCATAATGTTCTTCAATAGTTATCGCCCATTTTGCCAGAGTTAAAATTTCTTCCTCGGTTAAAGAAAATTTCATTTGCTCTTTTTGAGAAACTACTACTTCCTTTAATCCTCCTTCTTTAGCATAAATATATTTTTTGGTCTTTCTGCCTAAATTTTTAATAATTATTGATTTATAGCCTTGTTTTAAGGTGGGTTTGAAAACATAAAATTCATCCGGAGTAATTTTTCCCTTCACGATCATTTCCCCCACTCCATAAATTGAATTAATTAAAACAACGTTTTTAAATCCCGTTTCAGTATCCAAAGTAAAGATAATTCCTGAAGATGCCAAATCAGACCTCGCCATTTTTTGGATGCCGACAGAAAGAGCAAACTTTAAATGCGAAACTTTTTTTTCTTCTCGATAAGCAATTGCTCTATCATTAAGGGAAGAAGCAAGACATTTTTTTATTGCTTCAAATAAATTTTCCTCTCCCCTAACATTCAAGTAGGTTTCAAACATGCCGGCAAAAGAATCTTGGGGGGCGTCTTCTGCCACCCCGGAAGACCTAATCGCAACTTCACAATTCTGACCATATTCTGCTACTAATTTCTGATAAGCTTTTATAATTTCTTCTTTTAAATCTTCCGGAAATTCGGATTTTAAAATTAAATTCCGGGCTGCCCTGCCAGCCTCCTGTAAACTTTTTATGCTTTTTGGATTAAATTTTCTAAAAATCTCTTCTAGCTTACTATCAATCTTATTTTTCTTCAAAAAATACCAATAAGCCTTGGCAGTTAATGCAAAACCATCAGGGACATTAATCCCCTTTTTACTCAATTTTGAAAACATCTCTCCCAAAGAGGCATTTTTCCCTCCAACAAAAGGAACATCGTTACTTGTAATCTCTTTAAACCAAAGAATATTTTTTTCTTTTTTTATCATAATTTTTGTTTTATTTTCCTTGCGATTGCTAATTCTTCATCTGTTTCTATGGCTAAAATTTTAGTATTTTTTAAAATAGTTAAATCTTTACAAATCATCTTTCTGATTTTCAAAGAACCCCAGCCAATTGTTCCGGTAAAAATCAGTAAATCACACCCTTCTAAAATAGCAAAATAAGCCCCAATATATTTTTTGATTTTATAGATAAATATTTCCAAAGCTAATTTTGCTTTTTTGTCCCCCTTTCTGGCTTTTCCTAGGATTTCTAACATTTCTTTAGTTCCTCCTGAAATTGATTTAAGTCCTGATTCAAAATTTAAAATTTTATTTGCTCTTTTTGGAGAAAAACTTTTAGCAAGTTCTAAAACAATACCGGCGTCAATATCACCAGGCCGGGTCATCATTACTATTCCTTCCATCGGAGTAAATCCCATCGAAGTATCAATCGCTCTGCCGTTTTTAATAGCTGTGATGCTTGAGCCGCCTCCTAAATGACAAGTAATAATTTTTAGTTTTTTAAACGGCTTTTTAATCTTTTTGGCCGCTTCTTCTGCTGCAAACTCATGAGAAATACCATGAAAACCCAACCTTTGGAATCCAAATTTTTTTATTATGTATTTTGGCAAAGTATAATTAGAGGCCTTTTCCGGCAAATTCAGATAAAAACCAGTATCAAAAACAGCTGTTTGTTTTGAATTTGGAAAAATTTTCTGGCTTATTTTTATTCCTAAGATATTAAATGGATTATGAAGAGGAGCAAATTCATTAAATTTTTCCAGTTCTTTTAAATTTCTTTGGTTAATTAAGGTCGGCCTTCTAAATTTATTTCCTCCATGAACAACCCGGTGCCCTATCAATTTTATATCCTTTTTATATTTAGCTGTTTTTCTCAGCTCTTTTGTCAATATCCTCTGATAATTCTTTGGATTCAAAACCTCCCTTTTACCTTCTTTTGCCAATTTCAGATTATCTTCAAATAACTTCCATTTTATTGACTGACTGCCGCAATTTAAAACTAAAACCATATAATAATTTTACCTTTTCCTTTAACTGGTATGCCGGCGGCATTTCCCTCATCGGTGTCAAGATGCATAGAAAGATGATATTTTTCGCCTATCCTTATCCAGACATTGTTTAAAATCAACCCTCTTTTTCCTTTTATTTTCACCGAAACAAATTTCTTTTTATCTATATTTAATCTTTTTGCCTCTTTTAAACTAAGGTGGATATGCCGCCAAGAAACAATTACGCCTCTTCTGATCGCTAGCTTTCTTTTTGGCCCGATTAAAATTATTCCGGGAGTGTTTTTAAGGTCGCCCGACTGCTTAACCGGAATCTTCGCCCCTTCGCCTAAAAAGTAAGCGTCCGTAAGAGACAATTCCAATTGAGTTTCTTCTCTGGCAGGCCCGACAATTCTTACTTTTGATATTTTTTTTCCGTTTTTTTCAATATCAACCGTTTCTTCAGCGGCAAAATCACAACACTGGACCAAATCTTTCTTTTTTTTCAATTGATATCCCCTACCAAAAAGAGCTTCTAAGTCTTTTTTAGATAAATGAATGTGTCTGGCGGATATTTCAATTGGGATATTAACCATATTTATTTTTAATTATACACCAAGCTTCCGTAATATGAAAGTATTTCATATTACGGAAGCGCAGGTAAAGAAGAGAACGCAGTTCTCTTCGCTCGCCAAGCGAAGGTTAAGATAAAAATCGGGGCAAAGCCCCGATTTTTATTTCTCCTATCTTTTAAATATTGTTATCCTCTTTTCTTCTCTCGCGCTTTCTTCCACTCTTTAGCTCCAATTAGAATTAAACCCATCAAACTAAGGATTACAAGAATCATCTTCCAGGCCGACTGGCCGATAACCATACCAAGAGCAGCAAGCATTGAGGCTAAACCTCTCTCAGAAGGAACAACAACTGTTTCCTTTTCAGCAAGCGGGGCTGAAGGAGCCCCTTCCTCGGTTATCTCTTCTGGAATTTCTCCTGTTATCTCAGGAATGCCTATTTCTTCAGCGGGTTTTCCTTCCCCCTCTATCTCCCATCCTTTTACCCCTTTGGTGGTAAAAGTATATTCACAGCTAATGGCTAATGAACCATGAGAAACCGCCCGGTAATAATAAGTAGTGCCAGGAGTTAGACCATAAATTGTTACCGAATGAAAAGTAACCTTCGGGCTGATATCATACTCTAACGTAGTGTTCGCATAGCCATATTTTGGCGGAGATCCCGCATTATCGCTAAGAGTTAAAGTATGAGCTTCCCCTTCTGCGCCATAAATCACTTGGCTGGTAGAAAAATAAGAAGTTAGCCAAGTAATAGTAACGCTTGTTTCCAGAGTAGATGCAATAGTTTCATTAGTAATGGTAAGTCCTTGAGGCAATCCTCCTCCGCTAGTTATAGCACCGCTTATTGTAGGTTGCTGCTGTCCGCCTTCTTGTCCTAAAAACCCAATTATAAAATCAAAGCCTAAAGTTTTTCCCTGATAATCATTACTGGCACCGGAATTAAAAGTAATTGTAAAATCATATTGTGTTTGAGTAGCGTTTGCTAAATCAGAAAGGTATATTTCGGCGGAAAAGAAATTAGTAAGTGTATTACTATAAAGTTCTGTTCCTCCTTGCTTGATAATTATATTTAATTGGTTCGCCAATTGGTCAGGGTCGCTTTTATTTACAGTATCCACAATAATTTTTTGCTGACTCCCGCTGTTATTAGTTACTTTTACCCAACGGGTTATATCTTGCCCAGGCATAAAATTAGCCTCACTAAATAAAGGCGTCTGTTCAAATTGAACTTCCAAATTTGCCGCCTGAACTAAGGCAGGGGACAAAAAACCAAAACCCAAAACCGCGATTGAAATTATTAAAATTGTTTTTAATGCTTTGTTCATAGTTCTCAAATTATTATTCACTTGATACGCTGTCTCCCGAAACGCCAGTATCTGAAATTCCAACGTCGCTTGAACCCCCATCACCACTTCCTCCAACGCTAACACTTTCTCCAGCCCCATCTGGGTTAGAAGAACTATTATCTGGGACAGCCGCTGGTTGTTCTTCTACTGCCGGAGTTTCATCTGCAGGTGCCTCCTCAATGACTTGGGCTTCGTCAATAACTGGGGCTTCTAGTCCTGAAACTACCTCATCCCCTGTTTCTTCATCTGGCATTATTTCATCTACTATCTTATCAATCACCTCATCAATTATTTCATTTATTTCCTCTATTATTCCTCCTTGCTCTTGATTTTCTTCAGTTATTACTTCTTCCTCGGTTGATTCTTCTTCAATAGCTGGGATTTCCTCAGATGGTTCTTCTTCAATCATTGGTTCTTCTTCAATAACCAGATCTCCTTCGCCAACCGGTTCTTCCTCGGCGACTGGAGTTTCTTCACCGAGTAGTTCTTCTGCAATAGGTTCTTCTTCAATAGCTTCTTCTTGATTTATAATCTCTGATTCTAAAATATTTGGCCCGCCGGGCGTAGGAACAGGATCTACCCAATTTGAATTTCCGTCCGGAATTCTGGCATAAGATTTGTTTTCCGGAACCTGTCCATAATGGCTTAAAATTTCTGAAGCATTTAGGACTCGACTATAAATTTTTACTTCGTCAATAGAACCGTCAAAATAATGTAAGCCCATTCTATTTCCTATCGTTAAAGCACTAACCGAGCTATCAATCGGACCGTTTGTAAAGCTTCCTGCCGCACTCAATAGCCCGTTGATATAAAGTTTTACCGCGTTTCCTCCTAAAACTGAATATGTAATAGCAACATGAGTCCATTCTCCCGTTGGAATGGTGGCGGTAGTAGAGAAAATACTAAACTTTCCATAGCCCGTTTGCAGATCATTTTCATTGAAGCGTAAAAAAGCCAATTTCCCTGTATTCAATATTAAGAACCAGTAACTATTTCCACGATCCACTATTGAACTATGATAATAAGCTTTGGATACTGTGTCTGGTTTTATCCATGCCTCTATCGTAAGTTCATCACGAATATCCAAACTCGCATCATTCCCACAATCTACATAATCATCTATGCCGTCAAAACTTAATCCTTCATTAATTTGACCGCTAACAAACGTTGCTCCATTATTGGTTCCATTATTGCTATTTCCACTCTGATCAAGCGAATCATCATCAAGAGGCAAATAAAGAACCATATCGTTTGTCGAGCCGGGAGTATTATTAACATTATATTCCGGCAAGGCATAACTATAAGAATCAACCTGAACATCATTTTGATTATAAAAAGTTACAGCGTCGCTGATATTATCTAAAACACATCCGTCCATAAAAACAACTAACCAACCATTAGCGCTAATAGTCGTAGAGCCGCCAAGGGTATTTGACGCGCTGATTGTTATTTGAGTGCCAGTTGAATTTTTAATATACCAGTTATCCAAATCCAACGGATTAGAAGTTTTATTATAAATTTCAACCCATTCTCCGTCAATCCCAGCAAGAGAACAATCGTCTCCCGAAGGATTAGGCAGAATTTCATTTAAGACAACCGGCGGATTCCAATAATTGGCAGAAATGATATTTTGAGTTTCTTCCGTATCGCTTAAACCCTCTCCCCAAGATAAATCTTCCTGCCAGCCGTTGAAAACGAATTTGAAATCGCAAATTTCTCCCTGTAAACTATCTGAGGCACCGGCTGGCAACGATATTACAAAATCCCAGCTCGGCGTTCCGGAAAAAGTAAACGGCTCCTGATCAGTAAAATCTTTTAATAACCCTGAATATGCGCCGGCTGTTAAATCTAAATAATCGCAAAGATTGCCGGAAACTTTTTCATAATTAATTTTATATTGAAATCCTAAACTTCCATCATTTTGGATGGTTAAATTTTTTGTTGTTGAATCGCCCGGATTTAATCCGCTCGGAGAAAAATCACCACCCGTTAATGAAAAATCCAAAGTCGCGGCGGTAAAAGTGTCGCCTGAAGAAGTTTCTGTATCGTTTATATAGGCGAAAGTTTCAATTACAGCCGAAAGCCCGGTCCAGTTAAGACCGACAATCAATAATATTGATAAAATTTTTATAAATGATTTATGCATTATCTTCTAATTTTGCATTTTTATTCTCCTTCCTTTTTTTGATTTCTCCAAAAATCTTTTTTATTTCATCTATAATAATCAGGGATGCCGGTACAATGATAATTAAAGCAAACCCCGTTGGTTTTCTGGCAAAATCTACGACATAACCAACAAAGGGAACAGAAAGTAAAACTTTGCCAACAATATCTCTTTTCTGAATTTCTTTCTGGTCTGGCACATTATTTGCGTCGCCTTTTGTGATATAAACCTCGCTTCCGCCAACAACTTTTATATCATTTATCCTATGGGTGGTAGGAGTTTGAGTTTTGCTGTATGGACCGAATGTTATAATGTCCCCGATTTTGTAATCAGAAACCGGCTTTGTTATAACAACGCTCCCCGTATGAATTTTTGGCTCCATTGAACCTGACAACACGGTCATGAACTTAATATTTCCTGTAATCGGGAATACGGAAATAATCAGCAACAACGCGATTACTGCTAAACATCCTAAAACAATATAATAAATTATTTTTAAATATTTCATAAAACCTTTATAGGTTGCCCCAAAATCTGCCACAAGGAAAGGTTGAGGCAACCGAAAAGATTTTAAGATTTAAGTATTACGGTAGAGTTACGTCCGCGCAGTTGAAGTTTTCATTATTCCTCTGTTGCTCTGCGTAAGCTGTCAGGGATGCCAAAAACGAATCTGTCTGGGCGATATCCTGATTGCCAACCCTATCACCAGAAAGATAGCCAGTATTGAGAATAGAAATCTTTTAACATTAACTGACCCTCCTTTCTGGGATTAGAATAGAAAGGATGGCAGAGCAGTTTCGTTTCCTACTGCTGCCCTACTTTTCCTTACTGGTTAGGGTTGGTTAATCAGCGACCTGGAGCAACTCGAATTCGATGTCGGCTCCGGCTATGTCACTCTGAATGATGTTACCAACACCAGAATTGATGCTCCACTCAATCCGGATTGACTTGTTGTCGCCCGCAGCCATCGCGTAGTTACTAAGTTTCTCGCCGATAATACTCTCTGCTCCGCCCGTGGCGAATACTAGTGTGTCAGTGCCACTGGTGTACGCATTATCATCATCCTCATCGATATAGATGAGAAGACTAAGATTTTGGGCAAGCTCGCCTTTGCCTACCCCGTCAGTAACGTCTCCAGCCAATCCTTAACTCCGTAAAAGATCTCTTCGGGATTTAACGGAGCAAGTCTCTTTCCAAAAAGTCCTAATGAAGGTTCCCTTCAATAGGACAACCCATCACTACCAATTTTATTGGTATAAAGGTAAAGCCCGAGTTTTCTTAAACTCGGGCTTATATATTATTTTATTTTTCCAGATTTCATTTACTAAAACTGGAAAAAGTTGACAATTTTTTCTAAAAGGTTATAATTCTGTTTAGTGAGGAAACAATCAAAACCCTCAATTTTAAAAATAAATATAGAAAGGAGTATAAAGAAATGAAAAAGATAGCTTGGATGGGATTACTCTTTGTAATGACCATTGGCCTGATTTTTACTTTAATGGGTCAGTCAGGTTCCTATTGCGATTTTAGTGATATTGAAAGAAGCCAGGAAAATATTTTTCAGGCTGGAACTTGGAAGAATCCAGATACCGTTCCTCCAGTAATCACCTTAATTGGTGATGAAGCTGTAAATTTAACAGTAGATGATTCTTATACAGATGCTGGAGCCACTGCCTCAGATGATGTTGATGGAGATATTACAGCCAATATTGTAGTTGGAGGCGATACTGTTGATACCAGCACAGTAGGAACTTATATTATTACCTACAATGTTTCAGATGCTGCTGGGAATCCAGCAACAAAAGTAACCAGAACAGTTATTGTCAGTGAAGAAGAACCTGATCCAGATACCGTTCCTCCAGTAATCACCTTAATTGGTGATGAAGCTGTAAATTTAACAGTAGATGATTCTTATACAGATGCTGGAGCCACTGCCTCAGATGATGTTGATGGAGATATTACAGCCAATATTGTAGTGGTGAACCTAGTTAATACAAGTGTAGTTGGTACTTACACTATAACCTACGACGTATCTGATGCAGTTGGTAATCCTGCTGATCAGGTAACCAGAACAGTTATTGTCAGTGAAGAATTAGAGGAGACATAAAAAAGAAACTGCTCCTTAAATCAAATAAAAATCCCTTGACGATATTTTTCGTCAGGGGATTCTTTATTTTAGATTAATTTAATTTTACTATATGTCTAGGCTCAGATATATATCCGGTTATTACAATTTCTTACCAACAAACTCGGCGAATTCCGCCAAGCGACACGCGTATCCCCATTCGTTGTCATACCAGGCGACCACTTTAATTAAATTATCTTTGGCCATAGTTAAGGAAGCATCAACAATGGCGGAATAAGAATTACCGATGTAATCGGAAGAAACCAAGAGGGCGTCTTCAATTCCCAAAATTCCCTGAAATTCCTTTTTCTGTGAAGCTTTTTTGAAAATAAAATTTACTTCTTTCGCAGTTGTCTTTTTCTCAACTTCACAAATTAAATCCAAAACCGAAACAATAGGAGTAGGCACTCTCAGGGCAATTCCATTTAATTTTCCCTTTAATTCCGGAATTACCCTCCCAATTGTCGAAGCTGCTCCGGTGGTTGTCGGAATAATATTTAAGGAAGCTGCCCTGGCCCTCCTTAAATCTTTATGGGGTAAATCCAAAATTTTCTGGTCATTAGTATAAGAGTGAATAGTGGTCATAAAACCTTGTAAAATCTTAAAGTTATCATTTAAAACTTTGGTGATAGGAGCCAAACAATTAGTAGTGCAAGAACCCATTGAAACCGCATTGTCTTTTTTAGAATCGTAATCTTTCTCATTTACCCCTAAAATAAAACTCGGCACTTCTTCAGATTTTGAAGGTGCCGAAATAAGCACTTTTTTCGCTCCGGCTTCCAAATGTTTTTTCGCTCCTTCGTATTCAGTAAAGGCGCCAGTACATTCTAAAACAACATCAACTCCTAATTCTTTCCAGGGAAGCTGAGAGGGGTCGGTTTCAGCGAAAACTTTTATTTTCTTTCCATCAACAATTAAACTATCTCCTGTAAATTTAACCTCTTTCCCGTATTTCCCGTAAATTGAATCATATTCCAAAAGGTGGGCCAGAGTTTTAGTATCGGTTAAATCATTAATCGCCACCACCTCCAAATTGGGGTGATTGTCTAAAATCCTTCTAAAAGTAGGCCGGCCTATGCGGCCGAAGCCATTAATAGCTACTTTTATTGGCATAATTTATTTACTCTCTTATATTCAACAATTTAACTATTTTTTCCTTATCAAATCCTATCACAATCTGACCGTCAATTTCTATAACCGGCACTTCCATTTTCCCTGATTTTTTAATTAACTCTTCTTTGGCTTTTTCATCTTTAGAAACATCAATTTCTTCAAATTTAATCCCCTTCTCTTTCAAAAATTCCATTAACGTAAAACAATATGGACAGGCAATCGTTGTAAATACACGAACTTTGGGCATAAAAATCTTTTTAGATATAAATCTATTTTTCAAATTTATTAGCTTCTCTGTCTTTTTATTCACAGCTGCTATCTCCGGAAGAACCAGAAGCTTGATTGTATGTTTCCGAAAATCCTGAGGCTGCAGAATCCTCGGTTAATTTCTGAGCGCAAATATCTGATTCGGTTTCAAATCCGCAACAGAGTAAAGTTTTCAGAGCTTCGGCAGTCCTCCCTCCAAAACCAGACTCATTTACTCCCTCTCCGTTTAAAAATAAAGTCGGCGAACCCGTTACTTTATATTTTTCTTGAGAGCTGAAATCTTCCTTTGCGTACTTCAATCCCCTTGAACTGTCGTTTATACAAGCAGTTAACTCGCCAGTATTCACGCCAGCTGTTGCTAAACAACTCTCTACGTCTCCTTTCTTGATATGACAATCAATATAATTCCAATATTTAGCAGATTGTTCTTCTCTAAGACAAATTTGCCTTAGGTTTTCTTGAGCTTCCGGGTCACCGTGCATTGAAGTTATTTTGTCTCCCTCAACAGCGCCAATATATTCAACTTTTATATTGCCGGCTAAAGACGGAATATTCTTAATGATTTCATTTAAAACTCTCTGCATTTGCAATCCATAAGGGCACTTACTTACAACAAAGGCTTCTAAATAAGGACTATCGGTCTTTTTTATATCCTCGCAGGTCATTTTCTGTTCTTGGGGAGAGGCTTCTCCTTCTGGGGCCCCCGATTTTTCTTCTAAATAAATGCCTTCAGCAAATAAAAGTTTTCCATTCTTGGTTATATAAGAATCGTATTCTTGGTCCCCTATTTTAAGGCCAAATTTATAGACCCCGTTTTCCTCTTCCACATTTACTAAAGAGGCAGTTGTCCCTTCAGTTAACAGATTTTGGTTAATATAATTTATTGCATTCTCTGCTACCTGTTGAGGAGATAAACTTCCCGAAACTTTCTCTGTAAAATTTCCTTTATTAATAAAAACCAAAGCTCCGGCAATTAACAAGCCAGCAACAATAATAGCTATGGGTATTAAATTTTTACCTGCCCAGGAAAGAAATTTTTGGCCTCTAATGAACTTAAAGTTTTTAGTCATAGTATTTTAATTTGTCTTCCAAAATTGCTTCGCAATTTTGGAGACCATAATTTATTATTATATTTATAATATAGCATAGATTTTATTTCTTGTGAAGTCCTTTGCAACAATAATATCCTCTATTGGCATTTACCCTGCTTTATGACTTTCTCAATAGCTCCTTTGATTATCTCCGGGCTCCCTAAATAATAATGTCTTATCGGTTTTAGATTTTCGTCTAACTCATAGATAAGAGGGATTCCGGTGGGAATATTCAATTCCGCTATTTTTTGAGGAGAAATGTTATCAAGATATCTAACCAAGGCTCTTAAACTGTTTCCGTGAGCAACAATTAAAATTTTCTTGCCTGATTTTATGGCAGGCACTATCTCTTTGCTCCAATAAGGCAGAAATCTCATTTCGGTGTCTTTGAGAGATTCAGTAAGGGGAATTTCTTCTTTTTTCAGCTCCTTATACAAAGGGTCGTTTCCGGGATAGCGAGCATCGGTTTCTTTAATGGCCGGAGGTCTGATATCATAACTTCTTCTCCACAAAAGCACCTGTTCTTCATCATATCTTTTTGCCGTCTCTGATTTATTTAATCCTTGTAAAGCTCCGTAATGTCTTTCATTCAGTCTCCAGGTTTTTTTCACCGGGATACTCGTCAACCCTATTTCTTTCAGGATGATGTCCAGGGTCCTGGTTGCCTTTTTTAAGACAGAGGTAAAAGCAATATCAAAAGTCAGTCCCTCTTTTTTAAGAAGATTAGCGGCTTCAAAGGCTTCTTTTACGCCCTTCTCGGACAAATCAACATCAGTCCAGCCGGTAAAGCGGTTTTCTTTGTTCCAGACGCTTTCTCCGTGCCGCAAAAGAACTAATTTGTACATCATATTCTTACTTAATTATTTTTTCTTTAAGCGAGGAAATTAATTTTGGGGACAATCCGCAGCGAATTGGCTTGGTCTCCGCCCTTCGGGCGGGGCAATTCGTGAGTAGCAGCGAGTTTTCGCTGGAAAAACTCGCGTGTACCCAAAATTATATTGCCGAGCGTATCTCCTCTTCTATCTTTAATAACCTGTTATATTTTACCACTCTCTCCCCCCTGGCTGGCGCTCCGGATTTTATGAAATCAGCTGAAATTCCGACTGCAAAATCAGCAATAAAATCATCTGTAGTCTCACCAGACCTGTGAGAAACCATAATTTTCCAACCATATGACTTAGCTAATTTTGCCGCTTCCAGAGCTTTTGTTATCGTTCCAATTTGATTGATTTTCAGTAAAAGACCGTTGCATAAATCTTTTTCTTTAGCTATTTTTATTCTCTCTGGATTGGTTACTAAGAGATCGTCGCCAATTGCCAAAAAGTTTTTGGGTTTAAATTTTTGCCAGCTTTCAAAATCATCTTCGGCAAAAGGGTCCTCAATCCCGATTATCGGATATTTTTTAATCAAATTTGAATAAAAATTTAACAGCTTCTTTCGGGTAAAAAGGCCAATTTTCATTTTATACTTGCCCTTTTTATAAAATTGAGAAGAAGCTATATCTAAAATAATCTTAATCTTATTTTGATATTTTAAATTTTTAGCCGCTGCCAAAATTAAATTTAAAGCCTCCTCCGGAACTCTCAGTGGCGGAGCAAATCCCCCTTCATCGCCAAGATTTGTAGCCAGTTTTCCATATTTTTTTGCCAAATTTTTCTTTATCTTATGATAAATTTCCGTTCCAATTTTTAAATTTTCAGAAAAAGAATTTTTTTGGGGTACAATCATAAATTCTTGAAAATCCAACTCATTTCCGGCATGAACTCCTCCATTAATCACATTAAAAGCAGCTCTCGGCAATAAATTGTAAGAAGGTCTTTCTTCGCTCAATTTTTTAGCAATGTACTTATAAAGAGGGAGGTTTTGGGCAACGGCTCCTGCCCGACAGACAGCTAAAGAAACCCCGGTGGTGGCATTGGCGCCAAATTTTTTGGGACTCAAGAAACTATCAATTTCTTTTTGTTTAGTTGGATTTTTCCCTTTTAATTTTGGAGCTATAATCTGATTGATGTTTTTTACCGCTTTTTCCGGACTTAGAGTAGGCGCTTCATATTTCCCTTTGGAAGCGCCGGAGGGTACAGAGCTTCTAAATAATCCCCGATCTGTAATTAAATCCACCTCAACGGTCCAATTCGCCCTGGAATCCAAAATCTTTCTGGCTTTTATTGATTTAATTTTAGACATGTTTTATTTTTGTTTTTTCAAATAATCGTAAGCAGATAGGGCGGCTTTGGCTCCTTCACCCGCAGCAATCACAATTTGACCCCATAAAACATCGGTAACATCGCCACAGGCAAAAAGCCCCTCAGTTTTTGTTTTCAAGTTTTTATGGTCAACGATTATCTCGTCTTTTTCATTAAAATCAACCAATCCTTTGATATAATCTGTGGCTGGAATTTCACCGATCATAATAAAAATTCCCCGAATATCTAAAGTCTTTTCTTTTTTAGAAATCCGGTCTTGATAAACCAGCCCTTGAACCTCATTTTTTCCTAAAATTTTTTTAACTTCAGCATTTAAAATTATTTTAACTTCTCCAGTCTTTTCTGCTCTTTCCTGAATAATTTCATCAGCAATGACTTTTGGAGAAAACTCTAAAATATAAACTTTGCTTCCAGATTTTACAGCTTCTATTGCGGCATTGAATCCAGAATTTCCTCCGCCAATTATTGCTATAGGTTTTTGCTTAAAAAAGGGCATATCACAAGTCGGACAATAGCTTATTCCGCGACCGATTAGCTCTTTTTCTCCCGGAACTTCCAGGGGCCTGGGGTCGCGGCCAGAAGCTAAAATTACCGCCCGAGAAATAAAATTTTCTCTTTTTCCAGTTTGGACAATAAATTTATTTTTAACTTTCCTAATTTTCTTTACCCCAATTTCTTTAATTTCAACTTCAAATTTTTTCAGATGCTTTTTAAATCTCTCCATCAGTTCTATTCCCGAAATTCCCTCAAAACCAGGATAATTCTCAATAAAAAAAGCCTTACCTGTCTGGCCAATGAAATCTTTAGTAATTAAAAGAGTATTTATTTTTTTTCTAGCAGCATAAATGCCAGCAGTAATTCCGGCTGGTCCTCCGCCAATAATTATAAGGTCAAACATAAACTTAAAAAGGGAACAGCTACTCCCAAGCGACTATCCTGCCAGCCAGCCGCCATCAACAACCAAAGTAGCTCCGGTAATATAATCTGCTTCTTCTGAAGCCAGAAAAACTGCGGCAACGCCAATATCTTTTGGTTGCCCTAATCTTTTTTTAGGAATTCTCGCCAAAAATCCTTCTTTTATTTTTGGGTCAGCTAAAAAGGGGTCTACCATTTTTGTTTCAATCATCCCAGGGCAAATAGCATTTACATTTATTCCATAAGGAGCTAACTCCACCGCTAAGGCCTCGGTCATCCCAGCCACTCCACCTTTTGAGGCAACGTAATGAACAATATTTGCCATTCCTACTCCCATTTGCCCCATGGCAATTGAAGCGATATTGATAATTCTCCCCCATTTTTGCTTTATCATCTCTTTTGTCGCTGCCTGAGCGCATAAAAAATATCCTTTTAGATTAATATCCATTGTTTTATTCCATTCTTCCTCGGTTAATTCTGCCAAGGGTTTAATTGGCCAACAAATACCGGCGTTATTCACTAAAATATCTAATTTCCCGAACTTATCAATGGCTGCTTTGACCGCCTCTTCAACTTCTTTCTTATTTGTGACATCGACTTTTTTTGCCAATCCTTCGCTTCCTAATTTTTCAATCTCTTTAACCACGGCCTGGCACTCTTTCTCGTCAATATCAGTGACCACTACTTTTGCTCCAGCCTTAGCCAAAGCCAAGGCAATCCCCCGTCCAATTCCCCTTCTCGCACCTGTAACTAAAGCAACTTTATTTTTAAGAGAAAACATATAGTTTTAATTTTTTTTAATTACTTCAGGAATTGCCTCAATTAAATCAGCCGCCATTACCCCTTCTCCTAATTTCTTTCCAGATATCGCTCCGGCTTTTCCATTAATATAAGCTGCTGCCTGGCCGGCCTCAAAAGGAGTAATGCCCCTTGCCATTAAGGCTCCGGCAATTCCGGCTAAAGTGTCACCCGTACCTCCAACAGTCATATAAGGTGACCCAGTTTTATTTAAAGCCACTTCTTTGCCATCGGAAATTATATCTGTTGGGCCTTTAAGTAGAATTGTTGTCTGCAGTCTGGATGCCTCTTGGAAAACTATTTTTATTTTTTCTTCTTCAGGAAGCTGGTAAATTTCTTTTTTAGTTAAAACAAAAAATTCATAGCTATGAGGGGTAATTAAAAATGGTTTCCCTTTGATAATTTCCGGATTTTTCCCCAGAGCATGGATAGCATCAGCATCAATTACCACCGGCAAGGAAATCTGGGAAAGATATTCCAGGATTGTTTCTTGGGTCTCCTCAGACCTGCCCGCTCCTCCGCCAATGACGACAGCTGTCTTGCCTCGGGAAACAGCCTTGGCTGATTCGGTCAAAGTAAGTAAAGTTGCCAAGTGTTCTTTTTTAAGCCAATCCCCTTTTAATGGATAAGCAGCTAAATCAGGAGTAAAAGAAGCAATAATATCAGCTGCTCTTTTGGGAGCAATAATTCTGACCATATCAACGCCTGATTTGAAAGCTGCCAAAGCCGATAAAGCCGGTGGACCTGAGTAAAATTCCGAACCGCCGATAACTAATAATAATCCGTAATCGTATTTTCTGACGCCAGATGGCCGTTCTTTATAAATGTTTTTTAATATGGTTTTGGTTACTTCAATCCTCATGTTATTTCTTTTAAATATTTTTTAAGCTCTGGGCCAAACTGGGGATGTTTTAAAGAAAGATAAAGATGAGATTTGAGCCAACCGAGTTTATTCCCGCATTCAAGCCATTCACCTTCAAATTCATATCCATAAATTATTTTACCATCTCTTATCATTTTATCAAAAGTTTCGGCCAGGAAGATTTCCCCTTTTTGAGTAGGTTTTGCTTTTCTAAGATAATCAAAAACTTCAGGCGTTAAAATATATTTACCAACAATTGCTAAATCAGAAGGAGCCTCCTCTTGAGACGGTTTTTCAACAATTCTTTTAATTTTATAAAGGCGATTGGCAATCTTTTCCACCTCAACCACTCCATAAAAAGGAAGTTTTTCTTTAGCTATTTTTTTTAAAGCAATAACAGGTTTTTGACAAGTCTTAAAAATTTTAGCAAGTTGCAAAAGACAAGGGACTTTTGAATCTACAATGTCATCTCCAAACAAAACCCCACAGGGCTCAGATTCCACAATTTTGGCTGCCTGCAAAACAGCGTGACCATCGCCTAAAGGTTTTCTTTGCAAAACGGAGGAAAAAGAAATATCGGAAACGAGCTCTTGTATTTTTTTAAATGATTGTAAAAAATAGTCTTTCTTTCTATCTTTTAAAATTTTTTCTATTTTTGGTGATTCTTTAAAATAATTTAAAACAACTTTTTTTTCAGGCGAGATAACAAAAATTATCTCTTTTATCCCCGATTGCTTTGCTTCTTCAACAATATATTGAATAATTGGAATGTCTACCAAAGGCCAAAGTTCTTTTGGCAAAACCTTAGAGAGCGGTAAAAATCTTGTTCCAATCCCTCCGACAGGCATTATTGCTTTTTTAATCATTTTATTACTCATTTTTTGCCAGTTTTCTTCTTAAAAAGGCAGGGGTTTCCCATTTCTTTTCCTGATTCAGTAAATCTTGTTCGGCTTCTTCAATCCCTTTTTTTATTTGGAGAGCATTTCGCCTAATCTTTATTTCAACTTTTTGGGGAGTAGGAAGTTGGTTAAAATCCTTAGTCTTTTGTTTTTCGGTAATAGGTTCCACTAAAGAAACTGCAACTTTTTCGGTTTTCTGAGGATGCTTTTTCTCTATTTTTTTTGGTTTTCTCTTGGTTTTTTTCAGGATTTTAATTTTGATAGGCGAAGAGGTCTTCGTCCGCCGAGTTGAAGACGAGACGAAAGAAGAAAAACTTTTCTTCGCACTCTTCTTCACCTTCGCCCCGCTACCGCGGGGCTCGGTTTTTAATTTCAATAATTTTAATGGTTTTTTGACCGAGGGGGCTGATGACTTCTGAAGAGGAGATTTTATTTTTCTTTTCTTATTTGTTTTAGTCATCCGGGAAATCTTTAATCCCTTTCGGGGTTTTCTTGGTTTTGGAGGAAAAATTTTCGCCCCACATCCAGTAGCTAACAAAGTTATTTTAATTTTATCTCGATATTTTTTATTTCTGCCTCCGCCACCTATGGATAAAAAAGGAAGCTGAGAAATACCAAAAATAATTCTCGCCTCTGAATTGGCTAAGTCAGAAATAGTCTTTGATATTTGGGAAATTTCATTCAATCCAAGATTTTTTTCTCCGGCAATATTAAATAAAACCCCCTTGGCTCCCCGAATGGTATAAGGATACAAAGGATTTGAAACTACTTTTTTAATTGCCTCCTCTGATTTATCAGAACCAGAAACTTCAACTGTATTTAAATAAGTTATTCTTCCCCGACCTTCAAAAATTGTTTTTAAATCAGCGAAGTCAATGTTAATTAAGCCAGGGTCATAAATCATCTCAATTAACCCTTCCAAGCTTTCAGCCAGACTTTTATTTATAACAGAAAGAGCGGCCCTTAGAGGAGTTTCTTTATCAATAATTTGGAAGATTCTTTCATTGGGGATAACAGAAAAAGCATTAAGATTGGGTTTTATTTTCTTTAAGGATTCTCTGGCAATTTGAGCTTTCTTTTCTCCCTCGAATTTAAAGGGTAAAGTGAAAATCCCATAGGTGAGATTGCCCAAATCTCTGGAGATTTTGGCAAAAATAGGAGCCGCTCCAGATCCTGTTCCTCCTCCCAAACAAGCTACCAGGATGCAAAGATCCTGGCCTTCTAAGAGTTTTTTTATTTTTTCTTTTTCCTGCTGGGCAGCTATCTTGCCCAACTCACTATTCATCCCTGTTCCCAGCCCATAGGTTAATTCTTGACCGAATTGAAAAAGTCTGGCCCTTTTATCTGATTTTTTGAGAGCCTGGAGGTCAGTATTGGCTACAACAAAACTCGCCTTTTTAATCCTGGAGGTAATTTCTGAAACAATAAACCCCCCTCCGCCGCCAATCCCAATAACTCTTATTTTGGTTTTGTGGAGAGACTCCCCCTTAGAGAGAGAAAGTGGTTTAACTTTTTTGAGGTTTTTTTCAGTCAGTTTTAAAACTTTAAATTTTTTAGCTTGTTTTTCCCGAGCCATTAGTTTAGTTTAATCTGTCGAATATTTAACGTCAATACCTCTATTCTAGGTACAAATAACAATCCTATTCTTTAAATTAATTTTTAGTTCTATCTGCTATTATTTATTTGTATACACTAACCCGAACTTCCTGCTGATGGATTCCTTCCCCTTCCTCTAACCATATCCTTACATTAATATCATCATACTTTTCTCCTAAAACTTCCTTAGAAAAGTCATAACTATATTTGTCAGCCCCGGCACTAGTAGAAGTTGTTTCATACCCTTTCTCTTCAAATAAATCTTTTATTTTTTGAGCATCTTCTTCAGTAATTTTTCTTTTCACAATGTAACTAAAATCTTCCAGCCACTTATCTGAAGAGGCCTCTGTAAGTTTTGCCCCTCCGAATGTCAAATCAAGAACTGCTTTAAAATCATTATGAAATGCAACATTAAGGTCTGAGGCAGGTTTAACTTCTTTTGCAGAATCATATGGATTTTCTTTCTCCTCTTCGCTAGTCCCTTTTGGAGCTTCTCCTTCTGGGGTTACAGCTCCTTGGTCTGGTGGAGTTATGCCTTCTTCAGCCCCTTTTTTGCTAACTATCCAAATTCCAATTCCAAGCACCAATATCAAAATCACTACTATAATAATTACTATGTTTTTTGTTTTCATAGTATTAACCTATTATTGTTTTTCTTGCCCCGTAGTGAGATTCGCTCTACTATTAGGGTTCGACCTTTGACTTAAAGACCAAATGGAACCTCCATTATTTGAACGCCGGCTGGCAATTCAAACATACTGTCGGAAATACTGCCAAAGTCTATATTCCTCAACTCTACTACCGATGTGCCTTTTTCCGTAGTCGTCTCCGTCCTTATGGGAAGACCATATTTTGTCCATACCCACATCTTTACTTTTCCTGTTTCGGCGCTGTATTCAATAACCGAACAGCTCTTTCCGTCCAAAGTTTCGCTACCAAGGGTCACCGGGTTATAGTTCATAACGGACCCGGATTGTTCGCTCGGAGATTCTCCCACTGCTTCCTGAGCATTACTCAAATCTATTTCCATAGCGGTGTTTTCTGCCGGAAAATACATATATGCCAGCTGTTTATCCGCATCTACTAAATAAACCATGCTCTTTCCCTCAAAAGCTCCTTCCATTCTCATCTTCCCCCCTTCCCGCCACATTTTTGTTGTAACTGCTGTCTCACCGGGAGCAGTTGCCACCATATCGTACTTAAAAGAGCTTATACCTTTTGCCTTTCCAAAAATCTCAGTTAACGACAGTTCTGTTCCCGGGGTTATGGCTTCCTCGCCCGGCGAAACCACCCCTTCTTCAACTCCTTTCTCGACGCTCAGCAAAACCCAGACCCCAATTCCAATCAATGCTATTACTATTACAATTATTGCTATTTTTTTCATAGTATTAATTTATTATTATTTTTTCTTTTTTTTCGACCTTTTTAAAACTTAAATTTCTTAGCAAATTTCCCAATCACAGGAAGCGGAACTTCTTTGCCATTTACAACATTCATTATCCCTATAATAGATAATATCAGCCATATAACCCAGGCTATCATTCCAATAAACCATCCAATAAATGGAATCCAGATAATAAGATAAGCAGCAATTTCGGCAATAAACAGAACCAACCCCTGTTTTGCGTGAAACTGGGCAAAAGCATTATCCTTGAAGGCAAGCAAGGGAACCAAAAAAAGAATTCCAATATAACTAAGAATTGCTATTAAATCTTTCCCCTTCTCTTTTTTTTCTTCTTTTTGAGCAACTTCTTCCATAAATTTAAAATAAATTTAATTTAATTAAGAACCTCTCGACCTTTACCAAGCGCATAAGTCCGTTTTTATTATACTAAATTCATCAAAAAATTAAAAAATCTAAAACCGTCTTAAGATAAACTTTTGCAACCGGAAGTATCCATTATATTATCTCATTCTACCTGTAATTGCGGAGCAATTACAAGAGAGTCGAGTGACTGGTTTGAAAAAATCGCCCAGTGATGGGCTTTTTTGTTTTGGTTCAACGTTAAATTCTCTAAGGCTCAGTATTGTAATTTAATTCCAAGCTTGTCAGCAAGTTGTTGAATCCATTTCTCGTGACGGTCAATTTTATGAGCAAGCATAACCATTTCCTGAAAATAGGTATCTGCTTTTTGGGCATAAGAATCAACAGCAGTTAATAATTTATTAAAATCCTCTTTGGTGGAAAGGTTTTTTACTGCTTCTTTCAAATCTTCTTTGGTTGCGAATACATCTATTAATTTTTGGATATCTTCATTAGCAAGCATATTTGTAATTGATTTCATTCACAAGTCTTTCTAGTCCTATTATAGCTTCTTAAAAACTTGTGTCAAATTCTGCTCCTCTATATCTCCTCATTCTAAGGTCAGCTTATTTTAGCAGCTTTCCTTGCCTGTCTATTTCTCCTTTTAATATCCTGGTGGAAGAGATGGGTTTTCCATCTTTGGCTAAAACAAACTTTATTTTGACAATTTTTATCGGCTTTTTGTTTATTTTCCGGCGTATCCGGTTAATCAATTCTGCCGTTGAATAGGTAAGCGGAGAAACCACTATATAGTCAAAATCTTCTTTTAAGGTGGGGCCAAATTTATCTTCAATCTTCTTCACTATCTTTGCTTTAACTTTAAACTCCTTTTTAATAAAATTCTCCAATTCTTTTTTTCTGTATCTAAAATCTTTAACCCTTCTTTTTTTGGTTTTTTTAGCAAAAATATTAGAGGTTAAGCCGATGGTTAAGTCCCCCAATGAAAAAGCTTTTCTTAGAAATGCTTCGTGCCCTTTGTGAAATACGTCAAAAGTTCCGCCTATAATCACTTTTTTCTTTTTTGCTATCGCCATTTTCCTATTCTATCACGTACTTTAAACGGAAAAAAGGCATTTGTTAAAACAAATGCCTTTTATTCTTTAGTATCTCAGCCTTATTCTTGCAAGATTTTAACTACCGCTTCTGTCTTGCAATTATTTAGAGAGATTATGTTGCTTTTTAAGTGAGCTGCTGCTGTCTCGGTGAACTTTAGGCCAGTCGCCGTAGAAACAACAACAACTTTTTCTCCTTTTTTAATCCAGCCTTCTTTTACCGCATTGCGAACTCCTGCTAAAGCAATACCCGTCTGGGGGCAAATAAAATACCCGTCTTTTCCGCATATAGAAACAGCCTCATTTAAGTCGCGTTCTGCGGCTATTTGCATAGCTCCACGAGATTGGACTATTTCTCTCATTACCTTATCCCGAGAAACGGGATTGCCAATACGAGCTGCGGTAGCTGCCGTATCGCCAACTTTTACTGGCTTGTATTTGGCTTGCCATTCTTTTAATGCTACTTCGCCATCTTTTCGCGCCAGATTCCAAGATTTCCTCAAGGGATTTGCAGCTTCAGATTGACAGCCGAGAATTTGAGATGTCAAGCTTTGCCCAAATCGTTTCATCAGCCTCAGGGCTTTACCTACCGAGGAACAATTGCTGCCATTGCCAATGGGAACCGCAATCCAATCCGGCAATCGCCAATAAAAATATTGAGCAATCTGAAATACGGTGGCCTGATGTCCTTCAATACGGGCGGGGTTTAAACTATTTGCAGGATATACTCCGTAATTTGCAACTAACTCCTGCATAACCCGCATACAGTCATCAAAATCTCCCGGAAGAAGAATAACTTTTGCTCCATAAACTAATGGCTGGGATAGTTGCACTGCCGTTACCTTGCCTTCGGGCAAAATTACCACACATTTAATTCCTGCAGCTGCTGCATAAGCTGCGGCCATAGCCGAAGTGTCGCCGGTAGAAGCACAGGCAACGGCTTTTATCCCGGCAGCCTTTGCAATAGACATCATCACCGTCCCGCCAAAATCCTTAAATGAACCTGTTGGGGTCATTCCTTCCAGGATAATATAGAGTTCAATATCTCCCACCCACTCATTTAGATATTTGCCAGCTTGAATGATTGGAACATTTCCTTCATGCAGACTGACAATCAGATTATCCGGCAAAAACGGCATTATCCATTCTTTGAAGCGCCATACCCCAGAATAAACTTTCGGGTCCTTAGATTCCCAGCGATTTAAGGCAAATCTTTCGTTAAAGATTTCAATATACTCTCCCATTGTTTTGTTCGGGAGACCAAAAACATTTAAGAGACCAAAATTATGGTCGATATCATAAAGGTCTCCGCATTTAGGGCAGCGAAATTTCCTCTCATCCAATAAATCTGTTCTATATCCGCATTTAATACAAGATAACCAAGTCTGATTGTTATAAAAAGGCTTTAACACTTTAACCTCCTTTATTGTAAAGATGCTATTTTAATTATTTAAACTTTACTATAGATAATTAAAAAAGTCAACCTAAAAACGCTCTCTTGGTGAAAAATAAAAACTGCCCGGCAATGGGCTTTTTACGACGCTGCTAAAACCTCTGGTTAACTGTCTTTCTTAATCATCCTTTTAAAGGTAACCTCTTTATAATCGTTAAAATTCATTCCTTTGAGTTCGTAAACTTGATAAGTTGAGCATATTCTTTTATCTTCAGGATTAAGTTTCAATAGTGAAATAGCTTCATCAATCCTTTCCCAGGAAAAAGCTTCTATCTCAAGATAAGGTTCAAGTTGAGGATAAAAATCTATATCAAATTCAATGTCATCTAATTGATACCTTATTCTTTTATTTTCTGCGTAGTGTTTTTCTATAAAACCTGTTTTTAACAATAACTTTGCTGTTTTTTCAAAATCATTAACTTCAACCTCTATCTCTTCCATACCCTTGTCATTGTTTTTTGCATCAGCTGCCATTCCTATTCTTTGTTTAAATGCCAGCGTTATTTTATCTCCTTCATCGCGAAGCCTTATCCAAGCACCAGCTTTATCTAATCTTAAATCCGGATAATCAAAAACTTTTCTTTTGTAAAACCTTTCAAAAACCTTTTTAGCGCCAATTTCTTTTAATTTTTTTTCAATCAAATCAGGGTCAATGTTTAAAAATTTTACTTCAATTTCTTCCATATTAAAATTCTATCACCTTATAAAAAAAATTTCACACTATCTTATGAAATGAGAACTTCCTTCTTTTGCCAGATATTTTTTAACCCTGCTTAAACCCTCTTCAATTTTTTGGGTATCTAAAGCGTATGAAAACCTGACCCTGTCGTTGCTGCCAAACCATTCCCCCGGATAAGTAATAACTTTATATTTTTTAAACATATCCCAGACAAAATCAACGGGATTTTTAATTTTCGGCATAACGTAAAAAGCCCCTTCGGGTTTCCATAAATCCAAACCTATCTCCAACAATCCTTCATAAATAAAATCTCTTCTCTGTCTCCATATTTTTAATTGTTTATCAACAAAGCTCCTGGGCAATTTAGTAGCTTCATAAGCCATCTCCTGACTTAAAATGCTGGTATTCATTGAAGTATGGGTCTTCATTTCTATAATCTTATCTACCAATTTTTTATCCAAAGACCACAAATACCCTACCCTTAAACCGCACATTGCGTATGTTTTTGAGAAAGAATTTATTGTTATGACATGAGGTCCTTTTATCAAATAATTTTCTCTTATATAAATCAAATCTTTGTAAACCTCGTCCGATAATACGTATATGCCCGAATCATTTGTTAATTTTTCTATCTTCTTTAATGTCTCCATAGATTCAACTCTTCCGGTGGGATTTGAGGGTGAATTTATTATCACCGCCTTACATTCTTTTACTTTCTTTTTAAAATCATCAAAATCAATCCGGCCGTTGACTAAATTTGTATAAACCGGCCTCAATCCTGCATATTTTACAAGCCAGGGATAAGAATAATAATAAGGCCTTGGCAGCAAAACTTTATTTTTCTTCTTATTATCTGTTTTTGCCAACACCCTTAAAGTCAAATCTAAAGCTTCCGATGCCCCATTGGTAATTACAAAATTGTCAGCCGTTGATTTGGGATACTGCCGGGCCAATGCTTTTCTTAATTTAATTTTCCCCTGAATTAACCCGTATTTAAAATCTTTACATTGAGATAATGCTTTATAAACTCTTTTTGGCGGAGCCAAATCTGGCTGTCCCGAACCAAATGAAATTATACCTCTACCGGATACCCCGATAAAGGTAGTAGCTGATAGTTTTGGGATTGTCATATTTTTCTATTCTACCCTTAATTGCCAAGCACTTACAAGGAGGAGCGAAGCGACTGGTTTGTAAAAATCGCCTCCTGTTTGATGGAAATTCAAAAAGAAGAGTCCTCCAGAAAATACCTGGAGGACATAAACACCTTAGTTTTTTAGACCATTTCAGCTGGGACATGACCTCCGAGCGTATCGCTTACCATCTCTTTTCTCTCTAAATGATACTTAGATTCTTTTTTTCTTCTCTCAGTTGCTAGTTGTCGTGGGTTTATGGAGACGATTCGCTCAACTGGAAACTCATCGGACCAATCCTTTAAACCGAAGTGTTCAAGTAAGGCACGGTATGCTTCTTCATCTAAGCCGGCGGGGCAGGTCTCCCAAGTATCCCCTAACCCTTCTTTTACTGAAGGAGCCCATCGGTCTCTCACCTTCCAGCTCCAATCTACGGCAAATTGGGCATAGATGTCGTGACCGCTTTCATGGCTGATATAGACAACACTGTACGCTCCCATATTCCATTACCTCCTTTCAATGGTCAATTAGCTAAAATTGTTTTTATTGTTCAAAACCTTCACCGCCCAAAAAAATTGTCAAAGAGCGGTTTTATTTTTCTATTTTGATTATATCTTTCGTTAGCCAAAAGTCAATAAAAATTGCCAGCGCTGAGCTTTTTATCGGCTCCGCGGGACTGGAGGCTGCCTACCCTGAGTAAAACCGAAGGGTTCAAACCTGTTTGGTAGGAATTCAAAATAAATAAAAAGCTAATAGAAAATTTCTATTAGCTTTTTCTTATGCTATTTACTTGCAAACAAAGTCTAAAACTTTATCAAATTTTTAAAGATGTCTTTTCTTCTAAAATCACAAATTTCTGAAAACCTCCACAATGCGTGTTGATCCATTGGTCAGGTTGTCTATATTTCTCTATGGTATCTTTAACCTCTGTTAAAAAAACCATATGTTCGTCTACTTTTGCCACAATGCCCTCCAATTGCATAGAAGTAGGAGACTTTGTCCAAATAACTCTTACTCTTTTTCCTATTAGAGATTTCATCTTACCTCCATTTTAAATTTTAAAATAGCATTTTTAATATAACAAGTTTTATAATTTTTGTCAATCCCCTAAAAGCACATCGCCTTAAACTTACCAATTTGTGGAAAAAAATTGTAATACAGAAAAATATAGCTACCCCTTCGTTTCGCTCAGGGCAAGCAAAAAACCGCCTTTGTGGCGATAAATAAAAATTGCCAAAGCTTTGGGCTTTTTAATGTAAAATATCAAAGGATTGTATGCTATAATATTTTTATATGTCAGCGAATTTACCTCCTCAATTCTATACTATTTCCGCAAAACTGAAGGAGGTTAAAACTTCAGAAGAAAAAATCTCTATCTTGGAGGAATTATTAGCTATTGTGCCAAAACACAAAGGAACCGAAAAAGTCCAAAGAGATATAAAAACGAAGATTGCTAAATTGAGGAGGCAGAAACCAAAAAAGGGAAAAAGAGAAGATTTATATTCCATCAAAAAAGAAGGAGCAGGACAAATAGTCATTGTCGGCCCAGCTAATTCCGGGAAATCCAGCCTGTTAAATGCCTTAACAAAGGCAAACGCAAAAGTTGCTCCCTATTCTTTTACCACCGAAATTCCCCAACCAGCGATGATGCCTTATGAAAATATCTTAATTCAATTGGTGGATACTCCTCCCTTAAGTAAAAGCTCGCCCCCCTGGTTAAAAGGAATTTTGAAAGCAGCTGATGGGCTTTTGGCGGTTTTTGACTTATCGCCAAAGAACGTGGTCGAAGAAACTAAGGCTTCTTCTTCCCCTTTCGCTTCTGCTCGGGTGGTCGAAGATATTGAAAACCTCCAAGAGCTGTTAAATAATTGGGGAATTACTGATAAAAAAATCCTTTTCCTCGGCAACAAGGTCGATGAACTTTTTTCATCTCCCACCCTTCGCTCCGCTCGGGCAATTGATTTAGCGAAACTCCGGGAAAATCTGAAAAAAATTGAATCTCAATACAAAATAAAAATTATCTCTTGTTTGGAGGGAATTGGAGTCGATGAAGCTGTCGCTTCATCTTCACTCTTCGCTAACGCTTGGGTAGTCGATGAAGCTGTCGCTTCATCTTCACTCTTCGCTAACGCTTGGGTAGTCGATGAAGCTGTCGCTTCATCTTCACCTTCGCCTG
>Ga0265594_1000711_pt1 | contig 27050 bp, 28 predicted proteins | sample saktaG_11_FD_190147 | JGI IMG/M metagenome (GOLD analysis project Ga0265594, IMG submission 190147) | Saline water microbial communities from Sakinaw Lake, British Columbia, Canada - sak_2011_5_24_80m | ecosystem: Environmental > Aquatic > Non-marine Saline and Alkaline > Saline ... | reverse complement strand
TCTAAAAAGATTTTTCATTTATGGCCAAATTACGGCTTGCCAAAAGCCAGAGAAAATTCATACGAAGGGAAAAATCCCGTATTCGTCGGGAAGTTTTGGATTTGAAAAAACAGCGCGAATTAATCAATGAACTTTACGCTAAATTAATAAAAAAGAATGACGACAAACCAAATCTACAATCTAGCCATAAATAAGGGAATTGAAGCCGATTTCCGGGGGAGAGAAAAGATAGAAAATCTTCTTCAAAGGAGAAAGGGAAAATACGAAAAACTTTCCAGCCAAGAAAAGGAAGAATTCGATTCGGAAGCTGTTTCGAATCCGTATCTTGATTCGAGGGTTTTGAATATCACCGAGGACAAAGAAATAAAAAAGGTTTTAGCCGGCATCGATATTGAACCCGCTGAAATTTTGCTGGCCAAAGAAATCGGTGGCGTGGATCTGATTATCGCCCATCATCCCCTCGGCAAAGGTCTGGCGCATTTGGCCGACGTCATGGATCTGCAGTGCGATGTTTTGAATTTTTACGGCCTGCCGATAAATATCGCCGAAGGCCTGATGAAAGAGAGGATTTCTGAAGTGGCCAGAGGGGTCAATTCCGTCAACCACCAAAGGACGGTTGATACTGCCAGATTGCTGAAAGTGAATTTAATTAACCTTCATACGCCGTGCGATAACTTGGCTGCCGCCTTTTTAAAAGAAAAAATCGAAAAAGAAAACGCCAATTTGATGCGGCTCGAGGATTTACTGAATTTTTTGAAAAAAATTCCGGAATATCGGGAAGCCATAAAATTCGGCGCCGGCCCGAAAATATTCGTCGGAGATCCCGAGAGAAGATGCGGTAAAATAGCCGTGACCGAAATAACCGGCGGAACCGAGGGTTCGCCGAAACTTTACGAAAAAATGGCCCAGGTAGGCATCGGTACCGTCATCGGCATGCATATTTCGGAAGAGCATAAAAAAGAAGCCGAAGCCGCCAATCTCAATGTGGTTATCGCCGGCCATATGAGCAGCGATTCTTTAGGAGTCAATCTGTTTTTGGATGAACTGGAAAAACAGGGCATAGAAATAATTCCTTGTTCCGGTTTAATCAGGGTTTCCCGCAATTAGACGATTTCGGTTGTTGCCGGAATGTGTCTCCATAGCTTAATGGATAAAGCACGACCCTCCGGAGGTCGGGATGAAGGTTCGACTCCTTCTGGAGGCATTGTTTTGAAAATTGAATTGTGGAAAAATTGGGGATATCCTTTGAAAGGAAGCAGCTTGACAATCGTTTTCATTTTATTAAACTCATAATCGAGGGGGTGAGGGTTTTTGCCCAAGGACAGACGGTTTTTGATAAAGGAGATCAAAGCAGCTGCCCAGTTATGTCCACCTGGATTTGGATAAAAATCAAGCTTATCAGGAACTGTTCCCCCCTCATTAAAAACGGGAAGAAAATCTTCCCTTTTTTAATTGGTTTGAACTGTGTTATAATAAATTCATGAATTATAAAATTGCGGTTTCCGGAGCGGCCCAAATCAGCCACTGCTGCCAAGATATCAAAAGACTATCCGAGGAGGTCGGCCGGGAAATCGCCAAAAAAAAATGCGTTCTGGTGACCGGTGCCACTACCGGCGTTCCTTATTTTTCCGCTTTGGGCTGTCAAAAAGCAGGGGGTTTTAACGTCGGTTTTTCTCCGGCCATTTCCGAAGCTTCCCATTTGAAAACCTACCGGCTGCCGCTTGACCCTTTTAACGTCATGATTTACACGGGTGCCGACTATGTGGGCCGCAACGTGATTATGACCAAGTCGGCTGACGGCGTGATTATCATTTGCGGCCGGATGGGAACTTTGCATGAGTTTGTTACTGCTTTTGAAATCCAGAAGCCGATTGCCGTTTTGGAGGGAACTGGCGGCATAGCCGATAAAATAAGGAAAATCGCCACCGGGCCACATCGGGGAGCGAAAAAAATCATTTATGAAAAAGACCCCAAGAAACTGGTGGAAAAACTGATTGCTCAAATCAAAAAAGAAAAAAAAGACAACTCCAAGCATCAAAAAGGTCGATTTTAACCAATAATTCGATAAAACATATTTCTAAATATTTATGCCAAAAGAAACCGAAGGAAAGCTGATAGGAAAAATCACCCATTATTTCGGCCATCTTGGTGTGGCGGTGATCAATCTTTCCGATAAGCTTAAGGTGGGAGAAACCATAAGAATCGTCGGCGGAGAAACCGACTTCGTCCAGGAAGTCAAATCCATGGAAGTTGAGCGCCAAAAGATCAACCAGGCCAAAAAAGGCGATTCTGTCGGCTTAAAGGTGGAGCAAAAGGTTCGGGAAGGGTATAAAGTTTACAAAGATTGACAATGGATTTTTACGAGGGTTCTCAAATTATCATTCAGTTGTTTTTAGCCGCTTTTTTAGGCAGCTTGATCGGTTTGGAAAGGGAATTCAAAAGAAAAGAAGCGGGCCTGCAAACCTACAGTTTGGTGACTTTGGGTTCCTGTCTTTTCACCGTAATTTCCTTTCGCTTATTCAGCCTTTTTGTTTTTGAAGAAGGCATCAGTTTTGACCCTTCCAGAATAATCCAGGCGATTGCTGTGGGCATCGGCTTTATCGGGGCCGGAGTCATTTTCCGGCAATCTTCCGGCATGGTGGGGTTGACTACCGCCGCCGGCCTCTGGGTGGCGTCCGGTATCGGCATTGCCGTGGGTTCGGGCTTTTATTTTTTGTCCGTTACAGGAACTTTTTTAACTCTCTTAATTTTCGCCGGCTTGGGTCTGCTGGAAGAAAAAATATTGAAAAAATAAACGAATATCAACAGCCTAGATGGAGTTTATAGCGGATTTTCATATTCACTCCAAATATTCAAGAGCCACTTCCCCTCAGATGGATTTGGAATATCTGGATGCGGCCGCCAGAATCAAAGGAATCAAAGTTTTGGGGACGGGAGATTTCACCCATCCGGCCTGGCTTGAGAATTTGAAGGAAAAATTAGAACCTGCCGAGCCAGGTTTGTTTAAATTAAGGAACTCAAATTCCGAAACGCGTTTTATTTTAACCGCTGAAATCAGCTGCATATATTCAAAAGGAGGAAAAGTAAGGAAAATCCATATTATAATTTTCGCCCCTGATTTTCAGACAGTGGAGAAAATCAATACCCAGCTTAACTGGATAGGCAATTTAAAATCAGACGGCCGGCCGATATTGGGACTGGATGCCAAAGAACTGGCTAAAATCGCTTTAAGCGCTTCGCCGGATTGCCTGGTCGTGCCGGCACATATTTATACGCCCTGGTTTTCCCTTTTTGGTTCGAAATCCGGCTTTGATTCAATTGAAGAATGTTTTGAAGAATATTCAAAATATATTTTTGCCGGGGAAACCGGCTTGTCGTCAGACCCGCCGATGAGCTGGAGAAATTCGAATTTGGATAAAATCGCTTTAATTTCGAATTCGGACGCCCACAGTCCGGCCAAACTGGGTAGAGAAGCGAATGTTTTTGATACGGAGCTCGGTTACCGATCAATCGTCGAGGCGATCAAAACAAAAAATTCCCGAGAATTTTTATACACGATTGAATTTTTTCCGGAAGAAGGAAAATATCACTTTGACGGCCACCGGAACTGCGGAATCAGATTTTCTCCCCAAGAGACTAAAAAATATAACGGCCTTTGCCCGGTTTGCGGCAAACCTTTGACGGTCGGAGTTTTGAACAGGATTGAAAAATTGGCCGACAGAGAGGAAGGTTTTATCCCGGAAAAGTCCCTGCCTTTTAAAAGTTTGGTCCCTTTGGAAGAAATAATCGCCGATGTCTTAAGTTGTTCGGTCGGCACCAAAGCGGTGGAAAAGGAATATAAAAACCTGATTGAAAAATTCGGTTCGGAGTTCAAGGTGCTCCTAAATATTTCCGAAAAAGAACTGGCAACAGCCACCCTTCTTGAAATCAGCCAAGCAGTAATAAGGGTGAGAGAAGGAAAGGTGATCAAAGAACCCGGCTACGACGGCGTTTACGGGAAAATCAAGATTTTCGGCCAGGCCGGAGACAAGAAGGAAGTTTCCGGGCAAAAGAGTTTATTTTAGGGATTGCCAAATAATCAGATTGTTTTTTATCCCGAATTTTCCTTTTAAAAATTTTTCAATTGTTCCGATATTGGTCAGGCAATGCTCCGTAATTTCGGAAACAGTCGCAGAACTGCCGCTGCCGGCCAAAGCCAGATAAAGAAGAATTTGGTCGGCTGAGTGTTTATCCAGACAAGCTCCGGATTTCTGTTCTTTCAATAATTCCAAAGCAGCTTCTTTGCCGATGTCTTCGGCCCGTTTGCCCAGTTTACCCAAATTGTCGGTTCCCATAAAAACAGCGGCCGTATCAGTCGATTCGAGAGCGAATTCCGCAGCCAGGCAAATTTGACTGCCGGGAGACCGTGTTTCGTAGTATTCGATTTTTTCTTCCGAAGGCAGATTCAGTTTCCCGAAGATTTCTTTGACTCCGGCCAGCTGCCTTTCCGCCACTTTTTTGCTTTTCAGAGAATCGGCAGCGCCGGAAATCATCAGAATTTTTTTGAGATTTCCCCTTTCAGCCAGCTTGATTTTTTCCAGTTTCGAAGGATAAATCTTCACTTCAACTTTTGCTCCGCCTTCGGGATAATAGCCACGTTTTAAAACATCTGTTTCAATCTTGATCCCCGTTTTTTCCAAGATTTTTAAAAAGACGCAGCGGAAATAATCAATAGTCGGCGAAAAGAAAGTGTCGGTCGCGCCGCCTTCAAAGATTATTTTCATCGGTTCGGCTATTGCCAGAGACAGGGGAAGCAAGGTCTGCAGCATCAGAGTGATACTGCCGGCGGTTTCAATTTTCAGGTGCAGGTCTTTAGCCACGATTTCCGTTGGCCAGAAATTGATTTCTTCGGAATTAATCCTGTCTCCTTCCAAACGGCCACGGCAAAGCTCGGCTAGAGCCTGTATTCCCAGAAGATGCTGGGGCATTAAACCGGGCTTGGGCCGATTCCGGCGGATATGGAAAATACGGCAAGGCTGCTTGGTTATTGCCGAGAGAGCGCAGGCGGTTCTTAAAACTTGGCCCCCGACGGAGCCGTCTATTTCCAGCATGATATTCCATTTTAGAATTTTTAAGAAAATAAAACAAAACGTTGAAGCTAAAATAAAAGATGCTTAAAGATATTAAATTAATTTCTCGATTGGATAAAGATTGGCGGTCGGAAAAAATTAAAATTGAAAAAGCCGGCGGGCAGACCAACAGGAACTGGATTGTTAAATGCGGCCCCGAAAAATTTTTCGTCAGATTCCCTTGGGAAAGAACGGATATCGTTGACAGGAAAACGGAAGCCGGAAATGTTTTGGCCATTAATAGGTGTAAAAAATTGAAGGGCGTCGTTCCTGAATGTTTTCTTTACGTTTACAAAAGGAAAAATATTCTGAAACCGGCCGGAAGAATAAACTTTCCTGATGGCACGATGATAACGAAATACATTGAAGGCAGGGAAATAAACGGCAAAGATTTGGGAAATCCCGGAATCAGGCGAGCTTTATTGAAGACGCTGCACGCTTTTCATTCGAGCAAGGTTAAGTTCGTCAACAGCTACGACGTTTTTCGGGATGAAGTGCGGAAATACAGGAAAAAGGCGAAAAAATATCCTTTAGGAAAACTGGTCGGCGATGAAAAAATCAGGATAATAGAAAAAATCGGGAAAATCGTCGAGAAAAACCTCGAATTCGGCGGAAAAATTTCGACTCATAACGATCTCATTTTCGAGAATCTGATATTGGATAAAAACGGAAAAGTTTATCTGATAGATTTCGAATACGCCGGCTTGAATATCCGGGACGGCCTTCATTACGATTTGGGAATCATTTTAGGGGGAAATCTTTTCCACAAAAACCCGATAATTATTGAAAATTTCGAAAAGTTTTTAAAAGAAGCCAAAAAGATATACGGGAAGGATCTGGACGACGGCAAGATATATTGCGGCGCTTTAACCAACGTTTTAGTCATGTTTTGGTGGGGAGCGGTCAAATATTTCAGTTCAACCGGAAGAAAAGAAAAAAAGTATTTTCGAAAATATGTTTTAGATCGGGCTGAAGGCATCGAGTCTCTTTATAAAATAACAAGGGTTAGAATCTCTAACCCTTGTTGAAATAATGGTCAAGGACGTCGGCCACGCCCTTGGCATATTGATGGGGGGAAATATATCCTCCTTTTTCCCCTATTAATTTTTTGCATTCTTCCGAAGCGTTGGACGGACAGCCGGATGAACCGACTATCCTTAGCATAGGAAAGTCTCCTCTTGAATCGCCGATACCCAGCATTTGGGCGGGAGTTATTCCTGTTTTTTCAGCCAGAAACTTTATACCAGCCGCTTTGTCGATCCCCTGGGGACTGATGTCAACAGCTGAGTTTGAATGGTGAATGGTGACCAAACTCTGTGAAACCAGATCATCGAGCTCTTCGGCCACTGCTTCGTAGCATTCTTCAATGTGGAGTTCCACACCGTTTCTGCGTTCCAAAGCGATGTTGATGATATTTCCCGGATAGTTGAAAAGTCCGGGGAATTTTTTCAGGATTTGAGGCAGTCTTTCCTGTTTGATCTTACGGAAAGCTTCTTCGATTTCCGGAGTCAGCATCGGATTGAGAAGCATTTCTTTAGTGAACGGATTGAAAAGAGAAATGCCGCTTTCGATTATCGACCAGGAATTCGGCAGAAGAAGGGAGAAAGCAACCGCTTCCACATAATTTCTGTCCCTACCGGTACAAAAGCCGATTGGCGGGATTTCCCCTCTTTCCGCTTTTCTTACGCAGTGGGCGACTTCCGGCAGGCCGGTAAAATAATTGAGGTGAAACCGACCGTCTGTCGGCAGAAGACAGTCGTCAATGTCGATCAGGATGAATCTGATATTCTTTTTCATTTCCTATACTCCTTTTAATTCGTTTTTCTGATTGTTAAAAAACTGATAGTCTATTATATGGTATTATTGGGAGTTTTGTCAAGGATGGACGCAGAGTTTGAATCCTGTCCGAAATTTTGTTAAGATAATATATTATGCCGAGAAAATCGTCTTTCCAAAGAAAAACCAAAGAAACGGACATAAAAATAGAATTAAACATCGACGGGAAAGGCAAAACCGTTGTTGCTACCCCTATTCCGTTCTTAAACCACCTTCTTAATAATTTCGCCAAGCACGGGCTTTTTGATTTGAAATTGGAAGCCAAGGGCGATATCGAAATAGACCAGCATCATACAGTGGAAGACATCGGCATTTGCCTCGGGGAAGCTTTTAAAAACGCTTTAGGAGACAAAAAAGGGATAAACCGCGCCGGTTATTATGTTTTCCCTTTGGATGAAGCTCTTTCAGTGGCGGTTGTCGACATATCCGGCCGGGCTTTCCTGAATTTCGATTGCAAATTCAAAAAAGACAAAATAGGAAATTTGGACGCAGATTTGATTAAAGAATTTTTCTGGGGATTTGCCAGACATTTGGCAGCCACCATCCATTTCAGGGTTTTGTACGGTGAAAACGAGCATCACAAGGCGGAATCGATTTTCAAGGCTTTCGGCAAAGCCATGAAAACGGCCTGTTCTAAGGAAAAAAGAATTTTAAAAGAACTGCCCTCGACCAAGGGTTTAATCTGATATGGCCATAAAAGAGCGGATCAGAAAAATGAGTCATTACAAGCCTCCTTTGGAAGGCAGGTCGGAAAAGAATTATTTGCTTTTGGATTTCAATGAAAGGACCGGCAGTCCGTCTCCGAAAGTCAAAGAAGCTCTTAAAAAATTCATTGATTCCGACAGGCTGCAGATTTATCCGGAATACGGGAATTTGGAGGAAAAAATCGCCGAATATGCCGGGGTAAAAACAGGCCAGGCCATGGCGACCAACGGCGGCGACCAGGCGATTGACGTTGTCTGCCGGGCTTATCTTGAAGAAGGGGATAAAGTTATCATTCCTTTTCCGGAGTTCGCCATGCATTACCAATCAGCCGGAATCCAGGGGGCTGAAATTCTGGAGCCGAGATACAGGGAGGAAGGCAAGCTTCCTTTGGAAGAGATTCTGGAATTGATGGATGATGAAAAGGTGAAACTGATAATCTTTTCCAACCCCAACAATCCCACCGGCATTGCCACTCCCATTGCTGATGTTGAAAGAATCCTGGAAAAAGCCAGGAGAAAAGACATCGCTCTACTACACGACGAGGCCTATTTCGAATTTTCGAAAATTACGGCTAAAGATTTGATCGAAAAATACGACAATCTTTACCTTGCCAGAACCTTCGCCAAGGCTTTCGGCCTGGTTTCAACCAGGGTCGGCTATCTCGTTTCCCAGGAAAAGAATCTCCAAGAAATGCTTAAAATTAGGGGGCCTTACGATGTGAATATGTTCGCCAAAACAGCTGTTTTGGCGGCTTTGCAGGATATAAAATATATGGAAGATTACGCCAAGGAAGTGATGGAAACGTCAAAACCGAAATTGGAGAATTTCTTGCGGCAGGAGAAAATCCCTTTCTATCCTAGCTCGGCCAATTTTCTGATGCTTAAAGTCGAAAATCCAGAAAAAATAATCGAAAAATTGGCCGCCAAAGGCGTTTTGGTGAGGCCAAAAGAAAACGCCGGCGGCAGCAGAGCCATTAGGGTAAGTATCGGCGCCTTAAGAGAAACAGAGCGTTTTATCGGAATTTTCAAAGAAGCCGTGAAAGGTTAATTAATAAAGTTTGCTTATTCGGTAGGCGAAGAGCGTTTCGCGTTCTTCTTCATCTCGCCTCTGCGGAGGCTCGGTGGTTGACAAGTTTTTCCGATGGAGTAAAATTGACAGGGTATAATATTATGGAATCTAAAAAAATAAAAAATTTGGTGGTGGAATATTTGACGCAGGTTACGGAGGAAGTTAAAAGAATAGCATCCGGCGGCAAAGGCAGGGAAATTTTGGGAGAGGTTATCAATAGGCCAGAGGATATTGAAATAGGCATAGACAGGGTGGGAGAGAGAATTTTGGAAAAACTCGTCAAAAAATACGAATTGAAAGCAACCATCTTTTCTGAGCCGGACGGCCGGGATATCAAAACTAACGGGGAAAATCCGGAGATCTACGGTTCAATAGATCCTTTTGACGGTTCAGTCCTTTACTTAAGGGGATTCCAGCACAATTGGTACAGTGTTTTGAGCTTTTTCGACAAAAAGAAGAATCCTATTTGCTGTGGCGTCAGCGACATTTTGAACGAGAAATTTTATCTTTCCGACGAGGAAGGAAATTACGTTTTGGATTTGAAAACCGGCCGGAAAAATAAAATAATGCCTTCAAAAAACAAAAGTTTGAAAAAACCGATTGTTCTGGCTTCTTATATAATGAGTTCGCAATACTCCACCAAATTTTTGGACATTTTCGGAGATCTTTTGAAAGAAATGCATTCCAAAGCTTTGCTTTATCCTCAGGGTGGTTCGTTTATCTACGCTTTTTTGGCCGCCGGCTTGGTCGATGCCTACGTCATGTTTGACGAGCCGCGCTCGGAAATAGACCCCGGCTTTTCAATAGCCAAAAAGGCGGGTTGTCCGGTCGTAACCATCGATACGGACGGCAGTTATAAAGATTACGAATTTTTGCCCGGTCGGCAGCACGATAAAGTGGATTTATTGATTGCCGCCGCCAACGCTAAAATTCGCGATGAATTAATAAAATATTATTTAAAAAAATATGGAGAAAAATTTTCTTTCAAATCTTAAGCCGATCCAAAAATTGGTGGACGGCATCGGCAAGGACGTGGCCAGATATTTCAGGAACGATAAAGGCTGCATCGTCGGCCTCGGCGACGACGGTTTCATTTACGGCTTGGGCCTCCATCAATGGCTGAGCACTAAAAACAAAAAAATTAATTTCGCGTCCATGGATGACAACGGCAGGGACTTGGACGAGGAAAAACTCAAAGGAAGAAAGATCTTGATAATCGACAACGATATTATCTCGGGCAAGAGTTATAAGAGAACGATGGAAACAATGAGGGCGAAAAAGGAGCGTCTGAAGTTAAAAAACATAAAATTCGCCGTTCTTTGCGACCGGACGGGCTTGGCCGATTTTTCTGTTGAAGGGTATTCCGCTTACGCTCCCTGGAGTTTGGAAAGATTGGACGGTTTGGATTTGAAGATCATCCAAGCTCTTTCCGAAGACGGCCGGAAACCTTTTGTTGAAATCGCCAAGAATACCGGTTTGAGTCCGGTAGCCATAAAAAACAGGGTGGAAAGACTGATTGTCGATGAAGTTTTAAAAGTCCGGGGGCTATTGAATATGGAAAAAGTTTATTCGGTCACGGCTCATATCGAGATCGAAGCCGACAACAAAACCATCAACCGCTTGATAGAAAAATTCGAAAAATCTCCCTTGGTTTATCATTTGGTCAAAACTTCGGGAAGGTATAATCTGATGTTGAGCATCGCCACTCCGAATTTGGAGAGCATTGAGAATTTTATCGCTAAAGAGATAAGGAAAGAGCCGGAAGTGAAACATATCGAAGTCCAAGTCGGGGAGTTGCCGATAATCCCGAAAGGCTGGAATCCTCCAATTTCCTCTTGACAATCTTCTTTGATTTAATAAAATAAACTATATCTGGAAAAAAGCTTTAGAAAACAAAGAAAAGAAAGCTTTTTGATAACTTTTTTTAACTCTTGACAGAGTTTCTTCATTCTCTATAATTAGAAAAAAGAAAAGATATCGCAGTTATTTATGTTAATCAAAGACGTAAAAGAAAATAATTCTCTTAAAACCTGGCCGTTTTCAAAAAAGGTCTATACCTCCATTGTTTTGACTTTCGGAAAAATGATTTGTTGAGGGATTAGTTAAATACGAAAATTTCTCTAATCCCCTCAGCTAAGGGGATTTTATAAAACCAATAACTTATTTTAATGTTCAATGGTAGAAGAAAAAAAGTTTTACTTAACTAAAGAGGGAATGGAAAGGATCAGAAAAGAATATAAGACGCTGAAAGATTTGAAACTCGCCAAAACCAGAGGAGAATCTCCTAAGATTTTGCATTCCGAAGATTTGAATCCGGAGTATCTCGTCTTTCAGGAAGATATCAGCTTTTTAGAATCAAGAATCATAGAACTTGAAAATATCATTAAGAACGCCGAGTTGATCCGGCCGCCTAAAAAAGAAAAGCAAGACAGTATTGATCTGGGGGCAACAGTTTTGGTCGAGGTGGACGGCCAGAGGGACGAATTCACTATTTTGGGCTCTTTGGAAGCTGATCCTTCTCTCGGGAAGATTTCCAATGAATCACCGGTCGGCCATGCTCTGATAGGTCATAAGATCGGTGATAAAGTCTTCATTTCTTCTCCTGTCCAGACGGCTTATAGAATCAAAAAAATAAAATACAGGATCAGTTAGGAAATTTTCTCGCTTTTCGAATAAAAAAGAGAAGCTTGCTTCTCTTTTTTATTAATTTAAAGACAACTTGTTTTTCTTTTTCAAAAGAAGCGGGTTTTGTCTTTTTCAGGAAATAGGGTAGAATTATATAATTATGAAGAAGATTTTTCTTCTTTTATTGTCGTTTTGCATCGGTCTGGCGCTTTTCATTTGGATTCTGAAAACCGTTGGCTGGCAGGAGATTAAAAACTCATTTTTGGTTTTCAGCGGCTTTCAGGGAATGCTGATTTTGTTTCTTACCTTTTTAACGGCTTTGATCGGAACTTGGAAATGGAGAGAGATTCTTAAAAGCCGGGGTGTGGAAGTTCCTTTCCAGAACGTTTGGCGGATTTATCTCGCCGGTTTTTCCATCAGGTTTTTGATGCCGATAATTGTCGTCGGCGCGGAACTTTTCCAGGGCTACGCTTTAAAAAAAGAAAATTCCGTCCCTTGGTCACAGGGCATGGCCACGATCATTATTGACAGGATTTTAGAGTGGACGGTTAATTTGGCGGTGATTTTCTCTGGTGGCCTGTTTTTCTTTTCGATAATCGGCTTGTCGTCGCTGAAGCTTATAATAATTTCCGGCGGATTCTTTTTGTTTTTTTTAGCCGGCATTTGTTTTTTTTATTTCAAGGCTCTTAAAAAAGAAAGCATTCTGAAAATATTCAGTAAACTTTTAAACAACAAACTGGGCGGCCAGCCAGCCGAGATTGAGAAAGAAATTTTTGCCTTTTTCAGACTGAAAAACAGGATAAAATGGAAAATTTTCAGTTTGAATTTTCTCAAAGCCGGCGTTATGCTTTTGCGGACTTGGCTGTTGCTCGCCTTTTTGGACAGAAGCGCCGGTTTCTTACCCACTTTGGCTGTTCTCGGTTTTACTTATTTGGCGGTGATGATTCCTATACCTACGGCTTTGGGTTCACATGAAGTCATTCAAACGTTCGCTTTCAGCCCTCTTGGTTTAAAAGCTGCCACTGCCACTGCCTTTGCCATGATTATCAGGGGAGCTGAACTGATAGTCGCCCTTTTCGGCATAATGATTTTATTCCGTTTCGGCCTGTTTTTGATAAAAGACTCATTTTTCAGCAAAATAAGCAATTTCGTCAACCACTCTTCAGGTTCGTGAAAAGTTTGTTTTCCTTAATAAAAACAGTATAAAATGATAGGCATCAATAAAGTCATCAAAGTTCTCGTTTTTTCCGATTTTCTGCTCCAGTCCGGCTGGGGTTTGATTGGTCCGATTTTCGCCATTTTCATAACCAGGCATATTTCCGGTGGAAGCGTGGTTATGGTTGGTTTTGTGGCCGCCACTTATTGGCTGACAAAGTCGATAATCCAGCCGTTCATAGCTTATTATTTCGACCTGAAAAAGGGGGAGAAAGACGACTTCAGATTTTTGATCGGTGGCATGTTTATAGCCAATCTGATTCCGATCGGCTACCTTTTTTCCAGTCAGATAGAACACATCTTTTTGCTGGAATTCATCAGGGGGTTGGCCATGGCTTGCGTTATTCCCAGCTGGTCGGGAATCTTCACCAGGCACATAGACAAAGGCTGGGAAGCATTTTCCTGGAGCATTGAAAGCACGGCCATCGGTTTTGCTTTCGGTTTTGCGGCCGCTTTCGGCGGAGTTCTGGCCAGTGTTCTGGGCTTTAAAGCGATTTTTATTTTGATAAGCGTTTTCGGGCTGGCTTCTTCTTTCCTTTTGCTTCTAATCCGGCACCAGGTTTTCCCCAAAGACGGTTTTGCTCCCAAGATTCCGCCCAAAGAGGAAATGTTTTAATGAAATAAAGAGATGACTGTTGATGTGAAAAACAAAGAAATTTCCCGGATATTTTACGAAATAGCCGATTATTTGGAAATGGAAAAAGTTCCTTTTAAGCCTTACGCTTATCAACAAGCAGCTGCTGTTTTGGAAACTCTGCCGGAAAGCGTTGAAGAGATTTACAGGGAAGGAGGAGTCAAAGCCCTGGAAGAAATACCCGGCGTGGGCAAGAGCATTGCCGAAAAGATCGAGGAATATCTGAAAACTGGCAAAATCAAATATTATCAAGAATTTAAAAAGAAGCTTCCTCTTGATTTGGAGGAGATAACCGGAGTAGAAGGAGTCGGCCCTCAAAAAGCCAAAATTCTTTACCAGAAATTGGGGATCAGGAATTTAAAGGATTTGGAAAAAGCGGCCAAATCGCGTAAAATTTCCCCTTTGTTCGGTTTCGGCGAAAAAACCGAACAGAATATTTTGGAAGGCATCGCTTTTCTGAAAAAAAGCAAAGGAAGGTTCCTTTTGGGCGATATTTTGTCCAGAGTGAAAGAAATTTCGGAAAAATTGGAAAGACTTAAGGAAGTCGAACAAATCAGCGCGGCCGGTTCCATCAGAAGGAAGAAAGAGACTATCGGCGATGTCGATATTTTGATAACAACGAAAGATTCCGCTTCCGCCAAGGATTCAGCCGACAAAATAATGGATTTTTTCGTCCGGCTGCCAGGCATAGTTAAAATCTGGATGAAAGGTCCCAGCAAATCTTCTATCAGGATGGCTGAAGGGTTTGACGTGGATTTAAGGGTGGTCAAAAAGAAAAGCTACGGTTCAGCCCTCCAGTATTTCACAGGTTCAAAAGAGCATAACATCGTTGTCAGGAGGATAGCCATTGAAAAAGGCCTGAAATTATCGGAGTACGGCCTTTTCAGGGGCAAGAAAATGATCGCCGGCTGGAGCGAAAGCGGAATTTACAAAGCTCTCGGTTTAGCCTGGATTGAACCGGAATTGCGGGAAAACCAAGGAGAGATTGAAGCGGCCATCCGGCAAGCCCAGGGTAAAGTCAATAAACTTCCCAAAATCATCGGCTATCAAGACATTAAAGGAGATTTGCACTGTCATTCGGATTGGGACGGCGGCGAGAATACTATTGAAGAGATGGCCCAAGCGGCCGTTGGAATGGGTTATCAATATCTGGGCATTTCCGACCATACGAAGTTTTTAAGAATTGAAAACGGTTTGGACGAGAAAGAGCTGGAGCGCCGGAACAAGGAAATTGACAAGCTTAACCAAAAATACGGAAATTTCAGGATCTTGAAAAGCGCTGAAACCAACATTTTGAATGACGGCTCGATCGATATCAAAGACGAGGCTTTGAAAAAAATGGATTATGTCATTGCCGGCGTTCATTCCAGCTTTAAAATAGAAAAAGAGAAAATGACGGAGAGGATCATCCGGGCGATGAAAAATCCCCATATTGATGTTTTATCCCATCCCACGGGCCGGATATTGAAAAAAAGGGACGAATACCAGATTGATTTCGACAAAATTTTAAGGGCGGCCAAAGAATACGGGGTGGTTCTGGAAATAAACTCTTATCCCGAAAGGCTGGATCTCAACGATCGGAACATCCACCGGGCGAAAGAAGCGGGGGTGAAAATGGTTATTAACACCGATTCCCATCATAAGGACCAATTGAATCTGATGGAATTCGGCATCGCCCAGGCCCGCCGCGGCTGGGCGGAGAAAGAAGATATCGCCAATGCCTGGCCGTTGGATAAAATGCTTAAATATTTCAAATGATATGCCGGTGGAACGTTCGACCGGCGCGATAATTTTCAGAAAAGAAGGCGATAAGGCGTTCTTTTTGCTTTTACACTATCCTGGCGGCTCCCGGGCCAAAAAAGATTACTGGGATTTGCCGAAAGGCCACATTGAGAAAGGGGAAGATGAAATCACCGCCGTCAAAAGAGAAGTCAGGGAGGAAACCGGCCTGTCGGACGTTGATTTCATCAAGGGATTCAGAGAAATAATCAGTTATTTCTTCAAATGGCAGGGGAAAACCGTTCTCAAATTCGTGACTTTTTATTTGGCCGGCACGGCAGAAAAAGAAATAAAAATCTCCGGGGAGCATGCGGGCTTTCAATGGCTGCCATATCAAGAAGCAAATAACCGATTGACTTACAAAAATGCCAAGGAAATCCTTGAAAAAGCCAATAATTTCCTTTCGGAAAAAGGTTTGTGAAATCGTTAAAAATATTCCAAAAGGAAAAGTTTTAAGCTATACTGAGGTTGCCCGGAGAGCCGGTTGTTCCCGTGCCTGCCGGGCCGTAGGCAATATTTTAAATAAAAACGTTGATTTTGGAATTCCCTGTCATCGGGTGGTCAGGTCGGACGGCCGGGTTGGCGGCTACAATAAAGGAACCGGGAATAAAATTAAACTGTTGGAAAAAGAAGGCGTAAAAATAGAAAATGGCCAAATTAGATAAAGATTTGATTAATAAGGAATTTCAGTATAAAGACATTACCTTACTGCCTAACCGGCTGCCTGATTTGGAGCGTGAGGAAGTTGATTTGACGACCAGTTTTACCAAAAAGATAAAACTGAAAGCTCCTTTGGTTTCTTCTCCCATGGATACCGTCACTGAAGCGGAGATGGCGATTCTTATGGCTTTGCACGGCGGCATCGGGGTAATCCATTACAATTTTGAAACTATAGCCGAACAGATAGAAGAGATTGAAAAAGTCAAAAAATTCGAAGCCGGCTTTGTTTTTAAGCCGGTTGTTTTGTCACCCCAGCATACTGTTAAAGACGTTCACGAGATTAATAAGAAATACGGCTTTTTCAGCTTGCCGATTACCGAAGACGGCACGCTGAATTCCAAACTGAAAGGAATCGTCACTCACCGCGACATCAGATACCGGCAGGATATGGAGAGCCGGCTGGCCGAGGTTATGACAGTCAGGGAAAAAATGCGGGTTGCCCGGAAAATCGACACAGTCGATAAAAATGATTTGGATTTCGCCAATAAAATCATCAAAGAATACAATCTTGACACTCTGCCGATTGTCGACGAAGAGGACAGAATCATTGCTTTGGTCACTGACAGCGATTTGAAGAAGAACGAGCAGTATCCTTTGGCCACCAAAAACGAAAACAAGCAGCTGAGGGTATTCATGGCCGTTGAATCTAGATTGGAATTGGCCAAAAAGAGAATTGGTTTAGGATCTCAGGCCGGAGTTGATGGCATTATTGTGGACGCCGGCATCGCTTTCCGCGAACAAATTGAAATCGCCAGATATGCCAAAGAGAATTTTCCGGGTTTGGAGATAATTTTGGGAAACATCGGTTCTGGAGAAGCGGCGGAAAAAATAATAAAAGAGGCCTCGGCTTGGTGCGACGGTTTGAGAATCGGCATCGGTCCGGGAGCCGCTTGCATTACCCAGCAGGAACTCGGCACGGGCCGCTCTCAGGCTTCGGCAGTCTGGGATTGTTCCGAGACGGCCAAAAGAATGGAAAGACAATACGGTTTTATGCCGGTGATTGCCGACGGCGGAATCAAAGTTCCCGACATGGAAAATCAGGAGATAAGCAGACCGGGTGATATCAGCAAAGCTCTGGCTTTGGGCGCCCAAACGGTGATGATGGGTTCGCTGCTGGCCGGCTTGGACGAAGCTCCGGGAGAAAAAGAATTTGATTATGAAAGCGATAAAATGATAAAAAAATACCGCGGCATGGGTTCTGCGGAAGCCATGGAACGGCGTTCGGGGGTCAGATACAGCATGGATAAAGTGAAAGTGAAAGTTCCGGAAGGTAAGGTGATAAAGGTTCCTTACCGCGGTTCGGGCTACGATTTCCTGCCGAAACTCATTGCTGGAGTGAGGCAGAGTTTGCAAAAACAAGGATTCAGTAGTATAAAAGAGCTGCAGGAATCAGCCGATATTCGCTGTTTCCCTCCACAATAGAAAACGATAAAAACAGAAAGACTGCAGTTTAACAAAAAAATAACGGAAGAAGAGAGGAGAAAAGAATGGCAGGAATTTTCGCTTTGAGCGTTCAACCCGGAGTTTATGATGGTGACTTCCCTAGAGATTTTTTCTGGGAAACTTTTTATCAGCAGCATTTGGGAGAAGAATACGCCGGAGCAGCCGTTTACAACAACGGCGCCATTACCAACCAATCTTATCTTGGGCTTTTCCGGTCCAATTTTTACCACCAGTTGGAAACTTTAAAAGGGACGGAAGCCGTAGGATATTGCGGTCCGCAACAAGAGCCGTTTTTCCGCCAGACCAAACTCGGCAAGATTGCCGTTTGTTTTTCCGGCAATGTCCTTAACCGTTCTCATCTGGCCGAAGAGCTGATGCTTTCCGGCCATACTTTCGAAAGAGGGGATGATATAGAAATTATTATCAAGCTTCTTTCCCAAGGTAAAGACGTGATCGACGGCATTGTCAGAATGAACGAAAAGGTCCAGGGTTCTTACGCTTTGCTGGTTTTGAGCGAACAAGGACTGTATGCCGCGAGCTTCTCGGGGCATTGGCCTTTGGTGATCGGAGAAAAAAAAGGCGCGTTGGCCACAGCCACCGATCCTTCAGGATTCAAAAATATGGGTTTTAGAATCGTCAGGGATTTGGAGCCCGGCGAAATCGTTTTACTGAAAAACGGGGCTTGCCAGACAAAAAGTATCATCTCTCCGAATCAAAGCCGCATTTGCAGCTTTTTATGGGTTTATACGGCTTTTCCAACAGGTTCGTTCAGGGGAATTCCGGTTTCCCTGATCAGGAAAAGATTGGGAGCTGCCTTGGCCAAAAAAGATATTGAAAACGGTTTTATTCCCGATCTGGTGGTTCCTGTCCCTGATTCCGGGCGTTATCACGCTATCGGCTATTACCAGGAATTTTGCCGGCAGATAAGCCAAGGAAAGATAAAAAGGATGCCTTTGTATGACGAAGTTCTAGTCAAATACCCTTATGCCGGCCGGAGTTTTACTCCTCAAGATGAAAAAACAAGGAAACAGGAAGCCTCTATCAAGCTTCTGGAAAGCAGCGAGCAGTATCAAGGGAAAATAATGGTAGTTTGCGACGATTCGATTGTCAGAGGAACCCAAACCCAGACCAATCTGGTGCCCAAGCTCAAGGATCTGGGAGTGATTGAAATTCATTTCAGGATTTCCAGTATTGAATTGTTCTCTTACTGCCCTTGGGGGAAAACAACCAGGAAAGGCGATCTTTTCTCGTTGAAATATCCCGGGATGAAGGAGAAAATCGATTTTCTGGGCATTCAGAGCATAGAATTCAACACCCGCGAAGATCTGCTCGAGATAATCGGCTTGCCTGAAGAAACTCTTTGTTTCGATTGTTCTTTGGAGGATTGACAATTAAAAGCCGCTTCGATGAAGCGGCTTTTTTGCGTCTGTTCAAGTTTGATTATTTTTTGATTTCTTCAACGATTTTTTTGAAAGTATCCGGCTTTTTTTCCGCCAGAACGGCCAGGATTTTCCTGTCAAGAATGACGTTTTTCTTTTTCAATAAGTTGATGAATTTGTTGTAAGCCAGGCCGGATTCCCGGGAAGCGGCGTTGATTTTTATCTGCCAAAGCTTTCGGAATTCCCTTTTTTTGGCTTTTCTGTCGCGATAAGCATATTCCCAGGCGTGATAGAGCGCGTCTTTGGCCAATCTGTATTTTGATTTTCTTCCCCAGCGAAAACCCTTAGTCTGTTCCAAGACGTTTTTCCTTCGCTTATGCGCCATTTTGCCTCTTTTTACCCGCGTCATAATAGTCCTATTTTAATAATCTTTTTATTCTTTTTATTTCCGTTTTGGAAACTTCGACCCATTTTCTGTCTTGTCTGACTTTTTTCCTTGTTTTTTTAGCCAGATAGTGGTTAATACCGGTTGCTCTTCTGAGAATCTTGCCGGTTTTGGTAAATTTAAAACGCTTGGTGATCGATTTTCTCGTTTTTGCTTTTTTCATTGTTATTGTTTGGTGATTATCATACTGAAGCCTCTCGGTTCTCTTTTCAGTTCCCTTTCGATTTTTATCGGCAAAGAGGCCTTTAAAATTTCAAGAAATGTTTCCACTTTTTCCCTGGCAAAATCCTGAAGGGCCTTTTGTCTGCCCCTTAGAGGCAAATTCACTCTTACCCTGTCTCCTCTTTTTAAGAATTTTTCCGTTTGACGGACTCTAGTTTCCAAATCATGCCGGGAGATGTTGAAAGTTAATCTGATTCCTTTCAGTTCCCCGCCTTTATGCTTATGGGTGGTTTTTTCTTTCTTTTTTTCCCGATAAAGATATTTTCCGTAATCTCCGAGGCGGCAAACCGGCGGTTCCAACTTTTCCGTCACCTGTATCAAATCCAATTTGCGTTCTATAGCAAGTCGGGCAGCTTCTTCAAAAGAAACAACTCCCAATTGTTTTCCGTTTTCGTCGATCAGTCTGACTTCCCGCGCCCTTATTTGTCTGTTGATTAATGGTTTTTTAAACAAAGTTTTGTGGAGGTGGGGAGGATGAACTCCCGTCCAAAAATATCGCCAAAATATTTCTACAGATTTAGTCTGTTTTAAATTAGAAACAGCGGATTAAAAACAGACAAAATTCCGATGTCTCTTGCCTCTATTTTTTTTGATGATTCTCCGAGGCGAAAAATCATCTATCTCGAAAAAATTGACACCCGCCTTACCCTATCGAGAATCGGATAAAACAGATGGCTTACGGTTTAAGCGTAAGCGGGAGCAAGTTTTGGACTTGCAAATAAGTTGGCACTTATTTTTATTCTCGAAGTTTATTGAGATTCGAGAATACTCAATCTGCCTATTTTGGTAAAAATCTTTGTCGATTCATTCACCCCCGCAGGTTCAATTCTCTTTTTATATTCATTTTAATCTCCCGTTTTTTGATCGATTCTCTCTTGTCGAATTTTTTCTTCCCTTTGGCTATGCCGAATTCAAGCTTTATTTTGCCTTTTATAGTATATACCTTTAAAGGTATTAAAGTCAACCCTTTTTCTTTTGATTTTCCGATCAGATGCCTGATTTCTTCTTTTTGTAAAAGAAGTTTTCTCGACCGTCCGGGCAGATAATCGGCTGGAGTGTTTTTAGGCTGGTAAGGGGGGATTTTCGCCCCGATCCAGAACATTTCTTCGTTCTTAACAATTACGTAAGAACCGGCCAGGTTTATTCCCCTGGTTTTAAGGGATTTCACTTCTTGACCCTGCAAAACAATGCCTGCCTGTAATTTTTCCAGTATTTCGTAATCGAAATAGGCTTTTTTGTTTTCAGCAATAATTTCCATAGTTTTTCTTACTTTAAGTTTAACAGAAAATATGATAATCTGAAACCGATGATAAGGCAAGAAATCAAAAATTCGGTTCAAAAAGCGGTGAAAAACCTTTACGGAAAGGAAATTCCGGCCATTATTGAACGCTCGGCCGAACCGTCTTTCGGCGACTATACCACTAACGCGGCCATGGTTCTTAAAAAGAATCCTGGGGAAATTGCGGCTGAAATAAAGTCAATCCTTGAGAAAAGCAAGATGATAAAAGAGATGGAAGTGAAAAACGGCTTTATTAATTTTTTCCTTTCCGAGGAATATTTACAGAAACAAATCGAGGAAATTTTAAAACAAAAAGAAAAATTCGGTTCTTCGGCTGTCGGCCAAGGGAAAAAAGTCAATATTGAATTTATTTCAGCTAATCCGACCGGACCTCTGACTTTGGGCAATGGCCGGGGAGGATTTTGTGGAGATGTTTTGGCTAATTTGCTGGTTAAAGCCGGCTGTAAGACGAAAAGAGAATATTATGTCAATGACGTCGGCGAACAGGTAAAGAAATTGGGGCATTCCGTTATCGGCGACAAAGAAGCGGTTTACCGGGGCGCCTATGTCGAAGAACTGAGAAAAAGACTGAAAGGCGATGACCCGGAAAAAATCGGCCGGCAAGCCGTCAAAATTATTCTTAAGGAAATGATAAAACCCTCGGTTAAAAGAATGGGCATAAAATTCGACAATTGGTTCTGCGAATCGGCCTTATACGAAAAAAAAGAAGTGGCTGAAATTTTAAAGGAATTAAAGAAGAATAATCTGGCTTATGAAAAAGAAGGCGCATTATGGTTCAAATCAACGGATTTCGGCGACGATAAAGACAGGGTTTTGATAAAAGCGGACGGCCAAACGACTTATTTGGCTTCGGACGCAGCTTATTTGAAAAATAAATTCAAACGGGGATTCGAAAAACTGATTTTTCTCTGGGGTGCTGACCATCACGGTTATACCGGCAGAATCAAAGCCGTGGCCGGAGCAATGAGCTATAAAGAAAAACAAGTTGACATCATTATCATGCAGTTGGTCAGGCTTTTCGAAGGCGGCAAAGAAGTCAGAATGTCAAAGCGCACCGGACTTTACATAACTGTGGATGAATTGATCAACGAGGTGGGACTGGCGGCTGCCAGATTTTTCTTTTTGACGAAAAGCCCGGGCAGCCATTTGAATTTTGATTTGGACCTGGCTAAGAAGCAATCGGAGAAAAATCCGGTTTACTACGTCCAGTACGCCCATGCCAGAATCTGTAGTTTGCTTAAAAAAGCCGGCCGCCGAAAGCCGGTCGGAAAACGGGAATTATTGAAGCATCCTTCTGAACTTAATCTGATTAAGCAATTAATCAGGCTTCCGGAAATCATCGAAGACACGGCCGAAGATTACCAGGTGCAAAGACTGCCCCAGTATGCCGTGGATTTGGCAGTTTCTTTTCATCGTTTCTATCAGGATTGCCGGATAATTTCAGAAGACAAAGATTTGACCGAAGCCCGGTTGTCGTTGGCTTTAGCCAGCCGGATAGTTTTAAAAAACACTTTTGATCTGATGGGCATTGCTGCTCCGGAAAGAATGTAACTTTATGCGTAACCAATATTACATCGTTCGCCACGGCTATTCTTTGAGAAACGAGAAAAAAATCGCTGATTGCTGGCCGGAAAAGATCCGTTACCCTTTGACTGAAAAAGGGAAAAGACAAATAAAAAAGGCGGTCGTTAAGCTTAAAAGTAAAAAAATAGATCTGATTTTTTATTCGGATATCCTGAGGACGAAACAAAGCGCTGAAATCATCGGCCGGCAACTGGGCCTGAGAATTAAAGCCGACAAAAGATTGAGAGAGGTCAATGTCGGTATCTTAAACGGCCGGCCGATAAACGAAATCGGCAAATTTTGGAACAAAAAGCAAATCTCTCTCAAAGAATATTATTCGAAAAGATTCCGGACCGCTCCGCCAAAGGGAGAAACTTACAAAGATATAGAAAAAAGATTAGCCGCTTTTATGAAAGCCATGGAGAAAAAATATAAAAACAAAAATCTCCTGATCGTCAGCCACCAGCGGCCTCTGACTCTGCTTGAAAAAGTCGTGCGTAATTACAGTTTTAAAAAATTCGTCGAAATCGTTTTCAAGAAAGAAGAGATAAAAACCGGAGAAGTGAGAAAATTATCGTTAAAATGAATCCAGATGTTTTATGGAATTGAATTTTGCGGACTTGGAAAAAAAGATTCTTAAATTCTGGCAAGAAAAAAGGATTTTCGCCAAGATTAAAGAAAAAAATCAGGGCAAAAAACGCTGGTCGTTTTTGGACGGTCCGATAACCGCCAATAACCCGATGGGCGTCCATCATGCCTGGGGCAGGACTTACAAAGATCTGTTCCAGAGATATAAAACCAGGCAGGGTTTCGACCAGCGATTCCAGAGCGGTTTCGACTGCCAGGGCCTTTGGGTGGAAGTGGAAGTGGAAAAAGAGCTTGATTTCAAAACGAAAAAAGACATCGAAAGATACGGCTTGGCCGAATTCGTCGAGAAATGTAAGGAAAGAGTCAGGAAATACGCCGCTGTTCAGACGGCTCAATCAATAAGATTGGGGCAGTGGATGGATTGGCGGAATTCCTATTACACGATGTCGGACGAAAATAATTACGCTATTTGGCATTTCCTTAAAAAATGCCAGGAAAAGGGATTACTTTATAAAGGCAGGGATGTGGTTCCTTGGTGCATCCGCTGCGGCACGGCCATTTCCCAGCATGAAATTTTAACGGAGGAATACAAAGAAATCAGCCACCAGTCGATTTTCTTCAAACTGCCGGTTATCGGTCGGTCAAAAACTTTTTTTCTTGTTTGGACGACAACACCTTGGACTTTGCCCGCCAATGTGGCTGTAGCCGTAAACCCGGAATTGATTTACGCCGAGGTTAGAAATGAGAAAGGGGAAACTTTCATTCTGCTTGAAAATAAAGCCGGTTTGGTGCCGGGCGGGAAAATAATCAAGACAGTCAAAGGCGAACAATTGAAAAATTCAAAATACCTCGGTTTGTTCGATGAATTGCCGGCGGTCAAAGAAGTTTTGGCCAACTGGCGGCATTCAGCGGTTTTATGGGATGAAGTTTCCCAAGAAGAAGGGACGGGCGTCGTCCATCTGGCGCCAGGCTGCGGCCAGGAAGATTTCAAACTGAGCAAAGAGCTAAATCTGCCGGTCATTAATCCGGTTAACGATGAAGGCAAATATGAAAAAGGTTTCGGCCTGTTCTCGGGAAAATCAGTGGTTGGAATCAACGGGCTTATTTTCGAAAATTTGAAAGAAAAAGATTCGATTTTCAAAATCGAAGATTATCTGCATCGCTACCCGACCTGCTGGCGCTGCAAATCGGAATTGATTTTCCGTTTAGTGGACGAATGGTACATTTCCATGGAAAAACTGAAGAAGCCTTTGGCCACCGCCGCCAAAAAAATAAAATGGATTCCTTCTTTCGGTCTGGAAAGGGAATTGGACTGGCTGAAAAATATGCAGGATTGGCTGATTTCCAAAAAAAGGTATTGGGGTCTGGCTTTGCCGATTTACCAATGCTTTTGCGGAAATTTCGAGGTTATCGGCTCCAAAGAAGAACTGGAAAAAAGAGCTGTTGAGGGCTGGCCGGCGTTTAACGGCCATTCGCCCCACCGGCCGTGGGTGGACGAAGTGAAAATTAAATGTTTGAAGTGCGGCCGGAAAGTTAGCCGGATAACCGACGTGGGCAATCCTTGGCTGGATGCGGGTATTGTTCCGTTTTCCACCCTTAGCGACGATAACCGGGCCCAACAGCTTCCTTATTTCCACGACAAAAAAGAAGAATGGCGGAAATGGTTCCCGCTGGATTTCATTTGTGAGTCGTTTCCCGGTCAGTTTAAAAACTGGTTTTATTCTTTGCTTGTTATGAGCGTGGTTTTGGAAAACACCAATCCGGTGAAGACGATTTTCGGCTATGCCTCCGTTCGCGACGAAAAAGGGGAAGAGATGCACAAGTCAAAAGGCAATGCTATTTGGTTCGACGAAGCGGTGGAAAAACTCGGAGCCGACCCAATGCGCTGGCTTTATTTCAGGCAGAACCCGGCTTATAATTTGAATTTCGGCTATAAAGCGGTTGAGGAAGTCGGCAGAAAACTTCTGACATTTTGGAATACTTTCGTTTTTTTTAGGACTTACACAACTGAAAACGAGATGCCGAAGAAATCAACCTTGCCGAAAAGCCGCTATCTTTTGGACCGATGGATCGTTTCCCGCCTAAATAATTTAATCGCTAAGGTGACGAGGAATTTGGACGGTTATCAGACGGCGGCGGCTGCTGCGGCCATTGAAAAATTTTTCATAGACGATTTGTCCCTTTGGTATGTCAGGAGGTCCCGTCAAAGATTCCAGAAGCCGAAGAATAAAAAAGACAAGAAAGAAGCTGGTGAAACTCTTTATTGGGTGATTTTGAATTTAGCCGGATTAATGGCGCCGGTCGTACCTTTCCTGGCCGAAGAAATTTACCGGTCCTTGAAATTAAAGGATATGTCTGATTCGGTTCATCTGACTGATTGGCCGCAGTCGGATAAAAAATTAATCAACTCGGAATTGGAGAAGAAAATGGTTGAAGTCAGGAAGATTGTCACTTTGGCTCTGGCGGAAAGGGCAAAAGCGGGAATCAAAGTTAGACAGCCTTTGGCTTGTTTGCAGCTGGCCAACCGAAAATTGGCGAAAGACAAAGAGCTGTTGGAATTAATCAAGGGCGAGGTCAACGTCAAAAAGATTTCTTTCGGCCGGACGCTGAAACTCGATGCAAAAATCACGCCGCAGCTCAAAGAAGAAGGCATAATCAGGGAAATCACCCGGCAGATTCAGGAGATGAGGAAAAAAGCCGGCCTGAAGCCCCAGGACAAAATTTCAGCCAGCTGCCAAGGGGATGAATATTTAATCGGAATTTTGAGTAAGAATAAAAATTCGATTTCAGAAGAAGCCAAAATTAAGAATTTAGTTTTTAAAGGAAAAACGGAAAAATTTTCGGGTGAGGAGAAAAAGGTCGAGATTGACCGCCGGGAATTGCGGTTGACGGTCAAAAAACTTTAAATTTTCAAATTAAAAATGGCGATTTCAAATATTGGAAAAAATTTCGGGGGAAGAATGAGAAAAGGTCCGGATAGGACGTCAGTTCCATCATCAAAAGAAAAAAAAGACACTTCGGTTTTTCGGGGAAAGCCGTATGTTACCAGGCAGGAAATAAGAGGCTGGCTGAGAAGGGACGAGGCTTATAAAATCATTCCCCGTTCAAGAGAAGGAAGGGCAAAATTGGAAAAAGAATTATTCGGCTCGGAGTCCGGAAAATACGGCTCTTATATTGAAAGATCGAAAAAAGAACCGGAACATCTTTTAAGGGATGTGGAAAGCGGCAAAGTTAAACCGCCGGCCGGCTTGACTAAAGAACAGACTAAAAATTTATTGAAAAAACTCTCCGGCCAGTAAACGGCCGGTTTTTTCTGCTCTTGACAAATTTGGAAAAAGGTGTATAATTAAGATAGAAAATTAACAATCTTTTTTCCTCTTTTAAAAGGAGTATGAAATGAAAGCGAGATTTGTTATTCTGGCAGTGCTGGTTGCACTGATAGCTTTGCCTGATCAAGGACAGGGGCAGGAACGTCGTCAGACGACTCGGACGACAGTCAGCCGCCGCCAACCGCAGCGCTCGTCTAATTCTCGGGTAACCGCGACAGTCCAAAAGACCTCTTCGGTCGGGACAATGCGTCTTGTCCAATCGCGGTCTGGCTATCGCAGTTACGGTAATTACGGCCGCGGCTACAATTACCGTTATAATTACGGCTACGGCGGTTATTACATGGACGGCTATGCCGGTCCTCTGGCAATCGGAGGAGCTGCTGTTGCCACCGCTTTAAAGAGTAGCCCTTCCGGCGTAATTGGTGGAGTGGTTCTCGGCTGGCTGTTAGGAAGACATTTAGATAATGCCAAAGTCCAGCAGCCGGTGGAAACGGTTGAATGGTATGAGGATTCCTCCGGCGGCCGCTATTGGCGGAAAGCTGGCGTTCAAACAAGGACGGCTCGTCCGACTTGGGTCGATCAGCCGGCCAAAATCTTGTCTGAACAATCGGAAGAAATTCCGGCCGAAGAAGTGTCTGATGAACCTGACGAATCAGAAGAATCAGAACTTCCAGCCGCTCCGATGCCATATTGAGAGGAAACAAAATAACAAAGGGCGATTCGATGATTCGAGTCGCCCCTTTTTTATTAATTAATCTTCGAGGCCAAAGATGGTATAATGTTAAAAAATCATGTTTACCCATTACAGAACCCGGGCTTTTATTTTAAAGAGAATCAACCGAGGGGAAGCTGATCAACTCTTCACGGTTTATACCAAAGATTTCGGCAAATTAAAGGTTTTAGGAAGAGCCATCAGAAAAATTTCTTCAAAGTTGCGTTCGGCAACCGATTTTTTTTATCTGTCGGAAATCGAATTCATCCAGGCTAAAGCCAATAAAACTTTGACCGATGCTATTTTAATCGATAAATTTGAAAATCTGAGGAAAGATTTGTCGAAACTGGCCCTGGCTCGCAGAATTTCCGGAATTTTC
>Ga0265594_1000707_pt1 | contig 27118 bp, 18 predicted proteins | sample saktaG_11_FD_190147 | JGI IMG/M metagenome (GOLD analysis project Ga0265594, IMG submission 190147) | Saline water microbial communities from Sakinaw Lake, British Columbia, Canada - sak_2011_5_24_80m | ecosystem: Environmental > Aquatic > Non-marine Saline and Alkaline > Saline ... | reverse complement strand
AAAGAGTATATATGTCCAATGGTATAAATTTGTCTCTTGCAATTTTATTATTAAAAACATAGTAACGATAATTAAATTTCTAATTGCTCTAATCAACCTAATTGACCTAATCAAATTCCAATTTCTAATGACCAATTAGACCCCAGCACATTGGATATTGGTCATTTTTTATGTCAATTATAATTTTTGTCTTTTATAAAATTTTATTTATCTTACGTAACGCTATCTTATATCTGCCTTAGGCGGATTACTCTAAAAAGCACCCAAACTCCCAATAACCCAATTAGGACTTGGTTCTTGGAATTTATTTAGAAATTAGGTCAATTATAATTTTTGTCCATATAATATTTTTTCCACAAATTTTACCGAAGAACCAAATTATAATACGATTTTTGTAGATTTTAGAGCAATATCATCTATTCCTGTGTTAATTAAAAAAATTTTCAACTTTATTAATAGTGTTTGGCAGAGCAAAAACAACAACTTTATCATTTTCCATAATTTGTATATTTCCGACAGCTATACAGCTTTGTCCACCACGTATTATTCCTCCTATAATTGCTCCTTTAGGAAATTTTAGTTCGCTTATAGGATGTTTAGTAACCAGTGAGTTATGTTTTACTACAAATTCAAGCACATCAGCATCTATTTCATTAAGACATTTTGAAAAAGTAACTTCTGCGTTCATAGTAAAACGGACGATATAGCTTGCTGTAATTAATTTTCTGTTAACAATATTATTTATTCCCATATTTTTAGCTATATCAATATAATCTATATTTTCAACCAGAGCAATGGTTTTTTTAATACCATATTTTTTAGCTAAAAGGCAGGTAAGTATATTTGTTTCAGAATTGCCTGTGAGAGCAATAAAAGCGTCCATTTCTCTAATATCTTCATCTTCCAGGAGTTCTATATTTCGTGCATCGCCATTTATAATAAGTGTTTTATTAAGATAATTTGTAAGATATTCACATTTTTCTTTATTGATTTCAATTAATTTGATATTTAGTTTTTCTTCTATTTTTTTTGCGGTAATTCTTCCTATTTTTCCTCCTCCAACAATTATTACATTTTTTATGTTTATTCTTTTTTTGCCTGCCATTTCCAATATTTTGTCAATACCATTAGGTTTTGTAATTACATAAGCAGAGTCATTTTCTAAAAACATATCATCACCTCTCGGGATGATGGTTGTTTCATTCCTATTTATAGCAATAGCTCTAAAGTCCAAATGTGGATATTCTTTTGCTATCTGATTGAGGGTTTTGTTTATTACAGGAGCATTTTTTTCTAATTGTATTAAAAATAAAGATAATTTACCTTCTGAGAAGTCAAATGCCTCAGTAGCAGCTGTTTGGTTTAAGAGTTTGATAATCTCGTTAGATGCGAAGTGTTCAGGACAAACCAAAGAATCTATTCCTAATGTCTTAAATAGTTCTTTTTTTTTAACAGTTAAGTATTCAGCATTATTTACTCTTGCAATGGTCTTTTCAGCACCAATTTTTTTTCCTATTATAGTAGTAACAATATTAGTTAGTTCATTGTCAACAACAGAAATTAATAAATCAGCTTTTTTTACATTTGCTTCTTTTAATACAGAAAAGGAAGTAGAATCACCTATTATTGTCATTAAGTCCGAATGAGATTCAATTAACTTAAGCAAGTCCTTGTTAGGAGCTATTAATGTAATATTATGATTTTCATCTGAAAGCAATTTTGCAAGATGTAAACCTACTTCACCGTCGCCAGAGATAACAATGTTCATAATATTTTATTTTTAATATATAAAAATGCAAATATAATTAAAAAAATGCTTGTAGTAAATAACCAATTATGGATAAATTAAAATTTAGGGGACTTCTATTACATTTTTTTTGTCTAAAACAACATTCTTTTTTTTATACAATTTTATGACAGAATTTAAAACCTGCTAAATTATATTTTTTCACTGAATTTGTAATAATATCAAAAAAATTTAAGTTTATCAATAACCTGTATAACAGAGCTTGTATCATTCATAATATAAAAATGAATGCTTTTTACTCCATTGTTTATCAGTTCTTTACATTGTTTTATACTCCAGTTAATACCTGTTTCTTTAGCATTTTCAGGATTTTGCGTTAATTGATTTTTTAATGTTTCAGGTATTTTAACATAAAAATTTTCAGGTATAGTGTTTATCTGATTTTGTTTGTTAAGAATTTTTATACCCGGGATGACAGGAACTGTTATACCTGCATTTCTACATAGTTTTACAAAATCAAAGAAATATTTATTATCAAAAAACATTTGAGTTACAATATAATCAGCTCCGGCATCAACTTTTTGTTTCAGATAATTTATATCATCTTTTAGAGTTTTGGCTTTAAAATGTTTTTCAGGGTATGCGGCTACGCCTATACAAAAATCTATTGGCTCAGGATTTATAACTTCGTCAATATATTTAGCATTTTTAAGATTTTTAACTTGTTTTATAAGGTCAACAGTAGAAAAATTTACAGTTCTGTTTTTTTCTATGTTTTTTTTATAATTTGTCTCATCTCCGCGTAAAAGCAACAGGTTTTGTATTCCGAGAAAATTTAGTTCAATGAGAGCATCTTCTGTTTCTTCTCTTGTAAATCCGCTGCATAATATATGGGCAACAGTATCAATATTAAACCTATTTTGTATAACACCACATATACCTATTGTTCCCGGTCTTTTTTTCCTGATATATTTTTTTTCTTTACCATCTTCATCTTTTTTATAATATATTTTAGAAGAATGGCTTGTAACATCAATAAAAGGTGGCTCAAATTGTTGTAATTGTTCTACAATCCTGATAATGCTGTTACCATTTTTACCGCGTAATGGTGGTATTATCTCAAAACTAAAAATAGGTTTGTCAGTATTTTTTAAATGTTCGGTAACTTTCATTTTTGGTAACTGTTTATAAATTTTTTACTTATTTAATTTACAATCTGCTATATAACGGTTTGCAGGTATCGTTAGTTGCCGATGTATATTTTCTCTACTTGTCATAGCCAACAAATTACAAAAATTTTTTACTTGTCAAGCTGCAACACACCGGCAATTAACTATACCTGCTGTTATGGGCTGGTTTATTTCTCTTTGTCGTAGAAATATTTTGTAATACTTGGTACAAAAACTATTGAAAATAGTACAATACCAACTGTTATTAATGCTCCAGCACCAGGCCAATGCATTAATTTAAACAATATTCCTAATGGTGTTAAGGAAAAAGCTAATGCCCCAGAAATAAATGCTAGTTTTTTCATTTTAATATCATTTATTTTTTCCTACTCGTATGGCTTTTCGGTATCGCCCCGTTTTTTTGAGTGGGTTCTGGTCTCCACTTTTTTTTATTTATTGTTTTGAACAGTCATCAAAGTTAAAAATTTCAATTAGAATAGTCAATGCTTCCGTCAATCCATTTCTGTATTATCGTTTAAAAACTTGCCAATAACATGAAGTAAATTGCAATAAATCGATGTAAAATAATGTTAAGGGCTTTATCATAACTAATTGCAAATAAATTAAAAATTACTAAAATACTTAAAATTTTAGACATTTTGAATTTTAGGCATTTTTAATTTATTTTGTTTTATCGTGTGTTTTTAACAGAAAAATATCTTGCATCAGGATGATGGACAATAATAGACGAAGTAGATTGTTCCGGTATTAATTGAAATTCTTCAGTAAGTTTAATTCCAATTTGTTCGGGATTAAGTAATTGAAATATTTTTTTCTGGTCTTCCAAGTTTGGACAGGCAGCATAGCCGGGAGAAAATCTGCAGCCCTGATAATGACAGGAGAATATTTTTTTTATTTCACCAGAGTCCTTATCATCTATTTTTAGTTCAATACGTATTTGTCTGTGCCAGTATTCTGCTAATGCTTCAGCCATTTGAGAAGCAAATCCATTCCATAGTAAGTATTCTTTATATTTGTCTGATTTAAACAAACGTTGTGATTCTTTGGAAGCTTTATCCCCTATTGTTACAATTTGAAATCCTGCTATATCACGTATTCCTGAATTGACAGGGCTAAAATAATCGCTTATACACCAGCCATTTTCTCTGTTTTGCCTTGGAAAATCAAATTTTACTATATAATCTTTATCAGTCGGATTTTTGTATATCAACAAACTGTCTTTATAGGAATTGCAAGGAAAATATCCATATACTAATTTAGCTTGTATAAGATTTTGTTTTTTTGCCTTTTTTATAAGGTCTTTAAGTATAGGTTCAAATTCAGTATTAATTATTTTAGTGTATTCATCTTTTGATTTTTTACCTTTTTTCAGTCCCCAGTGTATTTTATACAGAGCGTTTTTATTTAAAAAAGGCAGGATATCTGATAAAGGAATGTCTTTTACAACTTTTGTTCCCCAAAAAGGAGACGTTGGAGGCATAACATTTTTTACAGGACTTTGTTTTGGCTCTTGTTTGAGATTAGGTTTTATTACTGAAACAGATTTTGTCCGCTTTACAGGTTTTTTATTATCAGATATTTTTGTTAATATTGAAAGGGCTTCAAAAGCATCTTTGGCATAATATACATCACCTTTATAAATATCAGCAAGAGTTTTTTCTACATATTTTCTTGTAAGAGCTGCACCTCCAAGGATTACAGGTGGTAATATGTTTTTTTCATTCATTACTTCCAGATATTCTTTCATTATAATAGTTGACCTCACTAATAATCCACTCATTCCAATAACGTCAACTTTTGATTCCTGATATGCTTTTAATATTGATTCAACAGGTTGTTTTGTGCCGAGATTAAATATTTTAAATCCATTATTAGTTAATATAATATCTACAAGATTTTTACCTATATCATGAACATCGCCTTTGACAGTAGCAATTATAGCAGATGCCTTTGCTTGTGCCTGAGATTTTTTTTTCATAAACGGTTCTAGTAAAGAGACCGCTGCTTTCATTGTTTCGGCAGATTGAAGCACAAAAGGCAGTTGCATTTCTCCTGAGCCAAACAACTTGCCCACTGTCTTCATTCCGTCAAGTAATATTTTATTAATTATATCAAGAGCAGAAGTATTTTTCAGACATTCTTTTAAATCTTCTTCTAACCCTATTTTGTTGCTATCAATAATTCTTTTTTTTAACCGTTGTTCAACTGATAATTCTTTTAATTCATCAGCAGAGTCCTTTTTTATTTCATGGGTATCATAATAATTTAATACTTCAGTGATAGGATTTTTCCCGTTTTCTTTTATGTTATAAATCAGATTCTCTAATATGTTTTTTTCTTTCTGTTTTAGTTTATGTAAAGATATTATTTTTCCCGGATGTAATATGGCAGCATCTAATCCGTATTTTATAGCATTGGCAAGGAACACAGAGTTAAGCCGATGTCTTATTGCCGGTTTTAATCCAAAAGATACATTTGATATACCCAGTATAGTATTAACATTTGGCAGTTCTGATTTAATTTTTTTTATAGCATCCATAGATTCTACAGCAGCATTGCAATATTCTTCAGCACCACTTCCAAGAGTAAATGTTAATGTATCAAAAAATATATCTTCCGGCAAAATGTTGTATTCATTTACAGCTATATCATATATACGATGTGCAATTTCTACTTTTTTGTCAGCGGTTTTAGCCATACCATCTTCATCAATAGTGAGAGCTACAACAGCAGCACCATATTTTTTACATAATTCCAATATTTTCCTTAAATGTTTTCCTTTGTCTTCAAGATTAACAGAATTTATTATTGCTTTTCCTCCAATACGTTGCAAAGCATTTTCAATTACAGATATTTCAGTAGAATCAATCATAAGAGGGATTTGGCAATCGGTATTTAATCGCCGGACAAAAGCATTCATTAATTTTTGTTCATCAAGACCTGTATAAGCAACGCAGACATCAATAATATGAGCTTGTTCCTGCTCTTGTTTTTTTATAACAGAGAGCATTCCATCCATATCATTATTAAGAAGATATTCTCTGAATTTTTTAGACCCGTTTGCATTAGCCCGTTCTCCGATTATCAAGGGCTTAGGTGTTGTATCATAAGGAACAGAATTATATAAACTTGCTGCTGATGGTTCTATTTTTGGATTTCTGATTTTAGGTATAATATTTTTAACATTATCTGCAACTAATTTCAGATATTCCGGAGTTGTCCCACAGCATCCGCCAACAATATTAGCACCTAATTCTTCGGCAAAATATTTTACATCTGAGGCAAATTCTTCCGGCTGTAATTTATATACTAATTTACCATTTACATTTTCAGGCAATCCTGCATTAGGTTGCACAGAGATAAGTTTTTTGCTGTATCTGGCTAAATCTCTGATGTGTTTTCTCATTGGTTTAGGTCCTGTGGCACAGTTTATTCCTAATACATCAATAGGAAAAGGAGATAAAGCAGTGATTACAGTAAGTATATCAGAACCCAACAGCATAACACCTGTATTTTCCATAGTTACCTGTGTAATGACAGGTATTTTGATTTTTCTTTCTTTAAATATTTCAAAAATAGCAATTAGTGCGGTCTTAATCTGTAATAAATCCTGCGATGTCTCTGTAATTAACATATCAACGCCACCATCTAAAAGTCCCTGCACCTGACGACGATAAGCAGTTTTTAGTTCTGAAAAAGTTATTTGTAAAAGAGATGGCAATTTTGTTCCCGGTCCTATTGAGCCAGCAACCCATCTTGGTTTATCTTTTGTAGAGAAGTCGTGAGCAACGGACTTGGCTAATTGAGCAGCATGTTTATTCAGTTCATAATCTTTGTCTGATATTCCATATTCTTTTAGCACAATGGCATTAGCACCAAAAGTATTGGTCTCAACAATATCACTGCCTGCTTCAAAAAAAGATGCGTGTATTTGGCGAATAACATCAGGACGGGAGATATTTAATATTTCATTACAGCCGTCTTTACTTAGAAAATCATCATTTGTTAAGTTGTAATTTTGTATGTTGGTTCCCATTGCTCCATCAAAGACAATGATACGTTTTTTGCATATTTCGTTTAAATCAGGTCTCATTTTATAGTATTAAAAATGTCAAAAGAGATTAATTTATTTATATTCTATTTTTTTTCTCACACAATTGGGAGAGAAATCAAGTTTATAAAATTCTGAATTAAAATTAAGAAAGCAATGCTAAAAATTTAAACAGCCACTAATGCACAAATTAAAAACGAATAAATTTAATATTGTTCCATAATTCGTGAACTTAACGAAGTGATCTCATGAGCTTCGCGAATAATTCGTGGCAAAAGAATAAATAAAAAACATATAACCTGCAATTTATAATAGTATATTTTTGTTTGTAATCTCTATTAAATATCAGACAACTGACTGATTTAATAAAAAAAAATTTGTATTACATTACATTATTTTATATAATAATTATGTCTGTTACTTGGTTTTTTTGTAGTTTCTGTAATAATTATATCTGCAGGAATTATAAATTTACTTTCAGGGATATCAGTATTTATATCAATTTTTGTTGCAATATTAGTCATTTCCATTCCCAGCATATTAACATACGTCTTTAAAGAAATGCCTTTCCAAAGCCAAATTTCAGCTCCTATTTTTCCTATCTTCCATATATCACATGTTTTGCCGACAATTTTTTCTGTGCCTGTTTTTTCTCCACCTATTTTTTTCATATTTTCTTCTCCTATCATTACCAGGTCATTTGTCTCCATTTTTTGTGCCTGTATTTGCAGAGAGTCGTTTTTGTATTTTGTTCCTGTTTTTGTATCAAAATCAATAGAATAATGCCAGTCATTATCAGTAAGTTCTAATGTATTCAAATTTTTAGTCATACCAAATATTGTAATTGTTGCTTTTGTATATTTTGCTTCACGCATTCCCCATTTATCAAAATATATTGTCTCTGTGCCTGTTTGTATGCCTGTTAAATTGTATTCTACTATACCGGATTTTATATGATATCGCGTATAAGGAAGATCTTTAATATCTTGTGGATTATTATCTGATATTATAAAAGTGTCTTGATTTTTAATTTTGTTTTCCTTATTCTGACCATTAAATGTAATTATAAATGATATAAGTAATAAGATTAGAGATAGATTAAAAGTTTTCATGATTATATTTTTTTTGGTAAAAAATTTTTACAAATTTACATAAAATTTTTTGAAAGCCAATTTAATAAAAATGTACCTAAAATTAGCAAGTTTGGTTTTTTTTGCCACTGATTACACAGATTAGCACAGATTTTTGTTCACCCAATTAATTAGGGTTTGTTCAAAAAAACTTAAATAGTTAATAATCAATAAGTTACAACCCCATTAAATAAAACAAAATTTAACGGGATAAATACTGCAATATTCTTGCATTTCAGGATTGTAACTTGTTAATTATTATTGCATTGTTGTTGTGCCGACTGCTAATTGCTAATTGCCGACTGCTAATTGCTAATTGCCGACTGCTAATTGCTGATTGCCGACTGCTAATTGCTGATTGCCGACTACTAACTGCTGATTGCCGACTGTTGACTGGTCATTAGTGTGCTTGCAGCCAATTTTTTCCTGTATTCATATCTATTTCTAAAGGGAATGACATTTTTATGGCATTACACATATTTTCTCTAACTATATTTTTAACAATATCAATTTCTTCTGTTAGGACATCAAAATTTAGTTCATCGTGGACTTGTAAAATCATTTTGGATTTTAATTTTTTTGCATTCATATCTTTGTAAATATTATTCATAGCAATTTTTATTATGTCAGCAGCAGAGCCCTGAATAGGTGCATTAATAGCATTTCGTTCAGCATAACCTTTTAAAATAGCATTGTTGTTATTAATATCACGAATATATCGTCTTCTGCCCATAATAGTTTCTACATATCCGTTTTCTCTTGCAAATTCAATGGTCTTGTTCATATATTCTTTAATATCAGGATATTTTATAAAATATTGCTCTATAATTTCTGCTGCTTCTTTTCTTTTTATATTAAGTCGTTGCGATAAACCAAAGGCAGAAATTCCATAAATTATTCCAAAGTTAACGGTCTTGGCTTTTCTTCGTTGTTCTTTTGTTACGTCTTCAAATTTTACCCCAAATATTTTAGATCCTGTAGCAGAATGTATGTCTAAATTATTTTTAAAATCATTTATCATCTCTTTATCTTGGCTTAGTTCGGCAATAACGCGCAGTTCAATTTGTGAATAGTCAGCAGACAGCCATATATAATTTTCATTTCTAGGAATAAAAGCTTTTCTTATTTCTCTACCTCTTTCTGTGCGGACAGGTATGTTTTGCATATTAGGTTTGTTGGAACTCAAACGTCCTGTAGCTGTAACCGCCTGATTATAAGAAGTATGGATGCGTCCTGTTTTTGGATTTATCATTTCCGGCAAAGCATCAACATAAGTTGATTTTAATTTCATAAGAGAACGATGAACTAATATTTTTTTAATGACAGGATGTTTATTAACTAATTTGATAAGAACATCTTCGCCTGTTGAGTATTGTTTTGTCTTTGTAAGTTTAGGATTTTTTACAATTTTCAGATGTTCAAACAATACTTGTCCGAGTTGTTTTGGTGAAGCAATGTTAAAGTCCATACCCGCTATATCAATAATCTCTTTTTCTGTTTCTTTTATTTCCTTTTCTAATTGAGCGGAATAATCTTTAAGAATTTTTGTATCCAAATTAACACCTTGTGCTTGCATTGAGGCAAGCACATTAATTAAAGGCATCTCAATATCATCAAATAGTTTATGAGTATTGGTCTCATCTAATTTAGGTTCAAAAACATTTTTTAGTTGTAAAGTAATATCAGCATCTTCACAGGCATATTCTTTTAATAAGTCAATAGCCACTGTTCGCATACATAACTGGTCTTTACCTTTTTTGCCAATAAGCGATTCTATAGATACAGACGTATAATCGAGATAAACTTCAGCAAGAAAATCCATATTATGGCGCATTTCCGGCTGAATAAGATAATGAGCGAGCATTGTATCAAAAAATTTGCCTTGAACATCAATATCATATCTTTTTAAAATAGAAATGTCAAATTTTATATTTTGTCCTGTTTTTTCTATATCAGAATTTTCAAATACTGTTTTAAATTCTTTAACAATCTGATATGCCTGCTCATAATCTTCGGGTAAAGAGACAAAATAAGCTTGCGTTGGAATAAAGGCAAAAGAGAATCCTATAAGTTCTGCTTTGTTAGTATCAACGCCTGTTGTCTCAGTATCAAAACAAAAAGACCTTTGCTGACTTAATTTTTCAATCAAAGAAGTTCTTTTTTCTTTATTATCAATTAAAAAATATTCATGTTTTGTATTATTAATAGTTTTTTTATCACTTTTAATTTCAATCTGCACAGGCGAAACAACTTCCTGATTTGAGATATTGCTGAATAAATCTATCTGTCCTTGTTTTGGCACTGATTGTATCGGAATTTGTTTTTCCTCTTTTTCAATAATATCTTTAAAAATTCTTTTATAAAGGGCTTTAAATTCAAGTTCTTCAAGGAAATGTTTCAGGGCTTCTGTATCCGGTTTTTTGACTTCAAATTTTTCTTGATTAAACTCAACAGGAACATCTAATACTATTGTAGCTAAATGTTTTGACAACAGAGCTTGTTCTGTATATGTCTCAACATTTTCTTTAATTTTTCCTTTAAGTTGAGCAGTATTTTTTATAAGATTTTCAACATTATCAAATTCTGCTATTAATTTTTTAGCAGTAACGTTTCCTATTCCAGGTATTCCGGGTATATTATCAACTGCATCTCCACATAATCCTAATAAATCAATTATCTGTTCAGGTCTTTTGATTTCAAATTTCTTACATATTCCTTTAACTCCGAATATTTCGGGATTGCTGCCCATTCTGGCAGGTTTGTATAGAAAAATATTTTCAGAGATTAATTGTCCAAAGTCCTTATCCGGAGTCATCATATAAGTTATAAACCCATTTTGTTCGGCTTTTTTTGCCAATGTTCCTATAATATCATCAGCTTCAAAGCCATCAGCGGTCAATATTGGGATATTAAGTATATTAATAAACTGTTTGATATAAGACAAGGAGATAGATAAATCATCAGGCATTGCTTCTCTTTTTGCTTTGTAAGGGACAAATTCTTTATGACGAAATGTAGGGACGCTTGTATCAAAAGCAACAGCAATATGTGTAGGTTGTTCTTTTCTGAGGACTTCATACAAAGTATTGGCAAATCCAAGTATAGCAGAAGTATTTAGTCCTTTTGAGTTAATTCTCGGATTTTTGTTTAAGGCATAAAAAGCCCTGTATGCAAGAGCCATACCATCTAAGAGAAAAAGTTTTTTTGTTTGCATCATTTTTTTTATTAAAATAAAATTTTTGTAAAATTATAAAAACATACAAACAAATGGGATTTTTTCCTATTACAAAAAAAACATTCAAATTAAATGCCTTTTTAAAAGACCTAAATTCAAGTAATTAATGCAACTTTTTGGCTCTTCGGTATTTTTTATGGATAAAGAAATATGGTAACCGTTCACAGCTTATTATTTTATAACTGTTTGTATCATTAAACATATATTAATTAATTGACCTAATTTCTAATTGACCTAATTGACCTAATTATTCTAATTTCTAATCAAATTCCAAGTCCCAATTTCTAATGTCAAAATTGGGGTTTGGTTATTAGTCCACAGTTGAATAGCTCTGTTCTATTAATATCTCCACATTCTATATGGCAAGCATTCAACAGGGTAAACATTGGTCATTTTTTAGAGAAATTAGGTCAATTAAAGCAATTAGAAATTTTTGTAACAATATATATACACCACAAAATATGGTTTACAAAAAATAAGGTATGAACGGTTACAAAATAATGGCTCTTCGGTATTTTTTATGGATAAAGAAATATGGTAACCGTTCACAGCTTATTATTTTATAACTGTTTGTATCATTAAACATATATTAATTAATTGACCTAATTTCTAATTGACCTAATTATTCTAATTATTCTAATTTCTAATCAAATTCCAAGTCCCAATTTCTAATGTCAAAATTGGGGTTTGGTTATTAGTCCACAATTAAATATCTCTGTTCTATTAATATCTCCACATTCTATATGGCAAGCATTCAACAGGGTAAACATTGGTCATTTTTTAGAGCAATTAGGTCAATTAGAGCAATTAGAAATTTTTGTAACAATATATATACACCACAAAATATGGTTTACAAAAAATAAGGTATGAACGGTTACAAAATAATTATTACCTAATCCGCAAAATTTTGACATTAACAATCAGTTAGTTATATTAAACAAACTTTTCTATTAAGGACTTAATAGTTGCTATTTTTTCCCTTAGCAATTTATCATTATTTGCTTCAACAAGAAGCCGTAAATATGGCTCTGTATTTGAAGGACGAATATTAAACCACCAGTCCTTAAATTCTATTCTGTATCCGTCAAAATCGTAAAAAGCAGTAGAGTTTTCTTTTGACATAAAGTAATCTTTAATCTTTTCCATTGCCTGTTTTTTATTTTCTATACGAAAATTTATCTCTCCTGAATTTGAATAAGAACTAATTTCAGCAATTAATTTTGATACTGATATATTCTTTCTTTTCATCTCACTTATTATATTTAAGATGATAAGACCTGCAAGGATGCCGGAATCTGAATAATAGAAATCACGAAAATAATAATGACCTGCAAGTTCGCCTCCAAAAAGTCCGTTTATCTCTCTTAATTTTAATGATGCATAAGCACGTCCAACTCTCCACATATACATTTTACCGCCAAATTTTTCAATATATTCTTTTACTGCTTTTGATGAACGAATATCCTGCAAAACATTTTCTTTTTTTCCATTAACAAGAAAATAATTTGCCATAACAGCAATCATAAGGTCAGGTGAAATAAATTTCCCTTTTTCATCAACAAACATAACTCTGTCAGCATCTCCGTCATAGATAACACCAATATCACATTTGTTTTTTATTACATGTTTTTTTAAGTCCTCAACATTTTTTGGTATCAAAGGATTTGCTTCGTGGTTAGGGAATGTGCCATCAAGAGTATCATATATATATAATGGCAAATTGCCAAAAATATCCTTTATAAGTAATGCAGCCATACCATTAGAGCAATCTATACCTACTTTAAGATTAGAAATGTCTGATTTATATTGTCTTAAAAAGTTGAGATATTCTTTTCTTACATCATAATCAATAACTTTACCTTTGTTGTCAGAAATTTTTATCTCCTGATTTTCAACCATTTCTTCAAGTTTTTTAAGTCCTGTATCATATCCAACAGGCAGAGCATTTGTTTTAGAGACCTTAAATCCATTATATTCTTTTGGGTTGTGTGATGCTGTTATCATAACAGACGCGTCAAATTTATGTTTTGCTGTCATAAAATAAACCATAGGCGTTGTAGCAAGTCCTATATTATATACATCTGCTCCATTTTCGGTAATTCCTTTTGACAGATATTCAAATATTTCAGGCGAAGATATACGAACATCACGACCCACAAGAATTTTTTTTGTATTTAAAAGTTCAGGTAAAAAAAATCCTATTTTATAAGCAATATTTTTATCAAAATCCTGATTATAAATTCCTCTAATGTCGTAGGCCTTAAATGCTTTCATATATTTTTGTTTTTATTGTTGTTAAATTTTAAATTTAAGATGACAATTTCTTAAAATCATCACCAGTAGGGTTCTGAAATATTTTAAGTTCAAATTCAGGTATAATTGCTAATATATGGTCAAATATATCAGATTGAATTGCTTCATAATTTGCCCATTTCTGGTCATTACTAAAAACGTATATCTCAACAGGCAATCCTCTTTCCGTTGGATGCAGTTGCCTTACTATAAATGTCATATCATTATGAATCTTTGGATGCTGTTTTAAATATTCTTCAACATATTTTCTAAATATACCAATATTAGTTAATCTTCTGCCATTAACAGAAACAGATTCGTCAACATTATGTTTTCTGTTAAATTCTTTTATCTCTTTTTGTTTATCACTTATGTAATCAGTTATTAGTTGTATCTTTTTAAACTTATTTAGCATTTTTTCTGTGCAAAATTTTATACTCTTCATATCAACACTTATAGAACGTTTAATTCTTCTTCCTCCTGATTCTTCCATTCCACGCCAATTAATAAAAGATTCTGACACAAGTGAATAAATAGGTATAGTACTTATTGTCTGGTCCCAATTTTTTACCTTTACTGTATTTAATGTAATTTCTATAATTGTTCCATCTGCATCATGATCTGGCATTGATATCCAATCACCTATTCTTACCATCTTATTAGCTGATAATTGAATACTTGCAACAAAACCCAATATACTATCTTTAAAGACCAACATCAGCACAACAGCAAAAGCTCCCAAACCACTCAAAAAATAAACAGGACTTTTATTTAATAAAATTGATAAAATCAGGATAAATCCTGTAAAATATATAATAATTTTTACTAATTGTATAATACTCTTTATAGGACGATTTTTGGAAGCAGGCAAAGTATTATATATCTTATGCGAAGCACTTAAAAAAGAATCTATAATCAATAATCCTATAATTATTACATAAATATTTATTGCTAATATGATTATAGAAATAATGTGAGGATAATTAACTAATGCCAGTTTAACAGAATGATAAATTACTAAAGCAGGTGCTAAATTTGCCAAACGATTAAAAAATCCTTGTTCTAATAAAATATCATCCCATTTGGTCTTACTTTTTGCTACAACTTTTTTTATTATAAACAAAAGAAGCTTTTTGGTTATTATATAAGCCAAATAACTTAAAGCAAGAATAACAACTACTATAATAATATTTTTTAAAATTATTACTATGTTTTCAGCCAGTCCTAAATTTACCAGCCATTCTTTTAATCTGTATCCTAATGTTAAATTCATATATATATTTTTTTAGTTATAATACTCTGTTTTTATAGGTTTGTATCTTTGTAATTAGTTCGTTTTTAGTTACTTCTGGCTTTTGGCTATTGGCTTTTTACTTTTGTCTTGTGTCTTACTTCTTGTGTCTTGTGTCTTTTTACTTGTGCCTTTTGCCTTTTATCTTGCGTCTTTGTCTTGTGCCTTATGCCTTTTCTTAAAATTTATTTACTATTATGTAATCCGCATTCTTTATGTCCATGATATTCCCACCACCATCTACCGGAACGAATATCCTCTCCTTTTTTAACAGGTCTTGTACAGGGCTGACATCCTATGCTCATATATCCTTTATCATGCAAAGGATTGTAAGGAACATTATGTTTTTTTATATATTCCCACATTTGCGACCAAGTCCAATTAATAAGTGGATTAATCTTTATAAGATTATTATTATCATCCCATTCAAACATCTGCAAATCTTCCCGTGAAGCAGATTGCTCTTTTCTTATACCACAAATCCAGGCATCTAATCTTTCTAATGCTCTGTTTAACTGTCTGACTTTTCTTATATTACAACATAATCTCCTGTTCTCAACATTATCATAAAAAAGATTTATACCTTTTTCGCTTACCATTTTTTCAACCCGCTCATTATCAGGGAAAAATATTTTAATTTTAATATTATATTTTTTTTGCGTTTCAGATATTAAATTATATGTCTCCGGAAATAATCTTCCGGTATCTAAGGTAAAAATTTTAGCACTTTTATCTATTGATGCAATCATATCAATCAACACCTGATCCTCTAATCCAAAACTTGAAGCAAAAGCAATCTTGCCTTTAAACTTATCAAGAAAAAAAGATATAACCTCTTGAGGTGATGCATTCTTAAATTGTAAATTAAATTTTTCTATATATTTATTCATATATATTTATTTTTTCGTATTAGCCTGAATAATTACTTCGTGAGATCGCTTCGCTAAGTTCACAAAAAAAATTCTGCGTAGCAGATAAATTATTATAGAATAAAATGATAGAGTTAGAAATATTCCCCATAGGGGATAAATAATATAACATCTACAATGTAAGAATGTTCTTCTAAATAAATGTGCTACAATAATTTAAGATCTACGAGCTAAAATTTATGAATTATTCAGGTTAGATTGATATTTAGTTATTTATATTTTATTAGTCATTGATAGTCATTTGTCATTAACCTTTAGCAGTTTAGCAATATTTTTTGCTTATAATCATTATTCTTTATGTTAAAAATTTTGTCATAGATGTTTTATCACATTATTTTTATTTAAAAAAAACAAAAATAAGGTTTTTATCTGTTAATCAAAATATTGTTTTAATGTAAAAATATTTTTAACCCTAACACCTTTTTCTGTATGCTTAACTGTGCAGCATTCATTATAATAATCGTGTTCAAAGAACAAAATATATTCATTGTCAGCAGCTTTATTTAAGAACTCTTGTTTTTCTTTTAATGAAATCAAGGGTTGAATATCATAGCTGGGAATATAAGGAAGAGGAATGTGTGCAACAGAAGGAATAAAATCTGATACAAAAACAATGATTTTGCCTTTATACTTTATCATTGGTATTATTTGTCCTTGTGTATGACCATTATAAATTTTAAGATAAATATTGGAATTAAAATTCCCTTGATTATTTATAAATTTTAAATGTTTTTTTTCCATAACAGGCATAAAATTTTCTCTAAAATACGATGCCTTTTCTCTTGCATTAGGATTAATAGCCCAATCCCATTGTGTCTTACTACACCAATATGTTGCATTTTTAAACACCAGTTGTGTCTCTGTTTTGTTCTTATTATATTTTACGCCGCCACCACAATGATCATAATGCAAATGAGTAAATATAACATCACTTACATCATCAAAAGAAAATCCATGTTTGGAAAACGCTTTCTTAAGATTATTATCATCAAACAAATGAAGATATTCATAAAATTTTTCGCTCTGCTTATTGCCCATTCCTGTATCAATAAGTATAAGTTTACTATTATCTTTAATTAAAAGACATCTGGAACAACTGTTTATCAGATTATTCTCATCTGATGGTATAAATTTCCCCCATATTGTCTTTGGGACAACGCCAAAACTAGCCCCACCATCTATTTTCCAATTTTCTGCTTTTACAACATAAAGCTTCATAATAAAATTTGCATTTAGTTTATTAATAACTATTTTAAAACAACAAAAATAAAATTTATTTTGTCAGTATATCCTAAATAAATTTCATTTCTCCATTTTTACCTTCTTTTTATATATTTTAATACAACAAATTTGAAATATAACCTAAAAAAATAAATAATTTTTTCTATTATAATTAGTTTTTTATTTATATTTTTGCAATTATAAAACCTTTTATTTTTTTATAAATGAAAAAATCTAAATATCTGTTAATATTATTTTCAACCTTCATCTTATTTAATACCTGTGAAACAGATTTTAATATAAATGCTGACTGGAAAGATATTACAATTGTTTATGGATTACTAAATCAAAATGACAGTGTTCATTATATTAAAATCACCAAAGCTTTTTTAGGTGAAGGCAATGCTCTTGTAATGGCTCAAAATCCTGATTATAGCAATTATGGAACATCTTTAGAAGTAAGAATGGAAGAATGGACAAATGAAGTATATAATAAAACATTTATTTTAGATACAACTACAATAACTAATAAAGAACCAGGCACATTTTATTACCCTAATCAAATTGTTTATAAATTTAATGACATTTTAAACGAAGATTGCGAATATAAATTAATAATAAAAAATATCCTTACCAATAAAATTATAACATCTAACACTAACTTAGTTCATAATTTTAGTATTGAACAACCATATTATAATCCTGTTAATCCTTTAATAGGTTTTACCAGCACTTTGCCAATGACAGTTAAATGGAACTCTGCAAAAAACGGAAGACGTTATCAGCTTTTGATACGATTTCATTATACTGAAATAAATAACTATACTTCTGATTCAACAGAACTCTATGTTGACTGGTTAATAGGAACAGAAAAATCTTCTAAATTAGATGGTGGCGAAAAAATGTCCACAGAAATAGTTGGTGAAGGTTTTTTTGAAATACTTCAGGATGAAATACCTCTTAACTCCGATGTAACAAGAAAAGCAGGTATGGTTGATTTTATCTTTACTGTTGCCGGAGATGATTTAAATACATATATGGAAGTCAATGAACCATCAAATAGTATTGTTCAGGAAAGACCTGAATATACTAATATTAATAATGGTATAGGAATCTTTTCATGCAGATATGAAGTTATAAGAAGTTTTTATTTAAATGCTAATTCAAGGGAAGAATTGAAAAATGGTGAACATACCTGTAACCTTGGATTTGATTAATTCTAAAAAAATGTAATCTGTCTTATCTATAATCAATTTTGTAGAACTTATTAAGGGGACTTCTATTAAATTTCCAAGTCGTGAGTCCTTTCTAAAAAATCAATCAGGTATTTGTTTAGATAAAATTGTAATACTGAATACAAATCGGTATTAATCGTATTTCCTTTTAAAAAACCATCTTTCGTAAATAGAAAAGTTAATTATAATTTTCCCATAATTTTCTTTTATAAGATTGTGGTCTGTTGTTCCTCTTTGTCCTATTTCAAATCCTAAATTAATATTTTTTTTACTCCGTCTTAATGGTATTCCCAATCCAAAACTTATTCCATAATCATTAAGTTGATTATTTTTTAGTTGTAAATATGTTTTTGAATATCTTAATCCAAATCTATAGTGAATTTTTTTCCAGTATTTTGATACAGAACTGTTATCAGGTATGTATTCTCCTCCCAAGCCAACTTTCATACTGTTTTTTAGAGAATCTTTGTTGCCAAAAGAGGAATATTCAGACCAATTTTGCCATTGATAGTCAGCACCTAATTTCCATTTTTCTCCTTTGCCTAAAAATATTCCTATTCCTATACTTTCAGGAAGTACAATATTACCTTTTTTACCATTAATATTTTCTACGGTATCTTTGATATCTTCATAATATCCATTTGAGGTAAATCTTTCTGCTATAGTATTTTCCTTTGCATTTATTTTAGTAGAATTTGAGAATACAAGTCCTGCGTTAATAAAAAAATTGTCTTTAAAATTTTTGGCATATTGTATCCCATAATTAAGATAAATATCATTAGGTATAATAGAGTTTTTTATTCTTACATCAAAAAAGTTGGCAGAATCAGGAATAGATACTGTTCTTATTTTATCTAAAGAGCCAAACAGGTAAGAAGTATTAAATCCAATTGATAGGTTTTTATAAATTTTAAATGCATTCCCAATATAAAATTGATTAATTCCTCCTGCTCCTTCATATAGATAATCAACATTTCCTACATCAGGAACAAATTCATGATCTAATATTTTATATCCAACATTGCTAAAAGGTAGCAATCCAATACTTACAGACCAAATTTTCATTACAGGAAAGCCAAAGAGTAGATGTCCCAGTGTTGTATAATTTGAAATCTCATCATTTTTAAATTGTGTTGTTTCAAGTTTATTGAACATACTTGAAATGCCTATTTCCGATACAAAAGAACAAGAATCAAAATCAGTATAAGAAGCAGGATTGGAAAAATTTATAGAACCCGGATTTCTAAGAGCATAGCTAACTCCTCCCATAGACAAACTTGGAGGATATATATTATTTTGAATATCGCCTATACCATAACGTGAATATGGAGAACTTATCCTTGTTTGTCCATATAAGTTACTAAAACTCATATAAAAAATAAATATTACTATAAAAATAGGATTATATATGTTTTGTTTATTCAATTTTTTTTGCTTAATATATTAATTTTTAGTATCTATTGTAAAAATTGTAATGATTGTAATGATTGTAATGATTGTAATGATTGTAATGATTAAAAAAATTGTAAAGATTATAAATTTTCTAATTATATATTAGTTCATCTAATAATTAATTTGTTATGATATTAGTATAGAATTTTGTATATGTAATATACTTTTGTATTACGATTTAGAATATATTTTTAGAATATCCTTTCATTATTCCTCTACTAGATTTGGATATGAATTGTAATATCTCATCGCGTTCGGAAGTAGCAGGCATTTCTGCTTCAATAAGAGAAGCTGCCTGGCTGACATTGTATCCTTTTAAGTAGATTATTCTATATATATCTTGTATTTCTTTAATTTTTTCAGAAGAAAATCCTCTTCTTCGTAGTCCTATTGAATTAATACCAACGTAAGATAAAGGTTCTCTTGCTGCTTTGGTATATGGAGGGACATCCTTTCTTACTAATGAACCTCCTGATATCATTGCATGCGGTCCAATGTTTACGAATTGATGAACAGCTGATAATCCACCTACTATTGCATAATCATCAATTTTGATATGCCCTGCCAAAGTAGCTGCATTTGCTAATATACAGTTATTTCCTATAATACAATCATGGGCTATATGAACATAAGCCATTAATAGGGTATTGCTACCTATAATTGTTTCATAGTTTGCTTTAGTTCCTCTGTTAATTGTTACAAATTCGCGGATAGTTACATTATTTTTAATTATCACAGTAGTTTCTTCGCCATTAAATTTCAGGTCTTGTGGAATAGCAGAAATAACAGCACTTGGAAATATTTTACAATTTTTCCCTATACGTGCACCTTCCATGATAGTTACATTTGGTCCAATCCAGGTTCCTTCACCTATTTCTACATTTTTATCAATAGAAACAAATGGTTCAATAACTACATTATTAGCAATTTTTGCTTGCGGATGGACATAAGCTAATGGTTGATTCATATAATTATTTTTTAATTTTTATGATTTGAGCTAATAGTTCTGCTTCCATAACAATTTTATTTCCTACGTATGCAACACCTTTCATTTGACATATACCTCTTCTTATGGGAGATAACATATCTAATCTGAATATTAATGTGTCACCGGGAATAACTTTTTGTCTAAATTTAACATCATCTATTTTAAGAAAGTATGTGGTATAATTTTCAGGGTCAGGCACAGAGCTAAGAGCTAATATTCCTCCTGTTTGTGCCATAGCTTCAATTTGTAATACACCAGGCATAACTGGTTCATCGGGAAAATGTCCTGTAAAAAAATTTTCATTCATAGTAACATTTTTTAGTCCTATTACATGTTTGTCGCTCATTTCAAGAATTTTGTCTATTAATAAGAAAGGAGGACGATGTGGAAGAATTTTTCTGATTTTATTAATATCGTATAAAGGAGGAGTATTAATATCAAATACAGAATTTTTTTTCTTTTTTTTATTTTTTATAATATATTGTCTCAGTAATTTAGTAAATTGAATATTTGAATAATGTCCTGGACGACTAGCAATAATATGTGCTTTAATTGGCATTCCTATTAAAGCAAGGTCGCCTAACAAATCTAATAATTTATGACGTGCCGGCTCATTCGGAAATTTTAATTTAACATTATTAAGAATTCCTTTTTTAGGGACTTCTATTTGTGGTTTGTCAAATACTTTCGCAAGTTGTTCAAGTTTTTTATGTGTCATAGATTTATTAACAAATATAATAGCATTATTAATATTTCCACCTTTAATTAAATTATTATCTAACAGGTCTTCTAATTCGTGTAAGAACGCAAAAGTTCTAGATGGAGCAATTTTTTTTTCAAAATCTTCTATTCTGTTAAGTGATGCATTTTGTGTACCTAACACATCTGTTCCATAATCTATCATTACAGAGAGTTTGAATTTATCACTAGGTATAGCAATGATTTCAATATTTTTATCAGGATTTATATAAGTTATATTTTTATCTATCTCTAAATATTTTTTTTCTGCTTCCTGTTCAATAATTCCTGCTTTTAAAAGAACTTCAACGAATTGTTTAGAACTACCATCCATAATAGGTATTTCAGAGCCATTAATTTCAATAAGTATATTATCAATGCCTAATCCCATTATGGCGGCAAGAGAATGCTCTATTGTCTGAACTTGAATACCATTTTGTTCTATATTAGTACCTCTTGGAGTATATATCACATTGTCAATATCAGCTTCTATAATAGGTTGTCCTTGTATATCAATTCGTTTAAACTTATATCCATAATTTGGTGGTGCCGGTTTAAATATTAAAGTAACTTTTTTTCCGGAATGTAAACCTGTACCTGATATATTGACAGGTGATTTTATAGTTTTTTGCTTTTCCATTATATGTTTATAATATTAATAATTTTTATTTTATATAAAAAACAAAGTTATTACCTAAAATTATTTATTTTTTTCCAATTCAGTAATTCTTTTTTCAATATCATATAATTTACGGAAGTTGATATAGGATTTTTTATACTTACTGGATTTAAAAGCTGGTGAGCCCATAACTTTTTCATTTTTTCTTAAGTTAGACATAATACCTGATTGAGCAGCTATTTGGACATTATCAGCAATGTTTAGATGCCCTGATATACCTACTTGTCCTCCAATCATACAATTTTTTCCAATTTTTGTAGAACCTGATATTCCTGTTTGTGCAGCAATTACAGTATTTTCACCTATTTCAACATTATGAGCAACCTGTATTAAATTGTCTAATTTTACTCCTTTATGAATAATTGTAGAATTTAATGTTGCTCTGTCAATAGTTGTATTTGCTCCTATCTCAACATTATCTTCAATAATCACATTTCCAATTTGAGATATTTTTTTATACTTATTATCAGTTTGCGGAGCAAATCCAAATCCATCAGCACCAATTACAACGCCTGCGTGAAGAATGCAATTTTTGCCAATTATATTATCTGAATATATTTTAACTCCTGCAAATAAAATGGTGTTATCATCAATACTTGCGTTGTCGCCAATATATGAATTAGGATAAATTTTAACATTTTTGCCTATTGAAACATTTTCCCCTATAAAAGTAAATCCTCCTATATAGACATCTTTTCCAATTTTTGCATTTTCAGATATAAATGCTTTGTTAGAAATACCTTTTTTATCAAGTTTTATTTGATTATATATTTCCAAAAATTTTGAAAAAGAAAAGTAAGAATCTTTAACTTTTATTAATGTAGCTGAAATGGATTTTTCAGGAATAAAATTTTCATTAACTAAAACAATAGATGCTTTAGTTGTGTATATATATTTAGCATACAAAGGATTTGAAAGAAAAGAAAGAGATCCTTTAGTAGCTTGTTCAATTTTTGCTAATTTGCAAATTGATACATCAGGATTGCCTTGTATATGTCCATTTAGTGTTTCTGCTATTTGCTTAGCTGTAAATTCCATTTATCTTATAATGTTTTATAAAAAATGCAATAATACTAATATTAAAAAAAACAACAATCCAAATTTAGATAAATATTATTTAAATATTATCAACTGCACATTGCTTTGGATAATACAAAAAATATTTAGTAACAATTTTTGAAAGCACAGATACATTTAATTGGTCTGAAGCACAAGCAATATCAATTATATCACCATTTTTATAAAGAATGTTTATTTTATCACTTTGAGGGTTATAAGCATTATTAGTAATTTTTTCTAAAAACACAAAATAATTAATTTCCTGCTCATTTAATTTTAGCATATCTTGCGTATGTTTTTTAATTTTATCTACATATTTTTTTTCAAAAGGACGATTTTTCGTTTCTACTTTAAACAAATTACGGTTTATAAGATTTTGGCAAAGAGACGAGAGTATTTTATCCTTATGTTTTGTCCATACCTTTATTGATGTAAGTATATCAAAATCATCAAGTTGTGAAAAGTTATCAAGTAAAGATTCGTTGTTTATAAAATCGGTTTTATTAAATTTATTATATAAAAACATTTTTAGGGCAGGTGTTGTAAATAATATCTCTTTTTTTTCTGCAATATATTTAGCTCTTTTTAATATTTTTATAAGTAAAAATTCAGCAGAGAGTACTGTTTTATGTAAATATACCTGCCAATACATAAACCGACGGGCAATAATAAAATGTTCAATAGAATATATGCCTTTTGATTCAATAACTAAATTATCATCAGCAATATCAAGCATTTTTATTATTCTATCGCTACCAATAAGTCCTTCTGAAATGCCTGTATAAAAGCTATCTCGTCTTAAATAATCAAGCCGATCCATATCAAGCTGACTTGATATAAGTTGATGCAGGAATTTTTTATGATAATTACCTTTGAAAATACTTATTGCTAATGATAGTTTACCTTTAAATATTTTGTTAAGTTTATCCATAAATAATTCTGATAAATCTTCATGGGTAATATCATATACAATACAATTTTCAAGTGTATGAGAAAAAGGCCCATGCCCTATATCGTGGAGTAATATTGCAATAGATGATGCTAATGCCTCTTCACTTGTTATTTTATGCCCTTTTGAACGTAATACCTCAATAGCACGAGTCATAAGATACATTGTGCCAATAGCATGTTGGAAACGAGTGTGTAAAGCACCAGGATATACAAGATGGCTTAGTCCTAACTGTTTTATTCTTCTTAATCGTTGAAAATATGGATGTTCAATTATATTAAAAATTATTTCATCTGTAATATTTATAAATCCATACACAGGGTCATTAAATATTTTTTTTTTGTTTAATAAAATACTATTCATTTATTATCGTTAAATTTGGAGCTAAAATTATTTGTAATGTAGAAATAATTTTCAATATTACAATATTTTGGTAAGATATCATAAATATTTTTAAATTATGGAAAAAATTAATATTTTATGGGTTGATGACGAAATAGATTTGTTAAAGCCACATATTATTTTTTTGGAAGAAAAAGGTTATGCTGTTTCTACTGTTAAGAGTGGAGATGAAGCATTGGATATGCTTGATAATCAATATTTTGATATTGTTTTTTTAGATGAGAATATGCCTGGCTTGTCAGGATTAGATACACTTGGACTTATAAAAAGCAAATCTTCGGGTTTGCCTGTAGTAATGATAACAAAAAGTGAAGAAGAGACGATAATGGATCAGGCAATAGGTTCTAATATATCTGATTATCTTATAAAACCACTTAATCCTAATCAAATATTATTGTGTTTAAAAAAAAATCTTGAAAATAAAGAGCTTATAAGCCAGAAAACAACATTAGCTTATCAGCAGGAATTTTCAAACATAGGAAATATTATTAGTGGTAACCTTACTTATGAAGAGTGGATAGATGTTTATAAAAAACTTGTATTTTGGGAATTAGAACTTGAGAAGACGGAAGACCAAGGAATGATAGAAGTTTTAAATATGCAGAAGAAAGAAGCAAATCATTTATTTTCAAAGTTTATACAAGAAAATTATTTAAGTTGGCTAAAAGATGATTCTAAAGAGCATCCTATACTTTCTCATATACTTTTTAAGGAAAAAATATTTGATTCTTTGTCTGACAACAATTGTACTTTTGTTATTGTGATTGATAATTTCAGATATGACCAATGGAAATCTATTCAACCTATTATTGAAGAATATTACAGAACCGATAAAGATGATATTTATTACAGTATATTACCAACAGCAACACAATATGCCAGAAATGCTTTATTTGCAGGACTTATGCCTTCGGTCATACAACAAAAATATCCACGATACTGGATAGATGAAGATGCCCAAGGGTCAAAAAATAAATTTGAAAAAGAACTGCTTCAGGAACAACTTAAACGATTTAATAAAAATATTAAATTTTCTTATACAAAAATCACTAACCTTGACCAAGGGAAAAAAATTGTTGAAAATATTTCTAATTTATTAAGTAATAATTTGAATGTTGTTGTCTATAATTTTGTTGATATGATATCTCATGCAAGGACAGAAATGGAGATTATAAAAGAACTTGCTAATGATGAGACAGCTTACAGATCTTTAACAGTATCATGGTTTGAACATTCTCCTTTGTTTGAGATTATTAAATTTTTATCAGACAAAAAAGTTGACATTATTATTACAACTGACCATGGCACAATAAGAGCTATTAATCCCGTTAAAGTTACAGGTGATAAAAACACAAATACAAATCTTAGATATAAATGTGGCAAAAGTCTTAACTATAATAAGAAAGAAGTTTTTGAAGCTTTAAATCCGAAAGATGTTTTTTTGCCAAAAACAAATATTTCAACTTCTTATATATTTTGTAAAGAAGATAGCTTCTTTGTTTATCCAAATAATTACAACTATTATATGAACTATTATAAAGATACTTTTCAACATGGCGGAATATCTATGGAAGAAATGCTAATTCCTGTTATAAAATTAAAAACAAAATAACAAAGACAAAAATCAGTCGGGATACTGACTGAAATAAATCCAAAAAAAGGATATAATTAATAAAAAAAATTATCTATCATGCTTTGTATTTGGGACTTTGTGCTTTGTGCTTTGTTATTAGTAATAAAGAAATTATCAGTGAGTTATTACCAAAATTAAATGTATATTAAAAACAAAAAAATATTAAAAATTCATTAATGAACCAAAATATAGTTTGCAAAACAATAAAAAATTTTGATAATGTAGCAGAGATTATTTTAAATACTTTTAAAGAAAAAAGAATTTTTGCTATTTATGGTAATATGGGAGTAGGAAAGACAATTTTGGTGAAATCTCTTTGCAAAAAACTTGATGTAACAGACATTGTTATCAGTCCAACTTTTTCTATTGTAAATGAATATAAACGATTAAATAATGATAGCATTTACCATTTTGACTTTTATCGTATAAAAAAATTAGAAGAGGTTTATGATATTGGATATGAAGATTATTTTTTTAGTAATACATATTGTTTTATTGAATGGCCTGAAAAAATAGAGACACTTCTTCCAAAAAATACTATTAAGATAATAATTGAAAAAGTTAAAAACAATTCGTCTAATAATGACAGAATTGTTAAATTTTAGGTGTTTATTAAAAATATAAACATATGAAACATCCATGACAAAAAAATTTGGACACACACTTGTGCTGAACTTGTTGAAGTAAGGGGATGATTATATAACGAAACTTGAAACTTGAAATTAGGAAAAAACTTTCTATATACACCAAAATTTCTAATTTCTGATTACGGATTTTTCGGTTTAATTAAAAAAACATGGTTGCTAAAACAGAGGTTTAAATCCTGTCATTCAAATAGTTAAAGTATGTTTTTTATTTTTGCAGATAAAAATGTATAAAAAAGTGTCCAAATTGTCA
>Ga0265594_1000705_pt1 | contig 27149 bp, 25 predicted proteins | sample saktaG_11_FD_190147 | JGI IMG/M metagenome (GOLD analysis project Ga0265594, IMG submission 190147) | Saline water microbial communities from Sakinaw Lake, British Columbia, Canada - sak_2011_5_24_80m | ecosystem: Environmental > Aquatic > Non-marine Saline and Alkaline > Saline ... | reverse complement strand
AGTTCTCCCCGGGGTTTCATTTGCTGAAAAGGATGGCACATTTACCTCCACCGAGAGGCGGGTGCAACGAGTTAGAAGGGCTATTGACCCGATAGGGATGAGTAAGCCTGACTGTAAAGTAATAACAGAGTTATCATCTTATCTGGGTTATGAAATGGATTATGCATCTCCGGGGGAGATAATGGACGAAATAGCCAGGCTGACGCCAATATATGGCGGGATTAGTTACAGCAGGCTAGAGGATAAAGGGTTACAATGGCCCTGTCCTTCGCCAGACCACCCTGGCACCCCTTACCTTCATAAAGGGCAGTTCTCCCGGGCTGGGGGGCGGGGTAAGTTCTACGCTATACCCTATCGGCCGCCGGCTGAACTTCCCGATAGTAATTACCCATTCGCACTTACCACGGGGCGGGTGGGGTTTCACTGGCACACAGGAACGATGACACGAAAAGACTGGGTGCTAGATAGAGAATATCCTAGGGGATATGTAGAGGTCAATGCTCAAGATGCAACAAAGCTGGGGATAAGGAATGGGATGATGGTAAAAGTAGCCTCCAGAAGAGGAGTGATTTCTCTACAGGCTAAAGTGGTTGATACTATCCAAGCAGGCTTGCTTTTCATCCCCTTCCACTTTGCTGAAGCAGCGGCTAATAAGCTTACCGGAGCCAATCTAGACCCGGTAGCTAAAATCCCCGAATACAAAGTATGTGCAGTCAAGCTGGAGAGGGACTAGAGGCGATGAAGGCAATGAAGACACTGGATAAGACAGAACTGAGCAAGTTTCTAGAAGGGCTAAGGGCTGATTTTAGGGTTATCACCCCGTTACAAGAGGGGGAGGATTTGTTATTCGGCGAGTTTGATTCTTCCAAGCTGGCGGTTAACTTCACAGGAAGACCTATAATTCCCCCTAAGGAGTATCTTTTCCCACAACAGGAAAGGCTGTTTACATTTACCGCTGAAGAAGGGGACAGGGTAGAGGTCAAGGCTTACCTGAACGAGGAGAAGCAGGTAATCTGGGGCATCAGGCCGTGTGACCTCTGCGGTATTAAGACGCTAGACTCCATTTTCTTATCTAATTATGTTGATACCTATTATCAGGCACGGCGGGAGAATACTATCCTTATGGGACTGAACTGCAACCAGGCGTGTGAGACAGGTTTCTGTAACTCCCTGCAAACCGGACCCTTCGCTAAGGACTCGTTTGACCTTCTTTTCACCGATTTAGCTAATAGATACCTGGTAGAAGTTGGCAGTAAGGCAGGGGAAGCGATGATAGCGAGAAGGGCTAATCTTTTTACCGAGGCTTCCGATGAGGATAAAGGGGAAGCTAATAGACTAGAAGAAAAGAGTAAGCAGGGCTTCAAACCCCTGTTTGATATGAAGGGGGTGGATAATAAATTAGCCCAAGCCTGGGACGATAGGTTATGGGCTGAAGAGTCAGATAGCTGCATTCTCTGTGGGGGGTGTAATTTTGTTTGCCCCACCTGCCATTGCTTTAATATTGAGGATAACAAGGCAGGACGAGAGAGCGAAAGGATAAGGTACTGGGACAGTTGCCAGCTCGGTGGATTTACTCAAATGGCGGCTGAAAACACGAGGCAGACTCAGGGGGAGAGGCTACGGCAGAGAATTTACCACAAATTCTCCTATACTCCAGCTAAATATGATGGGGCAATAGGATGCTCCGGGTGTGGAAGGTGCATTGAGGTTTGCCCAAGCAATATTGATATTACGCATATTCTAGAGAGGGTAATAAAGAGATGAGGGAAAATATTTATGCTCCCAGCTTAGCCATTATAAAGAAGGTCAGGGACGAAGCTGAAGGGGTAAAGACCTTCACCCTAGAATTTAAAGATTTAGCCATAAGGAAAGCCTTTGATTATCGGCCGGGTCAGTTCGGAGAGGTTACCATATTTGGCACAGGGGAAGCCCCCATCTCTATTACCTCTTCCCCGGTAAATAAGGGCTACCTAGAGCTATGCGTGGCTGAGGTAGGCAGGGTTACCCGAGCCTTGCATCTTAAGCAAGAAGGAGAGGTCATCGGGGTTAGGGGTCCTTACGGAAATGGCTTCCCGTTTAATGAGGTGGAGGGTAAAGACATTCTCTTCGTGGCTGGAGGGATTGGGCTGGCACCCCTTCGTTCATTAATCAACCAGATGTTTACTGAGAGGGGCAAATTTGGTAAGCTAAGTATTCTGTATGGTGCCAGATATCCTGGGCTACTCTGTTTCAAGGATGACCTTAAAAGGTGGGCGGGACTTGAAAATAGCCAGGTTCTGCTGACGGTTGATGTTGCTGATGATAGCTGGCAGGGCAATATAGGGGTGGTAGGCTCACTGCTAGCTAAAATTGAGATTAACCTTGAGAATACCGTGGCTTTTGTTTGTGGTCCGCCGATAATGATACACTTTGTAATCCTAGACCTGCTAAAGATGGGGTTCAAGGAAGACAGGATTATTACCACGATGGAGAGGAGGATGGAGTGTGGTCTAGGTAAGTGTGGGCACTGTAATATTGGGGTAAAGTATGTATGCCAAGACGGTCCGGTCTTTTCCTACCAGGAGTTAAGGGAACTAGGTGAGAATGTTTAACCAGGCACACATTGGTATAGATATAATAGAAATAGCTCGCATTGAAAGAGCGATAGCCCGTTGGGGAAAGAGATTCCTGCAGCGGGTATATACTGAGTCCGAGCTCAGGCTATACCACAAAAAGCCTGAGTCTCTGGCTGCCCGTTTTGCTGGCAAGGAAGCAGTAATAAAGGCACTGGGAGGATGCCCCAAGGGTATCAACTGGAAAGAGATTGAGATATTATCTGACCCTAATGGTAAGCCTTTAGTTCACCTCTATGGTAAAGTGCGAAATCGAGCCAACAGCCTGGGCTTAGATAGCCTTTCTATTAGTCTTTCCCATTCAAGGGAATATGCTACTGCTCTCGTGGCAGGTGAAACAAGATAAGATTAGCTTATAAGTTAGATTTTACTTCCCAGGCTCACATTAAGTCCTTTGACCATGAGCAGGTGGGGTGATAAAATTAGAGTAGGAGTTTAGGTTAGTTGGCTAGGGGGAGGTAGAGATGTCAGGGCATTCTAAGTGGTCTTCAATTAAGCATCAGAAGGGGGTAGCTGATGCGAGGCGGGGTCAACTTTTTACCAAGCTGACCCAAGAGATTATAGTTGCCGTGCGTGAGGGGGGCAGTAACCCAACGATGAATTTTCGGCTTCGCCTGGCAATACAGAGGGCACGTGATAATAGTATGCCCTCGGATAACATAGAACGGGCTACCAAGCGGGGCAGCGGTGAGATAGAGGGAGCCACCCTGATAGAGATGGTGCTTGAGGGGTATGGGCCCAGCGGGGCGGCTATCCTGGTTCAAGCTCTGACTGATAACCGCAACCGAACCCTCCAAGATGTGAGGAACATATTTTCGCGGGGTGGTGGTAGCCTGGGGGAGAGTGGTTGTGTAGCCTGGATTTTTGACTCAAAGGGATTGATTGCGATAAAGACTAATGATTTAGATGCTGAGGACTTAGCCCTACAAGCTATAGACGCTGGTGCCGAGGATGTCCTGGTAGAGAATACCTATGTAGAGATTTACACCAAGCCTAATGAGCTTGAGATGATCAGGGCAACACTAGAGCAGAAGGGTCTAGCCATAGCCTCAGCTGAGCTATCTATGGTGCCCAAGACTATGGTTGAGCTTGATGAAAAGGCAGCGTTACAAGCGCTGAAGTTGCTGGATAAACTAGAGGAACTAGATGAAGTCCAACATGTATCCAGCAATGCTGACTTTTCCGATTCTATCCTAGAGAGGTATCAGTCGCAGGTTTAATAGTGTAATGAGGGTTCTAGGTATTGACCCGGGCACAGTAATTATGGGCTATGGGGTGGTTGAGGGTGGGGATGATGAAATAACCATGGTTGATTGTGGTGCCCTAACCAGTCCACCACGCTCCCCAATTGGGGAGCGTTTGAGTTTTTTATACGGTAGGCTTCTGGAAATTATCCTGCGGTATCAGCCAGAGGCGGTAGCTATAGAACAGCCCTTCGTGGCTAAGAATGCCAGGTCGGCACTGGCAATAGGCAAGGCTCAGGCAGTGGCTATTCTGGCGGCAGCGAATAGTAAAATCCCATCCTACGAATATACGCCGACTCAAGTAAAGCGGATGGTAGCCAATTACGGGGCTAGCTCAAAGGAGCAGGTTCAGGAGATGGTCAGGCTCCAGCTTGGGCTACCTGAGATTCCCCAACCGAGTGATGCGGCTGATGCTCTAGCGGTGGCTATTTGCCACCTACGTGAGATACACCTGAGTAATCTACTGGCTGAGCAATGATAAAGGAGAGAGGATGATAACTAGCCTTCATGGTAAATTAGAGGCGGTGGGTAGCGACGGGGCGATTATAAATGTTGGCGGCGTAGGCTTCCAGGTGTATATGCCGACGTCTACCCTGATCACACTGGGTAAAATCGGCGAGGCGGTTAATCTACATACCTACCTCCATCTCAGAGAGGATAACGCCACCCTGTATGGCTTTGCCTCAGATGAGGAGCTGGGGCTGTTCCAAACCCTGATTAGCGTATCGGGATTAGGTCCCAAGCTGGCAGTGGCAATGTTTTCGACGATGAGCGTGGAGAAACTGACTATGGCTATTGCCACCGGCAGTGCCGACCTGCTGACGATAATTCCGGGGATAGGTAAAAAGATGGCTAACCGGCTTATCCTAGAGCTTAAGGAGAAAATAGGTGCCGGCTTGATAACAGTCCCGGCTGCTCAATTAGCGGAAGAGACCGAGGTATTAGCTGCCCTAACCTCCCTGGGCTATTCCGTCTCTGAGGCGACGCGGGCAGTAGCCGCTCTGCCTCCCTCTTCAGATCTGAGCCTAGAGGAAAAGGTTAAGCTGGCGCTACAGTATTTCACTACTAAATAAAAGGAGAGTAGTGTGGAAATCTTCTTATATGTAGTAATTTCCGTGTTGCTAGTGGTAATTCTGGTACTAATTCTGAGACCGAGGAAGATAGAGATTCCGGCTATAGAAGAGCTGGAGAGCAAGCTTAGATTTGCCTTAGCCTCGGCAGCTTCAGTCAAGGAGATACAGGATGCGCTGGAAGATCTGCCTCATGACCTTCTGGAATCAATAACCCACAGTCTAGGCAGGAGGACAGGGAAGCTGAATGAGCTTCTGGCTACTTTTGAGCTGACCAAATATGACCGACTTTTCTACCTGGGGGAGCCTGTTGATTTTGTTGGAGTTAAATATGATGAAGGGGTTGATTTTATTGAGGTAAAAACGGGCAAGGCACGCTTAACCGAGGATGAACTGAAACTGAAAGACCTTATTGACTGCAAGATGGTTAATTATGTGCCGCTATCGGTGCAGAGGATAGGTATAGCTGAGGAGGTTGATACGGGGGAGATAGATTAAGCGGGTGCTGGGTTATTGTAGGAGGAAGTAATATGGCTAGTAACTTTCTTGAGCAATTAATTGCAGAATGGTATGAATTTCAAGGCTATTTCATTCGCCGAAATGTATTAGTTGGAAAGCGAGCAAAAGGAGGATATGAATGTGAGCTTGATATTGTCGCATTTCACCCAACTAAGAAACACCTGATTCAAATCGAGCCCTCTACGGATGCCTCTAGTTGGACAATCCGCGAAAAAAGGTATAAGAAGAAGTTTGAAGCTGGACAGAAGTATATCCCAGCCCTATTCCAAGGACTAAAGGTCCCCGAAAAGATTGACCAAGTGGCAGTATTTGTGTTTGCAAGCAAGCAGAATCGCAATACATTAGCGGGCGGGAGGATAGTTCTTATCAGTGAAATACTCGAAGACATATTCAATGAGCTCAAGTCTAGTTCCATTTTTTCAAGTGTAATACCCGAACAATTTCCTATCCTTCGCACATTACAGTTTGTAATAGAATATCGGAATAGACTATCTACTGTGTTTTGAACGATCTACTAATAAGAAGGGAACAACAGGGCAAGAATATTAAGCTGGCGCTATAATATTTTGGGGGGAAGTAAATAGATAATGGTAAAAAGTTAAGACAGGCTAAAATCAGAAATATTTTGACAGGGGGCGACACATGTCACTTCTCCAAGAAATACAATCTGATGCAGTAGATGCAAATGTAGATATCTCTGTCGTTTTACGTAAATGTAAGGTTCTCGCTGCTCGGCTTGGAAATAAAGAGTTCAAGTTGTGGGTTGAACATGAACTAAACGGATATCCATCTAAAGATGATTTACCAGAATACCGAGTGCTTCATGTCCAGTCGCGTGGCAATCTTTCCGGTATGTTCCAAAGTTCCATAAAAAACGCGATAATACCTCCCTCTACTATACCAAAGGAGTTTCATTATTTAATAAATACCGAGTACTTAATGCAACCAATAAGTTTTTATGCTTCCCTTACAGCAGATGCCAGAGGCAATAGGGAAAATCTGATGTCGTCGTGGCCTGCTGACTTGATTGCGGCTATGCAATCCAAGATCTATGAAGATATGAATCTTCTTGATGCTTGGAAAGTGATTCCCAATGGTGCGATCGCCGCACTTTTGGATACAGTGAGGAATCGAATTCTTAGTTTCGTTTTAGAGATTGAGGCTGAGGCACCAGATGCTGGAGAAGCCCTACCAAATGTTAAACCAATAGATGACAAGCGAGTTAATCAAGTATTTAATACCTACATTCAGGGTAACGTAGATAGTCTAGTGGCGGGTAGCCAAACTATCACACATAACACCGAAATTACAGTAATTCAGAATGATCTGGAGAGTTTGAAGCAATATTTGGAATCTATCGGCATTGGTGAACCAGATTTGAAAGAACTTGACCAAGCTATTCAGGAGGATGCAGAGTCTGGTGTTAAAGGTAACCTCGGTGACAAGGTTAAGGCTTGGCTAGGCAAAATGGTAAGCAAGGCGGGTAGTAGTACGTGGAACATAGCAACCTCCGTAGCAACAAATTTACTAATAAAGGCTCTTTCGGCTTACTATGGCTCTGAATTATAGCTGAAGATATTTTCTAATACATTACTAGGAGTTTTTGCAGGCTAATCAATGCCACAGTTTGAGATAGTTTCGGATTTTGGGATGAGGGGTGACCAGCCGCAGGCGGTATAGTTTGTAGATTATTTGTAACTCCATCCCCTGTATCCCCTTCCCCTTGATAAGGAGAAGGGGAAGAGTTTTATAAAGAGGGGCTGGCGCCCCTCTTAAACACCCCATAGCTATAAATTTTTTCTTTAAAGAATTAGCTCATCTAAAATCCTCTGGTTACTATTTTATGTAAAGAGAGTCAAAGAGAGGTGAAGCCTCTCTTTTTATATTCCTCCCCCGTAGCATAAAAATCTTTGCGCGGAGCAGAGCGACGAAGCAAACTAAAAGATAAAGATTAAGATTGCTTCGCCTTTGGCTCGCAATGACACAAAAAACAGAAGGAGAGGGGGATAAAGGGGGTGAGGTAGATAAACCCCCTAATTGCAACCAACAGGGCACAAAGATATACTATTTGTAGGACACCTTTTTAGTAGAGTTGAAAATGCCGCAGTTTGAGTTAGTTTCTGATTTTGGGATGATGGGTGACCAGCCGCAGGCGGTGGAGAGGCTGGTGGAGGGACTAAATAAGGGCTTCAAGCACCAGACGCTGCTGGGAGTTACCGGCAGCGGTAAGACATTCACCATAGCTAATGTTATTGAGAGGGTGCAGAAACCGGCTCTGGTTATCAGCCATAACAAGACATTAGCCGCCCAGCTTTACACCGAGTTCAAGGAGTTTTTCCCCAATAACGCAGTAGAATACTTCGTCAGCTATTATGACTACTACCAGCCAGAGGCTTATATTCCACGCACCGATACCTATATTGAGAAGGAAACCGATATAAATGAGGAGATTGATAAACTGCGTCATGCGGCGACCCGTGCCCTATTTGAGCGCCGTGATGTGCTCATCGTAGCTTCGGTATCGTGCATATATGGTCTAGGGTCACCTGAGGAATACCATAGCTTCGTCTGTAGTCTTGAACGGGGCAACAATTATAACCGGAATAAGCTCCTCCGCCGGCTAGTGGATATGCAATATGAACGCAATGACATTGACTTCAGCCGAGGGAAGTTCCGTGTTCGGGGTGATACCCTGGAGATACAGCCAGCTTATGAGGAGCTGGCACTGAGGGTTGAATTCTTTGGCGATGATATTGAGCGCATTGTAGAGATAGACCCGTTGACTGGCGAGGTATTAAGCGAGTTGGACTCGGTGGATGTCTATCCAGCCAAGCACTTTGTTATCTCGTATGATAAGCTGATGCTGGCTATTGAAAGTATAAAGCAGGAGCTGGAAGAAAGGCTGAATGAGTTGAGACAACAGGGCAAGGTATTAGAGGCAGCCAGGTTGGAGGCACGCACCAACTATGATATAGAGATGCTCAAGGAGACAGGATACTGCACCGGGGTGGAGAATTACTCCCGCCATCTATCAGGACGCGCCCCGGGGAGCCCACCGTGGACATTACTGGATTATTTCCCTGATGACTTCCTGCTATTTATTGATGAATCGCATATGACCCTGCCCCAGATTCGTGGTATGTATCATGGTGACCGCTCCCGCAAGGAAACCCTGGTGGAATATGGGTTCCGACTGCCCTCGGCTCTTGACAATCGCCCGCTTAATTTCCAGGAGTTTAATCAGCATATTAACCAGGCTACCTACATATCAGCCACGCCAGCAGCCTACGAGTATGAGCACAGTCAGCAGATAGTGGAGCAGTTAGTGCGGCCTACCGGTCTTGTTGAACCCAGCGTTGAGGTTAAGCCAACCAAGGGGCAGATTGATGATCTCCTTGACCAGATTAAGGCCCGGGTTGACAAGGGGGAGCGGTGCCTGGTAACGACACTGACCAAGAGGATGGCAGAGGAACTAGCCGATTATCTAATAGAGATGGGAATAAAGACCCACTATCTTCACTCTGAGATTGATACCCTGGAGCGGGTGGAGATACTGCGTGACCTCAGGCTAGGTGTTTATGATGTGGTAGTGGGTATAAATCTGCTTCGTGAGGGGCTTGACCTGCCGGAGGTGAGCCTGGTGGCTATCCTGGATGCGGATAAGGAGGGCTATTTGAGGTCGGAGGGGGCACTAATTCAAACTATGGGGCGTGCGACTCGCCATATAGACGGGCGTGCCATTATGTATGCTGACACTACCACCAACTCTATGCGGGGGGCGATAGAGGAAACACAGCGCCGGCGGCAAATCCAGGAAGCCTATAATGCGGAGCACGGCATTACTCCCCAGGGGATAAGAAAGGCAATTAAAGATATTACAGAACGGGTTAAGGTGGTAGCCGAAACTCGCACTGCCTATGTTACTGAACCCATGGCTAAGGAAGATATAGCTCGTCTGATTAAAGAGCTGGAATCGCAGATGAAGATAGCAGCCAGAAACCTAGAGTTTGAGAGAGCAGCATTACTCCGCGACCGTATTATTGAGCTGAGGAAAGAACCCGATTACATAGAGATAAAAAGGTGAACAATCATCAGGGAGAAACAAGACAGGAGCACCGGGAGAAGAAGCTCAAGAAGAAGCGGGAGGGAATGCTCCAGCACGGGCGAAGTCTGGGCAGGGTATATATGGAGGCTATTCTCAAGCGGTTAAAGCGGCAAGAAAAATGAGCGATGAGCTATTTTCCGCTTACAGTGATGAATCTGGAATTTATGATGAAAGATACCAGGCAATCGGTGTAGTTTCTGGGCCAGATACTGAGTTAGCTCAACTGAGGACTAGACTCAAGGATATCCTCGGTGAAGAGGGGGTTAACGAGCTAAAATTCCTCAACATTACGAGAAGTCAAAGCAAAAGAACTAAGGCTGCCCGACGTTTTCTTACATACACCGTTAAAGAATTCGCAAGCCAAGTAAAACTAAGAATTGATGTCATTATCTGGGATGACCAAAATTTTCCAAAGGCTCAGACTGAAGAACGTGCGTCGAGACTTGAAGACATGTATCACAGAGTTCTCACCTATATTGGTCGCCAGTGGAACCAAATCAGTTGGAACTTTTATCCAGATGAAAACTCTCAAATACAATGGGAACAAATCGTTTCGTTTCTAAACAGAACTCGTTTGAATCGTCCTAAACCGCGTTTACTACGACTTTTTGAGAACCAAGAGGCAGACCAAATATTCAAATTCTCAAAGGTCAAACAACTAAGCTCATTCGGAGAACCGCTAATTCAACTTGCCGATTTATTTGCGGGTATGGGGCGCTTTAGTAGAGGAGAAGGTGAACAGTGTGTTCAATGGTTAGACTCGTGGGGGAACAAAGCTCAGCTACGACTCCCTGAATTTTTCAATTCTAGGGATAGGGAAAGTGAGACAAGCAGAACTAAAAGAGCTCGCTTTGAACTGGTTGGGAAATTTGACAATATCTGTAAACGCTATAAAATGGGCGTTAGTTTAAGAACCAATAAGTGTCTCTGGACTTATAATCCAAGTCATCCAATAAATTTTTGGAATTGCTAGTTCATATTTCAGAGCTTCAAGGAATAAAGAATATATATGCAGAATAAAGTTTACCTTTTGCGCCTCCGCTTGAGAGGGTCATACCAATAATATTGATACCCTGGTGGAGTAGGTGGCTTTGGTGGTCGAGGAAGCTCTGGTAGTTTAGGTAATTTTGGTAATGATGGTAGTGATGGTAGTTTTGGCATACGAGGTTTCCCCGGTGGCCAGTTTGGGTCTTTTCTTAGACGCCAAGTCATTATATTACCTCCTTTAGAGAACTTGATTGGTAGTCTTATTTTCAGTAAAGCTAAACCTCTTCCCTTGTAGCGCCTTCCTCTTCAAGCTGCTCCATAAGGCGGGCGGCTCTGGGATAACCGATGTGCAAGCGGCGCTGGAGGTAAGAGGTAGATATATGTTTGTGTTCCTGTGCCAGTTGCCTGGCTGCCTCCAGCAACGGGTCTTCAGGGAAGCCTCCTTTTCTAGTCGGGGCGAACTCCTCAATCTTTAGCGAGTCAGCTTCTTCCCTATGCTGGTTTCCCCAGAAATAAACCAGCCTCTCTGTTTCAGTGTCAGAGACAAAGCACCCCTGGAGGCGTTTAGGTTTGGCCGCTTCAGTAGGCATATAGAGCATGTCTCCCTTACCCAGCAGTTTTTCGGCGCCGCCGATGTCAAGGATGGTTCGTGAGTCTACCTGAGAGGTAACAGCAAAGCTAATGCGGGTAGGGAAGTTTGCCTTGATTAAACCGGTAACCACATCTACTGAGGGGCGCTGGGTAGCCACAATGAGGTGGATGCCGGTAGCCCGAGCAAGCTGGGCTAATCGGCATATAATATGCTCTACTTCATCAAAGCCAGCCATCATCAGGTCAGCCAGTTCATCAATGACCAGTATCAGGTAAGGAAACCTCTCCTCACCCGACTTGTTTCTATTGTAGCCCTCAATGTTACGGACGCCGGCGGTAGCCATTTTTTGGTAGCGTTTGTCCATTTCCTGGTTAAGCCAGCGCAAGGTGGACAAGGCTTTGTTAGTATCAACTATAACCGGGGTAGCCAGGTGAGGTATGCTGTTGAATGGAGTCAACTCTACCCGCTTAGGGTCAACCATGATGAGCTTGACATCATTAGGGGTATTATGCAGCAACAGACAGCAGATAATGGAATTCAGGCAAACGGTCTTACCGCTTCCGGTAGCCCCGGCAATAAGCAGGTGAGGCATTCTAGACAAGTCAGCAGCTATTGCCTCACCGCCAGCACCTTTACCCAGTGCCAGAGATAGCTTAGACTTAGCCTCTATTTTCTGAAAGACGCTGGTCTCTATCACCCCCCGCAGACTAACCAAACTGGAAACTATATTAGGCACTTCAACACCTACTATAGATTTACCGGGCACGGGGGCTTCAATCCTGATAGTGGGTGCAGCCAGAGCTAGAGCGAGGTCATTAGCCAGTGAGGTAATTCTATCCACCTTAACCCTTGTCTTAGATACTTCCTCCAGCCTTACTTTGACATTGCCGTCTCTATCCCTTTCCTTTATCTCCTTCATTTTTCTATCCCAGCCCGGCTCCACACCGAACTGAGTAACAGTGGGTCCAGCGTTTACCTGAACCACTTTAGCCTCAACCCCATAGCTGGCTAGAGCCTCCTCAATAAGCCCAGCCCTCTGTAGGTTGTCAGCCTGTCCAAACTCAATTTCAGGCGTCCTATCCAGAATATCAATAGGTGGTAACCGCCAGCCGTCAACAATGACCAATGATGGTGATTCGCCGTATTTCTTCCACACTTCTTGAGCTACCTGACGCAATTCGGGTTGCGGCTGAGGAGAGGTAATGGGTGGAGCTGGAGTTACGGTTTCCCTCTTCGGTTCTGGCTCCAGGGGTCTGGGGGTTAGCCTAACCGGGAGAAATGCTGGCTTTGGCCGAGGGGCTGGTATAGGGGCGGGTTGCCTTTTAACCTGCCTACCAAGCCATGAAATAGAATTTATTATTAAGTGGAAGCAAGCTCGGGGAGCTATCAGAATAATGCCGATGATGACCAGTCCCAGTATCCGAAGACCGCCGCCGACATCGGGGTAGCCAATGATTTTCAAGCCAAAGCCCCCACCCAGAGTAACCTGGCGGAGGGCACCTGTGCCGGAGCAGAAAGCCAGTATTCCCCAGATGGCAAAGATAAGGGCAACACCACCCAGCCACCGATACCAGTGATGGATAAGTGATGACAGTTTCCGCTGCCATAGCACCACAACCAGGGTTGCAGCAGCTATAACTATAAGGAACAGCCCCCAGCCAAACTGTCGTAAGGTTTTCTCTCCAGCTTCAGTAGCCCATAAAGTCAGGGTTGACCACTGCCAGAATATCACTGCCAAGATGATAGCCACCAGTATCAGTCGCCGTACTGGTGGCAGGGTTATAAAACGGAACAGCCAACTCCCCCCCGACCTTCTCCCAGGTTTTCCTCTAGATTTACCCTTAATATTCTTCTTAGCCATTAGCCTCTTTGGTAAGCCCAAATGCCGTTATATACTGCTAGGAAAATGAACTACACCTTTACCATAAACGGAAGAACCATAGGTCGGCGCTTGGTCTGGTCGTAGTAGAATCTATTCAATGTATCTCTAACCTTGGAGTAAATAAAGCTCCACTCGGCGGGACGAACGCCACTATGGTCAAGGGTCCGGGCTACTAGGTCTCGGCTCTCATCCAGCATATCTTTAGATTCCCGGGTATCAACAAAACCTCGCGACACAATGTCTGGACGCCCCACCAACTTGCCTGTCTGTTTGTTAACCGTAATAATTACCACCACTATTCCATCCCTTGACAGCATCTTCCGGTCGCGAAGGATGACACTACCAACATCACCTACACTCAGACCATCTACATATACATTGCCAGAGGCAATCTTGCCGGTGAGCTTAGCTGTCTGGGGGTTGAGCTCAAGGACGTCACCATCCTCCAGCACGAAGGTATTCTCCTCGGGTATGCCTATTGATTGGGCTAATTTAGCGTGCATACTTAAGTGGCGGTATTCGCCATGGATGGGCATAAAGTACTTTGGCTTGACCAGATTTAAAAGTAGTTTTAGCTCTTCCTGACTGCCGTGCCCGTGGACGTGAACCTGAGCCACTTTACCGTATAATACCTGAGCTCCTTGCTTGAAGAGGTTATCTATGGTTCTATTGACCAGTGATTCGTTACCGGGGATAGGGGTAGCTGAAATGACTACAGTATCCCCGCGCAGGATATGAACCTGGCGGTGGTCACGGTTAGCCATACGAACCAGGGCTGAGGTAGGTTCCCCCTGACTGCCAGTGGTAATAAAGACAACCTTATTGCGAGGCATACCCTTGAGTTCATCAAGTCGAGCCAGAATGCCAGCAGGGGCATTAAGGTAGCCTAACTCCAGTGCCATGCGCACGGTGTCACTCATACTACGGCCTACAATAAAGACACGGCGCTGATATTTAGCCGCAGCATCAATAACCTGCTGAATACGGGAGACCAGTGATGAGAAAGTAGTTACAATCACCCTTCCTGGTGCCTCAGCCATAATATGGTCTAGGGCTTCACCGACCACTCTTTCTGACGGGGTATAGCCGGGTAACTCAGCATAGGTAGAGTCGGAAAGGAGGAGGAGAACCCCCTGTGCTCCCAACTGAGCCAGCCGAGACAGGTCGGTTGGTTTACCACTGACCGGGGTATAGTCAAGTTTAAAATCTCCGCTATGAACTATAGTGCCAAGGGGGGTATGTATAATTAATCCTACCGCGTCAGGTATGCTATGGCAAACAGGGAAGAATTCTACTTTGAATTTGCCGAGTGTGATTCCTCCTCCGGGGGGTATGATTTTAAGTTTGGCTTCAGTAAGTGCCTTTCGCTCCTTAAGCTTGACCGAGATAAGCCCATGGGTAAGCCTTGTTGAATAAATAGGAACATTAAGCTGGGGTAGTAAGTAAGGGAGGGCACCAATATGGTCTTCATGACCATGGGTGATAATTATACCCCTTATTTTTTCCTGTTTCTCCAACAAGTAGCTAATGTCAGGAATTACCAAGTCAATACCTAACATTTCTTCCTCAGGGAACATAAGCCCGGCATCAATGATGATGATATCATCTTCATATTCCATCACCATCATGTTCTTACCAATTTCAGATAGCCCGCCGAGAGGGATTATCTTTAATTTTTGCTTAGTCGTAATTTTAAACCTCAAACATAGTTAATTGTTGTGGCTGCTGTTTGGCTTCCACCACATTTTCCGTCCGGGTTAGGAGTGAGGGAATCTTGAGCATATCTTCTTCTATAGTCCGACGCAAGCTTGGCTGATGGAGGGCAGCGGCAGGGTGATACATAGCATAGTAGATGACGTTATCCCGTTTTTGAGCGGTGCCATGAATTTTGCCTATGCTCTTGCCGGGGAAGAACATTGCCATAGAATAGCGGCCGAGAGTTACAATCATCCTAGGCTGAATTAACTCAATCTGGCGTTCCAGCCACTTACGGCAGCTAAGTATCTCCGAGGGTAAGGGGTCGCGGTTTTCCTGTGGGCGACACTTAATTACATTGGCGATATAGACCTGTTCACGTTTCAAGTTAATAGACGCCAACAGTTCATCCAGATACAGCCCAGCTGGGCCGACAAAGGGGCGCCCTTGCTGGTCTTCATGCCAGCCTGGTGCTTCACCAATGAACATTATGTCAGCATCCTCCGCCCCCTCACCTGGTACTACCCTGGTTCGGTGCTTAGCCAGCTCACACTGCTGGCAGAGTGCAATTTCCTTATACAGCTCACTCAGCGCTGACATTTTGTCCTGTTAATCCAGATAGGAAGGTTTAACCCGACCAGTCTTTTGATTATGATAACACGCCCAAATATGGCAAGTCAATTAGAGGGGGTATTATCTACCTCACCCCCTTAATCCCCCTCTCCTTCAAAGGAGAGGGGGAAGATTATGTATGAAGGGGCTCCGCCCCTTCATACCTACCTTGATAGATTGCCTCAAGGGACAGGAGTTCTGACTGCCATTAACGTTTCATTCCTGAATAGGAAAGGAAGGATTGAGGGTTGCACCCTCAAATATGGTTCCAGAAGAGGGGAAACAGGTTGACAAAAAACCTCTCTTGCCGAGTTGTTGACAGTGCAGGGGCACAGTTGTTAGACTATTTGTAGCATTTAGGAAGGAAGGAAGGAAGATGAGCTTTTTAAGTCAAAGTGACCCAGAGATTAACCACGCCCTTTATATGGAGGGAAAACGACAAAGTGAAACAATAAACCTTATTGCCTCTGAGAACTATACCAGCAGGGCTGTGCTCGAGGTTCAAGGTTCGTTTCTAACTAACAAATATGCTGAAGGTTATCCTCAACAGCGCTATTACGGTGGCTGTGAAAACATGGATATAGTGGAAAAGCTGGCTACGCAGCGGGCTAAGGAACTATTTCATGCTGAGCATGCTAATGTCCAGCCACACAGCGGGTCCCAGGCTAATATGGCAGCCTATTACGCCCTGCTTGACTATGGAGATACCGCTATGGGTATGAGTGAGACTCATGGTGGTCATCTTACTCATGGTGACAAGGCGAGCTTCTCAGGTAAGTCATATAATTTCATACCTTATGGGGTTAATCGAGAAACAGAAAGGATTGACTATCAGCAGTTAGAGGAGCTTGTCTTAGAGCACAAGCCTAAGTTGATTGTGGCTGGAGCCAGTGCTTACCCCAGAATTATTGATTTTGAGCGCTTCCGGCATATTGCTGATTTAGTAGGGGCAAGGCTTATGGCTGATATAGCTCACATTGCTGGTATGATAGCGGTGGGGTTACATCCTACCCCGGTGCCCTACGCTGATGTGGTAACCTCAACTACACATAAGACACTGCGCGGACCGCGTGGTGGGTTTATTTTGTGCCGGGGCGAACTAGCTTCAGCAATAGATGCAGCTGTCTTCCCCACAATGCAGGGGGGGCCACTGATGCATGTTATTGCTGCCAAGGCAGTGGCTTTTTCTGAGGCTATGCAGCCAAGCTTCACTGATTACCAGCGTGGTGTACTGGATAATGCCCTTGTTCTAGCCAGTGAACTGAAGCGATTAGGGCTGCGCCTGGTATCCGGCGGAACCGACAACCATCTGGTTTTAGTAGACCTGACTGAGATAGGGGTTACCGGCAAAGAGGCTGAGGAGGCTTTGGGCAGAACAGGTATTGTGGTTAATCGGAATTATGTTCCTTTTGACCCACGCCCCTCATTGGTAACCAGCGGCATTAGACTAGGCACACCAGCAGTTACCACACGGGACTTCGGCAAAGAGGAAATGAAACAAATTGCCTCACTAGTGGTAAAGGTGATTAATAACATTGGTAATAGTAGCATTATGAGCCAGGTGAGCCAGGAGGTTAGCCAAATGTGTCACCGCTTCCCAGTGCCGGGGATTAATGACTGATAAAAATGAAGAGTTTGGTGGCTATGCCAAGATTGGCTTCTCAGTGAGGATGATGTACTTTGAACACAGGGCAAGCAAAAATAACTGTTGGAGGAGGTCTTAGGTGACCAAGAAGGAGGAGACCGTTGGTCTAGAGGAAGCTAAGGAACAAGTCAGAAGAGCTTGCACAAGGCTAGGGCTATTGCATCTTTCTTTTGCCAAAACACTGATTGAGGAGATGGGCGAAAAGAAAGGGAGACAGCTAGTTCTGAAGGCGATTAAGGATTACGGCAGGAGAATTGGAGAGGAGGTAAAAGCGAATGCAATCGCTCAAGGACTGGACAATAATCCAGCAAATTATAAAGAGGACCTGCCGTTATATGGGATGCATGACCGCATAGAGGTGATAGAGGTAGGCAGGAGAAAAATAATGAGGGCGTATGGCTGTGTTATGGGAAAGGTGTGGAATAAACTTGGCAAAGGTGAATTAGGGCGCCTCTATTGCTATGTTGACCCAGCCAAGTATATGGCGTTTAATCCCAACTTTAAGCTGACCCATGTAAAAGCGCTGCCTGATGGTGATGAGTATTGCGAATTTGTGGTCAGCCCCACCACAGAGCAGGAAAGAAAGGATTTTGCTGATAAGGATAAGGATTGGTCATACATAGACAGGTAGGGTAATTTAGAGGGGCTAACGTCCGTTTAAGCTTGTTAACTTCTGCTCCAAGGCAAAAAGAATCAAAGAGAGGCGAAGCCTTTCCTCCCAAAAAGGGTGTCTAAGAGGGACGATAGTCCCTCTTTTTTGATATATTCCCTTCCTTCTTTAAAAGAGGGGGAATAAGGGGGTGAGGTTAGTAGGTAATGATGCTATAATAAAAACAAGGGAGGTAATAGCTAATGGATGAGTTGAAGGTATTTAGTGGTAATGCCCACCCCGCCCTAGCCCAGGCAATTGCTGAATATCTGGGTATGCCTTTAGGCAAGTGTGAGGTGTTTGAGTTCAGCAATGAGAACATCTTTGTTCGTATTCTAGATAATGTCCGCCAACAAGACATTTTTGTTGTTCAGCCACTGTGCTCTCCGGTCAATAAGAGCCTGGTTGAGCTATTAATTATACTTGATGCCCTGAAGAGGGCATCAGCCGGGCGTATTACCGCCGTAGTCCCTTATTATGGTTACGGTCGTACCGATAAAAAGGACCAACCGCGGGTACCAATAACCGCCAGACTGGTAGCCGACCTGCTCACTGTGGCTGGTGCCAATCGGCTACTAACCGTGGATTTGCATGCGGCACAGATTCAGGGCTTTTTTAACATACCAGTTGACGAACTAACAGCACTTTATCTACTGAGTAATTACTTTAAAGAGAAAGACTTTGACGACCTGGTGGTAGTCGCTACTGATATAGGCATTACCAAGCGGGCACGGGATTTGGCAACCATGCTTAATGCCCCATTGGCTATTATAGAAAAGAGACGGGTGGGTAATGTTGATAAGGCTGAAACACTAAATGTTATTGGTGAAGTAGAGGGCAAGGTGGCGCTAACTGTAGACGACGAGATAGACACCGCCGGCTCTATGCTGGGCGTTACTGCCGCCCTAATGGAACGGAGAGCCAAAGAGATTTATGTCTGCTGCACACACCCGATATTTTCCGGTCCGGCTATCCAGAAAATAGCCTCGTGCCCGGCGAAGAAGGTAGTAGTTACTGATACCGTTCCTGTCTCTAATGAAAAAAGATTAGATAAGATTATCGTTTTGCCTATAGCCCCACTGCTGGGTGAAGCCATCCACCGTATTCATACCGGGCAATCTATAGGGGCTATGTTTGAATAAACCACAAGGTGAGTGAGCAGATGAAAATGGTAGAGGTGTATCGGGCGGCAGGCGAGGCAGAGGCACAGATTATCAAGGGGCTGCTAGATAGTAACGGAATAGATTGCCTGCTGAAATCAAATGCTGCGCCGTCAGTACATGTATTTGCCATTGACGGGATGGGGGAGGTTAGGGTTATGGTCAGAGAATCAATGGCTGAGGCAGCAAGAGGACTGATTAGAGGAGACGGTCATGCTTAAGTGGCTGGGGAGATTTGTTGATTCTAACGAGAAGGAGCTAAATCAGTTACAGCCAGTAGTAAGCAGGATAAATGAGCTGGAGCCTGAATTTGAGCGACTCAGCGATGCCGAACTCCATGCCAAGACTGACGAGTTTAAAGCCAAGCTTAAGGCTGGCACTTCACTTGATGAGCTTCTGCCCGAAGCTTTTGCTGCTGTTCGTGAAGCAGCTAAACGAACCATAGGTCAACGCCACTTTGATGTGCAGTTGATGGGAGGCATCGTTCTTCACCAGGGTAAAATTGCTGAGATGAAAACTGGTGAGGGTAAAACCCTGGTGGCTACTCTCCCTCTCTACCTGAACTCTCTTAGCGGCAGGGGATGTCACCTAGCCACGGTTAATGATTACCTAGCCAGACGAGACCCCTACTGGATGGGGCCCATCTATCATGCTCTGGGGGTAAGTGTGGCCAGTATTTATCCTCAACAGACCCCAGATAGCCCAGCACCCTCCCTTATTTATGACCCAAGTTTTGATTCAGGAGACCAGCGGTGGCGATATTTTCGCCCCGTTTCCCGTCGCCAGGCTTACGAGGCTAACATCACCTACGGCACCAGCAGTGAGTTTGGCTTTGACTATTTGCGAGACAATATGGTTATAGAGCTATCCCGGTGCGTGCAGGGCGAGCTAAATTATGCCATTGTTGATGAAGTAGATAACCTTCTCATTGACGAGGCACGAACGCCACTTATTATAAGCGGGGCGCGTGAGGAATCACTCCAGGAGTATCAGGTATTTGCCCGGCTTGCGGCTCAATTGCGGCGAGAGGGCGACTACAAGATGAGTGAAAAGGGGCGCTCGGTGGATGAGATAACCGAAGCTGGCTACGAGAACGCAGAGAGGATATTAAAGCGAGAAGGGACATTAAAATCAGGGCATATCTATGACGGGGAAAATGCTCACCTGGAGCATCATCTGAGAAATGCCATCACAGCTAAGGAGGCATACCAGAGAGACCGGGAGTACATGGTCAAAGACGGTCAGGTTATTATTGTTGATGAGTTCACCGGTCGGTTAATGTTCGGTCGGCGATATTCAGAGGGGCTGCACCAGGCAATAGAAGCCAAGGAGCATGTCAAGGTTGAGCGAGAGAGCATGACCTTTGCTACCATTACCATCCAGAACTATTTTCGGATGTATGACAAACTGGCTGGGATGACGGGCACAGCCCTCACCGAGGCTGAAGAGTTCCACAAGATATATAGCCTTGAGGTGGTGGTTATTCCGACCAACAAGCCAATGATTCGTGAGGATAATCCTGACCAGATTTACAAGGACGAAGCGGCAAAATTCAGAGCGGTGGTGGGTGAGATTGAGCAGCTTTATAAGGAAAAGCGACCAGTGCTGATTGGCACGGTGTCTATTGAAAAGTCAGAATCCCTCAGCGACCTACTAAAAAGGAAGGGTATCCCCTATCAGGTGCTCAATGCCAAGCATCATGAGAAGGAGGCGGGTATCATCGCCCAGGCGGGGCAACCGGGGGCGGTAACCGTCGCCACCAATATGGCGGGGAGGGGGGTTGATATTATACTGGGTGGAAACCCTGAAGGGAGAGGGGAAAGGGAGTGGCAGGAGGAGCATAAGAAGGTGGTTAAGCTTGGCGGGCTTCATATTATTGGCACCGAGCGCCACGAAGCCAGACGAATTGATAATCAGCTCCGGGGGAGAGCGGGACGCCAGGGTGACCCGGGAAGCTCACAGTTCTATGTATCCTTAGAGGATGATGTAGTGCGCCGCTTTGGTGGTGACCGAATTAAGGGTTTTATGGAGTGGGCGGGGATGGGTGAGGATACGCCTATTGAGAATAGATTAGTTAATCGGTCTATTGAAGGCGCCCAGGTCAGGGTTGAGGGCTACCACTTTGATATGCGTAAACACCTGGTTGAGTATGATGATGTAGTTAATAAGCAGCGTGAGCTTATCTACGAGGAGCGAAGGAAGGTACTAAGCGGTGCCGACCTTAAGGCAAACATCCTATCAATGGTTAGAGAAGAGCTACAGGGTATGGTGGCAACCCATGTTCCTGATAGACATGGCATTGACTGGGATTTAGCCGGTTTAGTGGCTGACGCTTCTACTGTCTTTCCCCTGCCACCAACGCTTAATACTGACGCCCTTTCCCAACTCAAACCAAAAGAGATAGAAGACAAGCTAATTGAGCAGGCAGAGGCTCTATATGAAGAACGGGAAAGCAAGCTAGGCTCAGAAAATATGAGAGTGCTGGAGCGCCTGGTAATGCTTCGCACCATAGATAACCTGTGGATAGAGCACCTGACTCATATGGAGGATATGCGCCAGGATGTAGGGCTGTATGCTATGGGGCGACAGAGGGACCCGCTGGTAATCTATAAAAGTGAGGGGTATAAGCAGTTTCAGAGCCTGTTATCCACCATACAGCATGATGTGGTTCATACCATATACCATGTGAGCATTGTTAAGAGGGAAGTGCCGCGTCAAGCGCCGTCGCCGATGGCTCAAGTTGCGGGAGGCGGTAAGAGCAAGGAGCGGCTGAAGGTGGGGGGCAAGAAGGTAGGCAGAAATGACCCCTGCCCCTGCGGCAGTGGCAAGAAATACAAAAAATGCTGCGGGAGGTGAGAGCTAATGACAGATAAAGAATTACAAGAAGCAATTGAGGATGCAAACAAAGATTTAGATAGTTTACATTCGCCTCCACCCAGTGGACCCTTACCTCAGCATGAAGTATGGCGTAGGGAAATGATTCTATTAAGGCAATTAACTGCCTATAAAATAAAAGATGCAAAGAATAAAGACAACAAAGACTTGGAACATTTTAATACTGCAATCTATGACTTAATGACATCTTTTGTAAAATCGTATTAATAGTCTGAAGGAGTAATACTGATGAATTACTGGTTAGTAGTCGGTGCTACGCGGAATTGGCTAACTGCATTTAAGCATGGAAATATTTGGGGACTCAAAGAAACGCAACACCACTTTTGGCAAAGCCTCAATGAGAATGACACCTTGCTACTATATGCCACTAGACCAGTTGGGGGAATTATCGGTTATGGCTTTGTTCGGACTAAGTTTAAACAAAGCCAACCGCTTTGGCCACAAGAACTACGAGAGAATAAGGTTATCTGGCCACTACGCTTTGAATTCGACGTGGGCTTTTGTTTACCTCCAGACAAATGGACAAGTGAGAAAATAGTTTCAAAGGAGCTGTGGCCTCGGGCGGGTTTCCAATTACTCAGTCAAAATACAGGCGAGAAATTGGTTTCTAGCATAGGAACAGTCCAATATGCTGTTAAAGATACTGAACCTTTGTTGGTTTCGGAACCAACTGTTGAATTTGTTAGCGTAACCAAGGAAAAAGGAGGAACTCTTTCCTCCCATGATGAGGTAAAGAAAACTCTAGTCCAAATTGGGGAATTACAGAACTATATTTGTCAAGAAGAATACCCCTTTGATATAGGAAAACTTGACGTTGTGTGGAGAAGAGTAGAGCAATCTGTACCTACCTATGTCTTCGAAATTCAAGTTGGTGGAGACGTTTACCATGCACTAGCGAAGTTAAAGCATGCTTTTGATTTATGGAACAGCCATATTTTTATCGTAGCATCTGATACAGAACGCAATAAGGTAAAGAGCTTACTTTCAGGGACTTTTCATGAGATAGGCAATCGCATTAAGTTTATTGAGCTGGGGAAAGTTGAGGAGCTATACAACCGCAAAAAGGCCTACGTGGATTTTGAAAGGGAGCTCGGTATTTAGTATTTCAACGAGGCAAAAGATGCTTGACCGACAAGTTGTTGAGGAGTTTTTGGATGGGGAGTTTGAGGACGGGGATTGGGAAATTCCTGAGGATATTCCTAAAGATGTCCTAGTTGAGGCGTTCTGCCAGTATGTTGAGGATGACTATTATGAGTGGCTGAAGGATAATTTCAAGTCGTTTTTTAATCATGGTGAGCCAGACTGGGAGTGGATAAGGGAGAGGATTAAAGCCGGTGAAAAACAGTGAGGTTGCCAAGGTATTTGAGGATATTGCTGACTTCCTTGAGCTTAAGGGGGAGAATGTCTTTAAGGTGAGGGCTTACCAGAAGGCGGTTCGCTCTATTGAGCACCTGCCGGTGGAGGTGGAGCAACTGGTGGTTGAGGATAAGCTGAAGGGGATTCCGGGGGTGGGGGAGGCTATTACCAAGAAGATTACCGAGCTGGTAACTACCGGACACCTTGGCTACTACGAGAAGCTAAAGGCTGAGTTCCCCGAGGGGATTAGCACCCTGCTTGATATTCCCGGTATCGGTCCCAAGACAGCTATGCTGCTTTCCAGTGAGCTGGGTATAAGGTCGGTGGATGAGCTAGAGACGGCTATTGCTGGCGGAAAGGTAACTTCATTATACCGAATGGGGGATAAGACGGCAGAGAATATTCTGCGCCAGATTCAGGCACTAAGAAGAAAGGACCAGCGCATCCCGATTGGTGAAGCACTGCCAGTGGTAGAGGAGATTTCAGCTCGGCTCAGCCAACTGCCGGGGCTGAAAAATCTGGCACCGGCGGGAAGCCTGCGCCGCTTCAGGGAAACAGTAGGCGATATTGACCTTATGGGCACTGCCGATAATGCCACAGAAATTATCCAGTCCTTTGTCAGCTTACCCGGCGTCAGGGAGGTTTTAGCCAGCGGGACAACCAAAGCAAGTGTTGTTGTTTCCGGTGGGCTTCAGGTTGACCTCAGGATTGTGGAGCATGATTCTTTTGGCTCAACGCTGCAGTATTTCACCGGCAGCAAGCAGCATAATATTAACCTGCGGGAGAGAGCACACCGGCAGGGGCTAAAATTAAGCGAGTACGGCATCACCAACCTGACAACCGAAAAGCTAGAGAAGTTTGCTACTGAGGAGGCTTTCTACCACAGGCAAGGGCTAGAATTTATCCCCCCTGAGCTGCGGGAAGGTCAGCAAGAAGTAGAACTGGCGGAGCGAGGCACTCTACCCCGGCTGGTAGAGCTGTCTGATATAAAGGGCGACCTTCATGTTCATACCAACTGGAGTGACGGGCGTGACAGCATTGAGGCAATGGCTCTAGCTGCCAGAGAGCTTGGTTATGAGTATCTGGGAATTGCTGACCATTCAGGGGGGCGGGGTATTGCTCACGGGCTGGATGCGGAGCGACTGAGGCAACAGATTGGGGAGATTAGAGGGCTAAACCAGAAAATTAGCGGCATTCATATCTTTAGCGGCCTGGAGGTGGATATTCGGGCTGATGGCAGCCTGGATATGGCTGATGAACTCCTTGAGGAGCTGGATATTGTCACGGCGGCGGTGCATTCTGGTCTGAATCAGAGTGAAGAGCAGATGACAAGGCGGATTATAGGGGCGATAGAAAATCCCAATGTTGATGTGCTGGCGCATCCCACCGGCCGCCTCCTGCCGGATAGAGAGCCAGTGGCAGTGGATATGGAGGCTATCTTTCAGGCAGCGGCCAAAACCAATACCAGGCTAGAAATCAATGGTATGCCTAGTCGGCTTGACCTTAAGGATATTCACAATTATCGGGCGAGGGAACTAGGGGTAAAGCTGGTAATTAACACCGATGCCCACAGCACCGAGCATCTGGAGTTTATGCGCTTCGGGGTTGGGGTAGCCAGGCGAGGCTGGTGCCAGGCACAGGATATACTTAATACTAAACCATTGAACGAAGTTATAGCCTATCTGAAAGGTTTATCAAGGGGAGGCTGAAGGGGGTGAGAGTGGCAGATAATCTCCAATCTTCTCAGTTGACTGTGGCAAACAAGGATGAGGTAATAAGATATCTGGAGCAGGCTACCATCAGTGGCAAGCACTGGTATCTCGCCTTGCTTGAGGCTATCGGGTTGTGGACGGCGGCTGAGGAAATGCATAATGGTCGCCATTACCGCTACCTTATTGCCGGTGAAGCCTTTGACTGGATGCTCCTGGCTGAGCGCTTATGCGAAGCAATAGATGGTGTACTACCTGATGCTGAGAATACTGCCTTCCTTTTCTATGGCAAGCCGCCACTTGAGCTGAGCGCAGAGAAATTCAAGGAGCTTATCGGTAGTAGTAAATACCATCAATGTCTTAACTACTTTTATGGTATTACTGCGGAGGAGGCTTTAATTCTGGCAGTGGAGGAGGAGGTACGCAAGGAGAGGCGGACGTTAGGCTACAATAAGGAGCATGATACCACTAATGAGGCTTACCGACGGATATACGGGGCAACCAAAGCCATATTGCTTAAGCATTTCAGAAAGGAGAAGGGTTACCCCCAACTCAAGTCTATCAACTTAACCGAGCTAAAGGAGTTCACCTACTGGCTGTTTAAGTATCGGCTAAAGCAGTGCGATAAGGCAAAGGTTGCCAGTGACACCAAGAAGGGGCTAAACCAGTTGCAGAGGAATGGTTTTTCCAGAGACCTAGTGAGTGATAAGCCGGTCAGTATAGAGAGAGGGAATTTTAATAGCTAACAACAGTTTAGTAACCGACAGTTTTTATTTTGTGGTAAAGGAGGTATTCAATAGCAAGGACAGGGGAAGTAGATAAATTAGTAATCACGGTTTTAATGGAAGACTATGCCGGCTATGATACTGAGTTCTGGGGGCAACATGGCATAGCTCTGCTGGTAGAGGCTACGGTGGGGAGCACCACCAAGAGGATACTATTTGATGCAGGGCAGGCGGCGGAGCCGATTATCCATAACATGAAGATACTGGGAATTGAGTCTAGCACGATAGAAATGATAGCACTATCCCACTGCCACTACGACCATACCGGTGGTCTGGTTGGGATGCTGAGGGAAATAAAGGGGGGAAATATCCCAGTGCTTGCCCATCCTGGGTTATTCAGACCTCACTTTATTACCAGCACGATGCCGGATGCAAAAGATTGGCTCATGCGGGAAATCGGGATGATTAGTGAGAATACCGAGGAAAATGTCAGGAAGTATGGTGGATATCCGACCTTAATAGCCAAGCCCTTTGAACTAATGCCAGGGGTGGTGTGGACTGGAGAGGTGGATAGGGTAACCGATTTTGAAAAGACGGTTACTCTCGCCACCCGGACTATCAAGGAAGGAGAGGTGGTAGATGACCAAATCATGGACGACATATCCCTGGCAATAAATGTGAAGGATGAGGGACTATTCGTGGTATCCGGGTGTTCCCATGCCGGGATAGTGAACATAGTCAAACATTCTATGAGAGTAAGCCAGGTAGAAAAAGTTAGAGCGGTGATAGGAGGGTTTCACCTGATAGACGCTGACGAAGACAGGGTGAGAAAAACGGCAAAAGCGTTGAAGGACTTAGGGGTGGAGAAGGTATATGCCGGGCATTGCACAGGATTTAAGGGGGAAGCAGCAATTTATAATGAATTCAAAGAGGACTTTGCCAAACTCCACTGCGGGAAGGTGATACAGTCTCATCCCTGATACCGAATATCAATAAAGTCAATAGTCACAATTAAGCATTAGAGCCGTTATCTGAGCTAATCTATCGGGGAGCGGCTCTACCTCTTTTTTGACAACAGGGCTTTTTACGCCAAGATAAGGGGGGTATTGACATATTGCCTTATAAAGTGCTAGGTTATAAGTTACTATTCGCCAGATAGCAAATTTAACAGGGAGAGGTGTTATTATGCCTCAATTAAGGATTAGGCTGGTTAGGACAGTCATATTAATGATGCCCGCTGGGAAGCTAAATTTCTCAGTGGGCGAATAAGAGGTTGTCCTTTCAAGTTGTAATTTTTGAGAAAGGGGGACAAGTCATTGGCAGAAATAACAAGAGAGAGATGGACGAGCCGACATTACTTCATATTTGCAGCGCTGGGCTCAGCCATAGGTCTAGGTAACCTATGGCGATTCCCTTATCTTTGCTATGAGTATGGCGGCGGAGCCTTTTTGATACCATGGATAATCGGGCTTATTGTGCTCGGTATTCCGTGGATGATAGTAGAGTATGGAATGGGCAGGTATTTTCGGAGCAGCGCTCCCGGTGTATTTGAAGGGATAGGCAAGAAGTGGGAATGGCTAGGCTGGTGGGCAGTCTGGTGTGCCTTCGGGATAGTTACCTACTATACGGTGGTTATGGCGTGGACCCTACGCTATGTCGGGGCAGCAGCTACCATGGCCTGGGGGGTGGGGG